>Ga0302200_10000079_pt1 | contig 95068 bp, 86 predicted proteins | sample II_Bog_N3_1_FD_194585 | JGI IMG/M metagenome (GOLD analysis project Ga0302200, IMG submission 194585) | Peat permafrost microbial communities from Stordalen Mire near Abisko, Sweden - II_Bog_N3_1 | ecosystem: Environmental > Terrestrial > Soil > Wetlands > Peat | place: Sweden: Abisko...
TACCGGGCGTTAAAGTAACCGATGCTGATGCTGGCTGCTGTGGAATTTCAGGCAACTATGGCTATAAAGCGGAAAACTATGATCTTTCCATGAAAATAGGGAATACTTTGTTTGATACAGTGAAAGCGAGTGGTGTAGATACGGTTCTTACAGATTGCGGTACCTGCCGCGCACAGATTGAGCATGGTGCTCATGTTAAGACGATGCATCCGATCCGTATATTGGCGGAAGCTTACCATAATGCAGATTGAAGTGAATAAGAGCTAGATCCAAACTGCGGTTTTGAGATAAAGAGGATTGATATAGATTATTTCGAGGCTTTTATGATAATCAAGATTGTGTATCGGCAATGGTAATGCTGTTTCTATTTTTTTTACTAAGGTACAAAGCTTTATCGGCTGCGAGTAGTAAATTTTTTATTGTAGCAGCATTTTCAGGATAGCTTGCAATTCCAATGCTAGTTGTACATGGAGCGAGTGCTTCTTGACACAGTGCCCGAATTTCTTCGGCAGTATGCTGAGCCTCTTTTAGAGAGACATTCGGTAGAACAATTGTAAATTCATCACCGCCAAAACGAAAGACGGACTTAATGCCGGCTATAGCTTGGCATAGTTCAGTGAAGTTTTGCAAGGTATCATCTCCACGTGAATGCCCTTCAGTGTCATTTAATTCTTTGAAAAAATCAAGGTCTAAAAGCATGACACTAACTTGAGCGACAGTACGGGATTGGATTTTTTGATCCAACTCTTTAGCTAACCTGTCAAAAGCACGGCGATTATACGCTTTAGTTAAACTATCCAGTTCTGATTTTTCTTTTAGCGAGATATGCAGTTTTTGTAGTATCGATATGGTTGAATTGTAAGCATGAATCATTTCATGAAATTCCCCGGCATAATCAGCTGTATTAATTTCTTTGTATTTTCCCTGACGGATTGATGCAAAAGCTGAAATTAAACGCTCAATAGGGTTCGTGACCCGACGAATTGTATAGATTGCAATCGTGATCAATAAAATTGTGATAAGAATAGCCGATAACATATTTTGATAAAATAATAATTGACGAAATCCAGTTAATTCAGAAGTAGGAAGATTGACGGTAACCAGCCAGCCTAATTTGGGAACCTTACTATACCCCACATAATTTTCTTGTCCGAATGGGTTGGTATGAATCAATGCGCCATTTTCATCTGAAATTATTGAAGGTATAGATGCTTTTTGTCCGATTCGTTCTGTTAGATGATGATAAAGAATGGTACCTTGTTTGTCAATAACAGATATATAACCATCACGACCAAAAGCTGTATTATCAAAAATTAAAGGGATACTATTTTCATGGATATGAATTGTACCAATAAGTACACCTGTAACTATTCCATCTTGCAAAATAGGTGTTGCAATTGTGATAATTTGATTACCAGCCGTACTGATATAAACATTGGTAATATAGGTTTCACCTTTAAGAGCTGCCTGAAAAAAATTTCGCTTTGCTAGATTGATGATAGGGATATCAGTTGTTCCACTCACTCTTATGAAATTCCCCTGTAAATCTAAAACAGCCATGGCTTTGATACTTGGTGTTAGCTCATGCATGAGATTCAATTCTTTTTGATTTTGCCAAATAGTAGGGGTATCTGCAACTTTTTTCAAGGTGTCTTCAATGTTTTTAAAGCTGGAAGAAAGTTGTATGGAAAAATTTTTCGCAGCTCGTTCATTGATAGATAGTATGAGATCATCAAGATTCGACATAGCAAATTTATTAAAGAGTATAAATTGCAGAAAGGTACTGCTGAGCATTAATATGATAAGTAAGAGTGCAAATTTATGAAAGATGCGCAAGGATATCACCACCTTTTAAAATTATATATTCTCTTTATTGTAAGAACATCCCTTTTTTAACAAAGAATTATGAAGTTACAGGAACGCATGTCGTGTGGCTAAATGCTGCACGCGTTAATTTACATACGATGATTTTCATTAGGCGACTGCACCAATAAAAAGGTAACTTTTCAGTTGTGCGGGTTGATCAATGGGGATTGTTAAGTGTTAGCGACAATAGGGGACGGGTTTTGTCAAAAATCTCTACAGATGTTGTAGATGATGCAAGGATCGTGGTGCAGGTTCCGGTAGCAAATGGAAATTCAATATATAGTAAAATTGGTGATCTTTTTGCGTGGGGTTGCCTTGTGGCCTTTGTAGGCGGAGGCATTATATTGTTAAAATCCCGGTAACTATCAACCTATATGATAGTTACCGGGAGCTAGTTTCTACATTTATATGTAATATCTTAAAATATTGAAAAAAATAGTAGCATCTGTTATACTATAAGCAAAGAGATAGTTGATGTTTGGTAGCGTCGGCTCTTCTCCAAATAAATGATTTGAAAAGAACCCGCTTAACCGTTTAGGCGGTTTTTTTCATGCCGTTATTTACGGAATGAAAGAATGGCAACAAGCAGGATACCAAAGGTTATCATTAAAGATAACGTTTCATAAACTGTCATAGAACCACCCCCTACTCTGGGAGTAGAAAAACCGACACCATCAACTATCTCTGAGAAAATTATAGCACACCTGTTCTGCTTAAACAAATTGATTTTAAAATTATATGATTTTTATTAGGCGACTGAATAATAGGTTCTGGTCGTCTATTTTTGCGGGGTGCTCTTCATGCGGTGACTTTTAAAATGAAATGGATTTGGTAGGCTTTCATACAATAAAAAGGAATTTGTGAATTTATAGGGAAAATATATTTATGCTTAGTTTTAAGATATATGGTTGGATTGATATTAAATTGCTGTTAGAAAAAAGGACGCATTGCCAGCCCCCTATATATTTAAGGAGGTACATATGGTAGAAAAGATCATTTCATTTTGTCAGGGGTTAGCAGTAAAATTTATTGCAAGCAGTAAACGGTTCCCCGTGACAATTTTGCTATCAACTGCTATTGCAGTCATTCTCGGTGTGGAACAGCATATGCTCAGCACTTTAACAGAAGAAAACCGAGATTTACTTCAACATCTTTGTATGATTTTAGGACTAGCGATTCCTGTATCGTTAAGTATCAAAGCTTTTTTTGAAAGAAGACCATCCTTAACTAACAGAAAAAAATCTATGATTTATGGAATCGCAATGATTGGATTGTGGTTTTACTACACATTTTTGTTAGCAGATCTGCAAATCACAGCGTGGATTCGATATACAGCGGTTACTATTTCGTTTTATTGTATGTTTCTTCTCATACCTTATTTCTACAAAAAAGACAACTATGAGCTCTATATTATTAATTTAGTAACAAGATTTTTTGTTACCTATTTATATTCAGTAATCTTGTATGCAGGGCTTGCAGCTATACTCGAGATGATACACGTACTCTTTTTAATTACGATTTCTTTTGAGGCTTATGTTGATATTGGACTGATTATAACTGGAATTTTTGCTCCTATATTTTTCTTGGGGGATATACCAAAACAAGGTGAGGAACGTTCCCTTTCCTCGTATCCTAAGGTTCTCAAAGTATTATTACTTTACATCATAATGCCCTTAATTGTGGCATATTCCACTACATTGTATATTTATTTTGCTAAAATACTGATTCAAATGGAATGGCCAGCAGGAATCGTCACAAATCTTGTGATATGGTATTCCTTACTCGGTGTTACCGTTATGTTTGCTATTTTCCCACTGCGTCATACGAGCTCTTGGGCAAATAAATTTATTAAAGTATTCCCCATTGTGGTATTGCCCTTATTGGCAATGATGTTTTTGTCGTTAGGCATGCGAGTTAATGCCTATGGCATTACGGAAAATCGCTACTTTGTTTTTCTTACGGGGCTTTGGTTGGGAAGTAGTATGATATATTACATTACACATAAAACTCCTAGAAATATTGTCTTACCAATTTCGCTAGCGATTTTATCATTGCTATCGATTATGGGACCGTGGAGCTGTTTTTCAGTTTCTACAACGAGTCAAAGTATGAGACTTGAAAAAATTATTAGTAAATATGATGTGCTAGAAAATGGTAAAATCAGTAAAATGAATCCAGACATTACTGCAGACGATAAAAAGGAAATTACGAATATTCTTTATTATTTTAACAGCTATCATAAGTTGGATGAATTGAAATTTCTTCCGCAAAATTTTAAAATAGGCGAACTTAAAACAGTATTTGGATTTTCGCCAGCCGATAATAATGGTTTTAATGGAAACTCAGCGAAATATTTTAATCATGTCATGAAAGAACAAGAAAAAGTCGCAAGTATCAATGGTTTTGACTATTTATTTCAGCTATCCACAATCAATAGTCAAATAGAAAAAACGGAAATACCCATCTCTGTTGTGTGCACAGGGAAAGACGGTGAAGTTAAGATCTTAGAAAACGGCCAAGTTATTTACGCCAAAAAGATCAATGATATTGCACAGAAAATACATACTGCAAATCAAGCCAATTCTGCAGCGAAAACAGATGACATGATGTTTACAGATGAAAATGAAAATGTAAAAGTTATGTATTTTGTCAAAAGCATTTCTGGGACAGATGATAAAGGCGTAATTCGTACGCAGTCAATGGATTGTTCATTGTTGGTCAAAATGAACAATCATTGAAACTTGCTGTAAATTTCAAAGGCTTGTGCGCTTTAAAATGCCATTTTTCCTATATTGAAAAAGATATTAGAAGTATACTATAAACAAAGAGATCGTTGATGTTTGGTAGCGTCGGCTTTCCTCAAATTAAAAATTCTTTGAAGAAGACCGCTAGCAAACTGCTAGGCGGTTTTTTTCATGCCGTTATTTAAAACATCTTCAGTGTTCTTTAATATAGAATCATTTCATTTATGAAAAATATTTTTTGGCATAAATAAGGATAGGGCGGCAAGCCCAATGAAAATATAACTTAACATTGTAAATACATCAATATAAGCAAGAATGCTTGCCTGTAATTGAATAGATTGATAGAGCTTAGCTAAACTTCCTTTTACAATTTCCTTTTGATTTATGAAAGATATAAAATGTGAGCTTTGTAATATATGTGTATATATATCCAGATAGTTTCTATATCCCCATTCTCCGATATTTAAATGTGCTACCAACTGAGATTGTTCTATTTGCCGACTGTGCACAAGATAGTTTGTAACTAAAGAGATTCCGATACTTCCCCCAATGTTTTTCATTAAAACGGTAATAGCAGATGCATTATTGCTGTCTTTTGTAGAAATTTTTGAAAACGCTAGTGTTGTTACCGGAATCAATAAAAAAGGAATGCCTATAGTTTGTAAAATTCGCATAAAAATAAATGAAGCTTCATCGGTTTGCGGACTTAATTGTGCAGATACCCACATGCTGACTGCACTAAATAACATACCAAATGCAATCAGATATTTTGCTTGTATGATATTTAATAATTTTCCAACAACAGGAAGAAGAATTAAAATAGCAATACCACCTGGGACCAGTATCATTCCTGATAAAGTTGCATTATAACCAAAATCAGCTTGTACCAACATAGGTAAAAGCATAACGGTGACATTGACAAAGGCACCAATAAAAAACGTCATAATGCAGGAGACCGCAAAGCTAGGGATGGCAAATAGTTTTAAGTCAACAAGCGGATATTTTTGTTTTAAAAGCCAAAAAATCGATGCTGAAATGCAACTGACGGATACAATAGAAAAAATAACAATAAAAAAATTATCGAACCAATCGTATTGTTCCCCATTGTCTAATACAATTTGTAACGTTCCTAGACCAATAGCAATAAGTCCAAGACCAATATAATCAATACTACCGACTTTTTGTTTACGAGAAGAAACGGAATCATATACAAATTTTTTAACTAATAAAGCCGCTAAAATTCCAACGGGAATATTAATGAAAAAAATCCAGCGCCAACTAAATTCATCGGTAATATATCCACCAAAAGCAGGACCTAAAATCGGGGCTAAAACAGTAGCTATGCCAGTAATAGCAAAAGCCATTCCTAGTTTTTCAGGAGGAAAACTGTCTTTTATAATAGCTTGTTGGCTAGGTTGTAAACCACCGCCTGCTAGACCTTGTAATAACCGAAAAAAAATTAATGCTGACAGTGATGTTGCTATACCACATAAAAATGAGGTTGTTGTAAAACCTATAATACAAAATAAAAAAAAGTTTTTACGTCCCATCAATACGGAAAGCCATCCTGATATGGGCAAAACAATAGCATTTGTTATAAGGTACGATGTGAGTATCCAGGTGCTTTCTTGCATACTAGCACCAAGACTACCGGCAATATGAGTAAGTGCTACATTCGCAATTGTTGTATCTAAAATCTCCATAAAAGCGGCAAGACTAACAGCTGTTGATATAAAAAGTGGATTTGTATGCTTTTCGTCCATAGTTACACATCGCCTTTATTGAGGTGTACAGTTGGAATTACAGACATACCAGGTCCTAGTAATAAAGCATCTTCCGGTGATAGCTGATCAAAAGTAATTTTAACAGGAAGGCGCTGTACTGTTTTTACAAAATTACCCGTTGCATTTTCAGCTGGAAATAAAGAAAAATATGATCCTGTACCAGCTTGAAAACTATCTACTATCCCAGTTAATTTTAAATTTGGGAAGGCATCAACCGAAATATCAACTTTATTTCCTGGATGCATACCTTCTAATTGATTTTCTTTAAAATTTGCTATGATCCATAAATCAAAACCAACTAAAGAGCAGAGTTGTGTTCCCGGCTCTACGTACGATCCAACTTCAACGCTGCGTTTCGTAATTCTTCCGTCCATAGGGGCTATTATCTTTGTGTTTTGTAAGTTATTTTTAGCCTCTGCTAAATCTGATTTAGCTTGTTCTTCTTCAGCTTTTAATTGTTCAACTGTATCTTGTGAGGCGGCAATAATAACGGGCGCTGCATTTGATGAATCTAGTTCAGCCTGCATTTGTTCTAAAGTTGCTTTTGCTGAACCTTCTGTTGCAACAGCTTGATCAAATTGTTCTTGAGAACAGGCACCACTATTTATTAACATTTGCATGCGTTGCTTATCCGCATATGTTTTTTCCCAGGTGGCTTGGGCAGCATCAATTTTCTTTTTTGAAACTTCTACATTTGCTGGAGCAGTTATACCTGCTTTTATCGCATTGTTTTGTGCTGCAGATATTGCTGCTTTCGCTGTAAGTAAAGCAGCTTGTGCATGATCTACTTTTACTTGGTAATCGGTAGTGTCAATTTCCATGATAACATCGCCGGCACTTATTTTTTGGTTATCTTCAACATTGATTTTTTTTATATAGCCCTGAACTTTGGGACTTAATACAACAGTTTTGCCGTCAATTATTGCATTGTCGGTAGAAATATCCTGATGGTGCTTTTGAATATAAAATCCAATGCTTAAAAATAATAAAACAATAAAGATAAATAATATCATTATTTTGATTTTTTTACTTTTCATTATTGTAGTCACGCCTTTCTCTGTAATGTTTGATTTTATAATTTACAAAGTAAACACATGTAAATTATAAAAACCTTACTTCACAATTAAAATGTACACCAGGTGAACAATAAAGTCAAGGAGGATTTTTGTGTAGAAAAGTATAGCATTATTAGCCTATGGCGTAGTAAATAGGGCATACTTCTTAAAATTTATTTAAATTAAAAAAGTGAGAAACATTTATATATTGACAAAATAAAAACGGGAGTATATATTCAATAACACAATAGGTAAGCATTATGTCTGAAGGGAGGTTTTATAAATTGGAAAAAAAAATACCGTATGCTGTCCAATTTGAAAAAGTTTTAAGAATTGCCAATAAAATAAATGAAGGATTAAAGGAACCTAGATCGTTTGGAACAGATGAAATATTATATGCTTCAGAAATACATATTATTGATATTATTGGTAGAAACCCAGGTATTAATATTACAGAAATTGCAGAAAAAATGGGGATTCGAAAAAGTGCTATTCCGAAAGTAATACAAAAATTAACGCAGAAAGATATGGTTGCTCGTTCGGCAAAGCAGCAGAATAAAAAAGTAGTTCAGATGGAATTAACAGATAAAGGGAAAATAGCATATAATTATCATTTAGAATTTCATGAAACGCTTAGTAAGAATATCATAAAAAAGTTCAGCGCTTTTACACAAGAAGAAATGTTGTTTTTTAATGAAATTATGTCTGATATTGAAAGTTGTGTGGATGATATATTGTGCGAACATAAGGAGTGCTGAGACTTTAGAATATTCAATGAGGGGCGGCATAGCGGTTTTTTCATGACGTTATTTAGGGTGACAAAAAACAAGTGTCCCCGGGATTACTTAATAAAAAAAGGTGCTTACAGAACAAAGCCTGTAGCACCTAGAAGCATAATTACAAATTATAAAATATTTTGAAATGATTGATATGAATATTTTTGAGTGCTATAATATAGACAAAGAGATAGTTGATGTTTCGACGCGTCGGCTCTTCTCGAATTGAAAATTCTGTGAAGAAGACCGCTCGCAACCGCTAGGCGGTTTTTTTCATGCCGTTATTTACGGAATGAAAGAATGGCAAGAAGCAGGATACCAAAGGTTATCATTAAAGATAACGTTTCATAAACTGTCATAGAACCACCCCCTACTATGGGAGTAGAAAAACCGACACCATCGACTATCTCTGAGGAAATTATAGCACACCTGTTCCATTTAAACAAATTGATTTTAAAATTAAATCGAAATAATATAAGCTACTAGTAATCACGCTGGTGGCTTTTTCGTATGTCAAAAATGTCTCGGAGCAATAAACAGAAAAGATTTTTCGGAGCCTTTACAGTTTTCATTGAAAAAATGGGCTTAAAGCCATATACTATATAAAATAAGTGAATATTTATTGTGAATGAACAATTATAAAAATGTGAGTTTTGCTGATTTGTGATGTCGACAGCGAAAATCATTTGAACGCTTGATGTATGGAAATATTAGAATTTTTGTAAGAAAATGCAAGACAATAAATACGAAAAGAAGTGGCGAAATGATGGATGTTATGTTGTCGGTTGAACAAAATTTCTACTATTATGAAACGAGTTTTATTAGACGAGAAAACCAATATCGGTTTTGTCGTCTATTTTTAGTTAAGACTATAGAAAAGTAGTAAAGGTGACACAAAATAAACGTCTCAGATGTTTTGTTAATGGTACAGATGTCGATCATTTTTTATATTTCATTGTTTTTAATAAAATTATGAGAGGTGCGGATTTAAAATGTCATTTTTAGAAACTTGTCAAAAATCTCTTTTGAAAAACAATTTTAATTGTGAAATTGCAGAAAACGTAGTGGAAGCAAGTACCATTATAAAAAATATTATAATGGATATTAAACCTCAAACTGTTTCCTATGGTGACTCAGAAACGCTTAAAAGTACAGGGATTCTTGAGTATTGTAAAACTTGCAGTGATTTCACATTTATTGATACTTTTAATCCGGATGAATCATTTAAAGAACAGCTAGTTCGAAAAAAAGAAGCACTTACGGTAGATTTATTTTTAACCGGAACCAATGCAGTAACACTTGATGGTATTCTGGTGAATCTTGATATGATTGGTAATCGTATCGGAGGGATAACTTTTGGTCCTAAAAAAGTTATCTTAACGGTAAGTCTGAACAAAATCGTACAGGATCTTGATGCTGCATTTAAAAAGGTTCGAGAATATACTGCGCCGAAAAATGCAGTACGGCATCCAGACTTAAAAACTCCATGTATAACCATGAATAAATGTATGAATTGTTCTTCACCGAGAAGAATATGCAATAGCTGGTCAATCATAGAAAAATCATATCCTAAAGGAAGAATAACTGTAATTATTATTAAGGATGAACTTGGTATTTAGTGGATATAGTTATTTTAGATCCTATATCAATAGGGAGAGCCATGTGAAATTCATGCTGTTATTTAAGGCGACAAAAAACAAATTTCTCTGGTGTCCTCTTAGGCGACTGTACCCATCGTTATGATTGGTACAGTCGCCTATTTTTTGCATTTTGAAAGGTATAAATGTTTAGAAAAAGATGCTAAAATGAGAGTGCGATTACTGCCTAATTCTGCTTGATTGGCGAATATCTTATGGAAGAAGTGATATACATAAATAAAAATTTAAATTTAATAAAGCTTATTCTAATCATGTTTGTTGATGCAGGATTTTTTTATTTTGGAACAGAGTACTGGTTACTTTCTTGGATTGGCTTAAGTTTAGCGAGTGTATATGCTCTTAAAGCGAATTTTAAGAACTCGTTTTTTGTTGGTAGTATGGCATATTTTTTAGGAAATGCAAATCCACACAATGTTTTACCAATTTTTGTTTATGGATCATGGATATTCCTTAATGCAATTTTATTTGGTGGAACTCTAATGATATTTAAAATGGCGATAAAGCGTTGGAAAAGCTGGAAAACGATTTTAATTTTTGCAACAGGAGTCACTGGATATGAATATATTATATCGTTGTTTTCACCGCATGGAACGGTTGGCAGTATAGCATATACGCAAGCGGATAATCTTATTGTTATTCAGGTTGCCTCACTTGTTGGAATATGGGGAATTACCTTTATTATGACTATGGTGGCAGCCAACGTGGCACTGCTTATAGAATATAAATCTTTTAGAAACATCAAACAAAATCTGATTACCGGTAGTGTAGTGATATTTGTCATTCTATTGGGGTTATACAGGCTGTATATGCCAGTAGGAGAAGAATATGTAAAAGTAGGAGCAAGTACAGTTTCTATTAATTTGCAGCAATATTTAGTTGTTGCAGAAAATAAAGATCCAGAAAAAGTCAACGCATTGATTCAACGGTATATCGACCAAATAGATGATTTAGCAAAAGTCGGTGCGAACTATATGGTTCTTCCTGAAAAAATTATCACAATAACGTCAGATCGTGATTTGGAAAAAATTTACGAAGCTGCACGGAGAAAAAATATTTGCTTGATTATTGGTGTGAGCAATCATGATGGAGCTGCATGGAAGAATACAGCCTTCGTGGTTTCAAGCGTTGGCGAGAAAACCCTGCAATACGATAAACAGCATTTACAAACTACGTTTGAAAATAGATATACATCGGGGAACAGTATAGGCATTTTTGAAAACAAGGGTGTAGAGATTTGCAAAGATATGGATTTTACAGAGCCATCATTAGAGTACAGTAAACAAGGTGTAGGTATTGTATTTGTGCCAGCACTTGATTTTCATGATGACGCCTGGAGTCATGCTCGAGTAGCCATTATCCGGGGCGTGGAAGGTAACTTTTCAGTTGTGCGGGCTGCTCAATGGGGCTTGTTAAGTGCTAGTGATAATAGGGGACGGGTTTTGTCAAAAATCTCTACGGATGTTGTAGATAATGCAAGGATCGTGGTACAGGTTCCTGTAGCGACTGGAAATTCAATATATAGTAAGATTGGCGATCTTTTTGCATGGATTTGTATTGTGGCCTTTGTAGGCGGAGGCATTATATTGTTAAAATCCCGGTAACGATCAACCTATATGATGGTTACCAGGAGCTAGTTTCTACATTTATATGTAAATCTTAAAATATTGAAAAAAATAGTAGCAGCTGTTATAATATAAACAAAGAGATAGTTGATGTGTGGTAGCGTCGGCTCTTCTCTGTTGAATGTTTTGAAAAGAGCCCGCTTAAAACCGTTTAGGCGGTTTTTTTCATGCCGTTATTTACGGAATGAAAGAATGGCAATAAGCAGGATACCAAAGGTTATCATTAAAGATAACATTTCATAAACTGTCATAGAACCACCCCCTACTTTGAGAGTAGAAAAACCGACACCATCAACTATCTCTGAGAAAATTATAGCACTCCTGTTCTGCTTGAGCAAATTGATTTTAAAATGATATGACTTTTATTAGGCGACTGAATGATAGGTTTCAGTCGTCTATTTTTTGTAGCGTAACTTATTGCGATGGCAATAAGCAGTAAGTGGATGCCGTGAGCTTTAATAATGAAGTGAATGTAGTAGGTTTTCATGCAATAAAGAGGGATTTGCGAATTTATATGGAAAATATATTATGGTTAGTTTGCTTATTTTTAGGATATATTATTGGATTGACATTGTAACTGGGAGGCGATCTTATTGAAGTCAAATTTTAGTTTTCTCGAAGCGCGATGGCCTTTGCTAGCATCTGTTGGCAGTATGGCAGAAAAATATATTTATACGGATTCAAATTCCTGTCTGATAAAACTGGGATTATTTGCCGAAACGATCGTTCATCTCATATTTACGTTTGATAAAATAAGTGAGCCGGAATGGGATAATACACATGATCGGCGCATTAAATTACTGAAAAAAGAAGGCTTGCTTCCTCGTGAAATTGATGATATCCTTTTTTCACTGCGGAAAAACCGCAATAAAGCTGTCCATAGTGGCTATGAATCAACAAAGCAATCTAAACTTTTAGTCGAGTTTGCCTATAAACTTGGTGTTTGGTTTATGCAGACCTATGGAGATTGGAATTACAAAGCGGTGGGATTTGTTATTTCGGAAAAGACAAGTTCTGCCGATGATATTGCTGTCCTTAGTAAGCAGCAGGAAGCAAAAATAGAAGCACTTACGGCTGAGCTTGCGAGTGTAAAAGCTGTGGAATCAGATGTATCTCTTGATGATAGGCGTCGGCAAAGCAGCAAGGCAGCAGATCAGTTACATATGAGTGAAGCAGAAACGCGATACTTAATTGATGAACAGTTGCGGCAGGTCGGCTGGGAAGCTGATACGATGCATATTCGTTATTCGAAGGGAATAAGACCGGTAAAAGGGAAAAACCTAGCGATTGCTGAGTGGCCGACAGATTCATTGGTTGCGACGAAAGGTGCGGCTGATTATGCACTTTTTGCCGGCTTAAAATTGGTAGCTGTAGTAGAAGCGAAACGAAAATACAAAGACATTCCTGCTGTTATTGATACGCAGTGCAAAGATTATGCAAAAACAATCAAAAAAGAACATGAAGAGTATCTCATTAGTCAATGGGGTGCTTATAAGGTACCGTTTTTGTTTGCGACGAACGGCAGAAAATATCTAAAGCAGCTTGATACAAAATCGGGAATCTGGTTCTTGGATGCACGGCAGGTCTCGAATATTTCCTATGCGCAGCAAGGCTGGCCGAGCCCTTCTGGGCTGCTGGAACGTCTGGAACAAGATATCATTGCGGCGAATGCCTCACTGGCAAAGACTGGTTATGAAATTCTGGCAGATAAAGATGGACTCAATCTGAGAGAGTATCAGATCAGAGCAATTCAAGCTGCGGAACAAGTCATCGTCGATGGGAAGCAGACGGCACTTTTGTCTATGGCTACCGGTACGGGGAAAACACGGACGATATTGGGGCTCATCTATCGCTTTATCAAGGCAGATCGCTTTAAAAGAGTTTTGTTCCTAGTAGATCGAACCGCGCTAGGGGAACAGGCACAAGATGTATTTAAAGAAGTAAAGCTGGAAGAATTGCTGACGTTTGATGAACTATATAATATCAAAGAACTTGAAGATAAAGAAATTGATAAGGAAACAAAACTTCAGGTGGCTACGGTACAGAGCTTGGTTAAGCGGATTCTCTATAATACGGGAGAATCTATGCCAGCGGTTACGGACTATGATTTGATCATTATTGATGAAGCGCATCGCGGTTATATCCTCGACAAAGAGATGGGGGACGATGAGCTGCTTTACCGAAACCAGAACGATTACGTAAGTAAATACCGGACGGTTATTGAATACTTTGATGCCGTTAAAATTGCGCTTACGGCAACGCCAGCTCTGCAAACGACGGATATTTTTGGTAAACCGGTATTTAACTATTCTTATCGAGAAGCTGTAATCGACGGCTTTTTGGTCGATCATGATATGCCGCATACTTTGGAAACAAAGCTCAGCACCGAGGGTATTCATTATGACAAAGGCGAGACCGTTGCTATCTATGATTCGGTGACAGGAGAGCTGACAAATAGTGAGGAAATCGAAGATGAACTGAATTTTGATATTGAAAGTTTTAATCGGAAGGTTATTACAGAGAATTTTAATCGTACGGTATTGGAAGAAATCGCAAAGTTTATCAATCCTGAAGGGAATGGAAAAACGCTAATCTATGCGGTTGATGATGCCCATGCGGATCTTATTGTAAAATTATTGCGTGAAATATACGCGGAATACGGAGTCGATAATGATGCTATCTTGAAGATTACCGGAGCACTTGGTGACGGAAACAAGAAAAAGATCGCCGCGGCAATCAAGCGATTCAAGAATGAAGCATATCCTAATATTGCCGTGACAGTAGATCTTTTGACTACAGGTATTGATGTGCCAAAGATTACGAGCCTAGTTTTTATGCGCCGTGTGAAATCACGAATCCTGTTTGAACAGATGCTGGGGAGGGCAACGCGTCTTTGTCCGGAAATTTGCAAGTCGCATTTTGAAATATTTGATCCTGTCGGCGTATATGAATCTTTGGCACCGGTGAGCACGATGAAACCAGTAGCTGCCAATGGTGAGACCTCGTTTGGTGATCTGCTGAATGGTTTGACAATACTAGAAACAGAAGAACAAAAAAAGAATGTTATCGACATACTTATCGCCAAATTGCAGCGCAAAAAAAGAAATCTCAGTGCGGATGACTTGGAACAATTTGAATATTTAAGTGGAAGCAAAAATCCCACGGAATTTATCAAAAAATTAAAGGCTTTAGGAACACCTCTGGCTGAAAAGCAAATATTGCAGAGCCGGGCTTTGTTTGACATGCTCGATGTGCAAAAATATAATTGGAATATGCCGGTCGTGATTTCATTTAAAGAAGATGAATTGACTGCACATACACGCAGTTATGGGAAAGCAAAAAAGCCGGAAGACTATCTCGACGAGTTTAGGCGATTTGTCGATGAAAACAAAGATACGATGGATGCTTTGAATATTGTTTGCACGCGACCAAAAGAATTGACGCGTGAGGCGCTGAAAAAGCTCAAATTGGAGCTTGATCAGCATGAATTTACCGAAGTGCAGCTTAACTCTGCCTGGAAAGAAATGAAAAATGAAGAAATAGCAGCAGATATCATTACTTTCATCCGAAATTTGGCTTCAGGCATTCCACTGATTAGCCATGCGGCAAGAATTGAACAAGCTGTAAACAAACTGAAGAAAAAGCATACTTTTAAAAAAATGGAACTTGATTGGCTGGAGCGGATCGAAAAACAGCTTTTACATGACAGCATTCTGAATAAAGAAACCTTTGAAATAGGAGCTTTCCAATCAAAGGGCGGCTATAAGGTCATGAACAAAGTATTTGGAAATAAATTAGAAGAAATCATTGCAGAACTTAACGAGTACCTGTATGAAAATTGGAGTGCATAAAATGAACAATCAAGAAATAGTAGCAAGACTGTGGAATCTCTGCAATGTTTTAAGAGATGATGGTATTACTTATCATCAATATGTAACCGAACTAACCTATATTTTGTTTTTAAAAATGATGAAGGAAACGGGCAATGAAGACAATATATTAAAAAGTATTGTCAAAAAAGAAGATGCGGCTTTGACAATAGAGTCTTATACCTGGGCGGACTTGGTCAAAAAGCAGGGCATCGATTTGAAGCGTTATTATAATACAATTTTAAATGAATTCGGCGAAAACTGTCTGGGTCGTATCCGTGAGATTTATGCGGGAGCTCGTTCCAACATTGAGGAACCGAAAAATCTGGAAAAGATCATAAAATCCATTGATGAACTCGATTGGTATTCAGCGAAAGAAGAGGGACTCGGAAATCTCTATGAAGGCCTTTTGGAAAAAAATGCCAACGAAAAAAAATCTGGGGCGGGGCAGTATTTTACACCGCGCGTATTGATTGACGTCATGGTTGCTTTGATTGATCCAAAGGTTGGTGAATTATGCAACGATCCGGCTTGTGGTACCTTTGGCTTTATGATCGCAGCGGATAAGCACATCAAAAAAGAGCAAGATGAGTTATTTGACCTTTCGGTTAAACAGCAGAATTTCCAGCGACACGAAGCTTTTACGGGTTGTGAGCTCGTGCATGATACACATCGTCTAGCACTAATGAATGCCATGCTCCATGATATTGAAGGCGAAATCCTTCTGGCGGATACTTTGTCGAGTGCTGGTGAAAACATAAAAAATCTTGACGTCGTCTTAACCAATCCTCCATTTGGTACCAAAAAAGGCGGCGAACGGGCAACGCGCAAGGATTTGGTTTATCCAAGCTCCAATAAACAATTGAATTTTTTGCAGCATATTTATCGTTCCTTAAAGAAAAACGGTCAAGCTCGGGCTGCGGTGGTCTTACCAGATAACGTTCTTTTTGCTGATGGCGATGGTGCCAGCGTACGGGCAGATTTGATGGATAAATGCAATCTCCATACGGTTTTGCGCCTGCCAACCGGCATTTTTTATGCCCAAGGGGTAAAGACAAATGTTCTATTTTTCACTCGCGAAAAAAGCGATAAAAACAATACCAAACAGGTATGGTTTTACGATATGCGAACGAATATGCAGAATTTCGGCAAGACAAATCCTCTAAGAAAAGAACATTTTGAAGATTTTATCAAGGCTTATACAGCTGAAGACCGTACGAAGGTACAAGATGAGCGGTTTAAGGTATTTACGCGTGAACAGATTAAGGCGAAAAACGACAGCCTTGATCTCGGATTGATTCGCGACGACAGTATTCTTGACTATAAAGATCTGCAAGATCCGATTGAAAGCGGCGAAGAGATTGTAGCACAATTGGAAGAAGCTGTTGACCTTATCCAGAGTGTGGTAAAAGAGCTACGTATGCTGGGGGTCAAGCAGTAATGGAGAAGCAGAAACAAGAATTGAGTATGGATGAGTTGCTGGAACAGGCACTTGTGCCAGAAGTGGAACAGCCTTATAAAGTACCGGGAAATTGGGTGTGGACGAATTTAGGATCTCTTGCTGATTTTATAGGAGGGGGCACACCTTCAAAATCAGTGCCGAATTATTGGAATGGAAGCATACCATGGGCAAGTGTTAAAGATGTTAAAGGTAAATTCCTAGTTTCTACAGTTGATAGCATAACAGAAAATGGTGTGAAAAATAGTGCTACAAATCTTTGCGAAATTGGCGATCTTATTTTAGTGACAAGAATTGAACCAGGAAAAACAATAATATCAAAATTAATTACTGCGATTAATCAGGATTTAAAAATTGTGAAATCTGGATTACCAACACAGCTTTTATATTATTTTTTCTTGAATTTCGAAAATGAGTTAAAAAAAAGAGCAAGTGGTTCTACAGTTTTAGGTATAACTATTCAAAATATTGCTAGTGTGGCTTTTCCACTTTCCCCTCTAGCTGAGCAGCAACGCATTGTTGACCGTATCGAAAGCCTTTTCGCTAAACTCGACCAAGCAAAAGAGCTTGTTCATAATGCACTGGATTCCTTTGCCAATCGCAAAGCAGCAATTCTGCATCAAGCATTTAGTGGGGAATTGACAGCAAACTGGCGAAAAGAACATGGGATTGGGATCGATAGTTGGAAAATGAAAAAACTCTGCGAAACAGATATAAAGATTATTGATGGAGATCGCGGAAGTAATTACCCGAAAAAAGAAAATTTTTCGGATTTGGGATATTGTTTGTTTTTAAATACAAAAAATGTTACTAAGCATGGTTTCGTTTTTAATGAGTTGCAATTTATTAGTAAAGAAAAAGATGAACAACTACGCAAGGGGAAATTAGTGAGAGGTGACATTGTCTTAACAACAAGGGGAACAATTGGAAACATTGCCTACTTTGATGAATCAGTTCCATACAATAATATGCGTATTAATTCGGGGATGGTAATTTATCGTGGTGGAAAACACTTCTATAAACCATATTTGATTTGGCTTTACAAATCAAATTATATGCTGAATCAAATTGAGACTGTCAAAACCGGCAGTGCTCAACCACAATTGCCAATAAAAGTAATGAACAATTTATTATTACATATTCCTTCAACAACTGAACAATTTGAAATTGTACGTATTCTCGATGATATGTTTGTAAAAGAGCGGCAAGCCCACGAAAGTATTAAAGTAGTTTTAAAGCAAATTGACCTTATTAAAAAATCAATTTTAGCCAAAGCCTTTCGTGGTGAGCTTGGCACAAATGATCCTTCAGAAAAAAATGCTCGAGCATTATTGAAAAAAGTATTGCAGGAAAAAATGTGAATTTTCGAGGCGATTTTCGCTTGAATCAATGAAAAATAAAAAGAACTGCTTTTTACATAGTATCGAAATAAAAGCGAGCTTTAAGAAGGGGACTTGGTTATGGCTATACCTACATATGAAGATATTATGCTGCCTTTTTTGCAGCACTTGAGTGATGGGCAGGTACACACTCTCAAAAGCTTGCAAGAGGCTTTGTCTGATGGTTTCAATATGACGGAAGAAGAAAAAAATCGTCTATTTCCTTCGGGGCGGCAGAATATGTTTTATAACCGTCTTGGCTGGGCCCGGACGTATTTAAAGAAATCTTTATTGATCAATGCAGTTATCAGTGGACATTTCCAGATTACACAGCGTGGTTTGGATTTGCTGGCGGCATCTCCTACTAAAATAACAAATAAGTTATTAGGACAGTATTCGGAATTTGTTGAGTTTAAGCGACCAGCCAAGGAAGCAAAAACTCAGACACTTCAAGTTGATGACGATGAAACTGTAAGTACACCGCGAGAACAGATGGATGAATCTTACCAGGCAATTCAAAATGCGTTGGCGGATGATCTTCTTCAGAAAATCGCTGCCAATTCACCGTCGTTTTTTGAACAGCTTGTCTTGGATGTGCTGCTAAAAATGGGCTATGGTGGTTCACGCGAAGATGCAGCACAAGTGGTTGGCAAAACGGGGGATGAGGGAATTGACGGGATTATCAAGGAAGACCGTCTTGGTCTAGATGTAATATATGTGCAAGCAAAACGTTGGAAAAATTCCGTCGGCAGTCCCGATATTCAGACTTTTATTGGTGCTTTGCAGCTAAAAAATGCACAAAAGGGAATTTTTATCACAACATCAACTTTCACGCAGCAAGCCAAGGATATTGCAGCGAGAGTTGGTAATCGGATTGTTTTGATCGATGGGATGATGCTTGCTCAGCTAATGATTGAATTTGGCGTTGGCGTTTCGAGTGAGATGGTTTATGACATGAAGCGGCTTGATTTAGATTATTTCGAGGTTGGAGAGTAAAATTTATTTAAAAAAGGTGCTTACAGAACAAATTCTGTAGCACCTACAAGGATCATTGCAAAGTATAAAAATTTTTGAAATGATTGATATGAATATTTTTGAGTGTTATAATATAAATAAAGAGATAGTTGATGTTTGGTTGCGTCGGCTCTCCTCGAAGATTAAAAATCATGAAGAAGGCTGCTGGCAAACCGCTAGGCGGTTTTTTTCATGCCGTTATTTACGGAATGAAAAAATGGCAAGAAGCAGGATACCAAAGGTTATCATTAAAGATAACGTTTCATAAACTGTCATAGAACCACCCCCTACTCTGGGAGTAGAAAAACCGACACCATCAACTATCTCTGAGAAAATTATAGTACTCCTGTTCTATTTAAACAAATTGATTTTAAAATTAAATCGAAATAATATAAGTTTCTAGTAATCATGCTGGTGGCTTTTTCGTATGTCAAAATATTATAAATTTTTGAATATATGGCATCATTTTTATTAGGTGACTGCACCAATAGATAATATTGCTGCAGTCGCTTATTTTATGGTTGAGCTTTGTTGCAATTCTGGTTCATCAGTTTGAAGAGTATCGTTTTTCAGGATATTTTCCAAGGGTTTTTAATATTGTAATGTTTAAAAGTTTAAATCCAGAGAAGTATCCTTTAAATGCTCAATCGGCTATGGTAATTAATGCTTTGATTGCCTATGTTTTTTATTTACTTCCAATATTTTTTACCGATCAGATATGGCTAGGGCTTGCACCAATATTTATGGGATTTTTTCAATTGATCTGGCATGGATTGTTTGCCAATCTGAGAATAAAAGGTATTTACAATCCTGGGTTATTCGCCGTTCTATTCATACATGTCCCGATAGGAATTTGGTATATCCAATACATTACTTCGCATGGCTTAGTGACTGCTGCTGATTGGGGATTAGAAATTGCTTATTTTGTTGTGGCAACCTATATTCTAATTATTAAAGGTAATATGTGGATGAAAGATGAAAGATCAAAATTTAGTTTTACAAAAAAACAATTAGGACCATATCGTGTAAAGTGATGGAATGGTCACGATTTAAAATATAGATTATAGCCGATAGGATGTACAAAAAGTGTCTCCTAGCGGCTATAAAATGTATAAATCAAAAACTGGTACGGGGTGAGTATGCATAGATGGCTGCTATGTTTATATACACTGTTTGTAACTATTCAGTAGCCTCAATCCAGATAGCTTTTTCTGCATTGCCAGCCAATGCGAGTTCAATTGCTTTATAGACATTTACGCCATGTTTTTTCGCACTACTGAGGTAGGATCGTATTAAAGCATAATCTTTTGCGCCTTCCATCGTCCGGAAACAGCCGCTGACTTTCACTTTGACTTTCAGCATACGGATATCTCGTTCTGCTTGATTGTTATCGAAAGGAACGAGAAAGTTCTTGATAAACAAAAAGACTTCTCCCTTGCATGCTATAAGTCGATCCGCGAGTGCCCTTGTCTTACCTCGTTTCGCTCTTCCGCGCTTTCCCGGTTCTTTTTCTGGAATTGGATTTTGTTCTACAGCTTCTTGTAGGAAATAATCATATGCCAAAGAAAATTTGTGCTGATATTCCCGTAGTTTATTGTTACCAAAATAGAATTTCACAACAGATGAACTGTGTAGAAAAATATTATCATTACACCTGAAAGTAACTCAAGAAAAACAAATGCAAAAAAGACTCCGTGCAAGCCACACGAAGCCTTATAAAATACTACTGGCAGAGAGGGTGGGATTCGAACCCACGGTACCTTGCGGTACGTCTGATTTCGAGTCAGAGACCTTCGACCACTCGGACACCTCTCCGTAAGTGTTCTATAGAGAACATAAAATATTATATCATATAATACTAGAAAATAAAATACATAAAGCTAGTTTTTTCAAAAAAATCCTTTTTTATTGAATTGAATTGAAAAGTTAAATTCCAGTTTACTTTTGCCTATAGTAGAATTTACTTATGCAAAAATCAATATAGAAAGTCCTTTACTTAAACAAGGTCAATCCATTCACCATGTTTGCGCCACTCATGCAGACTCCATTATGCTCGATCAGAAAACAATCTACAACTATGTACAATATGGCCTGCTTTCTGCTGAAATTATGGATCTTCCTCGCAAAGTTTCCTATCGTCCACGCAAAAAAAAATCCAGAGCCCTTAAGGTGGATAAGGCTTGCCGCATGGCTCGAAAATACACAGATTTTCAAACTTTCATGCAAGACCATCCCGGGCTGCCCGTTGTTGAAATAGATAGTGTCGAAGGTACAAAAGGGGGGAAGGTTCTTTTGACTATTCATTTTACCAATACACAGCTTATGCTGGCTTTTCTAAGAGATGCAAATACATCTCGTTCTGTCACAGATATTTTTAATGCCCTTTGCACCACTCTTGGTATAGAACGATTCAAGTGCCTCTTTCCTGTTATTCTCACGGATAACGGCAGTGAATTTTCAAATCCAAAGGCGATTGAATTTGATGCGGATGGCAATCGCAGAACCTATGTATTTTACTGTGACCCTCAGCAAGCTTGCCAAAAAGGTGCCGCTGAAAACAATCATGAATTTATTCGCAGGATTCTTCCTAAAAGCACAAGTTTTAATGCTTTATCCCAAGAACAAGTAACTTGTATGATGAACCACATTAACTCGTATGGCAGAAAAAAACTGAACGACAGGTCTCCTTACGAGTCATTCAGCTTTTTCTACGGATCGGAATTGCTTACGCTTTTGGATAGTAAGCCCATTCCTTCTGATGAAATTATTTTGAAACCATATCTGTTAAAAAAATAAGAATGAACAAGCGACGCCGCAAGGGGCAATTTAACATTTTTTCCATTTCAAGTAAGGTGGAATTTACCTTTGCAAAAAAATGGTCAAAATTCACCTTTTATTTGGTATACCCATTTGGGGTCTCAAACTTCTTATTTCAACTATATTATACACCATTTTTAAGATAAAACACCTTCAAATGATCACATTTAAATCATTTAGTTAGCTTATCCACAAGACAATCTAAACAAGTATAGAATTTAATTATACAAACTGGAATTTACTTTTTCAATTCACCCAAAACAATTCATCTTGCTTTTTTTTCTTGTTTATTCATTTTCCTACGCTGGCGAAAAAATGTTTTCATTATTGCAGAACATTCATCACTTAAAACGCCTGCTGTAACCTGCAATTGATGATTCAATGCAGCATTATCGACAATATTGAATACCGATTCTGCTGCGCCAGCTTTATAGTCCAAACCACCATAAACAATACGATCAATCCGGCTCATAACAAGTGCACCTGCACACATGGGACAAGGTTCTATTGTGACATATAATGTCGTTCCTGTTAAGCGCCAACGGTTCAGTTGCCTGCAAGCTTCTTGAATCACAATCATTTCTGCATGTGCCGTTGCATCATGCCAAGATTCACGCATATTATGCCCAGAAAAAATTACATCGCCATTTCTATCCACCAAAATCGCGCCTATCGGTACTTCGCCCAAATCGTATGCTTTCTGTGCTTCTACTAAAGCAAGTCTCATATATGTTTCATCTTGATTCATCTGGTCATTCCACACTCCACTACTTGATGAGTGCATTATACACTACCACTAAAAAAGCGTCAAACTCGAGGCATCCTGCCAATTTCCAATGTATATGCTGCCGAGGGTTGTTCTTCTGCTGACTTTTCCATTGTATGTTTCAATATGTTGCGGAAAGTCGATTGTTGCTTTTTCTTCGAATTGTCAAAAGATTGATCTTGTTGATCATACTTATTTTTCAGATCATATTGATTAATTTTTTGAACTCTGGTAATTTCCGATACTTTTGGTAACATGACATCTCCCCCTTAAACTACTTGAATTAACATCCTTGTTACTAATATTATCGGCATTATTCGTAAAAACTTAATAGTTTTTGCAAAATAATAGGACTTTTTTCTTATTGCTATGATTGAATTAATAAATATTAGTTTTGAAGTCATTCTAATTTCGTTTAAGTATGAAAGATTTTTAACATTATGGTGTTAGCAATGACAAGTTAATTTTGTACTGCTTTTTTCAAATTTCGCATGTCACTTTGTTCATAAATTAGCAGCTGACTGAAAGTCAATTGGAAACAAATCGCAAGTGCCCCGATCAAAAGAAGGATGACCATCAAGACGATTCCCGTCCAACCATAATTTTTCAAAAAGATACCGCCTACAGCTCCGATTGCACTGCCACCGACATAATAGAAAAACATATACAATGACAATGCCGATGCTTTCAGCTTGAAAGATGCCACTTTTCCTGCCCAACTACAAGCGGCAGAATGGCTGCCAAAAAAGCCAAAATTGCCAAGCCAAAAATTTTAATAACTAGGCTTGTGCCCAGCGTCAAGGTCACGCCAACAATCATGACCATAAGACCAAAACACAGTATACGTCCATTGCCATATCGATTATTCATTCACGATAATCATCCTCTTATATAGCAACTCTTTCTTTATCTTTATACTACGCGCCCCCTATTCATGTGTCCAATACACCCTTTAGATACGAATGATAGCCTTTATGCATTATGCAAAATATTTATACTGCTATCTCTTGCACCAATCTATGTTTGCCCGTTACATTGATTCAAACCATGCACATTAAACATAATGATTATAATTAGATGGTATAAATAAAATATATATTTAAGCATGTATCAATTACCAATGATTATGTCAATATTCACTTTAAGCTATAATTCGACTAAATATAAGTTTTTCAATAATTAATTTTTATATAAATAATAAAAAATAGTCATAGAATTTATTGAATTTTTCTATTATAATAAAATTCAAACAATACTTTTTATGCATCATAAATTCAAACAGTACTATAACCATTAAATACAAGTTGGGAGGATTTCTGTGGAATTAAATCAATTAGAATACTTCAAAGTATTGGCACATATCAATCACTTCACCCAAGCAGCTCAAAGTATATCTGTATCGCAGCCTGCACTCAGTCGTTCGATTGCGAAATTGGAAAAAGAACTTGGTGTCCCGCTTTTTAACCGGGTCGGTAAAAAAATCAAATTAACACAATATGGTCAGACTTTTTTAATCCATGTTGAAAGGGCTTTACAAGAAATTGCCAATGGCAAGCAAGCTCTTGTAAATTTATCAGAACCCGATCAAGGTGTAGTAAGTTTATCTTTTTTACATTCCTTAGGCAGTTATTTAGTACCTGTTCTGTTAAGTAATTTTAAAAAGAAATACCCTAAAATCCAGTTTAATTTAAATCAAAATAATTCAGCTTTATTGACCAACGAATTAATCGACGGTGATACCGATCTTTGTCTTTGCTCAACACTTATGACAACAGAAACACTCGGCTGGGTTTCACTCTGTTCCGAGGAACTTTTTGTTATTGTACCCTCGAAACATCCCTTGGCTAAACGAAAAAGTATTCGTCTAGAAGAAATCGTCCATGAACCATTTATCACCTTCAAACCGATGTATGGACTCCGCTTACTCGGTGATCAATTCTTTAAAACAGCATCAATTCGTCCAAAAATTACGTTTGAAGGCGATGAAATCATGACTGTAGCCAGCCTGGTTGCCGCTAATCTTGGCGTAGCCCTTATCCCACATATACCCGGTCTGGAATATCTTGAGATCGTCTTTATTCCCGTATCAGCACCGCTTTGTACTAGACCTTTAGGGATCGCCTGGAATACAAATAAGTATCTTTCTCCGGCGGCAAGAAAATTTCAACAATTCATTATCGATGCCTTTGCAAATCAGGAATCTGTACCACTGGCACCATATATTAAAGAAATTTAAAACAAAGCATCACAAAGAAAGCCACTGAAATATGTTTTGCTGAAAACATATTTCAGTGGCTTTCTCACTATATTTTCTTTGGTAACTTTTTCAACATGATTCTGGCTAAAATGATTCCCAATAAACCCGTAATAATTTGCGGCCAGCTCATCATGAAGGATAAAATTGCAGCTGTCTTTTCCGGCAACTGCAACATGTGAATGACCCATAAACACCCTACATACAAAACAGCTGTTTTTATAAAAGGAGCCAGCCACACGAACTTTTTCCGCCAAAATCTTCGGCATAAAAGGACATAAATGATATTGCCAACAGCCACAATCGGAATCATAAAGGGAATCGCCAGTTGCCCTTGCATAAATGCCACGATCGGCAATAAAATGCCGATGACACTAGTTGGCATCACCCCTGTATAACAGACAGCCAGAATAAGTGTCATATTCAGCAAACTACCAATCAAAAACATCGTAATCGGTCCCGGCAATGGCAATACCAAGCGAATATTTTGAAAAATCAATGCAATTGCCAAAAAAAGCGCAGCGTATACAAATAATTTTTCTGTATTTTTTCCCTGCATCTAAAAGCCTCTTTTCCTTGTAAATAGCTACTATCATTATAACAAAAAAGACAGCCCTGCAAAACCAGCTGTCCTTCTCAAAATAAATCTATGAAATTACCGTACGCTCATTCTGGTAATTCTTCATCTGCAACTTCAACGCTAGGTGCAGGCACTGCTTTCTTATCCACTGCTGCGGTTTTATCAGCAAGTAATATTTCTCTAATTTTACTTTCAATTTCATCGGCTAACTGTGGATCTTCCATCATCGTTTTCTTCACATTTTCTCTACCCTGACCGACTCTTTTATCCTTATAAGAATACCAACTACCACTTTTATTGATGACTTCCATTTCTGTCCCAAGGTCAACAATAATACCTTCACGCGAAATACCATGCCCATACATAATATCAAATTCGGCTTCTTTAAAAGGTGGTGCAACTTTATTTTTCACAACTTTCACCCGTGTTCTGGTACCAACAATCACATTATCCTGTTTAATCGGTTCTTTTTTCCGCACATCCAACCGAATCGAAGAATAAAATTTCAAAGCCCGACCACCCGTCGTAACCTCCGGACTGCCAAACATAACCCCTACTTTTTCACGGATCTGATTGATAAAAATAACAGTAGTCTGCGATTTACTGACAATACCAGTCAGTTTTCGCAAGGCCTGTGACATCAATCTTGCATGCAATCCCACATGAGAGTCTCCCATTTCGCCCTCAAGCTCTGCTTTCGGTACAAGAGCGGCTACTGAATCAATTACAATAATATCAACCGCAGCGCTGCATACAAGCGCATCTACAATATCCAAGGCTTGTTCTCCATAATCAGGCTGCGAAATTAGAAGATTATCTATATCTACCCCTAAATTACGTGCATAACTAGGGTCTAGCGCATGTTCCGCATCAATAAATGCTGCCACGCCGCCCAATTTTTGGGCAGCTGCTATAATATGCAAAGCTACTGTCGTTTTTCCCGAAGACTCCGGTCCAAAAACTTCAATACAGCGACCACGCGGAATCCCGCCCACACCAAGCGCGACATCAAGCGGTAATACACCAGTCGGTATTACTTCTATATTCATTTTTGCTGCTGCATCACCAAGTTTCATGATGGAACCTTCACCAAAATCTTTACGGATCTGCTTTAAGGCAGAAGCCAAAGAGGCTTCTTTATTGCCAGTTTTATCAATTGATTTATCTGCCATTGCCATCGCTCCAGACATTCACTTCATTTCTCTTAAACATATCACAAAACAAGTGTTCTGTAAAGAAATATAAAAGAAAAGCGACCCTAAATATACATTAAACCAATATAATTCTCAAATTTGTGTTATAGTAGAAGATATTGACTATTTTCGTAAAAAAGAGACGTCGCTTGCACGTTTGTATAAAATAAACAGATTTACGAGAACGAGAAGGAAGTAATAACACAATGAGTATTTTAACAGTTGAAAATATGAGCCATGCCTTTGGTGAAAGAACCATCTTCAGTGATGTATCCTTTCGCCTATTGAAAGGCGAACATATCGCCTTAGTCGGTGCCAACGGAGAAGGTAAATCAACCTTTATGAAGATCATCACCAACCAATTGCTGCCAGATGCAGGAAATATTGAATGGAGCAACAAAATCAGCGTTGGCTATATGGATCAGCATGTCGACTTGAAAAATGGCAATACCGTTGAAACCGTACTAAAAGGTGCTTTTGCCTATTTATTTGACCTTGAAACCCAAATTGCTGACTTATATAACGACTTTAGCAATTTAAGCGAAGAAGATGGTACTAAGACCTTGCAAAAAATTGCTGGCATGCAGGATATCTTAGATGAAAATGATTTTTATGGTATTGATTCAAAAATCCAGGCTACGGCAGCCGGTCTTGGCATTCGTGAATTTTTAGATGTCGATGCATCAAATTTAAGTGGTGGACAAAGAACAAAAGTCTTACTGGCAAAACTACTTTTAGAGAAACCTGATGTTTTACTACTGGATGAACCAACAAATCATTTAGATGAAGAACATATCGAATGGCTCAAAAGTTATTTGATCCATTACGAAAATGCTTTTCTCTTAATTTCTCATGATAGTGAATTCGTCAACGATGTCATCAATGTCGTCTATCATCTGGAACACAAAAAGCTAACCCGATACGTTGGCAATTATGTGCATTTCCTTAAACTATATGAAATACAAAAAGAACAGCGCCTCATCGAATATAAAGAACAGCAAAACGAAATTTCTAAGCTCGAAAATTTTGTTCGGAAAAATAAAGCCCGTGCCTCTACCGCCAAGCAGGCAAAATCCAGAGAAAAGAAATTAGAAAAAATCGATCGAATTGAAATAAAAAGTGAAAATATGAAGCCTCAATTTCAGTTCAAAAAAGCCCGCCGTTCCGATAGCATGATCTTTCAGTCCAAAAATTTAGTGATCGGTTATCAAAAACCATTGAGCAAGTCTCTCAATTTAAAAATGCAACGAGAACAAAAAATCGCTATAGTCGGTGCCAATGGTTTGGGTAAATCTACATTACTGAAAAGTCTGCTCGGTTTATTAGAACCAATCCAAGGAAATATTAACTTAGGTGATTACCAGTCTATCGGCTATTTCGAACAAGAATTAGCCGAAGAAAATACGAGTATCGTACTTGATGATGTCTGGTTAAAATTTCCTGAAGCAACACGCAGTGAAGTACGACGCAACTTAGCCCAATGCGGATTGAGTCATCAGCATATTGAAAGCCCCATCAACCGGCTAAGCGGTGGTGAACAAGCAAAAGTAAGATTATGTAAGCTTATTAATAAACCAACCAATATACTCGTTTTAGATGAACCGACCAATCATCTCGACGTTTATGCAAAAGATGAACTAAAACGCGCCCTAAAAGCCTATGAAGGCAGTATGATTTTAGTATGCCATGAGCCTGAATTTTATAAAGATATCGTAACCGATATATGGAATTGTGAAGACTGGGCGATCTAAAGTATCCCCTGTTTTCGCCAAGCTGAAATGAACTACAAAAAAAAGCCCGCGAACGCATTAACGATTTCATTCGAAATCTACAGCATTCACGGGCTTTTTTATATCACATTACGATTAATATTGCCATTCTTTAACTGTACGCAATCCTTCCATAAAACTTTTGCCATTGCGCAGCGGGGTATTTTTTATATCCGTTGTGACTACTTGCATCACCGGTACTCTTGCCAAACGCCCATCACTGCCAACATTATTACTATCACCATAGGAACCTAACGCATTAATCACATAATATTGATCATCCAAATGACCAAGATAAAGCATCACATGTCCGTCCATATGTAATGTAGCACCCGGCAACGCCGCATCCAAAACCGACTGCACATTTTGCGGTGTAACACTTTGAACCTTACCTACTGCTATCTCTTGCGTATCCGCATCACGCGGCATCATAAAGCCAAAAGAACGATAAATATCCATAACAAAGCTCGAACAATCCACACTATCTTTCAGACCACCCCAGCCATATGGCTGTCCATAAAATTTAAAAGCTTGTTTGATGATATTTGCACGCGTATAAGGTAAATTTCCTAAATGAACTTGACCATCAGCCGAAATCATTTTTTTTGTAAAAACAGCTTTCCCGTCGCCCTGCCGTTGTGGCAATTGTACAATATAATTGTTCTTATCTTTACCAACCACAGGTAAATGCGATCCCATTTCCAGCAGTAAAGCCTCCGAATTCACTTGTAAATTGAGTTCAGCCGCCGTCACTACCAAAAAACGATCTGGATTTTGCCATTTCAGCCACTCTTTATAACTTGTTTCGGCAATATTATCAGCCAGAACCCAGCCTCGATAATTATTGCTTTGGACAAAATTCCATTTCAGATCAGCACTCCTATGCAATATAGCTACTGCCTCACCCGGATTGATAATCGTAGCTTGCAAGGAATCAAACTCCTGCTCATCCGCATCATCAAAAACCCCCTCAACCGAAGGATATAAACGTAATGAAGAACGTCTGACCGCTAAGCCCCATTTTACAGGATTAGCAGCGGCTACAGCTCCCAGATTCATGTTGCTCAATATTTGATTTTTAAAGGAACCCGAAATGGACTGCCCATTTACATACCCCGTCGGAAAATCATTTTCCTGTAACATGGCTTGCAGCGCAGTACCTTTAACAGATTTCGGATAAATTTTTAAGTCATAATTCGTGGTCGGTTGTTTACGAAGCATCTCTTTATTATATTTTGTAATGTCATTACTGTTCATAATAACGGCATCACCATTTTTTAAATTTTTGCGCCAAAAATCCACATTATTAACATCCGCCGAACTTGCCAGTGCAGAAACTGAACTCACCACGTAATATATAAAAACCATGGCACAGGAAACTATGAACCTGTTCTTTAAGATAAGATTTCCATTGAAAAACTGCATGGATGAATCAATTCCTTTCATTTTACTATATAACAGGATAACAAATAATTTTTAAAACTCCTTTGACTAAAAAATTACTGATATGAAGGGTTACAAATCTATTTATCAAGCAACTCTTTTACTGTAATTTGCGGATGACGATAACGTCGACGTCCCGACGTACGTTTGCCGAACTCAATACTTTGCACCGGACAAACATGCAAGCACGCCAGACATTCCTGACAATGGTTCAGCCACTGAACCTTACCTGACACCATCTGAATATTTCCCACTGGACAGATTTTTTTGCAAAGTCCACACGCCATACAAGAATCAGTGCAGGAGAATTTTTTATACGTATTCGGCAAGTGATTTTTCTGCCAATAATGGGAAATTGCCGTCCAAAGACTTTTGATATGTTCCCCATCGAAATGATACTCTCGCTTAGAAAGCATAGCGATGATTCGATCGAGTTTACGATCGGCTTTTGCCAACAATGTGTCCTGTTTATCAATAGAAGGCAATGCCGATAAGGGAAGATAAATAGATAACATCTGCAAAAGAAACCCCGACGAAAGCGGCTTATCTTTTTTTCCTAAAAGATCTTTTATCCGGCTTAAAGCACTGCTAAAATGAGGATTTCCGCACGTTACAACAGCAAAAACATATGTCGCAGAGGGGATTTCGAGTCGTTCAACAAACTCCTGCACCAATGGTGGAATACTAAAATAATGCAGGGGAAATACTAAACCAATCTGTTCTCCATCTGCTGAAATGTTAGTTTTATCTCTAAGTGAGGTCATTGCTACTAGCTGACAATCCCCCATTTCTTCACTGATTTTCTTCGCAGCATGGAGTGAATTTCCGGTAGCTGAATAATAATAAATTGTTGTTTTCATCTAAAAATCAAGACCTCCTTGAATTAATCTTATTTAAAACCTGCATAGACGAATCAATTTCGTGCAATCTGCTTAAAATAAGATACAACTCTATTATCGCATTTTACGATCGAAAAGGATAACAAAATGATTTTTAAAACTTTTTCATAAAAATTACTGCTATTTTTATGAAAAAGTATCCTTGTATTCCGTTATCTTATTTTTCGTTTTCTTACTAATATAAAGAGCTTGATCCGCCAACGAAAGTAAGTCTTCTACTTTCCGGGAATTTTTGGGGTATGTTGCTATACCGATGCTAACCGTACAGCCATGTAACTGCCCTTCACTTTCGACACGAATATTTTCCGCCAGCACAAGCATTTCTTCGACAGAAATGTTTCGTGCCAAAATGGCAAACTCATCTCCACCAAACCGAAATACAACTCTCGGGCTAATTACCTCATGCATAATAGCAACAAAATTCTGCAATATAGCATCACCAATAAGATGACCCTGTGTATCATTGATCTGTTTGAAAAAATCCAAGTCCATCATCAAAATTCCTACCGTTTTCAATGAACCATCCTTTATTTCTTTATGCACCGACTTTAATATCGCATCAAAACTTCTGCGATTATATGCTCCTGTCAAAACATCCAATTCTGCTGTTTTTTTCAAATCTTTATTGATATTTTCCAACGTCATTGCCGCATCATTGTAAATTTGAATTGTTTTCGCAAATTCTTTAGAATAATGATCCGGATTTATTTTTTTAAATACACCATTTTGTATATTATGAAACGTTCCTATAATTCGATCAATTGGTTTTGTATAAACTCGCATAATATAAAATCCCAAAATAATAATAAGTGCAACAACAACCATCGAAAAAAGAATACTTTCATACATCATTTTATTCCGAATCTTAATCAATTCTGATGCAGGCGTGCTGACCATAACCAGCCAGTTACTTGTCGCCACTCGATAATAACCAATATAACTTTCCTCACCCGCATAATCGGGCATGACTACCATCCCAGAGTTCCCCTGTAATTTCTCAAATAAGTTTCCTTTTTTCCCAATACGAGCCTTATCCGCATGGTAGATAATATTCCCATCCTCATCTACCACCGCTACAAAACCATCCAAACCAAATGACTTATTATTAAAGTTTGCTGCTAAATTATTGTTATATAATTGCACAATCCCTACAACAATACCTTCAATATTTCCATTTTCAATAATAGGCAGTGCTATTGCGATGACCTGCTCTCCCCAAGCACTCGTATATACACCACTAATATAGGTTTCCCCGTGAATAGCCTGCTGAAAATACTTATGAGTCGCAAAACTTACCCCCTTCAAGTCATTTTCACCACTGCTTAACACAATATTTCCCTGTTTGTCCAAAATTACAATTTGATCAAATTCTGGTGTAAATCCACGAATTTGATCAAGCAGTGTTTGATCCTGCCTAATTTTAGAATCAAGTGCAACCATTCGCAATGAATTTTCTGCTTTATTAAAATAAAAAGCCAGCGAATCACTAACGGTTTGTGCTGCCTGATTATTATTTGCTAGTAGCCACATTTTTGTATTCTTGAAAAAAAATTGATCTAAAATCAGGAACTGAAAAGCGCTACTACTAATTATCAAAATACTAATCAACACTGTGAATTTATGCATCAATTTCATCAATTTCACCTCTTTTTTCACTTATAAATTACTTGTGTTTATATTAAAATATTCCATTCCGCATGTAACGCTACGGTTGAAAAAATTTTATAAAAATTGCAAACTACTATAAAACAGGAAATGTACTATAATTACTTAATTATAAATATCTTCTTGAGAATTTATTCTATATTTTATTTCGCTAAAGAAAATAAAATAACCTGCCCGAGACAAGTGCTGCCACCTGCCTTATAAAAGCAACCTTCTATTAATGATAGAACCTATATCTTTACCTGTGCCATCGCGAATTACTACCGCGATGGCTTTTTTCTGCTTTTCAATTACCTACGCACGTCTCAAATAGCCACAATTTTTGACAATAGATCCTTCCTATCCCCTTCATAATTTTCATAAGTTATTCACATGTTCTGCATAGTTTCTTAATATTTAAATTGTAAAATAAAACCAAACATAATAAGAGAGGGTGTTATTTTGAAGAAATTCTGGTTTAGAATTTTAATCAGTCTTGCAGCAGCAGGGATTTTTTTATCACCAGGCTATGCAGCGAATCATTCTAATGAAACAATCGCTAATCAGCATACTACAATGGTTATGGATGATGGTATGGAAATGTCGCATGAACATGCTTCCGATGCAAGTACGTCGGAAGGAGATACTATGTCCGGAGAAGATATCCATAAAAACCACGGTTCTGAAAATGCAGGTGAAGAACCAAATCACCATAAACATGATGACTGGACAACAGGAAAAGCAGGCGTCGGTCCTAATTGGCCATTTATCTATACCTTTTTGTTGTTTAATACAATCGTTGTTATTACTGCTGGCGTAATGAAATTCAGAAACAAGGAGGTATTGGGAAATGGACGAAAAATTTAATTATGTATTAAAAAGAATTTTTAAAAGTCGCTGGTATCCCAGGGTTTTGCAATGGCCTACAGCTATCGTATTTTGCGTTATTATATTTCAAATGCTCTTTGGAAGTTCTTCCCCTCATGATAATTTCGGTACCGCAATGACATGGATATTTTGGTGGTCTATTATTCCGCTAACTTTCTTGATTGTAGGACGTGTTTGGTGTGCCATTTGTCCTTTTGCCATGTTAAGTGATTTTGTGCAAAAATTTGTAGGCAATCATCGTCCCGTACCTCGTTTTTTAAAAAAATATGGCATATGGATTATTGATTTTATATATGTGCTAATTACCTGGAGTGATCATGTTTTTGGTATGGTAGAATATCCCCGAGGCTCTGGCGTTATAATGCTCTTAATTACAACAGGTGTAATCGTTTCTGGAGCTTTTTTTGAGCGTCGAACTTGGTGTCGTTATCTTTGTTTTTTAGGTGGACTATCAGGGAATTATTCACGTAGCGCAGCTTTAGAACTTCGGAGTTCTCCTGAAACATGTAAAACATGTAATGTAGCAGCTTGCTATAAAGGTGGAGAACAAGCTCCTGGATGCCCGATGTTTGAATTTCCTAAAACAATGGACAGCAATGCTTCCTGTAATTTTTGTGGAGACTGTATAAAAAATTGTCCCAATGATTCTATCAAGGTTTCCCTTCGTATGCCAACAAAAGAACTTTGGTTCATTCAACGCCCTAAAGTTGCAGAAGCTTTCCTAGCGGTAATTATTATGGGAATCGTTTTTGTTCAAAACATTACAATGCTTGACGTTTGGGCTGAAGCACAGCATTACCTAGAAATATTTTTAGGCACAGATAATTATGCGATAACATTTACCGTAATTTTTGCTATTGCTATGGCTATTCCTGTTTTATTGCTTTATATTACAAGCTGGATTAGTTCTCGTATAAACTCTGCTTCGACATATATAAATTTTGCTCGTTTTGGCTATGCATTAATCCCCTTGGATTTTGCCGGACATATGGCACATAATTTATTTCATTTGCTAGCAGAAGGAAAATCTGTTTTATATGCTGGTATGTCAATGTTTGGAATGAATGTACATCCAACCTCAACAGCATTGCTATCTGCAAACACAATAGAAATCATGCAATTTACGTTGTTGTTCTTAGGCGCAATAGGGTCTGCATATACAGCATATCGTATTTCTGGGTTTAATTATGGACCACAAGACAATGATCCAAAAAAGCAAGCGATATACTCCTATGTTCCTTATGTGATATTAATTATTCTATTGACTCTGTTAAATGTATATATTTTCCTACTTCCAATGTCACATCGTGCCTAACTGGTCACAGATTATTTGACCAACTCATCAAAAAACAAACTCTTCTCTCTAAAATTTTCAAAAATGAAAAACCACAACCTAATCTATATAACAATTCTATACAAAATACAAAAAACGACTGGAACTTGAGCTGACCCCATAAGTTAGACTTAAAAATCTAACTTATGGGGTCACTTCACTTCAAAATCCAGTCGTTTTTTGTATAAAAATTTATTATCCAATGTAAATATTACACTCATGTCAGGCTCTTTGAATGGTAATGTAATCAGCATCGTGTATTTTATATTCTAGGTGCATCCGTATCGTCAAAAAATTCTCCATGAGGGAACAGCACTTCATGAATATCATCCATATCTTGTTTAAAAGTATCATCGCTAACTCCGAGGGAAGTCGCTACATCTCTCCAATTATTACTAATCTGCTTCATAGCGAGTACATCATTAATTGGTTTTTCTGTGTTGATGGATAATTCATTCGCTACAGCAATATCACGTGGTTGATATCCTTTTTCCAGAAGAGGCAATGATGTTTGTTTTGGAATATCTAGATTATTTTCAAATAAAGTAGACACAATATCATTATGGGAAGCTTTCATCTGTTTTTCTGTAACACCTAAATCTTTTATGGCATCTCGCCAATCAATGTAATTTCTTTTTACATTGATAACATCTGTAAGAGATTTCCCACTGGCTTTGGCTACAAAAGCTGCCATCGATAAATCTTTGAATTGGATACCTTCATTGATATAGCCTAAAACATCTTTTTTATCAACACCACACATATCAGAAAGTTTTTGTGCTATTTTGTCACGATCCAGCTTTTGCTGTCCGATTACCATTAATGATTGCTCGCTAGCTCCAGGGCCAGTCTGCGGACCCGCCTCAGCAATCAGGGGGCTCAGTGTTCCTGCTAAAATAGCAATACCTGCAGCTAAAGCAATTATGTTTTGTTTTGATATAAATTTCATAAAATATACCTCCTCATTTTTAATGATTCGCTAAAATTTAAATAAATTTATGTGTTATTGGCAATAACAACGCCTAGGATCGCTCCAACAACAACACCAGCAACAACATTATCGTTATTATCATGATCATGGTGACGCCGCTCGTGGTGGTAACGTGGTGGTGGTGGTGGCGGATTGTCACGGTGATCATCGCGGTCATAGTTAATTACTTGACTTGGAGACAAGTTATTGTTTAAAGGCAACGATGAAGCTTCGGAAATTCCTCCCAAAATACCCGTGAACATTAAGCCACAAATAGTAGAAGCAATGATCTTTTTTGATACATTTTTCATAGGTAAGTCCTCCTCTTTTTATATTTAGACAAAAATACTATCTTTAGTTTATTATATCTTAAAAATAACAATTATTAAATAGAAAAAACAGTCGATATAAAATATAAGTTATCTATAAAGTAATAAAAATCCACAATCTTTAGTAAGCAGAAGTTATGGACTTTTTATAGAATCATTTAAAATTCTTCATAGGTGGCTGGATTCTGATTAGCCAGACGTCCATTTTCTTGATTTAATGTCGAAATCATCATCATATCTTGTTCACTTAATGTAAAGTCAAAAAGAACTAAATTTTCAAGTTGACGTTTAGGAGAGGAAGACTTTGGTATAGGAATTGATCCGAGTTGTATGTGCCACCGAAGAATGACTTGTGATATGGATTTGTGATGTGTTTCTGCAATTCTTAAAAGTTCCTTATTTTCCATCAGTAGAGTATTTTTGCGACCTAATGGACTCCATGATTCAGTAACAATTCCGTGTTTTTGATTATATGCAAGTTGTTCTTTTTGCGAGAAAAAAGGATGTAATTCAATCTGATTGATGCTCGGTACTAGACCAGTTTCTTGAATCAAACGGTCAATATGTTCTGGCAAAAAGTTACAAACTCCAATAGATCGGATTAATCCCCATTTTTTTGCATCGATTAACGCTTGCCACGCTTCTACATATAAATTTTTAATTGGGTTTGGCCAATGAATTAAGTAAAGATCATAATAATCTAAATTTGCTCGATATAAAGATTCTTGAATCGTTGTAATGGCTTCATGATATGAATGATGTCTTCCTGGTAATTTGGAAGTAATCAAGAGCTGCTCTCGCGGAATGAAGGAACGTCTCACAGCTTCACCAAGTACTCCTTCATTTTCATAATTAAAAGCTGAATCCAATAAACGATAACCAATATTTATGGCACTTAGTATTGACTGTACCCCTGCAGCCCCATTTAATGTATAGGTGCCAAAACCAACACTTGGTAACGCTAAACCATCGTTTAATATGATTTCGGGAATTATATTTTTCAAGATTCATTCACCTCAATACTTTATTTTAGCTATATTATATACTGAATGACTTGGAATGTCATTGTATTAGTAAATACTATTAGGTATTTATATTGAAGTTTAATTATAAAAGTAATTTCTATGCTCAATTTAAGTGCTGTACTTTATTTTTCCCAATATGTATGTCTAATAATGACTCCTCCATTGGCCTATTGTATTTTACAGGCCATTCCAAACTATGAAGAGAAGATCATCGATAAGGTCACTCAACTTTATGCGGTGCATAAATAAAAAAAGGCGGCTAGAATAAAATTCTAGTCGTCTTTTCTGCCTTAATCTATGCAATTATGCCCATCACGTGCTCCTAGAGCAGTTGCCTGTATTAGCACTGGGAAGTATTGATTTTATTGGTGTGATGGGGTGGAGTCGAACCCTCTACCTATTGCTTAGGAGAGTGCCGACCAAAACACTCAATTCCTTATTGTGCAATGCTTTATGGTGTTTTTCAATTAAAATCTGTTGGTTTGTGTTTTTGTGTATCATAAGGTTTTTAAAAGTGTTTGAAAGTGTCATTGCACCCATAGAAAAAATGGGGTTTCCCTTATTTATCTTCTGATCTTTTGGTAAATCACAACCATATGACGTAATATTTCGCTCCTTGCAAAATTCACGAACATCAAACTACTAGTCTGTCCTTCAGTGATAAGCGTAGACCATTTCCTGATGCGCTTTAGTTTGACAACTCCATTATTTTCTATGGTCGATATTTCCATTTTAGCTTTCTCGTTTCGCATTTCCAATAATAAAAATACCACATGAGACACAAATCGTCCCGATCAGTGTATTGAATGTCACCGGTTCACCGAGTAAGTAATGAGAACCTATTGCAATCGTAATAAAGACAATTGAGGCTGCTGCTAACGCAACATATAATTTGGTGAATTTCAATATTTGCATCCAAATCAAAAATGAAATAACGTATAATGCATAGCCACCTATAATCTTAAAATTCAAACCATATGTGGTCGTTTGCAAATTGCCAGCCCCCAATTTCAACAGTAACTGTGCAGTAGTTTCAGAAACTACCAGCGCGGTCCATAATAGAAATACCTTCATTTAACCACCTGCCTGTTCTTTAACAAACCCTTGGAAATGACATAACAAAACAATCACACTATTTTCCATTAAAATTCGCTAAATCACGTTTAATAAATGCGATGATTTCTTCCGCTACTCGGTCTTTCTGATTGTCTATGGTAATCATGTGATAGCAGTCAGTTAATAACACTTTGTGCACATAATCAGCGCCGATATACCGTTCGAGATAATCGGCATTTTTCACACTAGCAGTGTCATCTTCGCTGGAATGCAGAATCAATGCAGGTGTCTTTATTTGAGGTAATTCCCGTTTCACCACTTTCGCTAGCTTGAACAGTTCGCGAATACTAACCCCAGGGACTTCATCATATGCTATTGTGTTTTCCTTCGTCCCTTTGGCGACAATTCGACGCAGGCGTTCATTTTTTATCCCATAGGGCTCGCGTTCAGTATAAGAATAAAAGTAGCGCACTGGTGTGTAGTAATTTAACGTCAAAAGAAAGCTGTACCAAGGAAGACCCCATCCGTCATAATTGAACGTTGTCGACATGGCAATAACTCCGCGTATCTTTTGTTTAAAATTAAAAGCGATATGTAGGGCCATTACCGCCCCCATACACAAACCACCAATATAAATTGTACGGTCTTCAGCTGCCAACTGCAAAACAGCCCGTTTCACTGAATCATACCAATCCTGCCAGCAGGTCTGTTTTAAATCAGCAAGGGTCGTCCCATGTCCGGCTAAAAGAGGAACTTTTACCGTATAACCAGCCTTATTTAACTTTTTTGCCAAATACTTCAATTCATAAGGACCGCCGGTGAGGCCATGGATGAGGAGAACTGTCTCCGCACCCCCGGGGAAATCTATACCATCATAGCTCATAATATTTATACTCCCTACATCTCTTTAATTAATTAACTTCTAGCGATAAAAGAAATTCCTATCGCAATAAGCCCTACGCCTAACCATTCATATCGGCTAACCTTTTCACCAAGAAAGCAAGCCGAACAAAAAATAGTCAGCACTTGTTCAAAGCCAGATAAAGGGAAAGCTATTGACAATGGAATGACAGTTAAGATATACAGCCAAACCAACATCTGAATTCCATAGCAAACCAAACCAGTTACAATCCATCTGTTTGTGAGGAGAGCCTGATAATACCGTATTCCCGTTATTTTTGCCTTGCTGTTTGCGCCTTTTTTAAAGAAAATCTGACCTGCACTTTCCAAACATGCAGATAAAATGAAATAGGGTATCCAGCTAACTAGCAAGTTACACCGCACAACGTTTCAGTAATGCTCTGAAAAGTTGTGCGAATAAATCCATTTCATCATAACTAATCGTAAGTGGAGGAGCAAGGGTGAATACATTTTTGTAGTATCCCCCAATATCTAACACCAACCCGTATTTCTTACCGTCGACCTCAATATTTCCTTTGAGCCCCTCTTCTTCAATTTTATCAGCCAGTGCCTTGTCTGGTGTAAATCTATCATTTTTTGTCATTTCGATGCGTAAAGCTAACCCCAGTCCATCTACATTGCCAATCACACTGTAATCTTTTTGTAAGTTTTTTAATAGATCTAATAAATATTTACCTTTTTCAGGAACTATTTTTTCAAAATCGCTGCGTTCAGCATAGTCCATAACAGCCAGCCCAGCAGCCGTACCCAGCGGGTTGCTGGAAAACGTAGAGTGTGTTGATCCAGGAGGAAAAGTTTCCGGATTAATCATCGCTTCTTTGGCCCACAAACCGGATAAAGGATTCAGACCATTTGTTAAGGATTTGGCAAATGTAATAACATCCGGTTGAGCACCAAAGTGTTCCATGGTCCATAATTTTCCTGTCCGATAGAAACCCATTTGAATTTCATCATCAACAAGTAAAATACTGTATTTTTTTAATATTTTTTGCAGTCTAACAAAATAATCTTTCGGTGGAATGATATATCCGCCAGTTGCTTGTATAGGTTCCACATAAAAAGCGGCATATTCAGCTTCATTTGCCTTGATATCGAGCACTCCATAATACTCTGTTTCAAATAGCTTCTCAAATGACTTTATGCATTCATAGTCACAAGTCTCGCGTTTTTGTCCGCAAAAACAACGGTAACAGTATGGAAAAGGAATAAACGCCGCACGATTGGAGAAATTTCCGTAACGACGACGGTACCGATAGCTGCTCGTAATTTCCGAACACCCCAAAGTACGTCCATGATACCCACCCATAAAAGCGAACATTAAAGATTTTCCGTGCATAAAGTTGCGAACAAGTTTTATACTGTCTTCAATCGCTTGTGCACCACCTACGTTAAAATGCACTCTGCCTTTTTGACCGAAACGCTGTTCCGTAGCACGGGCTATCTTTGCGGATAACAATACTTTTCCCCGATGCAAATACTGAGAAGCCAGTTGAGGTAATGTTTCCATCTGACGTGTATGTGCTGCTTCAATTTCCGGATTTTTATAACCAAAGTTCACAGCAGAATACCACATTTGCATATCCAAATATGGCACATCATGTCCATCATAAAGCCATGATCCCTCGCATCTTTCGAAAATACGAGGTTCTTCCATATAATGTACGGTATCGCCGTAGGAACAATATTCCGCTTCCAATTTTAGGATTTCTTGTTCTGTCAATGTTTGTTCATTCATACCACAATTTCTCCTATCCTTAATCTTGTATTAACTGAATGCAACTTCATCAAAGGTTCAGATACTTCGCTAAACTTAGTAAACTGCTGATATAGTATATTATTTTGCTCACAATGCATTGCTAACTTGTTCTTTGCAAATACAGCATCGGCTTTCCCCGCTAAACAGAAATCACTACTGCCATCTCCAATCAGTACGATTGGGGGAAACTCACACAGTTTATCAGCAATTGAGCATTTGCAATTTCCCGACTTACACTGCGACTCTTTAAATGGAAAATAAGCTTTGAGCATCCCTTGATGTTCAATTAAACCATTTGCATAGATTTGCATATCTCCCAGACCGTAATTTGTTAAAATATGTTTTATAAAGATACTGAAACCATCACTGACGATGGCATGTCCAATATTCCGAGCTCTTAAACATTTCACAAAATCGAAGAATGTCGGATCAATAGTAAGCGAATCTACAAACTCTAAAATTTCTCGTAATGGTGCTTTGAGTAATTTTACTTGTGCATCTAAACATTGACGGGAACCAATTTTTCCGTCTACCCAAAGTTTCTCTATCACTTCCCATTCAGTATCTGCGAAATGAGTGAGTATCGCATCGGTAACATCGGTATTGGAAATCGTACCGTCAAAATCAATACAAACAAACAGTGTTATCACCTCATTTTTTATGGTCAAAGATTTGTCTACGCATGTTTTCCTAAAAAAACAGATTTCCCCCCCCCCAAAAAAATCTTTTAGCATAACCCGATGCAATATTTTACTATTATACTTACCACCTTCCATTATCTAGATAGTTTATTAAATGACTCTACTACCTTTATATGAAAAATAACTGAATGGTTTTAGAGTAATAAGTCTATCAATCAAGTCAACCAGAAGTTTTGCACTTATTTAAATAGAAAATATCCTTCAAAGCTTGAAACGCATAAGGTTTTCCAAATTATATTGAATGATGTATTAAATCTAAGATTCGATAATATATGGTTTGAAAGGGAATAATACTTAGAACATGCAAATTTTCCCCACACCTCAGCAATTCTTACCATTGCTGTATTTATAGCACATAAATTTTAAAAAAACTTATATACAGATAAAAAAGCACATAATTAAAAAATATGTTTAAAAGAAACTTTCTCTTTTCATTTTTGCATTAAAATTATGCAGAGAAATTCCAGTTCTTCGAGCAAGTTCGGATACACTTATTGGCTCGTATGTACAATACCTTTATCTGCTCTAAAATTGTCATCTATTTCACCCTTATATTAATAACTATAATTATATTATAAAATCTAAAATTGATAATGCAACCTAAATTATAAAATATTTTTTCTTAAATATCACAAATTTTAATAATAATTTATCACGCCTGTTGATTAACCAATAACATCCAGTAAAACTAGACAAAAACAGAGGTACAACAAAATTTTGGGATGAAACCTACCCATTCAATTGAAAGTTGACCGTATAGCAACTGCCCTATAAACCAGTTGTTTCAATAACTTTTTGAGGAAGTTCTGTCGATAAATTCAGAGCAGTATGACGTTTTACTCTTTGTTGTTCTTTGTTGTTCTTGTGGTACTGTTACTTTTTGTGCAACAGTTTAATTTTCGTGGCTGACCGTTTATCGGGTAACACCTTTTCTATATCTAAATTATACCTACAGCAAATTCAAAGTACATATTTAAAATAGTTTTTTGAAAAATACCATACAAAACACGAACAGATCTGGTAGATTTTTTGCAATAAAAATTCATAATTAGAGAAGTTCTTTTATGAAAACTGTTCGTTCTTTTCCGAGGTCAACTTCACTAGGCTGGGAATATGGTTTATTGAATTTATTGAAAAATATCCTTACGATAGGGCGTGGACCTTTATTTTTACGAACATTAGATATGATACCTATATCACCAGTAGAAAGCCGAACTAATGATCCCAATGGGTATACAGCAATATTGTCACACATCGCATTGACCACATTAGAATCAAAGTAACTACCACCTGCTCCGTAGATGTACTCTATAGCTTGATATCTTTTGTAATTTTCTTGGTGAATAAGCTCATCATAATTTCCGCAAACAATGATAATACGAGATCCTAGGGGAATCATTTCTTTCATTAAATGATTAGGGTACCCCGTGCCATTCCAATTTTCATGATGATGGTGGATTATTTCACAAATTTCTTCACGGAAATTTCTTTCTTTAGCAAGGTAAAAACCATAAAGAGCATGTTCCTCCCCAAGCGTTTCTTCATGTCTGTTTTTGGGCTGTATTCCTATCACGTGAGCCATCTCACACCAACCTATATCGTGAATTAATGCGGCTTTACCGATGATTTTCATATTAGTATCACCAACTCCTATAATACCGGCGACTAATAACGAGAGAGCGCATGTGCAAATTCCGTGATGGTAAAGGAACTTGCTATTTATCAGTTTCATTTCTACACAGATTTTAATTATTTCAGGATCTTCCAAAATTAAAATGGCAATTCGTTTTGCTTTTGCTGCTATCTCAACCATTTTATCTGAGGTGTTAGCATCGCGTTTGTCAGGTGCATACGTAGCAATTCTTTTTAGCAAGATCCCCTTTAACTCTTTAGCGATTATTTCTATAGGATCGACCATGAGAGTGTACTTTTCGGCAATCTGCACAGAATAAACTTGTCGCGTTTTTAAAGTGAGAATCATTGCGTCAGAAAGTATTGTACCCTCTTTTAATAACATGGTATTGGATTGAGGGCAACAAATTTTTTCTGCAAGCATCATCCCTTTTTCAAGTTCATTTACATTTTTTTTAAGCACAATGGTCACATTCCCTTCGTATTGGATCGAGTATTTACATTAATTATAATGTCTGTGCTTAATGTAAATAAAATTACAGTACCATTATACAAACAACACTGGTATGTAAAGTTATGCTTTTGTTAAAATTTTATTATTAAGGATATTTTAACAATAAAAAATGAGTCTTCAAATCGTTCCTCTTTTTATAAAAAATAAAGCATATCTCTTGCTACTTATGAAAATTATGTTTATATTTCTGGACATTTTGATTTAATCGCCCAATATAAACTGCAAGAAATACAACCACTTCAAATTTATCAACTTTATCGACATTTATCTAATATGATGAAAATTTTTCGTTCGCTACGCACCGATGTTAAAAATATGGATATTAATCAGGAAACGTTTTGTTTTCCAGCCCGCACCGGCAATCCTATTTCTTTGCGAAATATGGAACGCGCCTGGGATGACATTATCCGTAATGCTAAAGTTCCTTATAAAAACATTCATGTGCTACGGCATACACACGCAACTGAACTTTTAGCTGCTGGCGTCCCAATCATCGAAGTCAGCCGTCGTCTTGGTCATTCCAAAGTTAGTCATACTTTAGAATTATATGGGCATGCTATTCCTAATTACGACGATAAGATAGCAGCGAAAGTTACACAGTTCTATGTGGTGCCACAATAAACAAAAAGTGCCTGTAAATACCTTTGTTTGTTAAAGGATTTACAGGCACTTTACATTATATACATCCTTTATAGTAATTAATTAATAATTCATTCTCGTATACATACAAAAAAGACGACTAGAATTTAAAATCCAGTCGTCTTTTTTATAAAAATTTATATCATTGCACCCATTTTGCACCCATAATACAGTTGCCTGTATTGCACACCAGCACTGGGAAGTATTAATTTTATTGGTGTGATTGGGGGGAGTCGAACCCTCGACCTATTGCTTAGGAGGCAACCGCTCTATCCGTCTGAGCTACAACCACACACTAGACTATAGTATAACAAAGCAATGATTCTTTGTCAAAATTTCTCTATTCTACGTTATAGCGAGAAACCCAGTCTTTATGGGATTCGATGTATTTTTTTAATTCTTTGATACCGGCATCTTCATTACTGTCGGGAACAATAGACTTAAAACTGCCATCAATGCCATCCGTTTCACTAATCCAGCCTTTACTTTCATTCCAATAATTGTAGGTCACAATTTTGCTTGTTTCATTCGTTAAGTTATAGACCTTCTTACGGAATTTTATTTCCGTCACCTTGCCGCTAACATTGCTTTGTTCTTCCCATACCCAAAGGGTAGCTACATTACCACGCAGACGGATTGTTGTAGTGTCAGCCCAGCATACGGAGGAACCATCTGTTGATTCGGATTTCCACAAGCTTAACCAGCGGTCGCTTGCCTTGCTTTGCTTGGTTTCATTTTTGTTAAAGACTTGATCGACAATCATGCAATAAAAATCCTCATCAAAAGCCCTGGAATTTATCTCTTTCACAATAGGTGTACTGGTGTCTTTCGACCATAATACATTCCCATTCGCATCATAAAAAATCTCCTGTACATATTCTACAGTACGATCTTGTGGATTTATATGGAGTCTGGCTAAACTATAACTGAGCACTGCTGGGTCTGGAATAATGGCTTGAATCCCATAATTCGCTATTGTTTCTGCCGCTCCCTCATAAGCATAACCCGTTTTGGTCCAGGCTTCGATTTGGGTTGCAATATTATTTTTTTGTGCGCTCACCACGACTCGTTCGGGCGCAAAATATTTAGTGTATTTGCTATCCGATGAAATCCAGTACCATTCTGTTTCCGCACTTGCCACCTGGATATTTGCTATAAGAAATGTAAACAGCAAAAACAACAGCATGATTTTTGAATGTTTCAACATATCATCTCTCCTCATATTGGGCTGGATCAATAAAATCACAGCTTATTTAAATCATGAACTCTTTTCTATTATACTATATCCTTACATTTTCTTCGCTAAAAATCTGTAAAAATTATTTTTCTTAATAAAATTAAAACGAAACTCTTCCCATCTATTGTTTTCTGACTTTTTGAACTATACAATAGAGTAAAGGAGTGACTGCACATGGACGGAAAAAAATATCGTCGAATTTTGGCAGTTTCGGATATCCACGGGCAAAAAAAACATTTTCTCAAAGTTTTAGAACAGTCTCAATACGACCCCTCGCAAGATTTATTGATTATCTTGGGAGATTCTATAGACCGTGGTGAAGATAATATAGCAAGTTTTGCACTCTGTCAGAACTTACACAAAAACGGTGCCATCTTCCTCAAAGGTAATCATGAACAGATGTTGGAAGAAAACCTGCAAAAAATGCTCGAGGATTCTAACTGGAAAAAATGTCCGTCAGAAGAACTTATGATCTGGTTCACCTATAACGGCGGTGCAAAGACCCTGAACGAAATTAAAGATTTTTCAGTGACGAAGTTAACCCAACTTTTTTTCTACATCCGTGCTATGCCGACACATTTTGTAATATACAATTATGTTTTTGCTCACGCGGGTATCAATCCAGGGAAAGAACTGGCTGAAAACACAACTAAAGATTTTGTCTGGGGACTTCGTGATTTTTATGCACACCCGGCTTATGTTGGCAAAACGATCATTTTTGGGCATACACCGACATTTTATCTACCAGATGCTCCCAAGCGCATCAGTGATTCACTGATCTGGCATGATCCGATACACCATGACAAGATTGATATCGACTGCGGTTGTGTCTTTGGCGGACGCCTAGCTTGCCTAGAGCTTCCTTCCTTGCAGGAATATTATTGCTCATAACTAAACCTATCATCAAAAAACGAAAACCCCGCTTATCTGAGGTTTTCGTTTTTTTATTAGAAATCAATTTTATCTAAGATACCGGCCAAATAAGCGAGTACGACACCATAATTGGACATTGGCACCTTCTGAGAACGGGCTTTTTCCGCGCGGGATAAAACATATTTACGATTGAACATGCACGCACCGCATTGAATAACGAGATCGTATCCCGATAAATCATCAGGAAAATCTGTACCACTCACAACCGTGATACTAAGTTTTTCACCAATTTTAGCACGAAGCAATCTTGGCAGTTTTTCACGACCAATGTCTTCTTTAAGCGGTGCATGCGTACAGGCCTCAGCAATCAATATATGAGAAACCTCCGTCAATGAATCAATGGCTTTTGCACTTTCCGTGAAAAATTTGATATCCCCTTTATAATTAGCAAAAAGTACCGAAAATGAAGTCAATTTGCTTTCTTTCGGTTTTTTATCATAAACTGTTTTAAAAACTTGTGAATCTGTAATGATGAGATCCGGTGGATTTTTCATTGCCGCCAAGGCTTCATCAAATTTATCCGTCGTTGCACTCATGACAAGACATTTTTTATCAAGCAAGTCACGCAAAGTCTGTACCTGCGGCAAAATCAATCGACCTTTTGGTGCCTGAATATCCTGCGGCATCACAAGAAGAACCGTATCACCCATTTTAGCAAGATCACCAGTAATGCTTTTTATTTCATAATCTTCTGGCAGTAGACGAATAATTTCTTCCCTGATTTTCGCTATTCCCTGTTTTTCTTTCGCACTGACAACAATCGGGTCGAGCCCACTATTTTTTTTAATGACTTTTTTGAGTTCATCGATACGATCGGCAAGAATATCAGCCTTGTTGATAATCGCCACAACTGGTGTTTTTGCTTGTTTAAAATGATCAATCCATTGCAGTTCTTCAACAAGATCAACATCGCTAAATAAGACAAGAGCAATATCTGTTTTTTCACGGGCTAGTTTCGTTTTTTCAACACGCATTGTGCCGAGATCGCCACTATCATCAAAACCAGCTGTATCGATAAAAACGCATGGACCAATTCCGTAGATTTCCATGGATTTATAAACAGGATCTGTTGTCGTGCCTGCTACTGCGGACACAAGGGCAATATTTTGATTGGTAAGAGCATTGACCAGTGAAGACTTGCCACTGTTTCGTTTGCCGAAAAGCCCGATATGCAGGCGATTTGCTCTTGGTGTATCTGTTAAATTCATAGATTTTCCTCCAACTATAAAAGGGTTGCTATAAAACAGACGCCGTAAAAACAATCCGTATTGTTTTACTGTGTTATGTTTTATAACAGCCCCTTTGCCATTTATTCTTTCATATATGAAATTCGCTTAAAATCTGAAATCACGTTTTCCATCATGCAGTTCCTGCAAATGTTCCTGTGCTGTTACACGAACTTTTGGATTCGGGATATTGGGAATTTGAGTTTTGATGGCGATTTCACCTTTACGCTGTGTATCTTCTGATGCATAATCTTCCAAATATTCTTTGAGCGTCATCAAAGCATTTGGCAGACAACAGTTTGCAATCTGACCTGATTTCACTAATTTCATGAAACGATCACCAGTGCGACCTTCACGATAACAAGCGGTACAGAAGCTTGGTATGTAATCAAGGTCAAGCAGCCAGTTCACGACCTGGTCAAGGGTACGTCTGTCATTAACATCGAACTGCGCTGAATTGTCATCTTCCGCTTCTTTATGGTCATAACCGCCCACGCTGGTGCTAGATGCACCACTGATTTGTGAGATTCCAAGGTCCAATACACGTTCACGAGATTTTTGTGATTCGCGTGTCGAAACAATCATCCCTGTATATGGTACAGCAATCCGAATAATGGCAACAATTTTAGCAAAAACATCGTCATCAATTGCGTTCGTAAATGTCGCCGGGTCAATATCATCCGCCGGACGAATCCTCGGTACACTGATAGTATGTGGACCAACACCCATTCTAGCTTCAAGATGTTCAGCATGCATCAAAAGTCCAGTAAAGTCATAACGATACATATTAAGACCAAAAAGTACGCCGATACCGACATCGTCGATGCCGCCTTCCATAGCCCGATCCATTGCTTCTGTATGATACGCATAATTATGTTTCGGACCGGTCGGATGAAGTGTTTCATAGTTTTCTTTGTGGTACGTTTCCTGAAATAAAATATATGTACCAATTTGTGCTTCTTTCAATTTACGATAATTTTCTACAGTTGTAGCGGCAATATTAATATTAACCCGGCGGATTGCCCCATTTTTGTGTTTAATATTATAAATTGTTTTAATACTGTCAAGTACATATTCCATAGGATTGTTGATAGGATCTTCGCCAGTTTCGATAACCAGACGTTTATGCCCCATATCCTGCAAAGCAATAACTTCTTTTTCAATTTCAGCCTGTGTCAGTTTTTTGCGGCTGATCGTTTTGTTTTTATGATGATACGGACAATATACACAGCCATTTACACAGTAGTTGGAAAGGTATAACGGCGCAAACATAACGATGCGATTGCCGTATAGTTTCTGTTTTAATTTTTTTGCCAGCGTAAACATTTTTTCATTGAGATCTTCTTGGTCACATTCTAATAAAACAGATGCTTCACGATGACTAATGCCTTTACAGGCAGATGCCTTCTCAATGATTTGCTCAATTAATTCACGATTGCTTTTATTGGCTTTTGCATAGTCTAAAGTTTTTAAAATTTCTTCGTGGTCAATAAATTCTGTTGCTTCGCCAGATTTTGGATCATACATAGCTTGCTCTCTCCTTTTGTGTCATTCCGCAGTCGACGGCATTTTGGCATAAATCGTCTTCGTACTTACATTTGGCAGCATACCCAGTTTGCCTGATAATGCGCTGATTTCATCCTGCGGCGCATCCATAACAATACTGATAACCGAAATATTTCGTTTGTGGTAAGGAATCCCCATACGCCCCACAATATATGTACCATATTCTTCTAAAATAGAATTCATTTTACTAACAGAATCTCGGTTTCCCACCATGATTCCAACCAGTGCCACACGTGTTTCCTCCATATAAGAACTCCTCCGTTCAGACATAAAAAAAGTCCTGTGCAACCAAGGCACAGGAATAGTATACACACCAAAATTTAGACAATAAACCTAAGTGTCACTATAACTCGCCTTCTCATTCAGGACGAACCTTCATGAAAATCAGCACGATTACTTTTATCCAAAAATTCGGTTTGTTGTCAGGTAATAGAATCTATACCTAAGCAACGCACCCGCTATTAGTAATAAGTATAGCACCGTTTTACAGAAAAAACCATACCTATTTCGTTCACACTGGCAATAAAAAAGATGTTTTCCGTCACACTGGAAAACACTTTTTTTAAGAGATTTAAGCATATTATCTATATTGTATTTCCTCATAAACACTAAAATAATCAAGCTGGTTGATCGATATCAGCTGGCAAATAGAGACATTGATTCATCGCATCGTGTGGAAATTTCATTGTTTTGTCGTCTATATCATATAACTGATGCAATATGTCTGCGGTAAAAACTTCTTTGACATTACCATCTGCTACTATATTACCTTGTTTGAGAGCTACTAAGCGATCACTAAAGCGTGCTGCTTGATTTAGATCCTGCATGGTGATTATAATCGTGAGTCCTAACTGATTTTTGAGTCTCTTCAACAAAGTCATCACTTCAAGTTGTTCGTAAATATCAAGACCAAGAATTGGTTCCTCTATCAGAAGGACCTCCGGTTTATGTGTAAGTGCCATCGCAATTGATACACACTGCCGCTGCCCCGCTGTTAATTTTGACAAGCGAATTCTCGTGAGATTTTCAATATTCACGAAGACAAGCGCTTCCTCTACCACAGCGACATCTGCTGGATTTTCTCGAAATAAGAGTTTACGATATTTAAGCTGACCATAAAACATCCATTCATATACAGTCATATCTTCAGAAACTTTTTGGACCTTTGCTAAAAAAGCAATTTTTTTGGCAACCTCCCATGGTTTCAATATTCGAATATCCTGCGTTTTCAGCAAAACGCTCCCGGTCAAAGGTTTCAAAACTCGTCCTAAAATTTGTAATAAAGTGGATTTTTCTGAATCAGCCGCTCCTATCAACGAAATAATTTCTGGTTTTTCAACTGAAAAATCCATATAATCGGATACCCTGTAATTTTCATATTGCAAACGCAATCTTTCTGCTTGTAAAATCATCACTGACTCATCCCCTTTTCGCTCAAATATGTTAAACAATACCTATGTATGATTCTTCTTATCCCCATTGTATCGATATTCATTATCAGTGTCAACCAATTCTTTTTCAAGCGTATCTATATTCTATTTTGTCTATCTAAAATATATGTTATAGTATTACATGATATATTCAAATATATCATTTGCATTAAATATTCTATATGGCAATCGTCAGAAATGGGTTATAGGATTGAGTGGTGTTATCCTGACAAATTGATAGGCTAGATGTAATTTCTTTAATGCATTTATATAGTATGGAGGATTTCTTATGTCATATACAAATTTCCAAGTAGGTGAAAAATTTCCGCTGCCAATAAGTACTCCCGGTGAAGGTGGTCTTTTTCAATATGATATCAATGGAATTATGTTTATTTTAAAACTTAACAAAACAGATATAATTGCCGTAGAAGCATTTCGTACTGGCAGCATGGAACTTGCTTTGTTCGCTGAAAATGATATACTTTTTTTTCTTTATCAAATTGATGGAATTTTTAAAGATGATTGGGGCGACTGTCCTTATAGTGCGAAATTCCAAAAAGCAGCGATGCGACCTGATTTCAGTAAACCGCAGGAAGCGGAAATGCATCTTTATTTAGTGGATAATCGTCTTAATGTATTATTAGCTATGCGAACGGTCAAATTAAATGTCGAATTCCACGCCAAATTACTTGCCTGTGTACAAGCTCAAATGGACAAGCCATTCGATAAAGCTGCGTATAGCTTATCCGTGCAAAATATCTGGGAAAAATATACTTCCGTACAGATGCGGGAAAAAGCCATTGTTGTCCAAAACGTAGCATTATCTCTGTCAGCACCAGCACGTCCACTACAATAAAATAGTAAAAAAAATAAACACCCTTGATTCTTTATTAAGATCAGGGGTGTTTATTTTTGTCAATGTTTAGCGGTCAGCTTATTTGAAAATAGGAGGAGGAAATTCTATATTAATGGCGCAAATCAATCATTTGAATCATTGCTGCCAATACTCATTACATGTGCTGGAGTAAGCGAAGCATTTTCACTTTCGGAACCATTATTGGCATTACTTTGATTACTGCCAGTACTCATCACATGGGATAAACTTATTGATGTATTTTGTCCATCAACTTCATTCACTGCGTTGCTTTGGTTGCTGCCAGTACTCATTACATGTGCCAAACTGATTGTTCCCTGATCGAAAGCGGCTGCTTGAACTGCCTGATTGCCAAAGCCTAAGCCAAAAACAGCTGCTGCCATAAGACCGCTTACTACTAATTTATTTAAATTCTTATTCATGATATTTACTCCCTTTATTTCCATATGTATATGGAATCTTTTTTATATTTTAAGCTGCTGTCGAAAAATCTTCTACAACATACGATGTTTGATACATCATCAATATTTATTATCTGTAGGTTCTCTGCGATAGCTTATGTTTTATATATTACAGGAAATATGTGAAGATGTTGTGAAGAACTTTTGAAGATATTATGCCTTTTCCAATACAATTATGAAGATTGTTCACAATATATGACAACTATATATAATGGAGCAAACAATTAACATAGTTTATCTTTCAGAAAGGGACCCTTGTTCTTAAAATTAAATGCCTAGCAAAAGAATTCTATGTTACAATATTTCTTATAAGAAATTTATATTGAGGAGTGACAGAAATGAAATTTGATTATCATATGCATTTTGAATATGGATCCTATGATCTTGATTGGGTTCAGGGCTTTTTTACAAGTGCTGCAGTGCGTGGCATTGACGAAATCGGTATTTCTGAACATAGCCATGGTTTTAGCGATTTTAAAGATCTATATTATGAAGATCTTATACTCGATGATTCTTTTGTTGGCTCTTTTCAACAAAAATGGTTAAAAGAAAATAAGTTTAAATACAGCCTCGATGAGTATTTTACATTTATGGAAACATTGAAACAAAAAGGCTATCCAGTAAAAACTGGCATTGAAGTCTGTAATTTTCAAAACCAGGCAAAAGTAAAAAAAATACTGGCTCGCTATCCTTTTGATTACATCATCGGTTCTGTACATTTTTTGCGTGGCTGGGCATATGATTCATCTGCCATCAAAGCAGAATGGGAAAATCATGCCCTGACCGATATATACACTTGGTATGCGGAAGAAGTCGAAACCTTATGTTCCTCTGGTCTGTATGATGTATTGGGACATCCATTCAATATAAGGCTTTTTAAAATTTTACCTGAATTTGATGTTAGCCCCATCCTTGAGCGGGTAGCATTGGCACTAAACCAGGCACATATGGCTATTGATATCAATACAGGTACATTTTACCGCTATCCAATCGCTGAAATTTCTCCCTATCCGGCTTTTCTAAAAATAGCAAAAGAGTATGATTTACCAATCATCACTTCGTCGGATGCGCATAAGCCGGAAGACTGCGGTCGCTACATTGACGATGCAATTTCCTATGCTAAACAGTATGGATATGATTCTTGTTTACAATTTTCCCAAAGACAACGAACAAGTATAAAATTCGATTGAATAAAAAACACCACAGCTGCGAGATGCTTTTGCAGCTGTGGTGTTTTTTTGTTTTTTATCTGAATCAGTCCACATTCAATCAGATTTCAATCAACGTATATTTTCTAGTTCCCAAGCCAATTTTTTCGGCATGATCAAGACCAACCGTCCAATTTGTATTCGGGCTTATATTATGAAAATGATCATGTTTTTTTGCTTCTTCGGGATTTTGCTGAATCTGCTCTTCCAGTAAAGATCGGCCGAGCACTGGTGCTGCATTCACAAGATCCGCACAAGCTTCATCCAGTGCTACCGGATCAAAGGACGCCGCCATGCCAATATTTGGAACAACAGCTGCATCATTTTCTGCATGACAATCGCAAAACGGTGATACATCAACAATTAAACTGATATGAAAATGTGGTCTGCCGTGCAAAATAGCCGCAGCATATTCTGCCATTTTTTTATTTACCATATCACTTGAAGCATCCCACGCTGGTGTAATCGCATTGAAATGACAAGCTCCTATACAGCGACCGCAGCCAACGCATTTATCAAGATCAATCTTTGCTTTTTTATTCGTAAGAACAGGCGCATCATGTGCACATATTTTGCGGCAAGCTCCACAGCCAACACAACGTTTTTCAATCACTTGCGGTTTACCATCGCTGTGCATTTCCATTTTACCGGCACGAGAACCGCCGCCCATGCCAATATTTTTAATTGCACCACCAAAGCCAGTGAGTTCGTGACCTTTAAAATGAGACAGCGTAATAATGATGTCTGCATCCATCAGAGCGGTACCAATCTTAGCTTCTTTAATATATTCACCATTTGGCACTGGTACATAAGTTTCATCCGTACCTTTTAGTCCATCGGCAATAATAATCTGACAACCGGTAGCAAAAGGATTGAAGCCATTTTCATACGCAGCATCCATATGTTCCAGCGCATCTTTACGTCGTCCCACATAAAGCGTATTACAATCGGTAAGAAAAACTTTACCGCCCAATTCTTTGACCGCATCAACCACAACTTTAGCATAATTCGGTCTCAAGTATGATAAATTACCCGGTTCACCAAAATGGATCTTAATAGCAGTGAATTTTTGTTTAAAGTCGATTTGCTCAATACCGGCTTTCTTGATCAATTTATCCAATTTCTGTAATAAATTCATGCCCGACTTTGCTCTCATATTTGTAAAATATACGTTTGATTTTTCCATTATTTTCTCCTTTTAATATACTTCAGTTGAATTTACAAGTACGAATAATTTAAGAAACATGTTCAGAAATAAATTTGGCACTGCTGCAAGCTACTGTTTCGCAAGTATCTTTATTATGAATGGCTTCCGTACCTGCTTCTACCGCCTTTGTATAATACCAGATTTTATAGTTTATTTTTTCCATGCAATGTTCAAGTTCTGCCATTTGTTCCTGTACTTCTTTCTGATGACGCAAAAACATTGTAAGTCGTTGCTGCAAAGTGGCATCGCCTTCTCTACACCAATTAATAAACTCGCGAATATTTTTCACAGGCATTCCTGTCCGTTTTAAACATGTAATAAGATTCAACCATTCAAAATCACTTTCTTTAAAATCACGATTTCCGGCTGAGGTACGATCAACGAAAGGCAAGAGTCCCTCTTTGTCATAATAACGCAGTGTATACGCTGTCAAACCACTTCTTTTCGCAGCTTCAGAAATAGTACACCCCACAATGAATGCCTCCTTATAGTTTACTATCTAAATTATACAGATTAGAGTTGACTCTAAGTCAAGCTTTTTTTATATTGTACTCTATATAAAAACAAGAATCAAACTGTCCCCATTAATTTTTTATTTTTCCAAGCTCCGCTATGCCAGCGATAGACAAAAATAACTGCCCGCACACACTCATCGGCTGCCATGCCAATCCAAATTCCGACCAACCCCATCCCCATTACAATACCGAAGAAGTAGGCAAGACCGACCGCTGTACTCCACATGCTAATGATGCCTACAACCACTGGCATTTTTATATCACCCGTTGCCTGGAGTGCTCGTACCATGGTTATATTAATTGAACGCCCAATCTCCAAGAAAATATCTACAAATAGGATCTGCTTTCCCAGTGCTAATATTTCTGGATCTTTCGTGAAAATCCCCAGTACATAATCACTGGAAAAATATAAGATGATAATCATGCCTACGGCAATCGTCACCGCAATCCGCACTGTATACCAGACACGCTGCTTAACCTCATCATATTTCCCAGCTCCGATCAAATACCCAACGACCACTTGCATTGCCGCTGAAATTGCCAAAGAATATACATACGCAAACATCAACAAAATATAGACATATACTTTGGTATTGATAACAACCAGACCAAAAACATTAACCATCTTCATGATGGTTGTCTGTGACAGCTGATAGGATAAAGCTTCTCCCCCAGTCGGAATACCGATACTGAGAATTTTTTTGATTGATGCCCAAGGAAAAGGCTTTAAATATTTCCAGGAAATTTCCACTGCCAAATTTTTTCGAAACAAATAATAGATAATAATCAAGCCCAATATTTTACTAATGTTGGTCGAAATAGCAACTCCCATTACACCTAAAGCTGGTACACTTCCAAAACCATATATCAATAAATAGTTGCCGCAAATATTAAATATATTCATAATACTCGAGACAATCATTGTCGTTTTCATTAAGGAATAACTACGAAAACACGCTATAAAAGAAAAATATAACGCTTGAAAAACGATACCACCCGCATAAATCGTAAAAAAAGTACTTGTTTCGAGCATAATCGATTCCGGTACCTGCAACCAATGAAACATCGGCTCTTGGAAAGTAATGAGTAAAATACTTGCTACTAAACCAAAAACTCCATTCATCGCTAAGGATACCGTAAAAATCTCAGAAATTTTCTTATGATTCTTGGAACCTAAATACTGCGTCAATAAAATTGTAGTTGCCATACACATTACCGTCAATAAAATAATAATGACATTCATAATCTGATTTCCATTGCCGACAGCGGCTACTGAGGGTTGTGAGTATTGGCTGATCATGAACTGATCGATGTTGCCCACCATTAACTGTAAAAACACTTCAATAAAAATAGGCCAGCTCATTTTGATAATGGACTGCTTATTTAAATTCATCTGCATATAAACTTTCCTCCTAAAACTCCCTATAGAATAGAGCTACAGGGGTTGTTTAGAAATGTATGAGGGGTGCAAGCTCCCTATGAACTCGTACCCCTCATACATTTTAAACGGTTCTTTATATTGATTATCTCTGCTGTTACATACCTTTTGCCAAAAGTTCTTTGATCCCCAGCATAACACCGTGCTCTCGATTACTTTTCGCGGCAAAATTTGCTACTTCCTTAATTTGCGGATGTGCATTATCCATAGCAAAACTATAATATACCGAAGACATCATTTCAAGATCATTCAGATAGTCCCCAAAAGCCGCACATTCCTTCGGTGAAATCCCCAACATTTTCTGAACCTGCTGAATGGCAATTCCTTTGTTGATTCCATAATTCATTACATCCACCCACAAGTTGCTGCTCACTGAAATCTGCAGTTGTTCCCGATATTCGGAAAAATGCGGATAGGTATTAAATTCAGAACCCTGCTCGCTGAAATCACAGAAAGACACTTTGATTACTTCATCTTGGATCTCTGAAAAATCTTTCACAACCTGAAATTTCGTATAATATTTTTCAAGTTCACCCATAAAAGGTTCATAGGTCGCTGTAACATAAGCACCTTTTTTACCACAAACAACTGGATACGTCTGCGGGATCGTTTTAGCAATCCGCAATAAATTTTTAACGGTTGCATTTGGCATAACACTGGAAAACAATTCAATTTCTCGATGGGCAACATATGTACCATTTTCTGCAAAGAAAATAAATTCATCTTTATATTTTTCAAATTGTCGAAGTAAAGCATAATACTGCCGACCACTAGCTGGGGCAAAAAGAATTTTTCTTTCTTTAACCATTTCCATTACTTCATCAAATTCAGCTGGCAATTTCCCATTTTCATCAAGCAATGTTCCATCCATATCTGTCATAATTAACTTTATCATGATTGCTCCTCACAAGGGACACGCTTGTTCGTACGCCCTTTTTCCGTTCTTTTATTCATCTGCGTTTCTAATTATAACAGATTCTCGATTCACACTCAATTGGGAATACGACAAAACGGGAATAAATCAGCCATTAAGGTGGTTGATCAATTCCCGTTTCTCATTTAAACCTGGCCTGTACGCCCATGGTATAAGCACCATGGCTCTTCTGCCATGTAATCACCTTCATGGTAATAAGCAGCCCTAGCGCGACAGCCGCCACAAGCCACTTTGTATTCACAAGACCCGCACCCGCCTTTATATTGAAGCGTTCGCAGATCATTAAGTACAACATTGTTTTTCCAGATTTCATCAAATGGAGTTTCTCTGACATCGCCAAGCGGTATGTTAAGATACGCACACGGCTGAACTTTGCCACGAGGACTAATAATACAATAAGATGTCCCTGCCAAACAACCGCGTTTGAAACGGAGATCCATACCCATTTGTTTCGCAATACGCATAAACTGTGGTGCACAAGTCGGTTTAAGCTCAATCTTCACTTCTTTTTGTTTATTCATAATCCGTGTCAGCACATCTTCATAATCACGTGCCCGCAAGGATTCTGCTTCAATCGTTTTCGCGCGTCCCGTTGGTACCAAAAAGAAAAAGTGATGAGCGACGGCACCTTCGGCTACAGCAAAATCAGTCATATCTTCGAGTTCATGCTGATTCCAATCCATAACCGTTGTATGTATCTGAAACGGCAGACCTACCTGACGGCAATTGCGCATGCCTTGGACTGCACCTTCCCAGGCGTTCGGAAATTTACGGAACGTATTATGTTTGTCCTTATCGAGGGAATCTAACGATATCCCCATCCCCATAGCTCCGGCATCTTTTAACTTTTGTGCCAGCTCAACCGTAAGCAGAGTTCCATTCGTACCAAATACAGAGCGAAGTCCCAATGATTTTGCATGCGCCACGAGTTCAACAATATCGGCACGCAGCAACGGTTCACCACCACTGAAAATCATAATTTTAAAACCAGCTTTGGCAATCTGATCCAAAAGTGTCTTTGCTTCACTGGTATTCAGTTCTTCATCTGCCTTACAGCCTGCATCACGATAGCAATGATCACAATACATATTACAAGCATTTGTTGTATTCCAGGAAATAATCATAATCTAGTCTCCTTTAGCTCTCCAAAACATAGTCGAATTTATTTCGCAATACCAATTTCTTGGTCGGTTAAATAACAAGACGGATCGGATTCCCAAAAATCACCAGTTCTTGCTTCAGCGCGAGTTCGGAAATTTCCATTGCAATTAGCCAAATATTTACATTTACTGCAACGCCCCTTTAGTAGGGGTTTACGGTCTTTAAGTCCTGCCATAATTTCATCGGATGCGTCTGACCAAATATCGCCAAATTTGCGATTCCGCACATTGCCAAACGTATGATGCTGCGTAAATTGATCTGGATGAACATAGCCCATTGGATCAACTTCCCCAAAAGCAATACCAGAGCGATTACCGCCGTTCATCGAAACGTATTTTTCAATCTGCTTTGCCATTACAGTATCGCCTTCGGCAGCGGCTTTCAAATACATATAGATACCATCACAATGGTTATCTACTGTTAAAATTTCTTTTTTCAAACCACGCGCTTCAAAATCTTTCGTACGACGAATGATGATATCCATCGCTTTGCGAGATTCTTCTGCCGTCACATCTTCATCCATCATCTGATTACCGCGACCCGAATAAACAAGATGATAAAAACAAACCCGATTTATATTTTCCGCTTCAATAAAATCAAAAATACGTTCCAGTTCCTGTATGTTATGATGATTAATTGTGAAACGAAGTCCTACGCGCTGATCCACAGCTACACAGTTTTGAATCCCCTGCATGGCTGCATCAAAAGCGCCTTCTTTACCACGGAATTTATCATTCACATCACGCAGCCCATCCAAAGATATCCCTACATAACCGACACCGATATCTTTAATCTTATGCGCTACCTCCCGTGTTATCAAAGTTCCATTCGTCGACAACGTCGGGCGGATGCCCTTTTTCTCTGCATATTCAGCCAACTCAAAAAAATCAGGACGAATCAACGGTTCTCCACCTGAAAACAAGAGAACTGGTACTTTAAAATCAGCCAGATCGTCAATAAATTGTTTTGCTTCATCTGTCGATAATTCATCTTTATACAGTTTCGCATCGGAACTCATATAGCAATGACGGCAGGTTAGATTACAGGTTCGTGTTGAATTCCAGACAACGACTGGTCCAACACCTGCATGCACACCATTTCGAGCCGTATTCGCACCTTTCGTATAACGCAGTGAATCCCCAAAATATTCCGTTCCAAATAATAATTTCGTAACACTAATCATTTTCCCACTCACCTATACATCGTATTTTGATATACGTAACTTATAAAATCTCTTTCACAACATAATTTTTCATTATACACAATTGAAAAATAAAATATAAACCTTGTTTTATGCCAAAACTTTATAAATTACAGCTGAGAAAGACTTCTTTGCTAAAAGAGAATCATCCTCAAAACTGAATCACATTCATTATTTTTATCATAACAGTTATTGATAGTTTGGTCAATAAATGAATTTGTAATTTATCATAAAGTTTTCATTTTATTTTTAGCCAAGTCAACAAAGGGATATAGCATCCCACTTGGTTTGGATGCTATATCCCTTTAGAACGCAATCAACAAAATAAGAATCTTATTTTTTCAAAATAATTCCATCCATAATCAGAATTAATTTATAACGAATATTGGCTAGAAAACTAATCTGAATACTGCTAAAAGATGCTGCCTGAAAAACCGAATGAAACATCTCCGTAATAATCTCCGCTGGAATATCCTGCCGAAACTCGCCGTTTGCCTGACCAGCTTTAATAATCTGATCAAATATATGTTTAAATGTCATTTTTTTTGGCATACTGTCTGCTTTTTCTGTCTCGCTCATATCTTTCGATTGTTCCATACTATGTTCTTTGAGTCCGCCTTTATGAGCGGCACTTAAAAAGAGTGGTAACACAAAACGTTTACTATCTAAGATCTCAGCTGTGAACAAAAACATCTCGCGCAATGTCTCTCCCGCCATACGAGATTCTTTTTGCAAATCTTCAAATTTATTATTTGTTTGCACTATGATCTGGAATAGCAAATGCTTCAAAATGTCTTCTTTCGATTGAAAATAGTTATAAAAAGTACCAATGCCTAAATCTGCTTCACTCATAATATCCGCTACCGTTGTTTCCTGATAGCCTTTTTGCGCAAATAATTTTACAGCGGACTCCACAATGGCCTTCTGCGAAAATATTTTTTTCCGTTCTCTACGGTTGATTTCTGCCAAAACTTAGCCTCCTTTAGCAACAATAACGATAACTTACTTTTTATTATATATGAAAATGCTTTTATCTTCACGTATTTTTTTATACAAAAAAGCTCCGAAACAAATTCGGAGCTTTTAATTTTGATATGGTGACCCTGACAGGAGTCGAACCTGCGACCCTTTGATTCGTAGTCAAATACTCTAATCCAGCTGAGCTACAGAGTCATGTTTAAGTTGTTCTCACAACCAACGAATATTATAATACCATTTATAATTTCATTTGTCAAATCTCTTTTACAACATATTGCTAAAAACTCAGAGCCTATTATGTATACACATGTTATACACAAAATTTGTGACTAAATTCTCCTATCTAGCCTAAAAAACTAAAACTTATACACACAGCCAGCTTATTTATCCACATATTTTCTTTATTTCAACAGACTTATCCACTTTTTTGTTTTTTTTGTGGATAAGTCTGTTGATAAGTTTTGTTTTATTAAATAAAAAACGTTCTTTAAACTCACTTTATCCATTATAGTCCCCCAATTTATCCACAGTCATAAAATAAAATACACTGATTTAACTGCTTATCTCTAAGAGTTATCCACAAGAACAGCCGTTTTGTGGATAAAATTGTGGATAACATTAAAAATGGCTTCATAAACGTCTTGAAAAAATTTTCTCTCCTTTCTTATATCAAACAAACCAAATTATAAAAAGAAGGCTGCCGCCAACGATAAATTTCTATCGTTCATGCGACAGCATTTTTTAATCCTGATCAATTTGCGCCTTCAAAGAATCCTCATCTGCCGCATCTGCTTTATTAAATCCAGCTTTGTAATAAATAATAGTCAGAATCAACAGCCATATGGGACCAACAAACAAAGATATACGATGTGCCTCATCAATAGCCATCGCAAAGACTACAAATCCCAAAAATATCATAGTCATCCAATTCGTATAGGGATAGCCCGGCATCGGAAATTTAAGCTTTGCTACCTCGCCGGCACTTAATTTTTTGCGATAACTATGTTGCGACCAAAGGATTATAAACCATACATACAATCCAATAAAGGTAATGACGCTCATAAGGTAATTAAAAATTGTTTCTGGCACAAAATAATTAAGAATAACACTAATCACCATCATGGCTACCGATGCTAAAATGCCACGATGCGGCACTGCGGATTTACTGAGTTTAATAAAATACTTAGGGGCTTTGCCCTGCAGTGCCAGACTATGAAGGGTCCGACCCGTTACATAGATACCACTATTTCCCGTGGATAAGGAAGCCGTAATAACAACAAAATTGATAATTCCCGCCGCTGCTGGAATCCCCAAATGATCAAAGATCAAAACAAACGGACTCCCCACCGTGCCAATTTCTTCCCATGGATAGATCGCTAAGATTACCAGCAGTGAACCCACGTAAAAAATAAGCACACGATAAAATACTTTGTTAATCGCTGCCGGAATTGTTTTATCCGGATTTTCCGCTTCACCAGCTGTAACTCCGATTAGTTCCATCCCCAAAAAAGCGAATGCTACCATAACTAAGGATGTAATAAATCCGGATGCCCCGTTGGGGAAAATTCCACCATGAATCCAAAGATTGGAAAATCCGATTGCTATCCCACTATTTCCTATACCAAAAAAAATCATCGCCGATCCGAATACAATCATGGCAATAATTGCAATAACCTTAATCAAAGCAAACCAAAATTCAAATTCGCCAAACACTTTTACCGAAGCGAGATTCGCCACCGTGAGAAAAACCGTACAAGCCAACGCCGCAATCCACTGTGGCATATCTGGCCACCAAAATTGTACATAAATTCCGGTAGCAGTTGTCTCCAGCATGCATACGAGCGCCCAGAAGAGCCAATAGGACCAACCAGTAAGGTAACCTGCCAATGGGCCAATGAATTGATATGCATAAGCCGTAAAGGAGCCAGAAATCGGCTGTTCTACTGTAAGTTCTCCTAATGCCCTGAGAATGAAATATATAAAGATACCGCCAAGCCCATAGGCTAAAACGATTGATGGACCTGCCGCCTTTATGGCTGATGCTGAGCCGAGAAAAAGTCCGACGCCGATAGCGCCGCCAATTCCGATGAGTTGAACATGCCTCTCTTTCAAGCCACGCTGCAGACCTTCATGCAGAATATCAAGTTCTTGCTGTTGTTTCATGAAATAATAACCTCTTTTTTTCTAAATTCTTCTCAATAAACGATTCTGCGATAAAGCTGTGATGATAACAAGTTTATCATCACAGCATGATTCTAGAACCTCTTTTGTACGTCCAGGAAAAACATAACTCCGCTATCGCAACATGATTTATATTTTACGACAATTTTTTTGATTAGTAAATTATTAAATCCATTTCAATGCAAAAAAGTACAAATGTTTCCATGAAAAATAAGCCCAGTGTATTGAATCGTTAAAATCTAAGAAAACGATATAAAATTTGTTATGAAATAATAACAAAAAAACGAACGATTTTCAGAAAAATCGCCCGCAAAATATGTATTATCACTTTCATTTTTCTTTTAGCTGCACTTACTTAGCCTCATAAGACTGACATTCTGTCTGAGAAAGCTGTCTGGTTATCATATAGGGCATTGTTTTGCTTTTAAACCCCATTGCCTTACACCCATAAGGCAATGCACGATCCCAGGTAATATAAAAGTATTTACAACTTGAGCAAATTACCCGTGAATCTTTCGTTTGTTGCATTGTCATTTCTCCATCCTGCCAAACTATTTCTTGATCGTATATTTCTTTTGCGAAATTTATTCGGCTTTTATTTTTTTAATATCAATTGCTAAAAAACCTTTTATTAAGATAAAAAAGACGCACAACTACAGCTGCACGCCTTCATAACATATTACTTATCCATACTATCAATTACGTAGTCAATCGGACGACTCCAGTCAACGTAGACATCCGTTGCGCCCCAAACGCGAGTCATCGCTAATTTGAATGATTCCAAACTCGCGAGTGGTTGAATTTTTTCTGTCGTAAAATCTCTAAGTGTCGCATGCGGTACTTGGATTTCATGTTCACTTGTCAAGTACTTTTCTACGGCCGCTTTCTTATCTAATGTCTTTAAAAAGACGTTTGCTTCTTTTGTATCAATTACATATTCCACATATCCAATATCATTTAGATAGTGAACAGCTACACGATATATATTTTCCATCTGCAGGTCTCCCTTGTCTAAAAATCTCTTATATATTATAATCTGTAAATTTCAATTTGTCTTGTCTTATTTTTTAAAGCCAAGATTTGCCTATTGCGATGAATCATTATATAATTATCTGCAAAGCACTAATAAAGGAATGGTTCTCTTATGTATTCTGAATATATTGCGATCGCCGCGATTTTGATTCTCAGTCTAGTTGGTCACAACTTATCCGTTGCCTATGCCGCTGGGATTATTTTGATCATCAAAGTACTCGGGCTTACTTCTATAATGTCTCTACTTCAGACCAATGGTCTTAATTGGGGCATTATACTTTTGACCATAGCAATCTTGATTCCAGTAGCGACTGGTGAAGTCACAATCCAAATCATGATAAACTCTTTCAAATCCCCACTCGGCATCACTGCCATTATTGCTGGTATTCTTGCCGCCGCTTCCGGCGGACTGGGAATTCAACTTTTAAAAAGTTCCCCAGAAGTCGTCAGTTCGCTAATTATCGGCACAATGATTGGTGTATTTTTCTTTAAGGGCATTACAGTCGGACCTTTAATTGCCGGCGGTATTGTCTATATGGTTATGAATATCTTGACTTATTTCAAATAAAATTTACTGTAATGGTCTATTTTCTGTTGCAATTGTAACTTGGCGAAAATATCGACCATGTATTTCAATGACTTCATATTCCTCATTTTGAATCAGTTTAGCCCGTCCAGCTTGTAAAAACCTGTCTACTTTGGCAGGTTTTTCTATTTCTACCCATTTATAAGCCCGTTCTTCTGGTGTACCTTCATTTTCTATATAAATTTCACCTTTGGAACTTGGTTTTTCATCTCCCCGACATGGCTCAAAACTACTCTTGATCTGTTCCATGAACATGTGACATACATGTTCTGGCATATCCACAATGCCTTCTTTTCCACTTTTTTCGTTATAAACAGCTATAAATAAACAATTACCAAAAATAATCTCCGTCTGATCTGGCTCAGGGAAATGTCGGTTAGGCGCAAGCCCCAACGGTACGCTTAAATCATTTGTTACAATAAATAAAGAAGCTCCATTGCCCACATCAAAAAATTCCGTTGCCCCAAAATTCCCATCCACTAAGTCACAAATAGCATCCTGCTGATCAGGACCTGTTGGAATTTCAGCTATTTCCGGTTCCTGACCCGGTTTGACTAAAATCGCATGTATTACATTTTTCAATTCTTCCATTGCCTATCTCCCTCTCATGTCCTAATTTCAGTATTATTCGCCAAAAAGCACAAAAGTTCCTTTGTTGCAAATCTGAATAACCTCGATTCATTTTACATTTGCGTTCAAATTTGCGTGAATATTAGAAATATTGTCATTAAACATAGTTTTTTCAGGGTTGCACACCGGCTTTATTTATGTTATCATTACCTCAGAAAGATTGACTTGCCTGAGATGCACGCAAACCTTTGATATGTCTAACCTACTTTTATTTATTGGGAATCTGATTTGTTTTGTGGATGCTGAATCGTCTCGTAACGAATAGCAGAATCACGACTTAAGATACCCACCTGCTGAGCCGCAGGTCTTAGACATAAAGAGGTAACGGCATTGCGGGCGCAATTTTTTTAGAAAGGACCTACCCTCGGGTAGGTCCTTTTCGTTACGCGGTTTTTTAAGCAATCATTTCGGTGGTTGCTTAATCAAATTAGCTTTTGTAATAATATTCTCACCAAAGCGAGCTTTTAAATCGTCCATCATATGATATAATGCTTTCTTTTTTTGATCTTCCTGAAACAAGGACTCTTCTTCATGAAAAGACAGGTTACTCCCCGTAATGCCGAGCAAGCGAATTGTCTCTTTAACTTTAACTTGTCGATATAGATTCACCGCCATTTGATAAATCACTTCATCAAAATTGGTAGGTTCAACCAAAGATTGACTACGAGTAATGGTGTGAAAGGAGGCAAAGCGAATTTTAATCGTTAAGGTCCGGGCTTTGACCCCAGATACTCGCAAACGCCACCCCACTTTTTCCGCAAGAGCCAAAAATTGTTTTTCCACCTGCGCCGCTTGCAGAAGATCTTGTTCAAAGGTTATTTCATTGCCAATGGACTGGATATCACGCTCTGGTTCTACTTTACGTTCATCACGACCATTTGCCAGTTCGATTAATTGATAAGATAACATTTTACCTAAAGATTTTGCCAGTTCGTCGTGCGAAGCTTGTGCTATTTGACCAATCGTTTTGAATCCCAACGACTGTAGTTTTTCGCCTGTTTTTTTACCGACACCCCACAGTCGGTGAATCGGCATATCCTGTAAAATAGATTTTTCCAGTCCACGCTCAATGATGACTAATCCATCGGGTTTATCGAGATCCGAAGCCAATTTTGCCAAAAATTTATTTGGCGCAATACCGACTGAAGCAATTAACCCCAATTCATCTTTTATCCGTTTTTTTAGCAATCCGGCGTAGTCTTTCGGATTAAGTGTGATTTTTTCCATACCAGTAATATCCAAAAATGCCTCATCCAGTGACAATGACTCCACGAATGGGGAAAATTCTTTAAAAATATGAAATATTTGCTTCGATACTTCTTTATATAAGCCATGATTCCCCGCAACGAAAATCCCTTGCGGGCAGCGACGCCGTGCTTCGACCATGGGCATCGCCGAATGTATGCCAAAGCAGCGGGCTTCATAAGAAGCTGTTGACACAACCCCGCGATTGCTAAGACCTCCAACAATCACGGGCTGATTTCGATATGCTTCATGGTCTCGCTGCTCAACCGAGGCAAAAAAAGCATCCATATCTACATGCATAATCCAACGTTCCATCTAATCCCTCCGCTTTGCCAATCATATGTTCTATTTTACTTTAAAACCCTTGCTGATGCAAGTTTTCCTACCGCCATAGACGATACATTTTAATAAAAGATGTCTTTTCCGGGAGGAAAAGACATCTTTTTATTTCGTATTAAATAAGTCACGAATTTCAGTCTCTGTAAGTTTTGAAAGAAAATTATCACCCGGTTGAATCATTTGATCAATAAGGGCTTTTTTCTTTTGCTGCAAAGCAAAAATCTTTTCTTCTATGGTGTCTTTTGTAATAAATTTAAAAACCTGCACATTTTTTTTCTGTCCCAGACGATACGCGCGATCGGTTGCCTGATCTTCAACGGCTGGATTCCACCATGGATCATAATGAATAACCATATCCGCACCAGTTAAATTGAGCCCCGTCCCACCAGCTTTTAGCGAAATCAAAAAGACCGGCTGGGTGCCACTGTTAAAAGCCTTCACCCGTTCAATCCGTTCAATCGCTGGTGTATGTCCATCAAGATATTCATAGACGATACCCGATTTTTTTAATTTAGCACCAATCATTGCCAGCATACTCGTAAATTGTGAAAAAATAAGTAATCGATGACCACCCTCTACTGCATCATGTACGACTTCTTCTAACATCTCCAGTTTCCCGCTACCACCTTTATAATCTTCTAAGAACAACGAAGGATGACAGCATATCTGTCGCAGCCTTGTCAAAAGTGCTAAAATCTTCATGCGATTGTTATGAAAACCAGACTGTGCTAGTCCAGCTTCAAATTCCTGTTTGGCCTGCATAAAATACCCCAGATAGACTTTAGCCTGCTGGGTAGTCATTTCATTGATCATCTTTCCTTCTACTTTGTCCGGCAATTCTTTTAAAACATCTTTTTTCATACGCCGCAAAATGAACGGTGCAATGTGGCGATTAAGATCCCGTAGAGCATGTTTGTCTTGATCACGGATAATCGGTATTTCAAAGCGGTTTTTAAATTCTTTATGTGATAATAAGTACCCTGGCATCAAAAAATCAAAAATAGACCACAATTCCGTCAAGGTATTCTCGATTGGCGTGCCTGTAAGAGCAAAATATCCGTGTGTTTTAAGGCGTTTAACTGCTTTTGCATTTTGCGTACTAGGGTTCTTGATATGCTGTGCTTCATCAAGGAAACAATAGCAAAAATCTAATTTCTCATATTCCTCAATATCTTTTTTCAACATATTATAGGTCGTAATTACAAGATCCGAACCTTGGATTGTCTCTAATTTTTCCCGGCGTTCACTTTTGCTTCCCGCCAAAACAACGGCTTTTAATTCTGGGGCGAAATGTTCGATTTCATCCAGCCAATTGTACATGAGCGAAGTTGGTGCCACAACCAGTGATGGACTTTTGGCAGCTTCGCGCTGCGATAATAAAAAAGCAATTACCTGTAGTGTCTTGCCTAATCCCATATCATCTGCTAAAATGCCGCCTAATCCATATTTGGCCAACGTTGCCAACCAGCGAAAACCAACTTTTTGATAGTCACGCAATATTTTTTTCAGTGATTCTGGAACTTCAACATCCGCATCCATAGGATCTTTAAGATCTGTTACTAATTTTTTAAAAGCTTGATTACGCTCTAAGCGAAAGCCATGTTCTTCTTTGGCCAGACTGTCTATATACGCTGCTTTAGCCAGCGGCATCCGTATAAATTCTGCCTTGCCTGCCTGAAGCCCCGTATTTTCGACAAAATCCGCTACACCAGCCAAAGCATCATCTTCTAAAGGAATGAATGTACCATCTTTTAACCGATGATAGCGTTTTTTTAACCGGTAGGACGAAATAATATCAAGAAGTTCATTTAAATTAAAACCTTCATGATTCAGTGATACTTCCAGCAGGTTATCCTGATTGACACTTACCCCCGCTGTCACTTTTTCGAGACGTTGAATCGGTTTTTTCTTGAGTGAATCCGAATAATAAATATCGGCTAATTCGGTAAGTTCTGGTAAAGCTTGTGTCAAAAAATCATAACATTGTTCTTCTTCTTTTTGTACATATAATTCTTGTTCAGCCCTAAACTCAAATTGTTCAAAAAAACGTAAAATCTGCCCTTCTACCAACTGATCCCGAATCAAAATTTTACGATTCATCGTTGAAATATCCTGTGAACCAATTGCTGGATTAAATGTCACATCACCATAGCTAAACAAGATTTTCGCACCGATACCCGCACCTGCATAATCAAGATAAATATCAGCGCTGAGTGGCAGAATTTCAAAGCGATTCAAAAAAGACGGAGCAACTTTAACATTCACAATTTTTTCAATTTCCGGCATGACATTGCTAAAAAAATCCGGCATATATTTTTTATCTATTTTGATATTTTTATCCTCTTTAAAGCATTGTATGAGTGGTTTAATGTAGCGGGAAAATTCTTCATCAACCTTATGGATTATAGTATGATTATATAACAGATAGCGAAAATTTTTATCTAAATTGACGATCTCGTCCTGCCCCATTGATAGCTGCCCGCCTGCCGCCAAATCATTTACCATAAGACGAAGCTGTGGCCGTGACTCCTCTATTTTGATTCGAGTCGGTGAAAATTCATTTAGTCCAAACGAAAAAGAATGATCTTCCATAATGGTAAAAAATTTCACTAAATTACTTGGCGACAACTTAAAACGTTTTTGATCAAATGTTTTACTAATCCCTGAAGCAGCACTATATGGAGAGAGACTTTTCTCATCTTCGTAGGCCATACGCAGCAGGTCCCATAGCTCTTGCGACAGCGCATCAAATTTAATATGATGTGGTCTTAATGTCAATTCCTTGCCAAAAATAATTTCTTCTTCATATAACATGGATTTAACAAAATCCGCTACATTGCGCATTACATATTGGCGGACCCGACCAATTTTAAACTCCAGCCACACTGTCATTTCATTATATTGCTGACTGCAGCGGCACTCAGGAATTAAATGAATCGGCTCCATATCAATAACTTCATTCGACTGAACTGCCTCCGCAAATAAAGAAAACAATTTGCCTTTCGACTCCTGATGCATTCCCATGTTTTGGAGTTGATCCATAAATTGAAGTTTCTGCATTTCTTTGAGGACCGCTACAATATGTTTACAAATACCATCATATAAATCGTATGCCGGGCAGCTGCAAGAACAGGAATGTACCGTATCTTGATCTGTTAAATGAACCGCAACCGAATAAATTGAATTTCCCCAGACCTCGGCCGTATAATGCCCGTCCTTATGAAGCTTCATTTTTTTTACTGCTTTATTCTTAAAATATCGACAGCCACGCTGATAGACTGCTTCCGTTGCTCTTTTCTGGATTTCACTATCTTTGATCATACCTTTAAAAATCCTTTCGATTTTTTGCATTTATGTTCCAGCAAAAAATAAGTCTTCCTTATATCATATCATTGCTTGAGAAATTTGTATTTCTCAAAATTCATATTTTGACGCAAAGTCAATATTTTATGATGTTTTTTTGCGATTTTGAGCATCTCATGCTACAATAACAATTATATTTTTACTGCGACGGAAAAAAATAAGAAGAAAGCATGGTTTATTATGTTTAATAACACAAAGTTCTTAATTGTACGTTTAAGTTCCATCGGAGATGTGCTGCATGCTACACCAGTTGCTCGTACACTGAAAGAAAACTACCCAAACTGCCATATAACATGGATTGTAAGCCAAACAGCTGCTGAATTGTTAAAATACAATCCAGATATTGATGAACTCTTCATCTGGTCTAGAGAAGAGTTTGAAAAAGCTGCCCTCAACCTAAACATCAGCAAAGTTATCCATTCATGGCAAACACTGAAAATTTTTTTTAAGCAGCATCAATTTGATATCGTTCTTGATATCCACGGACTCTTTATGTCGGGAATTATAACGAGGCTAAGCCAATCTAAAAGGCGTATCGGCATGGCCGGAACACGCGAGCTGAACCGTTTTTTTATGACCGAACTGGCACCTACAATTAGCAGTCCTCATATGATCAAACGCTATCTTTCCGTACTGCAGCAGCTTGGCATTAAAACCAGCGATTATCACCTAACATTATCCCTACCAAATCAGTTTGATAATTTTGCAAAAGATTTTTTTGCCAGATATAAAATAAATCCACACAAAAAAATACTCATGATAAACCCACGTACAAGCTGGTCCAATAAGAACTGGGGCAACCAGCATTTTGCTCAATGCATTGATTTACTTGATCCTGAAATTCAATTGCTTGTCTCAGGCGGTCCCTCAGACAAGAATGATGTGGAAGAAATTGCTTCTTTAACGACGAAACAATTTGTAAATATTGCCGGAAAAACTTCACTCATGGAAATGGCGGCACTTTTAAAAAACATAGATCTTCTTTTAACTGGTGATACGGGAGCACTGCATATCGCCACTGCGGTCATGACCCCCACCATCAGTCTCTGGGGTCCGACACGCCCTGAACAATATGGTCCACTGGTCAAAGGACACACATTTGTTTGCAGTGATAATGAATGTCGAAATTGCAATAAAACAAAATGTCGTTATAAAACCAATGCCTGTATGAACCGAATTGAACCGTCAATTGTAGTAAAAAAAATTCATGACATCTTAACCTTATGACGTTTTTCATCGATATTCTATTATATAATGATAGTATGTGTAATTGAAAGGCAGGTTTCATTTATGTCAGAACAAACAAGAGGCAAAATAGTAATTATTGATAATGATTTTGATAATCTTGATATGGTTTGCTGTGCTTTATTTGATGTTTATGACTTATATCCTATTTCTGATGATTTTACTTCGATGACATATCTAGAAGTATTTTTACCAGATTTAATTATCTTAAATACAGATCTCATCTATGCTGAAAATTTTTCTTTTACTAAATTCCGCAATCATCCTCTCATTAAAAATATCCCGTTTTTACTAATTACACCTTCCGGTCCCCCACCCGAATGCTTGCAAAGCCTCTCAAATCAGCTGCTTCACCCCTATACGCTTGATTCCTTACAACAGGCAGTCAAAGCAAAAATCATACATTACAAAAAGGAGAAGGGAGACTTTACTACACTATAGTAAAATCTCCCTTGCTCCAGACCCTAATTCCCAATGGCTGCCGTTGAGAAATTTTATGTTAATTGATCAATAAATGAAAAAGGAGTAACAAAACATGAGCGAAGATATTGACGTCAGTATTCCCCATGGTATACAACAAGATATAAAAATAGAACTAATGGAGATGATTCACAATTGTGAAGATCCCTTTCAAATCATCGGCCATATTGCTGAATACTTAGAAAGAACTTCGGCCGAGGGTGGTTATGCACAAATCGTCAAAGATAATATCCGCTCGATTTATGGCATTGGTCTTGGTGAACCAAAACTTTTAGAAAACGAACTCCATGATATTATTGAGCGTGGTAAAAAACTAAAACAAGCGTATGAAAGTGACATCGAATCAGAAGAAGTAAAAAAACGTATCGAATTTGCCATCATTCATCACCGCAAGCGCGCCGAACAATTGCAGCTGATGATCCGTTCCGAAAAAGCAGATCGAATCGAACAAGAAAAAAAGAATCATTAGCAGCAAATACCCCTGAGGCACCTAAGCGCAACAGGGGTATTTTTTAGCCCATAAAACGATACCCGACTCCGGTTTCCGTAATAATATAATGCGGCTGGGTTGGGTTTGGTTCTATTTTTCGCCTAATTTGACCTATATAAACACGAATATAATGCGTGTCTTCATTGTACTCGCTGCCCCAGACTGCTTTTAACAATTGCTTATGAGTTAATACACGCCCTGCATTTTGGGCCATGATTTTTACAATATCATATTCTGTAGGTGTCAATTTAATCTCACGATCAAGGATGGTTACTTTCCGTTTGGCAAAATCAATCTTTAAATCATCACATTCTATAACTGAATCCTCTGCCTCAGCATCGGTGATGGTTCGCCGTAAGCACACACGCAATCTGGCTAATAATTCACCTGTACTAAATGGTTTGGTTACATAATCATCAGCACCTAAATCCAGTGCTTCAATTTTCTCTTGTTCTTCGTCACGAGCTGTCAATACAATAATCGGCACTTTTGACCATTCGCGGATTTCTTGGACAACAATTTTGCCATCTATATCCGGTAGACCTAAGTCAACAATCAATAGATCCGGTTTAAACATTGTTGCTCTGACAATACCATCCCGACCATTTTTTTCTTCTTCTACTTCATAACCATGCGCACTTAATACAACACGCAATAATTTTCGAATTTGCGCCTCATCGTCAATAACCAGAATTCGTGTTCCCACGCTTGCCATATCGATCACCTGCTGCCTATTTTTAACCTAATTATAACAAATTAATTGCTGTTTTTTTTGTTTTTATTTGGCAGGGGAAGTGTAAACACAATCATCGTCCCGCCCACGCTGCGATTTGCGGCCGTTATTTTTCCTTTATGCGCTTCAATAATCCCCTTACAGATGGACAGTCCCAAACCCGTCCCAGTAACTTTTTTAGGTTGTTTAACTCTGTAAAATTTATGAAAAATTTTCTCCAAATCTGCTAGTGGAATGCCAACCCCCTGATCCATTATGGCAATTTCAATTGCTCCTTGTATTTTTTTTGCCCGAATGATAATTTCGGTCTCTTTCTTCGAATATTTAATTGCATTGTCAATCAAATTCACTAAAACCTGCTCAATTAAGACACAATCTCCTTGCACAAAAGGTAAATCTGGTTCAATATCAATTGTGACCTTATGATTTTTCAATAAATCCCCTAGTCGCCGTAAAGTTGTGCCAATGATATCTTCCGTATCGCACCAATCCGATTTTAGCTTCATCATACCGCTTTCCATCCGTGCGGTATCCAATAAATTGCCAATCAGACGCTCCATGCGAAGTGAGCTGTCCTTTATATTAGACAATAGCTCAATCCTATCTTGTTGATTATAAACGGAATCTGCTTCCAGCAGTGTTGTCACGCAGCCTAAAATAGCAGATAGCGGCGTTTTTAATTCATGTGAAATAGAATTAAATAGAGCGGTACGCAATTTATCAGCTTCCAAAAGCAAATCCGTACGACGAGCTTTTTCAGCCAAATTCACCCGTTCCATCGCAACAGCCGCCAACCTCACCCAGGCATCAACCAGGCGCCTTTCACTCGGTGTCAATTTTTGCTGTGCCAAATTTATGCCCAGTACGCCAAAGACTGTTTCCTGACTATAGATAGGCACATACATATATGTCCCGCCTGGCAGAGTATCCGTACTGCAGCCAGCAGATTGTTTATTTTTATACACCCAGGCTGCAACAGCCGACTCCGACTCATGCAGCGTTGTTTTGCGCAATGTTTCATTGACTTTTCCCGTTTGCGGATCATATTGCATTTCCGTGCTGATATTTCCTTTATCATCTGGCAGTAAAAGCAAAATTTTTCGTTCAATCGTTTCACCAGCCTGCCTGACCAAACTTTTCGCAATTGCTTCCAGATTAACTACCGCCACAATATCACGACTAAATTCATAGACTGCCCGTGTACTTTTTTCCTGCTGCCGTGCCTGTTTGGTTTCTTTTCTCAATTCATCTGTTCTACCACCGATTAAAGCCGACAACAACAAGAAGATCACAAAACTCCATATATAACGCACATCACCAACCGAAAAAGTCATAATCGGTTCGATAAAATAAAAATCTAATGCGAGAATTCCAACTATTGCACTCAAATAGGATGCCCATTTCCCCCACCACAAAGCACTGAATAAAACTGGCAGAATATATAGAAACGCAATATTCAAAATCTCCAACTGATCCTTAAGCCACCAACCGAACGCTGTAACAAAAACGACCATACTAAGGCTCAAGCACACTTGACGATAACTAAGTGCCACCTGACTCGGTGTGAAATCAGCAACTCTAACATTTTGCTTCTCCTTCGTTCCGGGAATGACATACACATTAATATCCCCGCTGCGCCGAATAATATTGTCTACAAGAGAGCCGCGAAACAGTTCCAGAAGTTTACTATGATTTGGCTTGCCAACAACAATCGCCGTAACATTTTGTTTACGGGCAATCATCAGCATTTCATCGACTAAATTTTGCCCGACTACTGTTAAAGTTTTTGCCCCCAAATCCTCAGCCAGCCGCATATTTTTAGCAATACGATCTCGTTCTTTATCGCCAATGGGAAAATCCATTTTTTCTGCTTCAATGTGTACGGCCAAAAGTTCGGAACGCAGTCCTGTCGCCAAACGATTCGCAGCACGAATCAGCTGCGCCGAAAACGGGCTGCCGCTAATGCAGACCATAACTCTTCCAGCAGCCGGCCACGGTCCTTTAATATGATGTTCATTCATGTATTCTGCTAAATCTTTATCGACCCGCTGAGCGGTAAAGCGCAGCGCCAGTTCACGCAGCGCGCTGATATTACCCTGACGGAAAAAGTTTTTCAAAGCCTGTTTCGCTTGTTCCGGTATATAAATTTTCCCATCACGCAGGCGCTGCATCAAATTTTCCGGTGCAATATCAATTAATTGAACCGTGTCCGCTTCTTCCAGAACATAATCCGGCACAGTCTCTTTCACAATAATACCTGTAATTTGTGCCACAACATCATTGAGACTTTCTATATGCTGGATATTGACAGTCGTATAAACATTGATACCAGCCTCTAATAATTCTTCTACATCCTGATATCGCCTTACATGTCTCGATCCAAAAACATTCGTATGTGCAAGTTCATCGACCAAAACAATTTCCGGTTTCAATGTCAAAATTGCATCTATGTCCATTTCCAAAAGATCATTTTCATGATAACGAACGGATAACGGGGCTACTTTAAAAAGCCCCGTTACCAATTTTTCAGTTTCAGATCGACCATGTGTTTCAATCCAGCCAATCACAATATTTTTTCCTTCACTTTGTTGATCATGAGCCGACTTTAACATCGTGAAAGTTTTGCCAACCCCAGCCATGGAGCCTAAAAACACAGTCAATTTCCCACGTGTCTCTTTATGCAATTTTTTTAATAGCACCTCAGGATTCGGGCGGTTTTTCATTTTATTTCCTCCCTGTTTTATGCCGCGTATTTCACAAATTCATTGCATCCAAAGCTAAATTAAGTTGCAATACATTTACTCTCTTATCTCCTAAAAATCCCAGCTGCGGATTTTCAATATTTTTTTCAACCAGAGCAGCCACCTGATTTTCAGCTAAACCTCTGGCTTTGGCTATGCGTTTAATTTGCAATTTGGCTGCTGCCGGAGAAATGTGCGGATCAAGTCCACTGCCGGAAGCCATAACCAAATCACTTGGAACAATTGCCGTTTGGGATAAATCATTGTCCTGACGTACCTGATCAGCCCTTTCGGCAATACTTTTCATCAATTTTTCACTCGTTGGGCCTAAATTTGAACCATTGGAATTGCTCGCATCATACCCATCATCACCAGCAGCCGATGGACGTCCATTAAAATAGGCATCACTTGCAAATGCCTGTCCAATTAACTCTGAACCAACTAACTGCCCATTTTTCGTTATCAAAGAACCATTGGCCTGTGATGCGAACAATAATTGGGCAGCCCCCGTCATACTTAAAGGATACAGAACTCCTAAGACCAGTGTTAAAACCACAAACATTCGAATTGCGGTACTAATTTCTTTCAACATTTATTTTCCAACTCCTTTTTATCAACCAACAATATTGAGTGCCACTAAAATCATATCGATGATTTTAATGCCGATAAAGGGAGCAATTAAGCCGCCCAAACCATAAATAAATAAATTTTGCCTTAAAATCATGGCTGCTCCAATCGGTTTGTATTTCACACCTTTCAACGCAAGCGGAATCAAACCGATAATAATTAAAGCATTAAATATGACTGCACTTAAAATTGCACTATCTGGTGTAGCTAAATGCATGATATTAAATACACCCAATGCTGGATATGTTCCAACAAACATCGCCGGTATAATCGCAAAATATTTTGCAATATCATTGGCAATACTAAAGGTGGTCAAGGAACCGCGGGTCATCAAAAGCTGCTTGCCAATTTCGACAATTTCAATCAATTTAGTTGGATTCGAATCGAGATCCACCATATTGCCAGCTTCTTTGGCTGCCTGCGTACCACTATTCATCGCAACACCTACGTCAGCCTGTGCTAGTGCCGGAGCATCATTTGTACCATCACCAGTCATCGCTACCAGCATACCGCCCTCTTGATAGTCACGGATCATTTGTAGTTTTGCTTCTGGAGTTGCTTCAGCCAGAAAGTCATCCACGCCTGCTTCCGCTGCAATCGCCGCTGCAGTAAGTGGATTATCACCGGTTATCATAACCGTCTTGATTCCCATCTGCCGAAGTTCACGGAAACGTTCTTTTATACCGCCTTTTACAATGTCTTTTAAATGAATTGTACCCATGATTTTTATATCTTGTGTTACAACGAGAGGTGTGCCGCCGCTTTTTGCGATACGTTCACTCGCCTGTCTCACATCATCGGGCAACATCCCGCCCCGCTCTTTCACGTATCTTTCAATTGCATCAACCGAACCTTTGCGGATTTCTAATTTTTGAATATTGACACCACTCATACGTGTTTGTGCTGTGAAGGGAACAAATTCAGCCTGCAGAGCATTGAGATCTCGTTCTCTTAAACCATATTGTTCTTTTGCTAAAACAACAATACTGCGCCCTTCTGGTGTTTCATCTGCCAAGGATGACAATTGGGCAACATCCGCCATTTCTGTATCATTGACCCCCTCAGCCGGAATAAATTCCGTTGCCATACGATTTCCTAATGTGATCGTCCCTGTTTTATCCAATAATAACACATTGACATCACCTGCCGCTTCAACAGCACGACCAGACATCGCCAAAACATTATGCTTTAACAATCGATCCATCCCAGCAATCCCAATGGAACTGAGCAAACCACCAATCGTTGTTGGAATCAAACAAACTAGCAGTGCCATTAATGTGGTGGTGGAAACGACGGCTCCTGAATAAATAGCAAATGGCTCAATAGTAGCCACTGCAACCAAAAAGATAAGAGACAGACTCACCAATAAAATAGTCAAGGCAATTTCATTTGGTGTTTTTTGGCGTTGTGCACCTTCAACCAAACTGATCATGCGATCCAAAAATGTTTCGCCCGGATTTGCCGTAACTTTGATTTTGATCCAATCTGATAAAACTTTTGTACCGCCAGTTACGGATGATTTATCACCACCAGATTCACGAATGACCGGTGCAGATTCACCTGTAACCGCACTTTCATCTACCGTTGCCATCCCTTCGATGATTTCACCATCACTGGGAATAAAGTTTCCTGCTTCTACTAGTAATATATCCCCTTTACGCAAGGTATCAGCATTAACCATAATCCAATCCTGCCCTGCCAGTTTTTTTGCCTGCACATGGCTTCGCGTACTGCGAAGCGATTGTGCCTGTGCTTTTCCGCGACCTTCAGCGACGGCTTCAGCAAAATTAGCAAATAGCACTGTAAACCATAACCATATGCTGATTTGAGTTACTAAAAAAATAGAATCTGAACTAGTGACAGCATCACGCAAAGCCACATAGCTTGTAAATATTGCCCCAATATACACAATAAACATAACTGGGCTTTTTATTTGTATCGCTGGATGCAGCTTCCGAAAAGAATCACGAACTGCTTCTATAATAATTGTTGAATTCAAGTTATTTTTTTGCGCATTCATATTCTGTATGCTCCTTTAAAATGTTATTCCCTGTATCATAAGAACCTGTTCTACGATAGGACCCAATGCCAATGCCGGTAAAAAGGTAAGCGCACCAACAACGAAAACAATAACTGCCAGTAAAACCATAAACGTGAAACCAGTTGTTTCAAACGTACCTAAACCACTTGGTGCTATTTTCTTTTCGGCCATACTGCCGGCGACTGCCAAAAGTGGTACAATGATCCCAAACCGCCCTAGCAGCATTGCGGCTGAAAGACTCAGATCGTAAAAAACTGTGTTGCCTGTTAATCCACCAAAAGCACTGCCGTTATTTGCTGTACATGACGTAAAGGCATATATGATTTCAGTCAGCCCATGCGGTCCATCATTGCTTATCCCCGCCAAGCCAGCATCTGATACGGAAGCCACTGCACTAAACAGCAAAATAGTAACCGATGGTATGAGCAAAGCCATCATGACGAATTTCATTTCTTTTGCTTCAATCTTTTTCCCCAAATATTCCGGTGTACGTCCAACCATCAAGCCAACGATAAACACCGTAATCAAGACATAAACCATGATGCCATAAAATCCTGCACCAACGCCGCCAAAAATAATTTCACCGAGCATCATCTGTAGGAGTGGCACCAATCCGCCAAGCGGTGTCAAACTATCATGCATGTTGTTAACGGCACCGCAGGAAGCAGCCGTAGTGACTGTTGTAAATAAGGAAGTGCTTCCAATTCCAAAACGAACTTCCTTCCCTTCAAAAGAAGTCGGTTCACTGATATTCATTTGAGCAATGATTGGATTACCATTGGTCTCACTACTGTAATTAATGCCCAACATAATGAAAAACATCAAAAACATCGCTCCGGCAATCGCATAACCTTGTTTTTTATTTTTTGTTACATTTCCAAACATAAAAACAAGTGCTAACGGAATCACAAACATTGCCAGCATTTGCACAAAATTGGTAAGTGGTGTTGGATTTTCAAACGGATGGGCTGAATTTGCATTAAAAAATCCACCGCCGTTCGTGCCAAGCATTTTAATGGCCTCTTGCGACGCAACCGGCCCCATAGCAATTGTTTGCTCTGCCCCCTCGAGCGTTTGTACCGTTTGATACGTATCAAAATTTTGAATTACGCCCTGTTGTACAAAAAACAGTGTCAAAACAATGGCAATCGGTAATAAAACGCGCACCGTAAAACGTACCGCATCAATCCAGAAATTACCAATCAGATTTGTTGTCTTCCGTGTCAATCCTCTGATAAAAGCAACGGCTACAGCACAACCTGTTGCCGCCGATAAAAAGTTCTGCACGGTCAGACCGGTCATTTGGGTGAAATAACTTAACGTGGATTCCCCACCATAAGCCTGCCAATTCGTATTGGTTATAAAACTAATCGCCGTATTGAGTGCCAAATGCCAAGTTTCCACAGAACCAAAATTTTGCGGATTAAGTGGCAACCCCTGTTGGGTCAATTGGAGAAGAAATAAAAAAGCTGCACCAAATACATTGAATAGTATAAGAGCGGTGGCATACTGTCGCCAATTCATTTCCTTTTTTTCATCCACACCAGCTAACCGGTAAAAAACCCGTTCAATTGGTAAAAAGAATTTACCAACGATTTTATTTTCGCCAAAAAACACATTGGTCATATACCGACCTAATGGCAAAGCGAGGGCAATAAGTACAACTGTAAAAACAACAAATAACGTCATATCACTAAACATGTTAAAATTCCTCCGGTTTCATTAAGACATAAACTAAATAAATAAATATTCCTCCAGCTAAAATAGCTGCCAGCCATAAATCATTCATATCCTGAGCCCCTTTCATTTGCCTGATTTCATTATAAATCCATTCTTCGTAAAGATGTCATCAATAATGATTCCATTTATATAAAGAAAGTGTAAAGATTTTACCAGAAATACAATATCGTGTTAAAAAAAGCCAACCCCCATAAAAATTAGCGATCAGCTTTTCTACATCAACAGGAATAGGCTTTATTTTTTCCATCTAGGAATCAAGGTTTCAGCAATATGACTCACCACTTCATCCATCACTTCTTTGTCATTAATCGGATATTCTAAAATAAATCCAGCCGATTCCTCTTTCGTGAAATATACTTTTTTATAATAAATCGTGCCTTGATCCAGCCAGGAAATCACATAAAAGTCCTCTTGCAAATCACTATACGTTACTTTACCATGTAAATTTTTAAGCTGATCTTCATAAGCTGTATTAAAATACGTAGCATATACCCGGATTGTTCGATTAAAATTATTGTCCTTAAAAATCGCGCCATCAGCATTATCTGGTTTAAAAATCAAAGCATAAGAATTAGGCACATCGATGGAATAGCCAAACCGCGAATTCGTATAATGCATATAGCCCTCGCAGCGAGTACTTGGTGTCAAAGAATCTGCTTGAGCAATAGCGCTGCCAGCGAATAAAAGAACAAAACAAAATAAAAATCGCCAAACCTGCTGCATTATATAAACTTTTCTCATTTTCCATCCCTCCTCTAAATAGATAGCATTGTCCCCAGCGCTTGCTATATCTTCTATCGTATTATTTACCCAAAACCAGCAAAACTCCTGCCTAGCAGGCAAAGATTCAGCAAACTGAAGAATAATGTATACAGATTTACATTTAACTGGAAAAACTATATAATCAGTACTGCAACACATTATGATTTTTGATTACAGGAGCTGAATTTTCATGGACGACACTCAAAAAAACATAGATGCATCCGTTTTACTTAGCGAACTCAAAAAAGCGAGTCAAGATATGGGTCAAGTCATCAAATCAATCCAAGACATAGCCAAACAAACAAACCTCTTATCATTGAACTCTGCAATTGAAGCGGCCCGAGCCGGTGAAGCCGGTCGAGGTTTTGGCGTAGTTGCCGATGAAATAAAAAAACTTGCTATCCGAAGTTTTGATTCGACAAAAAGAAGTGATACCATTATCAGTAATATTGTCGGTCAAGCCAATGAAGTCATGGGCATTCGCACTGCCGATGTCGCATATGATGTCATGGATAAAATTGACCGTAATCTCTTTGAAAGAAATTGTGATGTTCAAGCCTGGGCTACGTTCGACAAAGCCCGTAATTGTCTGGAACATGCAGACCACTCGACTTTAGCAGAATGTCGTATATTCCTCAAAAATCTTGTTGATATTTATGAAGTCTATTTGGATTTATTTGTCCTCGATGTTAATGGCAATATAATCGCCAGCGGCGTAAATACCAATTTAATAGGAGAATCATTGGCGAATGACGATTGGTTCAAACAAGCCAAAGCCATCAATAGCATATCTGTATCTGACTTGTTTTTCTCCAAAATAAGCAAGAAAGCAACGATTGCCTACACTTGCCCAATTCGCTCTACTTCCGGATCAATTCTTGGTTATTTTTCTTCTCGTTTCAACTGGAATTATATTTATGATATTATTGATTCAGCAAAAATAGGCAAAAATGGTCAAATCTATATTATTAATCAACAAGGCATGGTTATTGCTACCAAAGACCGCCAGGATATATTAAAAACCAACTTAAATCATCTCGCTGGCGTACAAAAAGCTATGAGCGGAGTTTATTACGGTTATTCACTGGCAACCGATCAGATTGGTTCAACAAAAATAATCGGTTATGCCCATACACATGGTTACAATGCTTATAAAGGGAAAAACTGGTCGGCAATCGTAACCGAAACTTTATAATTCAGCTTGATCCACTGATAAAAAAGCTGCTTCAACAAGATTTTCATCTTGCTTGAAGCAGCTTTCTTTTTATAATAAAGTTTTTGACAGCCTGCTATATAACATATTCGTTATTTTTAATAGGCGTCATCTTTAGGATTGAATTCGGCTGCCTCAACCCAATCATTAACATGATTAAGCATTTCAATAAGGTCCTCGATGACATGAACATGTTTTGTTTCTTCTAAAGCCAAACGATCGCAAATATCTTTTTCCTCTACCGTAACTACTTTTATTTTCAAATCCTGATAAAGCGTAACGCTTTGTTGTTCTTTTAAAAGAGCCGCCTGATAGATATCAAGCTGTTCCTTTTTCCATTGAGCCAGCCAATCCGGCGATTTTTCTTTGAGTTCATCTGGAAAAGCAAAGACATTGGGAATCTTAGGTAAAGGACCTGGCGTAAGAGTATAATGACCCGCATCTCTTACCTCTTTAATGATTTCATAATGACGCTTTTCAGCCTCCGCTAAATCCATGAAAACAACTTCTAGATCTTTATATCCTGCATGTTTAGCTAATTCAGTATAATAGGCTTCACCATCAAGCTCCATTTGAAGTGCATAAGCAAAAATATCCATATAACTTCTCCTCTTTTTCTTATCGTTCTATTCTTCTAAAAGCAACGTCTAGTCTTTATGAGGTGCTCCAGACAGCCAATGCGTATGAAAAATCCCCTTCGTATCGGTTCTTTCATACGTGTGTGCACCAAAATAATCTCGCTGGGCTTGGATCATATTTGCACTTAATACCGACTGTCGATAGCTGTCATAATAATCTAAGGAGGCACTAAAAGCTGGTGCTGGAATTCCCTGCTGCTTACAGATCGTAGTCACTAAACGCCAATTATCCTGCATTCGCGCTAAGATATCCTGGAAAAATGGATCCATCATAAGATTAGCTAACTTGGTATTTTTCGAAAAAGCCTCTTTGATTCGATCCAAAAATTGAGCACGAATAATGCAGCCGCCCCGCCACAGCAGTGCCATATCACCATAATTTAAGTTCCATTTATATTCATCACTCGCTGCCTTAAGTAAAGCAAAGCCTTGCGCATAAGAACAAACTTTCGATGCATACAACGCATCATGAATGGCTTGAATTAATTTTTTACGATCACCCGTATAGTGAATTTCAGGACCTGTTAAAACAGTGGCTGCAGCTATACGTTCATCCTTATATGAAGACATGCATCTGGCAAAAACAGCCTCCGTTATGGTCGGTACCGGAACGCCAAGATCCAAGGCACTTTGTGAAGTCCATTTACCTGTTCCTTTTTGTCCGGCTTTATCTAAAATCATCTCAAGCAATGGCTTACCTGTTTTTTCATCTTGTTTCAGGAAGATGTCGCGTGTAATTTCAATGAGATAAGAATTAAGTTCACCCTGATTCCATTCATCAAAAACTTGATACATTTCTGCAGCCGTTAACCCTAAAACTTTTTTCATAATGTAATAGGCCTCGCTAATCAACTGCATGTCACCATATTCTATGCCATTATGCACCATTTTTACATAATGACCGGCGCCACCTTGACCAACATATGCACAGCAGGGTCCATCTATTACTTGGGCAGCAATTGTACGATAAATAGAAGCAACTTCTTTATAAGCCGAAAGATCCCCTCCCGGCATAAGACTAGGCCCATTAAGAGCCCCTTCTTCACCGCCAGAAACTCCCATACCAATAAACCGAATCTGTTTATCAGCCAGTTCACTATAACGGCGCTGTGTGTCCATAAAGAACGAATTACCACCATCAATAATAATATCGCCTGCTTCTAAATAAGGAACAAGTTCAGCAATGACAGCATCAACTGGCGCACCCGCTTTTACCATGAGCATAACCGTGCGCGGTTTTTTAAGCATTTTTACAAAGTCCAAAATTGTATAAGCTGCCCCAATCGTATCTGACCTCGCTGTTGTATGTTTAAATTCATCTGTTTTACCTGCTGTCCGATTATACACAGCAACAGCAAAACCATGATTACTCATATTCAAGACCAAATTTTGCCCCATAACAGCTAAACCAATTAGCCCAATATCATATGTTTTATCCATACCATCCACCTCTTCTATTTTATAAGCTTCAAGAAATAAGCTGAGCTGCTGCTTGGTCAAGCAGCCAAATCAACCGACCATTTAACGGTTGAATACGCTGGGCTGGATAAATCAATTTACTCGAAACGGGTTTTAAAATCTGTTTTACCATTTCTGCCTTTTCTTGTCCCGTTACCATAAAACATACAAGACCCGCATGATTTAAAACAGGAAAAGTTAATGTAATTCTTTCTGGTCCCAGCGCTTTTGTTTTAGACGGACAAACCCATCGTTTCTCTTCAGTTAGGGCATTGGACTCTGGAAACAGCGATGCAGTATGTCCATCCGGACCCAAGCCTAATAAGATAAGATCAATTTGCGGCCATAAATCCGTAAAAAACTGTTTAAGAACTATCTCATACTGCTCTGCCGATTTGGTCGGAGATTCCGTAAATGGAATGGGAAAAATATTTTCTTCGGGAATTGGCACATAACGTAATAAACTTTCCCGTGCCATTTTTTGATTACTCTGATCATCAGCCGCCGGAACAAAACGTTCATCGCCCCAAAAGATAAAAATTTTATGCCAATCTAATTTTTCATGCCATTCTTTTTTCGCAATCTCTTCAAATAATCGACGCGGCGTTGAACCACCGGAAAGAGCCACCGAAAATCGACCTCTTGCCACAATCGCTTTTTGCGCTTCCTCCACAAATAAATTTGCTCCAGCCACGCATAATTCATGCATATCTTGATAAACTTTATTCAACAGAACAACCTCCTCGTTTTGGTTCAAAAGAAATTGGTAAAAGCCACGTGCGTCTATCTTGGGCAACTAAACTTTCCGCTTCTGGCGGTCCCCATTGCCCCGCTTGATAATTGGGAAAATTAAGTTCCGTATTTTCGTTCCACACCTCTAAGATTGGATCAATTACACTCCAGGCAGCTTCAACCTGATCCGCTCGCATGAACAGACCCGGGTCATTACGCATGATATCCACCAGCAATGTTTCATACGCATCCGGCGATGCCTGATGAAATACATCTTGATAGCAATAGCTCATATCAACTGGTTTCAATTTCATCCCCATTCCCGGTTCTTTTGCCTGCGTTCTAAGAACCACCCCTTCATTCGGTTCAATTTGCAGCACCAAACGATTTGGTTGAAAAACCTGTGTGTTTAAATGAGCGAAAGGATGATGCGGCACTGGTCTAAATTGCAGTGAAATTTCCGAAACACGACCCGGCATACATTTACCAGTTCGCAGATAAAAAGGAACTCCTTGCCAACGCCAGTTGTCCACAAATAATTTCAAAGCGGCAAATGTTTCCGTGTTGGAATTGATATCTACATCTTTTTCACAGCGATAGGCTTGAACTTGCTGCCCATCCATCCACCCCTGTCCATATTGCCCCCGAACAGCAAACGCAGGAACGTCTTCTTTATTAATGGTCCGAATCGCATGCATGACATCTACTTTTTTATTACGAATTTGATCCGCTGTAAATTCTGTGGGTGCTTCCATCGCAATCAGGCATAAAAGCTGCATCAAATGATTTTGTATCATATCTCGCAAAGCACCAGCTGAATCATAATATTGACCACGCCGACCAATACCAATTTTTTCTGCTACTGTAATTTGCACATGATCAATGAAATTCCGATTCCAAATTGGCTCCCAAATAGCATTGCCAAAACGAAATGCCAAAATATTCTGCACCGTTTCTTTGCCTAGATAATGATCAATCCGATAAATCTGTTTTTCTTCAAAAACTTGCAGTAAACGTTGATTTAAGGCTTTGGCAGAATGCAAATCATGACCAAATGGTTTTTCGATGACAATACGATAGCGAATATCACCCCGAAGTTCTGAAAAACGTCCTAACTGGTCAATGACTATGGTAAACAAATTAGGCGGTGTAGCTAAATAAAAAACAATATTGGGTGGTGTTTCCCACCCGGTATCACCCAGTTTCGTCAAGCGATCATACAACGTTGGTTCATCATAACTCGACTGTATATAATGAAGATGCTCCGCAAAAGCATCCCACTCCTGTTCTTTGGCAGGTCCGCGCCGAGAATATTGATCAACACCTTGCCGAAATCGCCCACGAAGCGTATCCTCCGTCAAAGAACTTCTGGCTACACCAACAATTGCATACTGCTGTGGCAATAAACCATCAAGATGCAAATTATATAAAGCAGGAATTACCTTGCGTGCTGACAAATCGCCAGAAGCTCCAAATAAAACAATAATAACTGGCTCCATATGCGAAGATTTATTCATATAAACCTCTCCTTTGTTCCTCTTCTAATATAAAACATCTTCAGTAATCAATAATAATTATTATATAGTTTTATTTTAACACTTTGCTGATTTTATGCAAGAGTAACTTTAGAAATACCTTATACTACAGCTTTGCCAAATTTTCGAAACAGCATACTTGATTCCGCCCATTCTTTTTCCCTTGATACACGGCAATATCCGCATTTTTAATTACTTCATCCAAATTCAGTCCTTCTTTATACATTGCAATGCCTAAAGTCATCGTCGCTTTCAACGGTGTTTTTTTACAAACAAATGCATGTTCTTCGATACCACTCCGTAATAGTTCAGCAATTTCAATCGCCTCTACTAACGTTGTTTTTGGTAAAAAGGCTAAAAATTCTTCGCCGCCCCAACGAGAAACACAGTCTTGTCTGCGAACTACTTGTCGCATAATCATGGCTGTATCTTTTAGAACTAAATCCCCACAATCATGTCCATACTCATCGTTTATTTTTTTAAAATAATCCAGATCCATCATAATAATTGCAAATCCATCATATTTCGCCCCCAAATTTTCTATTTCTGTTTCAATTTGTTGTATTATAAATTTCCGATTATACAAGCCTGTTAAAAAATCGGTCTGAGAAGAAAATTCCAGCTGTTCTTTCGCTTTTGCGAGTTCTGTATTTCTTCGCTCCAATTCTTTCGTTCGTTCAACGACTTTGTTTTCTAAATGATTGATCAGTCCTTCCAATTCCTCTGCCATTTTATTAAATGCTGACCCTAACTTGCCTACCTCATCGTGTTTCGAAATATTGGCTCGTTTCGAAAAATCACCTAAGGCATATTGTTCTGTAATAGAAATCAACTCATAAATCGGTTTTAAATATTGATCGATTTTTTTTGTCCAGATCACGATTGCAATGATAATCGTCAAAATGGATAAAAATACTGAAAAAAGAATACTTTGCTTGAGTTTAACAATATAGTGATCTTCTGGCATAGCCATAATAATCAACCAATTTAAACCATTTTTTTTCAATTCTGATATTTTAATATACCATTTGCCCGTTTCAGTATCTTCTAGAAAATCACGTTTTTCATTCTCATGATAGTTTTCCAGAGCCGCACGAATGGTTTCATTTTTAATCTGCATACTATCAATTCGATCAATCCTTCCCACCTGATCTACCGTAAAATCCGGTTCATCTTCCGTATTGGCAACCAGCTCGCCAGAATTTTTTTCTATAATATAAGCAATCGCATTTTTATCATGAACTACTTCTTTTAATTTCTGGTTCATTTCCGATAAAAGAATATGGGTTCCCATAACTCCCATTAATTCGCCCATTGCATTATAAATAGGATACGAAGCAGAAAGTGCGAGATCATTCATAATAAAATGTTTATACACAGGAGAAAAAATTGGACTATGTGTCTGTTCGGCAAGTTGATACCAGCTTCTGGTCCGCGGATCAAATTCACCTAATGTCAATCGCAATTCACCTTCGCTAAAATCGTCATTTGCCGCATAATATTGTGAACGCCCTTGTGTGGTTTTATCACTTTTCATAAATTCCAACTGTTTTTCACGATTGCGCCGTACCCCATAATACTCACCATTACTGCTCCCATAACTAAAACTATATACATTGAGAGGTGCCATCTGCATAACACTGGAAAAAAAGGCATCTCGATTATCTGCATTATTTATATCAACAAGACCTCTTTTAATGAACAAACTATTCCTTTCATTCATCGTCAAAGGAGTGGCGATGAAATTTTCTATTTCATGTAAAATAGCGACATTCGCTTCTTCCTGAATTTTCATAACCATATCGTCAATTGATAATTTCCAATAAGAAAAAGCAATAAAGCTCACCACTGCAATCATCATCGTCATAAGAATAATAAATAAATAACGAATTTGATTTTTCATGGACCGTTGATATATCTCCATGCTTTTCACAGCTTCCTTCCCCAAAGATCAAATCATCTTATATGCAAGTCAGTTAATAAGCTATGTTATCTCGTAATTTCATTAAACACGCAAAATCGCTATTTTTTCTAATCCGTTCATATAATACTAACAAAATAAACTTTCTCTATTTAAAAGAAAATACCTCTAAATAAACTCGTGTGATTTACTCGAAAATTTATATAAAATATAGTTTTCCCTACTAAAAAGGACTTTGGCTAAAATCCAAAGTCCTCGGTGTTAAAATTATAGGAGCGGAAGAAATTCGAATTCTCGCACATCCACTGAACTGCCTATTTTAACATATCTTGTAATAAGAATACATTTAAAACTATTACGATAAGAGCAACACTCCAAAGAATTGTCTTTTCTACGACGGTATTGGCATATTTCCCCATGACTTTCTTCGATGAAGTGAGGTATATTTGTAAAAGTATTGTTATGGGTAATTGTATACTCAAAGCAATTTGCGAATAGATCAAGCCTTGAAACGGATCTGTAATGAAAAAAATAATACATAATGCCACAATATAAGTAATTAGCACACCCTGCCATGAATGAACATCTTTTATATTGTATGGTTCGTTAAAAATACCTGCATATATACTACCACCAGCCATTCCTGCCGTTGTTGTTGACGCAATACCAGCAAAAAGTAATCCTATAGCAAAAATAACTGCTGCACTCTTCCCTAAAAGTGGTTCTAACATAGACTGTGCCTGCTGTATTTCGTCCACGGATATACTATTCGTAAAAAATACAGCAGCTGCGACTAGTATCATGGCACTATTAATTGCCCATCCCAAACCCATAGATAAAAGTGTATCTAAAAATTCATAATTCAATTGCTTTTTAATAACAGTTTCGTCTTTAAGATTCCACTGTCTGCTTTGGATAATTTCGGAATGTAAAAATAAATTATGCGGCATAACAACTGCACCTAATACGCTCATAACAACTGGCAATGATCCATCGGGGATAGAAGGAACCACCCACCCAATTCCCGCTGCCTGCCAATCAATATTGACAAAGCTAATCTCCAGTAAAAAAGATAACCCTATCAAAGAAACAAAGCCTATAATTAATTTCTCTAATTTAGGGTAAGAATTGGACCACAACAGGAAAAAACAGCCTGCAGCTGCTATCACAGCAGAAATATTCACGGGAAGATGAAACAAAATGGAAATGGCAATAGCGCCTCCTAAAATTTCAGCTAAAGCTGTAGCTATAGAAGCCAGCATCGCGGTAAATAATACTACTTTGGAAACCACTGGATATAAATAATTTGTCGACGCTTCCGATAAACACAATCCAGTAACAATTCCCAAATGAGCAACATTATGTTGCAAAATAATCAACATAATTGTTGATAACGTAACCATCCACAATAAGTCATACCCATAATCTGCTCCAGCTGCCATATTAGCCGCCCAATTTCCTGGGTCTATAAAGCCAACTGTAATCAATATTCCAGGACCAATATATTTAAAAATTTGACGTGCTTTTTCATTTATACGATGTTGACGATTACGATATTCATCAAACACTGAAAATCACTCCCTTTTTGATATAGTAGTTTGTTTCTTAAATATAGCAACGATCTTAGCCACGATTAGCCCCTAACAATTCTGCTACCTGTTCAATTTCCTTTTACTGTAGAACTCAGTTCCTATCAATCGACTCAATTTGTTCATAATTTTCAGCTGCCACACCATGAATGTTTTGTATTGCAACTACATTATTGATTTCCCATTATTTCAATACTTTCTATTAAAATATAGTTATTCCTTCTTATAAGTTATATGTTAAAAAAAACACACGCAAACTAGTTTGCATGTGTTTTCTATGTAGGTTGCACACCTATTGATTATTGAATTAAGATAAATGGCGGAGTGGGAGAGGTTCGAACTCTCGCACGCTTGCGCGTCTAACGATTTAGCAAACCGAAAATAGAAATGAACAAAAGTGCCATTAATCCTTTATTTTACTGGATAATATCGGTTTTATCATTTGCTGTAAATCACTATTTTTATAGCAAAATCTATAGTCACTGCACACCTATTGCACACTTACTACTTTCTTTTCCGTTTACTTTTCTTAATAGGATTATTTTCTTTTACTGCCGTCTCACCACTATTGACAAGATTGATCGTTTTTCCAGTTTCGTACCAAGCAAGGCCTCCGAGGAAAACTCGTATTGCTGCAACTAGATAAGGAATACCAACAACACCATCCTTATTAGGCGTTATTAGTATTTGCACTAAGTCATTATTTGTTATAGCATCAAAAGTATATCCAAATATTGTATAATTATAACTAAAATAAAAAATTATAAACATAGAAAAATATAGAACTACATCTCCGCACCACCATTTTATTATAGTTTCATATTTAAGCAATATACTTTTACCGTCTGCTGTTTTATAATGCCAATGAATCCATAGCAATATTCCCAAAGGACCTAGTGCTATAATACAAAAACCTAATAGTTTTATCAGGTCTTCCCCTATCCCTAAATATTTAGAAAGAACCGATGGTAATATGCTTAGCAATACTACTATCATATAATAGTATAAGAATAACACTGCGAATAACTTACTCAGCGGTTTTAAAAACCAACATATTGTTTTTATAAAGGACCTTTCTTTTATGTACACATAACTATCGACCAACCACATCTTCAACACCCCCACAAAATAAGTATCCCACCACGATTCGTATCACCATTTTATCAAAAAGGCTAGGATCTCTATCGTTTATTATATTACATTTTTTTATTTCTTCAACATTATAATCAACACCAACGTCAATATACTTACCATCATTTGTGATTTTCTTGGCAACGGAATAACCCACTTCTTTCGGACTCCAATCCTGTATATCTTTTGGCACATAGCTAACAGTATGCAGGATTTTTTATACAAATAAACGGAACTAAATCCAATTGGAAATAGTCCCGTTTGCTAAATTTATTTACTCTTAAATGACTTCAAAACTGATAATTTTTTCAAAAGCCACATATTCTGTACTCGCCTGTGTGCCAATCTTTTTACCAAGGCCGTAAGCATTTGTATCTGTACTGGCATGGCCGTTGTACCATTTCACGAATGCCGATATTTCATCTGATGAAAGTCGGTAATCATGATCACTTGAATCAATTAATGTAACACGCAAAAGCTTTTTATCGTCAGTTATATCGTACGGTAAAATATCACCTGTTTCATCAATATCAATTGCATCAAACGTCAAGTATTCACCATCTTCCATGTTGGTTATTGTAACTGAATGTAGACCTAACGCTAATCCAGTTTTTTCAAAAACTAATACCTGATAAGATACAGACGTTGCATAATCAGAATAATTGTAAGATGCCCCATCAATATTAACAACTATATTTGTACTATCTGCATAGTTGTATGCACCAATAATCCGTAAATTTTGACCATAAAATTTAAAAGAAATACTAGCATCTTTTTTCGTTGTGGAATGCACCGTACCCTTGTATGTTCCTGTTACATTTGCTGGATTATTATTATTCCAGGCTCCTCCATATACAAATTTAGCATTCGTATCATCTATTCTCTGCCACCCTGTTTCTGGTGTCGTTAGTATATCTCCTACTGTTGCCATTTTACATTCCTCCAAATATTTTTATTTACCTACTGGTATTACCTTAAAGCTAATAATTTTTTCAAATATCAAATACTCTGTACTGCTATCAATTACATCATCAAATTTATAGCAGTTATCGCCAGTCCGTCCAGTGCTGTTAATCCATTTAATAAAATTATCGACTTCAATTTGTGTCACTTTGTATTCTCGCTCACTAGAATCATTCATTGTAATTTGTAATAAAGAATCACTGCTAGCAACTGGAGTAGCTGAAGCCTCATTTGACGTATTGCTTTCTCCAGCAGAATTCACCACAGTCACAACATAATAATAGGTAGTACCATTAGTTACACTAGTATCCACGTAACTAGCATCGGTTACATTATTAGCAATTGTTGTATATGTTCCACCTGCGGTAGTAGATCGTTTTACATTGTAACTAGTAGCAGCAGAAACGGCCGTCCAAGTAAGGCTAACTTTTGAATCGCCTGCAGTAGCAACTAAATTAGTTGGCGCATCGATTGGTGCATAAGGTTTAAGTTCGCCTGCTGCATCAATATCAATAGCATCAAAATCAAAGCGGATTCCATCGCCTGAATATATTTCCACAAAATGTTCTTTATTAACTAAACCTGTTTTTTCAAATGCCAAAATTTGTCTAATCACTGTATCATTATACAAATTTGCCGTTCCTGCCAATTCACCATCTATTTTATAACTAACCGTTTTTGAATGTTGCAAATATTTAGACTGAATAAATCGTATTGATGTTCCAGTAAAATTAAACCTTACTGAGCTAGCATTTATTGCAGCCACAGAAGTACCTTCCGTTATATATGTGATAGTAGTGTTATATTGACCAGCAATCTCTTGTGTTCCCCATCCGGTCCCTATATACGTAATATTAGCATTTCTATCATCATACCTTGTCCATCCAGTTTCTGGTGCTGTTAATTGTTCTCCTACTGTTGCCATTTTTCATTCCTCCAAATAATTTATATATATTCTTTAAACTAATATTTTCATGAGGTCAATATAATTAAGAAACTCTACCTTCATTTTGTTTTTTCCTGTATATTGACTTCAACTTATATTTTTAAAACTCGTCGAACACTATTTATAAACAAAATGCTGTCCAGCGTTGTTTATAAGGTAATCCATAAGCATGCATTCTTATCTTTACCAAAAATAGTATTCATTTCTATGTTTAATATCGAACACATGTTCTATTATAACACCTTTATAGAAATAAAAAAAGCGGTAGACACTACATTTTTATAGTATCTACCGCTTAAATTTAATAAATATTTTATTTTGCTACAGCATACCCAAAAGATAATGCCGCTATAGCTTCCCAGATATTCTTTTGTGTTTTTAGCTTACTCTGCAGCTTTTCCTGCTCCTGCTCGTATTTCTTGAAGGATTGATTCGCATTCTGCAATTCTTGATTGGCTATCTGCAAGGATTGCTGCGCTGCTGTTGTTTGAACTTTGAGCGTCGCTAACTGCGTTTGCAATGTTTGTATTTGATTCTGCGATTCGGCCAGTTGTTGCTTGAGCATCTCGGTTTGACTGGTCAAGATGGTCGACTGTTCGCTCGCTGTCGTCAAGTCCTGATTGGACTGATTTAATAGCGTCTTCAGCTTTTCGTTGTTGCTCTGCAACTGTGTCAAGTTGTTCTGTAACGTCGTTAGTTGTTGCTCTGTTATTTGGTACGTCTCGGAACAAAAACCAACCGAAGGCGATAAGAATAATGGCAGCAAGAATATAGCCACCGACACGCATATAAGTTTTAGTTTGTTCATTCAATTTTCCCACCCCTATTTTTTATTTTTAAAGCTGTGCTAACGCTTCCTGGCATTCATTTTCAAAACGTTGATATAAACCATATCGGCACGATGAAACTGTCCATTCTTCGGTATGACATACATTCATGTAAATGGCTTCAATCATTTTTGCATCATAGGCTGGATCATCCACATAGGAAAGATTCGGATACCCTAATGATTTCGCGGCATCAATGAACATTTCAACAATCTGCCCGTTTCCATATTGGACCGAGCGGCTCCAAACCACATCAGCCATGATTGGATTATGTTTGTCGACGTCAAACATGTTTTCTCGCAGTGCTTCCACTGCAGGGAAATAGTACGCATATTCAATATAGTCGTGTTGCTGTTTTAAAAATGTTTCACTATCGATCATAGCAATTTGGCGCCATTTATCATCAAATTCATCTGATACAAGTTCATATTCAGCAAGCGCATTACCATATTGCCGCGTTACATCATCATCGGAATTACACATCCAATTTAGAAAAGATTGCAGGCTTCCTGCATTACTCGATAACTGATACGCCCCATAAGATTTACCACCTGGATCTTGGTACCCGCTCGATACGCTTCCTGGATCTCCCGAACTTTCATACTTTGCACTTAAATCACCTAACATTTTTCATTGCCCCTTTTCATTTTTTTTAAATTGATAAATCTTCAGGATAGGCGTATTTGTCGCCATCCTTGTAATCGATATGCAACACTTTCCCATCAAAACTCACAAATCCATCGAGGGAATTCTGCAAGCTTTCATTTGGACAACTGCTTTCTTGAAAGATTGCCCGAATTGTATTTCGCTCAGTTTCCATTAATGGTTTACCACCTTTAATTACTTTAATTACCATTTTTATCAAATCCTCTCTTTTCTGCCTTCCCCCCCATATATCCGACAAGACCGGATGCAATGGACATCGCCAACTCATTCATTCCAAAAAAAATCGCCGTCATCAAAGCTGCAACCAGCCCGATTCCGACGATTTTTTCTGTATTCAGTTTTTCATCCAAACCACATCAGCCCCTTTAATTATGGATAGCACCATATATTGCAATAGCTGTTGTAATCACCCATACAATTATATTTTTAGTACTTGTTTGATTTTTCTCTCGTTCTTCTAACATCGTTTCGACTCGCGCTAAACGATCCG
>Ga0302200_10000091_pt1 | contig 91770 bp, 91 predicted proteins | sample II_Bog_N3_1_FD_194585 | JGI IMG/M metagenome (GOLD analysis project Ga0302200, IMG submission 194585) | Peat permafrost microbial communities from Stordalen Mire near Abisko, Sweden - II_Bog_N3_1 | ecosystem: Environmental > Terrestrial > Soil > Wetlands > Peat | place: Sweden: Abisko...
CGTAACCTTTGCTACAGATCACTAAAATCTATTGTAGCATCAGGAGTTCCTAATGAAGTACTTGAAATAAAAAAATAAGCTTTGTAAGTTGGCGGATATCTGCTTACAAAACTTATTATACGAGGAGGCAAATCATATGAAAGAATTAATAAAAAAAGCTATTGTTTGTTCACTAGTAGCAGGTTTTTTGCAATATGGATTGAGCACATCTTTAGTAAAGGCTGCAGCGCCAGATGATCAATCATGGCAAAATCAACAAGATCAACAGCAACAGGACCAGAAACGGCGTGCTGAACAGCAACGAAAAGATCCACAACATCAAGGGCAACAACGTCCTGGTCAGCAACAACAAGATCAACACCACCAGAATCAACAACGCCCTAATCAGTCGCCACAGGATCAACAACGTCAGCAACAACAACAAGATCAGCAACATCGGGATCAACAACGTCAGCAACAGCAGCAGGATCAGCAGCACCAAGATCAGCAACGTCAAGATCAGCAACAGCAACACTGGGATCAACAACGTCAGCAGGATCAGCGCAGACACGATTGGTCGCAGGATGCTTATCGCAATGATAATTGGCACGGAACATCTCGGCAATACAATGAATCGTCACCTTTTAGATGGCATGAATCGCGTTCTTCCATGAATGTACGTTTCTCATCAGGTTATCGCATGGACCGCATTGATGATGATGCTTGGAATAATCGATTCCCAGGACTGCATTCTTATCGTTGGCATGATAGTGATCGCTACAATCAAGGTACTTTTTGGTATCAAGGGGTACGTGTACGCGATGCTGTATTATTTTATGATGATGATGATGAACTGGTTGGTACTGGTTTTATGTTTGATAATGAGTTTGTGTTTATTCGGGATGACCAACAAGTATATCAACGCAATGATTCCTTGTTATTGAGCATCTTCAGTGTGTTATTGAAACTTTAATAATAAATTGCAGTTTGCTTATTTTTGTATAATCGTATTTTCATTTTTACAACTCGTCTGTAGTCTGATTTGATTTTTTCTGAGTAAAATTTGCTCGATTATGATATATTATTAGTAAATATAGAAATGATTGGGAAAAAATATATAACGAAATTTGTTCTGGTGGAGTGCTTTGTAATCTAAGCTTTAACGGAAAATCAAATTAAAAGAATCGAGAGGAAAAAATGTCGGATATACAATTTGTGCGAAATGAAAAACAGCTTCAAGTGATTGAAGAATCGAACCGTAATATTTTGTTAACTGCTGGAGCAGGAACTGGAAAAACAGATACATTGTCAGAGCGAGTAGCTCATATTATTAATCGAGGTCAAGCGATGCCGGAAGAAATTTTATGTATGACTTTCACAAATAAAGCTTGTCGCGAATTAAAAGAGCGTATCATTTCCGCTGTTAAAGAAAAAGGCTTGCATGTTACTGTGAAAACATTCCATAGTTTTTGTTATGATATCGTAAAAACGGAAGCAAAAAAAAATTCGGATTTGTTTACGGATTTCATTATTTTTGATGAAGATGATTGTAAAGAACTGGTGAGATCAGTTAGTCCATACCGAGGTCTTGCGAGTTCTTTACAAAATTTTGTAAATCTAGTGAAACAGTATCGGGCTATCTATGATATCTATTCAGAAAATTCTTTACACGATTATGGAATGGTCATTGACAGATTGTTTGCTGAAAAAGAAGCTATGCTGAACGGAGTTTGCCGACGGTCTGATTATTCGACGGATCATGTCATGCAGGAAGTAATGCAAAAGAATGGGGCGGCTTTTATTGAGCTCTATAATCAACACTTGCAGGATATGCATGGTTTGGACTTTAATGATTTAACAACTAATGTATACCAGTTATTTAAAAATGAAAATGTTCGGGATACTTGGCGAGAGAAATATAAGTATATCAATATAGATGAGATGCAAGATACGAGTGAGGTTGAATATAAGATTCTATCCCCGTTATTTATTGGCAGCAATGTTTTGCTTTGTGGTGATTATTTTCAGACAATTTATGAATGGCGGGGCTCAAGACCAGATTCGATTTTACCTCGATACATTGAGGAGTTTCAGCCGCTTACAATTGCTTTTGAAGAAAATTATCGTTCTACAAGTATGCTGCTAAATGCATCGTATGGCTGTTTACAAAATATGTTTGGTGAACAAGTACGAGTGCTCTATCCAAAGGAAATCAAGTCGGCGGCTAAAACGGTTGGTGAAAAAATTATAGTGAAACAGGCAGAAACAATCGAGATGGAAGCGCGCTGGATTTTTACTGAAATCAAAAAATTGCAATTGGAGGACATTTCTAGAGCCTGTATTCTCACCAGAAACAATGGCTATAATCAAGAATTGAGTCAGTATTTTACTGTACTCAATGATGGACTACCAAGCGCTGATCGGTTGGATTTTATTTTAGTGGATGAGTTTAAATTTTTTCGCAGGCAGGAAATCAAGGACGTGTTGTCTTTCTTGAAGCTAATTGTTAATCGAAATGACGTGACGAGTCTCAAACGTATTTTAAAACGATTTGCCAGCGGTATTGGTGAAAAGACGATTCAGACAATTGAGTCTCCTGAATTTAGGGAGGCGGGCGTGAAGATAACAGATCTTATTGATCCGAAAACGCAGGTTGATTGGGATGCGTTCTATTGTTTGCTGACGGAATTGGATAAGGGCAATATCGTTGTTTTTGATGTTGAAAGTACGGGCATCAATACAACAGAAGATGAGATTATCCAAATTGCGGCGCTGCGGTTGGATCGTTATGGTCAAGTTCAGGCGAAATTTGATCGATTTTTACGGACCACAAAACCAGTCGGAAATTCTTATTTTGTCCATGGCTTTTCTGATGAATTTTTAGCAGAAAAAGGTGAAGATCCGGCTGAGGTGTTGAAAGACTTTCTTTCTTTTTCCAAAGGGACAGTGATTGTGGGACATAATGTTGGTTATGATATTAGTATCCTCACCAGCCAATTGAGTCGATTCAATTTAGCAAAACCGAGTTTTTTGGCTTCTTATGATACTTTGGATATATTTAGAAGATTTTATCCTAATTTAGCAAATCACAAACTTGCTTTTTTGAGTGATTATTTTGCACTGCCCAATAAACCAACACATAACGCATTCGCTGACATAATGGCTACGGCTAATTTATTGCTCTTGGCAATCGAAAAGAATATCCGGCCAACGGCACTCGAACGTATGGCTTATATTGAAAAATATCTCAAACAATTTAGTTCTATGGCAGACATTATAGAAAAGCTGACTTCACAAAGTTATCAGCGCAGGCCCTGTGAATTGATTGCTGAAATCGTAAAGGCGGTCCAAATCAAAGAGTTTTATGAGAAAAATGGCGAAGAGCAGAGGATTATTCGAATCCGCGAGTTTTATTTGATTGCGAAAGACTATGATGATTTGAAATTGAATCCGCGCGATGCTTTATTTGAACTGTTAAAAATGACGGCCTTATCCAATAGTGAGATGGATCGTATTTTGGTGAAACGACCGAGAATACCAATTATTACGGTGCATCAAGCCAAAGGTACGGAATTTGATTATGAATTTTTGGCGGGTATGCAGGATAATACCTTTCCGTCTTACCAAGCATTGAAAAATGGAAATCTTGAAGAAGAAAAACGGTTGTTTTATGTTGCAATCACAAGGGCAAAAAAGAAACTTTATATAAGTTCGAGCAAGAACGTAAAAGGCAGAAGCCAGACTGTCAGTCAATTTATAAAAAATATTCCGGCAAAATTTATCGAAGTAGTTTAATAATTTTTACTGGAAGCCATTGTTTTTGTGTAAAAAAAGAGGTCGTATGATAGAGAAAATCTTCATCATACGACCTCTTTCCTGTTAAATTTATTATAAATGGCGAAATCTTTCTAGTCGATTCTTGTAGGAGAAAAACCATGGTCAATGGTATTGCTGTAGATTGATTTGCCAGTGCTTTAAATTTTATACTTTGAATTTTTCTACGGAATGACGCAATGTCATTGCTAAATTTGCCAAAGCCTGACTCGAAGATGCAATTTCTTCCATAGATGCGGATTGTTCTTGTGTAGCAGCCGATACGGTTTGTGTTTCTCCAGCTGCATTACGGCTTGTTTCATCAATTCGTTTTACGGAGTCAACGATTTTTTGGCTGCCTGCGGACATGTTTTGAATTTGGCTAGACATGGTTTTGATTTGATCCGATACCTGAGAAATTTTATCGGTAATTTCTTCGAAGGCTTTACCAGAACGGTTGACAACTTCCGTACCGGATTTTACTTCTTTGGTCCCTTCATTCATGGCTAATACAGCTTTATCTGTTTCAGATTGGATTTGACCAATAAGTCCGGCGATTTGTTTGGCAGCTTCTTGTGATTGTTCAGCTAACTTGCGAACTTCTTCTGCTACAACAGCGAAACCACGTCCTTGTTCACCAGCACGGGCAGCTTCGATTGCTGCATTTAAAGCCAATAAATTTGTTTGTCCAGCAATCCCCGATATCGTATCGATGATTTGACCGATTTCTTTGGAGCGTTCACCAAGTGTTGCAACTACTTGCGCGGAGGAGTTTACTGTTTTTTCGATGGCGTTCATTTGATATACAGCCTGGCTTACACTGGTGTTTCCCTCCACTGCTTTTGCCGATGCCTGGTTGGATTGTTCGACGACTCGATTGGCATTGGCGGAAATAGTCTGAATGGTATTTGTCATTTCGTCCACGATTGCCGATGTGGAGTGTGCTGTGGTAAGCTGCTGTTCCATACCTTGCGCTACACCTGTGATAGCTTGTGCGACTTGTGTGGAGGCTTGAGCGGATTGCTCAGCACTGGCTGTCAGCTGTTCAGAGGAGGCGGCTACTTGTTCAGCAGAATCGGTAACATTTTTCATTAAAGTGCGGATATTATCACGCATTTTGATAAGAACATCGGATAAGTGACCAAATTCATCATTTTGATTAATTGATTTTATACTTTTTTGGAAATTTCCAGTTGCTAATTTTTCGCAGAACGTTACCATAATACTTAATGGACCGGTAATGTTTTTTGTAATGATTGATCCTGTGATGGCAAGTAAAATGAAGGCAAGTATAATGATTGTAAGCATGATTTTTGCAGCCGCAGCAAAGTTGTCATGAGTATCCTGATTCATTTTTTCGGACGAGGCAGTAAAGTAATCCATGAGTTCACGTAAACTACCGGTGAGGTCTTTGGTTAAAGGCTCTACTTCACTGGTATAGACAGCATAGGCTTCCGTATTTTTCTTTTCAGAAGCTAACTGCACAACTTTGTTTCGTGCTGTTTGTTGTTTGTCAAAAGCAGCCTTTACCTTTTGTGACAATTGTTTACCTTCTGTAGTTGGCGACACTTTTTCGATGTGATCGAGTGCTTCGTTTACTTTTTGGGAGCGACTGTCAAGATCTTTTAATAGATTGGTTTTCTTTGTATCGTCTTGCGTTACCATGAGCTCCATAATGGAGGCTAAAGATCCTCTTACGTTTGTCGCACATTCATTTACTTCTTTAACCGGAAGTAATCTTTCATTGTACATGATATTCATTTTTTGATCGGAATCATTTAAATAATGATATCCGGTATAACCAATGATGCTCATGCAAAAAATGCTAAAGCAAAGCAATAAAATTAATTTTGTACGAACATTGATATTTTTTATGAAATCCAAGATAAAACGCTCCTTATATTTTATTGATTTAATTATTTTTGTCATGATGTCAAGCTACTGCTGGGTTATTTCATGATCAAAAACATATTGTAGATACTCCTAAGTGATACTTTCCAATTTGGATTTTCGACTTGACTGCCATCCGTTGATATGAGTACCGGTTTACGGTTCGCAGCTCATACCATGCCTCGCTGTGCATAACAGCGTTCGAGATTATATACCATAGTTCTGGTATATTCGAAAACATTGTAAGCTCTTTCACGGATATCTGGTGCGAAATATACGTGCATGTCAATAATACCTTGCAAAGAAAGAGTACTCATAATAAATGTACTCCTTAGTATCTTCGTTTCGTTGCTATGTGTTATAAAGACTTAATGGGATAAATAAAACAAAAGTCCTAGCCGAGAATAGGTATGAATACCTACATTTATACCTATTTTGATTAATCTGACAATGATGAATTTTCAAACAAAAAATAAATTTTAGTGACAATAAACATTTTACAGCACTTCACTAATAATGATATTATATATTGTTATGTCGATATTAGGTTGTTTTTTAAAACGCACATAAAAATAGATTAATTGGAGCTATTGTTTATATTTATAAGATCATTATATAATAGGCATATGGTCTACTCAATTACTTATTCTTTTATGCCCCATATAGCTTTTGGCTATATAGGTGCTGTGGCGGACCCGAGAATCATAATTTTAAATAAGGAAGATGAAATGTATTGACAGAACGAGAGTTATTATATGTAAAAACGATTGTTGAGGAACACAGCATTTCAAAAGCAGCTCAAAAATTATATGTGAGTCAGCCTTCCTTAAGTACCTGCATTCAAAAAATTGAAAAACAATTGGGTACAAAACTCTTTAATCGTACCAATAACGGATTAGTCCAAACTTTTGCCGGTGAACGATATTATCAACTTGCTTTGGATGTTATGAAAATTTACAGGAACTTTGAAATAGAAATGAGTGATATCAATAATTTAAAAAAGGGAAGAATCGTTTTTGGCATTACTGTATATCTGGCTACGCATGTTTTACCGATTATTTTGCCAGCATTTAAAAAACAATGTCCTAATATTGAGGTACAGATTATTGAACAAAATTCTACGAATATTGATAAGGCTTTGTTGGCGGGGGATATTAATTTTGCTGTTATGCATGCATTTCCCAATCGTGAAGCAGAACAAAATACGCTAGTGGATATTTACCCTTTGTTCAAAGACCCTTTTTTATTGGTAACTAAAAAAGATCATTTCTTGAAAAAATATGCTCAACAAGATTCGGGGCGTGAGTATCCTAAGATTGATTTGGCATTGTTTGAAAAGGAACCATTTATTTTATTAAACGAAGGACAGAAAATAAGACAAATATCCGATTTGATTTTGCAACAGGCTGCATTTGAACCAGATGTACTTTTAATAACAAAAAGCTTTGAAACAGCGCGAAGACTGAGCAGTGAAGGCATGGGGGTTAGTTTTATTCCACGACAATACATAGGGATTTTTCCGAATGCCTATGAAGCAGATTATTATTACCTCGATCAAAAATATATGCCTTATTGGACTCTATGCGTAAAAGTTCAGCAGCATGCTTATATGTCAAAAGCAGAACGTTTGTTTATTCGCATGCTTGGCAGCGAGTTTGGTGCAAAGGGACTGATGGAATAAGATAAAATGAATGAGTGCAATGGAAGTTGCTATATAAAGAAAAAGCCAGAAGAAAAGCAGACATAATTATTATGTCTGCTTTTCCTAGTTTGTGCATTATATAGTAGGGTTGTTTTTGGTATACAAATTAGTCATCGTAATCTTGTTTATAAGCGATCTGCAGTACGTCGTCAGGTAATTCTTTTTCCCAGCGAGCTACAACAACGGCGGCAATACAATTTCCGGTAACGTTGCAAGCTGTACGAGCCATATCAAGGATTCTATCTACGCCAAGGATAATGGCAATTCCTTCCACGGGAAGACCAAAAGCTGCTGCTGTGCCAGCAATAACGATAAGGGAAGCACCTGGTACAGCTGCAATTCCTTTTGTTGATAACATCAAGGTAACAAGCATCAGGACTTGCGTTTCAATTGGAAAAGGCATTCCGTAAACCTGAGAAATAAATACGACGGCTAAAGCACTATATAAAGTAGAACCATCCAGGTTGAAGGTGTAGCCGAGTGGCAGGACAAAAGTTGCGATATGTTTTGGAACCCCAAATTTCTCCAACTTCTCCATCGCTATAGGCAATGCTGCTTCACTGGCAGCTGTTGAAAACGCTAGAATAAGCGGTTCTTTTAAAGCGCGAAGCAGGTGAAAAAAGTTGACCCGTACCGCGATGGAAGCTATTACAATTATAAGTGTAATAAAAACAATTAAAGCTAAATACAAAGACAGGATTAGTTTTCCTAACGGGAAAAGCATTTCCAATCCATAGGTACTTACGGTATAAGCAATCGAACCAAAGATACCGATCGGTGCCAATAACATAACGTAATGTGTAAACTTAAACATTACGTTTGCGACGGTTGTGGCAAATTCAATGACGGGGCGTCCGTTTTTGCCAATCGCAGCGGCAGCTACACCAAAAAAACAAGAAAAGACAATGATTTGCAGCATATCTTGACGTGCCATTGCATCAATGATATTCGTTGGAATAAGGTTGACTAACATGTCAATATGGTTAATGGATTTTTTGGCAGCTTCTGCAATTGCTTCACTATTGCCATTTGTTATAACAACACCCAATCCGGGTTTTACAACATTAACAATTACTAAACCGACAATTAAGGCTAGCGTGGTAGCGAATTCAAACCATAAAATTGCTTTACCACCCAAACGACCGAGTTTTTTAAAATCACCAGTACCGGCAATACCCATGATTAATGAACTGAAAATCAATGGAACAACGATCATTTTGATCATTCGGATAAAAGCATCGCCAAGCGGTTTGAGATTTTTTCCGTATTCGGGGAATAAATAACCGAAAGCAATACCCAAAATAAGTCCAATAAAAATTTGTGTTGCAAGCCCTAGCCCTTTTTTTTGTTCTGACATAAAATTTCAAAACTCCTTTTATTCATTTTTAATGAGACAGTCCTTTTGAACAGGACATCAATTGTGATAATGTAACTACACAACTATAAAAGATTCGTTATAAAATGTCAATAGAAAAGTAGTTTGAAGATGGATGTGTTCACTGAGACGATACAAAGTATTTTTATAAATGGATTTTTTTATATAAAAACGGATATTTACTTCAGTACGTAAAAAAAGTAAGTATAAAATGAATTTATACTTACTTTAATATTTATTCTTTAATATTAGGTGTTTTTAGCGATAACTGCACCAACTACAGCGCCTACTATACCGGCAGTAATAACTTCACCCTCTGAGTGACCCTGATCTTGTTGTGGTGGATCTTCGTAGTGACGACGATGGGCTTCGGAAATACCACCAAAAAGACCAGCAAACATCAAACTGCAAAGTGCAAGTGAAACAACTTTAGTTAATTTATTTTTCATCATGAAGAAAGCCTCCTTATATTTTTTAGAACAAATCTTCCACTGATTTACAGTATAAGGTTTTATTCTTTGAAATAGATTTGATTTTGAAATATATAAGGAATACTTTCTTTTTATTTAACAATTGTTGCGTTTATTGTCTGCATTATGGTTTGCAGCATGTATTTACGGTATACAAAAGGCAGATCCTTAACGAATCTGCCTTTTGTTTGTTTTAACAAAAATTTTCCTAGGAAGATCTACGCCGGTTAGAGAAGCGCGGGATATCTATTAGGCGAGTCCTACATAGATCTTTACGTCAATACTGTCGCAAGTGAAATCAATGATAATAGCTTGCGGAACAGGTAGGGTAGCCTGACCTTGTCCCATCATAAGTGTCGGTGGTGAAATATCCAAACCGCCTACGTCAATTTTACTGAATTGTGTGCAGGCATTCGCACAAACCATATTTCCCATTTCAGAAATAGCACTTTGGGCTAATTTGTCAAATTCAACGACTTCCATGCCCATCATCATTTTTGAAGCGAAACTTTTGGCTCCCTCAGCACTCATGCCAATTAAGATTACACCTTTTATGGAACCGATCATGGCAATGTTTAGCAAAACTCCATCATAAGCAAACGTCGACCCAACAAGGGAAACTTTCTTTTTTTCAATTTGTTGAAAACCGAGTTGTGGTAGTATTTCCGTAAATGCGGATAAGATTGGATTTATAATAGTTACATCCATAAAGTCGACCCCTTTTTAAAACCAACGCCTAAGAAGATTACGCCATACTCTGTTTCGGCTAAAGATTTTTGTATTTTAACACTAGGACTTACGAGCTCAGCTGAATTACCATGGAACATACTTGGCGGTGATACGCGTAGACCCAATGCTTTTTCTCTTTTATTGAGCATTGAGCAGGCAATGCCGCCGATAATATTCGCAAGTTCAGAAACCATTGCCAATACTTCTTCAGGATTTTTGGCGGGGCGCCTTAAGATCGTTTCAGCAATTTTTTCAGCAACTTCAAACGATAAATCTAAGATCATTGTTCCAGTATATTGACCGATAATACCAATGATTGTAGTGACGCCTTTTGATCTATAGGGATCTTCAATTTCAGCATCTTCAATGAAGCTTACTGATGTTTTGGCCATACGGGTAATATTTTGCGACAAAGCTTCCTTGAAAGTATCCAATCCACGAGATAGCAGTTCTTGGAAAAGAGTATCCGGTGATAAAACTTTTCGAATCACCTCAAATAGATTGTCAGCTTCTACCGGTTTTTGAACGTATCCGCAAATACCGACACGTTTTGCCTCTAGTTCAGTTTCTTCGTCTTTCATAGAACTGGACAAGATGATTTTTGCTTTAGGATCTTGCCTTAAGAGGGCACGGCTTACTTCAAAACCATCCGCTTCGGGCATAGCGATATCCATTGTAACAATATCGGGTTTTGTTTTAGTATACATTTCGAGAGTCGTTTCCAGTGAATCGGCTTCACCGACAACTTCATAACCTCCATCTGTTAAAGTTTCGGCAATAATTGTTCGTGAAAATGGAGAATCGTCAACAATCATAATTTTAATCGCCATGCAATCCACTCCTTTTTATTATTATATTTAATGTCTTTTATAAGATTCGACAAAAAATACTAAAACCTTTCAAAATAAAATTGCTTTTTAGAGTATGTATTTAAGGGCGTCTTAATAGATCGCAGCTGTTGTTTTTCATTTAACGAACAACGATTCTATTTCGACCCGTTGTTTTTGCTTCATATAATGCTTTGTCTGTGCGTTCGAATAATGCAGCTTCACTATCTTGAGCGGTAAGTGTCGATATGCCGATACTTACCGTAACCTGAACGGGTTTATTATTTGCAGGTCTAAATATTTTAGCGGCAAAATCACGACGAATGTTTTCTGCAAGTTTTGCAGTTTCGGTGGAATCAACATTTGGCAGTAAGATAAGAAATTCTTCACCGCCAAAACGAAATGCGAGCTGTGTTTTATTAAGGTTGTTTAATAAAACATTGCTAAAGCCTACCAATACCTGATCCCCCTGCCAGTGACCATAAGCATCATTATACTTTTTAAAAAAATCAATATCCATGATCATAAGAGAGAGGGGCGTGTCGGCAATAAGTGCTTGGCTGATTTCTTTTTGCATTTTGCTGTTCAGGTAGCGACGATTATATAGTCCGGTTAATGCATCGGTCAAGCTTAAATCACGATAATAATGTAAATTGCGAGTAAGCGTCAGCTGTGCTAGCCGTAAGTCACGGAATCGTGCCGATAAGGCAAGGGATAGTAAAATGGATTCTAAAGCAGTTGTCAACATGAGTACATTAGAGCTTGTTGTACGGTCAGGGAGAAAGATCCAACCCAAAATACCACAAGAGAGAACCCCCCAAGCAAGCAGATAATAAATGGCCGAACGAAATCCATTGCGAAACCGGTAGAGAGCTAAACTTATGAACATCAGTGGCTGGATAAGACCTAGCCCGTGAGAGAGCCAATTTGCGGGAATAGAGTACCCTGGTATTCCTAAAATACCGACGGTAATTGACAATAGTAAAATCAAATGAAAACATTTTTTCAAAAATATCTCATTCGGATGTATTTGCAAAAAATTAGCGGAAAATAAAGTAGCGAAAGAAAATGCTCCTGATAAACAGAACCAAAATAGAGCATTGTAAAGTCGATAATTGATATCCAGCCATAGTCGTAAATGCCCATGCGAATTGAATTGATAGACAAACATGAACGCTATATATACTACATAAAATAAATAGGTTTGATCTTTCAATACAAAAACAATAAATAAGTTATAGAAGAACATGGAAATAAGAATACCATAAAATAGACCATAGACGATATTTTTCAGCAAAGCAGCATGAATAAAATCCTTTTCTTGCCAGATAACTACGGGCAGGTTCATCACAGAAACACTTTGCAGGCGCACATAAATATACTCGCCTTGAATATATTTATGTGGCAGGTAAAATGTCCAGTCAGCATCCCAAATTTCATGTGCGGTAGTGGGAAGTTCCGTGCCAGCTTGTCTCAAAATGTACTTACTGCCCTTATCGATTGTTGAATCTTTGACAGGAATATACACATCAATTTTATTGATACTAGGATTGGCAAAATCCAATAAGCGGGTATCGAATTCTTCAAAATTATCTTCTGTCGGTGGGATAAAACGCACCCAAAAAACAGAAGATGATATACCAAGTGAAATGTTTTCTTGTACATGCTGCTTAAAAGCTTCATTCAAAGCAAATGAACTCACCGTCTCAAAGTCGTATTGTCCGGTGACATCTTCTAAAATTTCAAAATTTTTTATTGCAAAACTATCGGCTTCAGGCGGTTTCATTTCTGCTAAAGTTGTAGCTGTATTAAAAATAAATAAAAAGCAAAGAATCGCGCATATCCTTTGTAAAGATCCCTGCATATAATCCACCAACTAATATAGTATTTAATGCATCGTAGTATATTTAAACTTCACAGCTAAATGTGTTTCTATAGCTAAAAAATTTCCAAGCACTTTGGTCTGAAATCGTATGAAGCAGAATAACTGGCATTTATGCAAATTATAGCACAAAAGTACTAGATGACGAAAGCTATTTTGTGCAGGTTAAACTGGTTGCGTGGTTGATTTATTACAAAAAAAGGATACATTAGATATAAAATCTAAGTATCCTTTTTTTGTTCCATTTATGGTATATTTAGTATACTTGTATTTTTATTGAGCAAGTATGCTAGATTATTTTATGATAATAGGGGAGATGGCCATTATAGCTGTATTGCAGCATATGAAATTAGCAATTATACTTTTAGCATGTGTCATTGTGGGAGGCGTTTTTGGATATATGACATTAGAAGGTTTATCGATTTATGATGCGATATACCTTGTGGTGACAACGATTTCCACGGTCGGATATGGAGATATTACACCTAAAACTAAAGCTGGTCGATGTTTTACGGTTTTTTTGATTATTTTTGGCGTTGGTATTTTATTCTATACCTGGACTTTAGCCGTGAGCTTAGTTGTTGAAGGGCGAATGAAAGATATTTTTGGGAGGCGTGAAATGAAAAAGCGAATCGGAAAATTAAACCAGCATGTTATTATTTGCGGTGCGGGAAAAGTTGGATCGAATGCGATTCTTCGCTTGCAGCAAGAAAATGAAAAATTTGTCGTGATTGACAACAATCCGGCAATTTGTGAAAGATTGGAACAAGAAAAAATTCCCGTTATCCAAGGTGATGCTACGATGGATGAAGTTCTCTTGGAAGCAGGGTTGTTACAGGCAAAAGGTGTTATTGCGGCATTGTCGGGAGACGCAAATAATGTGTATATTACATTGACTGCTAGAAACATACGTCCAGATATTTTCATTGTAGCTAGAGCGGACCGCCCCGAGGCAGAAGCAAAAATGCGCCGTGCTGGGGCGACATCGGTTGTGTCACCAGCAGTGATGGGCGGACGGCATATGGTCAACGCTTTGACAAAACCGTTAATTATGGATTTGCTGGAAAATGTCTTTTATAATCAGGAAATCCATCTGGATATGGCTCAAATTACCATTCACAATGGTTCAAGTCTGGTTGGTAAAGATTTGACGAATAGTGGAATTAAAACAATATACGGTGCGATCGTTATTGCAATTCAACGTGGTACTGAAATGGTGGTAACACCAAATGCAGAAGAAAAAATTCGTTGCGATGATGTTTTGATTTTAATGGGAGAACGTGAAGCTTTAAATAAACTTAATCAATTAGCCGGCAATAAGTCATAAAATTAATTTTCATAGAGCCATTCAAAAATAGCAGCATAGGTTTTGCTTTCGATGGAATCCGTACTTACTACAGTTTGGCTTTCATCGTTTATTGTAACAATCAGATTATTATTACTATCGAAAAAACGATGATTTTTTGCTACCAGAGTTTTATCCTTTTGATTATAGACCGTACTGGTAATGCTGTATTTTATTTTATTCCAATTACCTGTATCATAACTGGCTTTATACTTGGTAATTATTTCTTGAATCATCGTTTGTGACAAATCTTCTTTTAGGTCTGTACCAATGATATCAGGTGAGCCGATAGTCTTAACTGTGTTTGTATCGAAATAAACGGTGTCATTATTATCCTTATAAGCTACTTGCCAATTTGACTGCGTATCTGCTGCCGAAGCGGTCGTGAAAAACAAGATAAATAGACAGGTAAGTAATAATAGTTTTCTTTTTATCATAGTAATAATCTCCTTTATTTTTCGCTTCCAAAGTTATGGGGGCTATATAAGTTTATGGTACGGATATCATCTGTATTTTGTTGTACTTGCATGGACAGGTTTGATAGTTTTTGTTCAAACGAATCCGTTTGCGGTTTAAAATTTATGCTGGTTTGCAAGGCTGCGGTTTGTCCTTGCAGATCAACAATATTGGACTCTGTGTCCGCTAAACGTTTTTCAATAGCAGACATATCATGATCGGCAGAAAGTTTTGTTTGGATTTGTTGTATTGCTGTATTTTGCTGCCCAATGACAATACTTAAGGCAATAATGATGATAAGAAACAAACAATTTGTTATGATGTTGAAATTTTTAATACTAACACGACCTTATCTGTTGATAATAGAAAAACTACTCCAAATATTATAGCATATCATCTGCTGGATTACATACATAGTGTATCTCAAATACAGATTACCATGCTGGTTTTTATAGTGTTATTTGTGTTTTAAAAGCAATAACTGCTGTTCCGCCTATTTGTACTTGTGTAGGTTCACCGTTTTTGATTTTTACTTTTACATATACTTTACCTTCACGTAAAATGGCTTCTCCTTGTATTCCAGTAAATACAAACATGGAATTATCATTTTTCACAATTTTGTGTTTAACTAGATAAGCTCCGAGGGGGCCGTTGGCATTGCCTGTTACAGGATCTTCTTCTATACCAATTGCTGGGGCAAACATTCTGCCATGGGTTACTATTTCAGAGGTGTCATCGGTTAGTGTAAAAACAAAATATCCATTACAACCAACTTGCTTACTGAAATTGCGCAGCATGCCCATGTAAGGAGATAGTGCATTGAGCTTGGTTCGCGATTTGATTCCAATCATTATTTTGGAGTGTCCGGTGGAAACAATTTGTACCGGGCAGCGTGGGTCCATGTCATCCTTTGTTAAGCCTAGTGCGATCAATAACTGATTTTCTTCTTTGATTGAAAAAAGTTTAGAAAACTCAATCTTTCCCTGTGTCATCCAGATAGTATAATCCTTTGCTTTTATAATATCTACGGGCAAAATTCCAATGCCAATTTTTTGTGTGAGTTGACAGGATGTAAGCTGCTTTTCAATGGCACGAGCATAATGCGCGGCAATTGTAGCATGACCGCAAGAGGGAACTTCTGTTGTTGGCGTGAAATATCTAAGTTTGACGTCATGCGATGAATCTTCGGGTGAAAAAATAAATGCTGTTTCCGAATTATTTAGTTCACGAGCAATCTTTTGCATTGTTTTTTCAGATAATCCATCAGCATTTGTGACAACGCCGGCAGGATTCCCTTTGAACTTTTCCGTAGTAAATGCATCAACTTGATAGATGGTATAGGTTTTCATTGACCAGGTCTCCTTATAAAACAAATTTGGGAAGGTTATGTTCTACCAATGCAAATGTCTGTTGATATTTGCATTGGTAGAACGAAGATTTCGGCACCTGTTTACGGTGTTATTGTTTGTGGCAGCAGATCAAAAATAATACGATAGATTAGCTTTTTTTTAACCAGGGCATTTTTTCGTCAGGAAGTCGTTTTTTTGTCGACGTGTCGAGCAAAGATAATTTACTCATTTTCGTTCTTTTTTATAGCGTCAAGATAGCTATAAACCGTAACCTTGGATATGTTTAATTTTTCAGCAACTTTTTCTAGTGCTCCTTTGATTAGAAAAACACCTTTTTTATCCATAAATTGAATCAATTCGATTTTATCTTTTCGTTTTAAAGTTGTTACAGGGCTATTGCCAATCATTTTATTTATAAGATCTTCTACAATTTCTATAACGTTAGCAAAAGGTTCTACGGTGGATTTAACTTTTTCTTGCGGTGTGTCCATAAATTCATCTAATAATATTTTCATATCGTTTAATGGGTTTAAATCGTAATTTATGCACAAAGCACCTATTACTTTACCTTTAGCATCGCGAAGAAGTGCCGTGGATGATTTTATTTTTTTACCATCCTCGGTCATAGTTCTGTAATTTGCCGTACAATCGTTCTCGAAATTTTTGGATAGTAGAACGTCTTTTATTAAATGTTCAAATGCCTGTCCGATTTGACGTCCCGTTACGTGGTTATTAACGGTATATACCACTGAATTTTGAGGAATGGATAAATCATGGAGTACTACTTCACAATTTTTGCCGAAGGTTTGGGCTATTAAATTTGCTATGGGTATGTAGGTTTCTAATGCTTTATTTTTACTAGCCACTTAAATTTTAGCTCCTTTTGTATAAAAAAATCTATAAATACCTTGATTTTGTATAATTTTTTATATATAATACACTAAAGAGGTAGAATATACTATTATTATATATTTTTTTATATGAGAGTCAAATGCTTTACTTTAAAAATTTATACGTTAGTGAAAAGAAAGGTCACATATTATGAAAAAAATTATACCCGGAGATGCTTCTGAAAACAAAGGTCATTATACTCCAGGAATTATTTCACATGGAATGTTGTATATCTCAGGTCAATTATCTATTGATCCTGATACGAAAAAAGTGGCAAGGGGCGGCATAGAAGAACATGCACGGCTTGCTTTGGCAAATCTTGATCATATCTTAACTGAATCGAATTGTTGTCGCACGGATGTTGTTCAGTGCAGAATATACGTTTCAAATATTGAACAATGGGATGCGGTAAATCGCGTTTATACGGAATTTTTTGGAGAACACAAACCAGCTCGAATCGTTGTACCTGTAGGGATACTTCATTTTGGTTGTCTTGTGGAAATTGAAGCGATTGCTGAGGTGAATGGAAAATGAAATACATTTGTTCGAAATGTGGAAACTCAATATCGGTAACAACCAGAAAAGAAAAATGTGATTGTGGTGGTCTTTGGAAGCTAGATTATAAAGCACCGAAGTTTGATCTGTCTTTGATTGATCGTGATACGTGGAGCCTGTTTCGTTATCGGGCATTCATGCCAATTCATGACGAATATTGGCGTGAAGTCACTTTGGGAGAAGGTATGACACCAATCATACAGTTTGACGAGGATGTCCTACTGAAAATGGATTATTACATGCCGACTTTATCTTTTAAAGATAGAGGAGCAGCTGTATTGCTGACTCATTGTAAATCAATTGGCGTAGATTCTGTCGTGCAAGACAGTAGTGGAAATGCCGGAAACAGTGTGGCAGCTTATTGTGCAAAAGCGGGTATTGCTTGTGAAATTTTTGTTCCTGAAGGAACATCGCAACAGAAGATTCATATGATTGAATCTCATAACGCTCGGGTGAATATCGTTCCAGGCTCGAGAGATCACTGTGCTGATGTCTGTCGGGCGAAAGTAGAAGCGGCAGGAGTATATTATGCAAATCATGTTTATAATCCATTCTTCTATCAAGGGACGAAAACTTATATATATGAAGTCTATGAACAGTTGCACCGAATACCCCAGAATATTTTTGTTCCATTAGGTAACGGAACTTTGTTTATTGGTATTGTAAAGGCACTAGAGGAATTCATTGATAGTGGTATTATTGAAAAAATGCCTAATATTATGGCTGTTCAAAGTGAATGTTGTGATCCATTTGCGATCGCTGTGCGTATGGGGGCAAAACATCCAGCTATAGTAACTTCTTCACCAACAATGGCGGAGGGGATTGCGATCGGCGTGCCGATGCGCGGTGATGAAATATTGGAATATATCTATAAGTATCATATGAAAATAATTACAGCTCCCGAAAATCAAATTATGGAAGCTAGAATGACACTGGCAGCGAAGGGGATTTATTGTGAACATACGACGGCTGCCACGTATGCAGCATATCAGAAATATTGTGAATTAAATGGTACAACATCGGATTGTTTGATCCCTATGTGTGGAGCTGGTCTTAAATCTGATCATTAATCGGTGGCAAAAAACTATATAAACAATGAATTAAAAATGGCTTTCTGTGATAAAATTAAAAATCATAGGAAGTTATTTTTATTTTTGCAGTATACTCATAGATAATTTGGATTAGAGGTGTATAAATATGGAGTCGATTTTATTTGTTGCCCCATTTAAGGAAATAGCTGATGTTGCGAAACGGGTTATTTTAGAAATGGAATTATCAATACCAGTCATTATTGCCAATAATGAAACGGCATTGTTAGCAATAAAAAAGTTTCCCGATGTATCTGTATTAATAAGCCGTGGCGGGACGGCGACTGATTTGAAAGTTTTACCGGAGAAAACAATCGTTGAAATTAATACATCGTTTACGGATATTTTGCTGATCCTTGAAAAGGCGTTGTGCAAAGGGTATAAACGCATTGCGATCGTAACGAAGGATAATATTATTGATAATATAAAAACAGACTTTAATTTTCTGGGTGTGCAGATACAAGTGCGACCGTGTAATAGTGATAGCGAAATAGCAAAGCGGGTAAGGTTTTTAGAGAAAGAAGGTATTGATTGTATTATTGGGTGTAAACGAGCTGTCGAAGCGGCAGATGCTTGCGGTGTTCATCATGCTTATATCGAATCGGGAGAAATATCCATACGCAAAGCGATTAAGGAAGCACAAAATATCGTTCACTCGAAAGGCATTGCCGCGCTTCAACTCGAAAGGATGAATGCCATTATTAATAACATCCAGGAAGGGGTTGTGATTCTGGATCGCGAACAGAAACCGATTTTTTCGAATCGGCTTGCCAATGAAATCTTAAATGATGAAAATGATTTTGACTGGCGTCAGGATATATTGAAAAAAATAGAAGGCGTTCATAAGGAGAAAATACTCGAAATCGGTGATAACCAGATTTTATTAAAAAGTATTTCGCTGGAGGTATACAATCAATATAAAAATGATGTGTGGATCTTTCAAGAAATAAGTCGTATCGAGAAAAACGAACGAAAGATAAGGCTGTCGATGTATAATAAAGGTTTTTATGCAAAATGGCATTTTGCTGATATTATAACACATTCGCCGGTGATGGAGCATGTTATAATGACAGCACAAAAATTTGCTGCGGTAAAGTCAAATGTTTTGATTTACGGTGATACGGGAACGGGTAAGGAAGGACTGGCTCAAAGCATACATAATGCGAGTCAACGAGCTCAAGAACCATTTATATCCGTGAATTGTGCATCATTGCCACCTAATTTGATTGAAAGTGAACTGTTTGGCTATGCGGAAGGTGCTTTTACAGGAGCTCGTAAATCGGGAAAACGTGGCCTTTTTGAACTAGCGCATAAGGGGACTATATTTCTGGATGAAATTGGTGAAATGCCATTAGCTGTTCAGAGCAGGTTGTTGCGTGTTTTACAAGAACGCGAGATTATGCGCATTGGTGATGATAAAATTGTACCGCTTGATATTCGCGTAATTTGTGCAACCAATAAAGATTTATTGAAATTATCTCAAACGGGAAAATTCCGTTTTGATTTATATTATAGGATTAATGTATTGAAACTACAGCTGCCTTCATTGAAAGAACGGCGTGAAGATATTATGCCAATTTTTAATTATTACCTAAGAAAATATCATACCGATCCAAATGATTTTCCGCAGTTGGATACAAAAAGCGAAAAAATTTTAATGGAATACAGCTGGCCGGGAAACATTCGCGAATTAAAAAATGTTGCAGAGGTTTTGGCTTTTGAAAGCGGAGTTGTTGACGCCAAGCAGGCGGCATCAATTTTGGAACCTGTTGTAGAATCCGAAGGAGCGGAAATTCATTTATCGGCTAATCTATCTTTAAAAGAGATGGAACGTGAAATTATCCGACATTTATTAAAAGTGCATACAGCTGAAGAGGTTTGTGCAAAAATGGGAATTAGTCGTGTAACTTTATGGAGAAAAACAAAATAATTTCAAAAATGAAACAATCGTAATTCATTTTTGAAATTATTAACTTAAGTTGTTAGAAAAATCAAAATAAAATTCTTGTGATAAAACCCGCTCAGAAAATTTTTATGAGCGGGTTTTTATCGCGAAATACGTAGGTTTAGGTATGCTATATTCAGAAAATAATGAATACGAACTAAAAGTTGGCACTGTTATTGCTTTAGTTTATAGTGTGATAATTTTGCTGAATGAAGTTTAGTGTGCATACGAACTCATAAATGCTATAAATTACTTTACATAAGATTTGAATCGAAAAATATTCATTTGTTTTTGAATATACTGTGTTTTGTATGTAAGCGATTTATCCGTACGTTTTATCATGACAAAGTTAAAAAAGAGAGGGCTTGTCGAAATGAAAAGTATAATAATTAATCAACCGGGACGTGTTGAAATCTATGAGGTAGAAAAACCAGTACCAAAAGAAGGCGAAGCTTTATTGAAGGTTTTGTATGGCGGAATTTGCGGTAGTGATTTAGGGACTTATCGGGGTACTTTTGCGTATGCTTCCTATCCAAGAATTCCCGGTCATGAGTTCTCAGCAGAGATTATGGAAATAGGTGCAAATCATCAAGGGTTAAAAACAGGCATGATTGTAACCTGCAATCCATATTTTAATTGTGGAAAATGTTATTCTTGTGAACGCGGGCTCGTTAACTGCTGTACAAGTAATGAGACTTTGGGAGCACAACGGGATGGGGCTTTCTCCGAATATATAACGATGCCGATTGAACGTATTTATGATGGTAAAGGGCTTCCGGCTAAAACGTTGGCTTTGATTGAACCTTTTTGTATAAGTTATCATGGTGTTAGTCGTGCCAATGTGCAAAAGGGAGATCGAGTTTTGGTAATTGGTGCTGGTACAATTGGTGTATTGGCAGCTGTCTCTGCCAGAGCTTTGGGGGCAAAAGTTTATATAGCAGATATAGCGAAAGGCAAAATTGAGTATGCGGTAAATACGTTTGAACTGGCAGGCGGCATCTTAAACGATACTGCAGAAAATTTTACGAGGAAAATAGCGGAATGCACAGAAGGTAAGGGTTTTGATGTTACCATTGAAGCGGTTGGTTTACCGTCAACATTTCAAAATTGTATTGATGCTGTAGCTTTTGGCGGTAAAGTTATTCAAATCGGTGTTGGTAAGAAAAATCTCGATTTTGATTTTACTTTATTGCAGAAAAAAGAATTAAATGTTTTTGGTTCCAGAAATGCATTAAAAAAAGATTTTTTGGCTTTGATTGATTTAGTAAAAAGGGGGAAAGTTGATTTAGAAAAAATAATTACTAATACCTATAAAATGGAAGATGCTGCAAAGGCTTTTGAGGACTTTGATAAAAATGCTGCATCGATGCTCAAAGTGGTGCTGAAGTTTTGAAAGGAAAATTAGTAGGTTCATATATTTATGGAGTATGGTATAAAAGAATTGGTGGGATTTACTCATGGTTGCAGAACAAAAAATTATTGACACACATAATCATTTATGGAAATTGAAAGGAGAGCATTTTTCATGGATTACAGAGGGCATGGATTTGATTCGACGGGATTTTTCGCTTGTTGATTTAGAAAAAGTGCTTTCGGCGAATCATGTAAATGGGTCCATTTTAGTACAAGCAATTCCGACAACGGAAGAATCAGAAGAATTGTTGAAAATTGCGGATGACAATGAACTTGTTAAAGGAGTTATTGGCTGGTGTGATATTCGTAAAGGCGCAAGGGTCCAACAGGATATTGATCATTTGCGACAAAGCGGTTCGTTGTTGAAGGGCATCCGGTTTATGTCACAGGGCTTGTCAGCAAAGCATTTACTGAAACCTGATTTTATCGAAGGCTGTCGTACGGTAGGAAAGAACCGACTTGTCTATGAACTACTAATTACAGCAAACCAGCTGCCTGAAGCAATCGAACTGGTAAAGCAGTGCCCAGATGTAACCTTTGTAATTGAACATATTGCAAAGCCTGCGATTAAGAAACAGGAGATTTCTTTATGGCAGGAAAATATGATGAAAATTGCACAGGTATCCGATAAAACTTATTGCAAAATATCAGGGATGGTAACAGAAGCCGATTGGGAAAAATGGCAGCAAAAAGACTTTGAGCCATATATCAATAGTGTTTATCAGGCTTTTGGACAGGATCGAATTCTGTTTGGCTCGGATTGGCCGGTTGCATTGGTTGCAGCTGAATATGAGCAGGTTGTAAAAATCTTAAATAAATGGTTGGAAAAACATATAGAGTTGGATAAAAATAAGTTGTTTTATAAAAATGCTGAAATTGTTTATTCGCTTGCAGCAGATAATGTATAAAAAATATTGAGGGGTGATTGTAATGATTAAAATGAATCGAATCAAAAGTGTAGGTTTGGAAGTGCCAGCATTGACTTTTGGAGCATCTGGGATGGGAAATTTATTTCATAAACTTTCGAACACGGAAGCAATTGAAACAATAGAAGGTGCAATCAAGATGGGCTGGCGAGCTTTTGATGTAGCGCCACATTATGGCAGCAGTTTGGCAGAAATTCGTCTGGGTTTGGGTCTTCGTACATTGGACAGAGATCAATTTGTATTGTCGACAAAGGTTGGACGACTTTTAATGCCGCGTCAGGAAACAGGTCTGCAGGCAGATGACTTTTATGATGAAAATCCGTTTAACAGAGTGTATGATTATTCCTATGATGGAATTATGCGTTCGTATGAAGATTCCCTGCGGAGAATTGGGACGCGTCGTATCGATATTTTATATGTGCATGATATTGGAAAATATGCACATAGTGATAATGCCGATGAAAGAAAACATTTTAAAACATTGTGCACATCTGGGTTTAAAGCATTGGAAGAGCTTAGAAAAAATGGTAATATCAAGGCATTTGGTATTGGTGCGAATGAAACAGAAATCATGATGGAAGCAATGGATTATGTAGATATGGATATTATGCTGCTGGCTAATCGTTATAATCTTTTGGAAACGGATCGAGCTGATTTCTTTGCGAAGTGTGAAAAGCATAACGTTTCAGTGGCTGCCGCCGCAGTATTTGCTTCAGGAGTATTAGTTAAAAAAGATATTTCATCTGGGCATTATGAATATGGGAAGGTTCCAGAAAAAGTGTTTAATAGAGTTATGAAAATTTCTAAAGTATGCGATAAATATAATATTCCGATTGGTGCTGCAGCACTGCAGTTTCCCTTACGTAATAAAAATGTTGTTAGTGTAGTGTGTGGTGTGTCTTCATTTAAACAAGTGCAAAAAAATTATGAATGGGCGCAAGTGGATATCCCAGTAGCTTTATGGGTCGATTTGGCTGAAATTGGTATTAAATAGCGGAGGGTTTTCTGCGAATGACAGATCGGTTATTTTTGAATAAAAAATATGTGGGGTGAAATCTATGTTAAAAAATATACCCAATATTCTTACACCGGAATTATTGAAAATTTTAATGGAGATGGGGCACGGAGACGAACTGGTGTTGGCTGATGGTAATTATCCTCGTTTGGGGCATCCGTCAAGGGTTGTTTGCTGTGATGGTCATGGTATACCGGAACTGCTAGATGCCATTATGAAATTTATGCCACTCGATTCGTATGTTGAAAATCCAACAATACTTATGGAAGTCCTACCAAATGATCCATATGTGCCGACAATATGGAATACATATCGGGAAATTATCGGCAGATATGAAGAAAGCGGTGCGCGTGAATTGCCTATTAATAAGTATGATTTTTATAAACGTGGCGCACAGGCATATGCAGTTGTAACGACAAGTGAACAAGCCATGTATGCAAATGTTATTTTAAAAAAAGGTGTAATTAAGCCATAAACTTTAGACTAAATCAATGCAGGTAAGTTTTAATAAAAACTGAAAATATAGATTTGTTTATTTGAAAGGTAGGCTGATTAAAAATGTCTAAAAAATGGACACAATTATCGGATGGATATTTAACCAAGACACCTATTTTACAATTTGCATTAATGACAATGCTGTTCCCGTTGTGGAGCATAGCAAACAGTTTGAATGATGTTCTTATAACACAGTTTAAGAGCGTGTTTGAACTTAGTAATTTTGCCAGTGCTTTAGTACAAAGTGCATTTTTTGGTGGGTATTTTGTAATGGCACTTCCCGCAGCTATTCTTATTAAAAAGAGTTCATATGTCTCTACGATTCTTGCCGGTTTGTTCTTTTATATATGTGGGTGCTTTTTATTTTTTCCAGCATCGCATATGGCAACTTATAACATGTTTCTTGTAGCAATTTTTGCTATTGCTTTAGGCTTGAGCTTTCTTGAAACTTCGGCAAATACTTATAGTACAATGCTTGGACCAAACAAATCATCAACTTTCCGTATTAATTTAAGCCAGACTTTCACTCCTATTGGTAATATCTGTGGCATTTTGCTTGGTAAATATTTAGTCTTTCAGGAAGGTGAGAGCCTGACCTCCCAAATGGCACAAATGACGCAGGATCAAATTCATGTTTTTCAGTTGGAAATGCTTCAGTATACACTTACTCCATATAAAATTATTGTTTGTATTTTGGTAGTATTGTTTGTACTGTTTATGCTTATTAAATTTCCAAAATGTAAACCTGCTGTGGAAATGGCAGATAATGCGCCTAAGATAAAATTAAATTCTATGAAAACATTACGGTATATGTTTAGTGTAAAGAGATTTAGACGCGGTCTTTTAGCAATGTTTCTTTATAATGGTATGCAAGCAGCTGTATGGTCATTTACGATCAGACTAGCACTTGTTATGGATGCATCGATCAATGAAAGAGAAGCGGCCAACTATATGATAGCAAGCTTTATCATATTCTTTATCGGGAGAGCTGTAGCAAGCGCACTTTTGAGTAAATTATCAGCGAATAAAGTTCTATTATGGTATTCTCTTGCAGGCTGTCTCTGCCTTGCCTATGTTGTACTTATAACGGATTTCTCAGTTATGTATGCGGTTGTACTTGTGAGTGCTTTTATGGGACCGGGCTATCCAACAATTTATGCAAAATCACTTGATAATGTTGATCCATCTTATCGTGAAGCTGCAGCAGCAGCGATGGTAATGTCCATTATTGGTGGAGCTGTATTCCCAGCTGTTTTTGGCTTGTTTGCTGATATAACAGGAGTTATGCATATGGCTTTCTTTATCCCGCTTATTTGCTTTATTGTTATTGCATGGTATTTCTATACCGAAATAAAAGCAGATAAAAATGAAGAAGCTAGTCGAATTTTATCAATGGAACACTAAAAATAAAATATATTGTTGTATATAAAAAAGGGGCTGTCGTACGTTACAAAAACGTCGGCAGCTTTTTTTGTTATGGGAAATGTAATATGATTTTTTGTCAGTGTTCCAATATTTTGCAACCACAGGACTATTTTTTTCTAGCCGGGCACTTTGTATGATCGGTAAACCATAAACATTTTTTGCAGCCAAAGCACTTATTCACAGGTTCATGCTGTAGTACATGGTTTGCAAACGCAGCATCGGTGAGCATTCCTCTGCCGATACCGACAAAATCCACATATTTATTATCCATTAAAAATCGAACCTGTTTTTCTGTACGAATTTCATTTACAGCAATTACGGGAATGTTTACTTCTTTTTTGATTTTACAGCCACTATAAGTTATAGGACTGCATTCAAATGTATCAGGAACGGGGTTCACAGGAGGCTCCATTGCATAAGATATATTTAACATGTCTATTCCAGCTTTTTCAAATAACTGAGCCACTTCGATGCCGTTGCGGCTATCAGGCTGGTATTCACCCATTCGGACGGAGACTATAAAGCTGCTATGGGTATTTTCCCGAATATCGGGAAGAATTTCGGTTAAAATATTTGCTCTGTTTTTTGCATTGCCGCCAAATTCATCGGAGCGACGATTCAATGATGCATCTAAAAATTTACAAAGGGTATAACCATGTACAAAATGATATTCCACGCCATTAAAGCCCATATTACAGGCATTTATTGCAGCTTGTTTCATTTCAGACTGAATCTCATGAATTTGAGTAATTGTCAGTAAATTGATGTCCATTTCATTGTAGATAGCAAGCTGCATCATTGCAACGGCACCATAGGCGTGGACATTACTGGCAATTTTCGTTAATGCTTCCATATTATCGGGAGACCACATTTTTGTTAAGGTTGAAGCACCAAAGATATCGGTTGCCTGCACGATAATAAGACCGGCACCACCTTTTGCTCTTGCTGTATAATGCTTTATATGCTGGTTACCATAATAGGAACCATTATCTCCATGAAAAGAAAAAGTAACCATAGGAAGCATTACAATGCGGTTTTTAAACGCAATATTACGAATGGTGATTGGTGCTTGTAATGTTGTCATTCTTAATGATCTCCCATCCAGAAAAATCATTATAAAATACAGTGTGATCAATCGTATTGCGCTGGGCGTGCAATTTACTTGGGACTGCATCATCCGCAGGGTAACCTAGTACTAGTAAAGCAACTGGTTCGAACTGGTCTGGAATCGCATAGGATTTTTTAATCTTCTGTGGGTCAAAATGCATTACCCAAGTGCTGCCAATTCCAATGTCTGTAGCTTCCAGTATCATTTGTGTTGCTACGATACTGGCATCGATATCACCGCTGTTTTTATGATCAAAACTTCGCTCAGCACTAGTTGTTTTGTCATAACAAACAAGTAGTGCCAGGGGGGCATGGAAATGATAAGGCGTACATTCTTGTAACTTTTTCAGTCCGGCTTCGTTTTGAATGACAAGGATACGTTGTGGTTGAAAATTTACAGCAGTCGGCGCTAATTGTCCGGCTTTCAGAATAAGGTCGAGTTTTTCTTTTTCAACTAATGTGCTTTTGAACTTACGTACGGAAAATCTTTTTTCAGCAAGTGTTATAAAATTCATTTTCGTCCTCTTTTCTCTTTACAAATATTTTATGAGTTGTTACACTGAGTATAAAGAGATAAGAACAAAAGTACAAGTACGCACATTTTTGTGCCTTAAAGTTGGAGGCTAATATGGTTAAAAAATCGAATGAAGTCAATCCTGTACACGTTCATAAGTGTGCTGTAATGCATGCTCTGGAAATTATTGGAGGAAAATGGAGACTGCCGATTATATGGGAACTTTCTGCACAGAAAAGTATGAGATATAATGAACTCAAACGTCATTTAAATGGTATTACAAATATTATGCTTACCCGCGCTTTGCAAGGGTTGGAGGAACATCATCTTGTAAATAGGATTGCCCACAATCAAATTCCTCCTCATGTAGAATATTCATTGACAGAAAGCTGCAGAGAAATACTTCCGGCATTGGAGATTATCAATCAGTGGGGGAAAAGGCAAATGCTAAATGATTCTTGTGAGGAAAAATCGGTAAATTATTCACAAAAACTCACGACGATGCAAGCCGAATAAAATGTCTAACAATACCAAAATTCAAGATTAAACATCCTGATAGCGGTTTTGAAATTGTTTTCTGATACATTTTATTTTTAACGACATATATGGAAAAACAAGAAAAAGACAGCACATTTAAGCTGTCTCTTTCTTGTTTATTTATACTTTTGTGATTAAACTGTGGGAATATCCCCGACGCCATTCAAAACTAATCTTGGATGGTATGGGTATTTTTCCATTTCCCTGCGGGTCGTGACACCGGAGAGGACTAAAATTGGATCAAGACCACTTTCGATGCCGGCGATAATATCTGTATCCATGCGGTCACCGATCATTGCGGTTTCGGCCGAATGGATGCCAAGGATCTGCAGACCAGTACGCATCATTAGCGGATTTGGCTTTCCTATATAATAAGCTTTTTTCCCAGTTGTGAGCTCAATCGGTGCAACAAGAGCACGGCAGGCAGGAAGAATTCCATTTTCGGATGGACCGGTTAAGTCTGTATTTGTGCCAATGAGCTTTGCCCCATTTAAAACATGATGCATGGCTTTGCATATGAGATCGTAGTTGTAATTAAGGGCTTCACCTATGATAACGTAGTCAGGATTAACATCTGTGAGTGTAATGCCTGCATCATGTAAGGCGTTAAAAAGACCGGACTCTCCGACCACATAAGCACTACATCTTGGGTGTTGATGACTTAAAAATTTCGCTGTTGCCAAGGCGCTTGTATAAAAATGACTTTCGTCTACATCAAGTCCCATGTAAGCTAGTTTCTGATGCAGTTCTTTCGGGGTCTTTCCACTGTTATTGGTTAGAAATAAAAAATCTTTATTCTCGCGATATAACCAGTCAACGAATTTTTTAACACCGGGAAGAAGCTGGTTGCCTTGATAGATCACACCATCCATATCACATATAAAACCTTTTTTTGCTCTTAATAATTCCATGATCAATCCCACCTTTGCATATAACAGTCTTTTGTTTAACGGATACTATTTTAAGTAAGTGATACATTCTGTTGAAGATCCGATAATACATGACTGTGCTTGAATATTAAGTATCCTATTATAACAGTATTCTTCTAGCGTAAGGTGTTTTCCTTTTTAAGAAAATTAAAAAGAGATTTTAAATCGTAAACCATTTGTAAAAATATCATAAAAATACTATTTTGTTCATTATTTTTATGATATTTATTGGTTTATTAAAATTTGAAATTATGCAACAGATTTTTTCGTTGCTTATAAATGAAATAGAGTAAAAGAATAAACATTATATATGCTGAACTTTCTTAAAAAATGAAAGGAAAGTACGGAAACAAAAGGTACAATATTTTATAATAGTTAGATTTCATATGAAAAAACTTTTAATTCTTTTAGAAAAAAGAAAAAATGAATACCGATAGAGGTTTCTACAAAAGTTATCTATTTTGGTATTATTGAAGAAAATTTCCTTAAAAATGGACTGTAGATGGTATTTTTCGAGAAGAAAAGGATGGAAATTCATTTTATTGATCCATGGGTGGAAGAAAACAAACAGATAGTTACGCTACGCTCTTTTTATAGTTTTGTAATTTAAACCGTAACTTATGCTAATAAGTCTATTTTTTATTTGTGCTGATAAAAATAGATTGAATTGCTTTTTATATATAAACATTCATTATTTTTTTATAAATTTCAAAATGTATATTTTCTGTCATATCAGTTAAAATCGTAGCGGTTGTGTATCTGAAAATATTTAGTTGGAGCTGCTGAATATGGATCATTTTTTATGATGACGAGTCCTTGTGAAATCAGGAGCTATATGGATTTTTTTTAGATTGTTTAAGTAACTATAGGAAAGTGCTTTGTTGGACTTTTCAGCTTTTTCAGTGAACTCTTTCAAGCGGATAATTTGTGAATTTTAGAGGGACAAATGAATTTTCCCGTGCTATAATTATCTCAAATGGTATAAACTGTCTTTATACATACCCGATACGAAGAAACATATTATTTATATAAAATATAATAGAGATAGGATATGGAGCGTAGATTCTGTTGTGGATTTTAAGCGTCAAAATCATCTTCTTCAGGCACAATGCCCGAAGAAAAATCTTACATCCGCGGATGCGTGGTTGAAAAGAATAATAAAACCTTAAAAGATGATCTGCTGGAACCAATAGAATGCATAATCAAATCTCTGGCGTCAGATAGGCTTTTGTTTTTCAGAAGGGTAGCTCGGTATCGAGTGTGAACGGTGTTTACTATTGAAGTATGTGAAATAATTCTTTAATAAAGGAGGAGAAGTCAGGATGTTACAAGAGTTTGGCAATATTGGGCTATTACTGCTGGTTGCATTGATATTTCCGGTAATGGCTTTAGGAACCGCGTTTATGATTCGCCCTCGCCCTCGTCATAATGACGTGGAAAAATCTATGCCCTATGAGTGTGGTGTAGATACGGTTGGCGAGACGTGGATTCAATTCAGAGCAAGTTATTTTTTATATGCATTAGTTTTTGTTGCATTTGACATCGAGACGGTTTTTTTATATCTTTGGGCGATTAAATTTCGGCAATTAGGGACGTTTGCCTTTATTGAAATGTTTATTTTCCTTGGCATTTTAGTGGTAGGGCTAGCTTATGCATGGAAGAAGGGAGCATTAGAATGGAAATAAATATATTGCAAACACAAGAAGAGCAAGAAAATGAATTGCTGCAAAAAAATATCATTTTAACAAGTTTTGATACGGTATTGAAATGGGCGCGAAGTAATTCTTTGTGGCCATTATCGTCAGGTCTGGCTTGCTGTGCAATCGAAATGATGTCGGCTGCCGCTGCACGATTTGATTTGTCGAGGTTTGGCTATGAGGTCTTTCGTGCTTCGCCAAGACAAGCTGATTTGCTCATTGTAGCGGGGACGTTGACTTGGGCTATGGCAGGACCATTAAAGCGTTTATACGAGCAGATGCCTGAGCCGAAATACGTGATTGCCATGGGCAGCTGTGCAAATTCGGGAGGACCTTTTGCGGATTCTTATTCAGTCGTGCCGGGGGTGGACAAGATTATACCGGTTGATGTGTATATTCCTGGTTGCCCGCCGCGCCCGGAAGCGTTGATTCATGGTATGCTGGAATTGAAACGTAAGATTAAGCATCCTGAGGCTGCAAGGAGAAAAATATGAGCAATCTAGATATAAATGAGGTGCTGCTTGCACTGCAAGCAGCGTACGGCGAAGCTATACAATTGATTGGTGAGGGTTCCCAAGCAGCATTGCTTATTGCACCAGATCAGATGCTGGATGTATTTGGGGTTCTTAAAACGAATGAGTTTTATCAATTCAATATGCTGCGTAATTTGACTGCGGTTGATTATCTGGAATATATGGAGATCGTGTATCATTTATATTCCTTGCCGCTTCGCCATTCAATTACAATAAAAGTTCGCTGTACGATGGAAGAGTTAACGATTCCGTCTGTTACAAAGATTTGGCCTTCGGCAAATTTTCAAGAACGAGAAATTTACGATTTATTAGGTGTCAATTTTACCGGACATCCTGATTTGCGGCGTATTTTAATGCCGGAAGAATTCACGGAGCATCCATTACGTAAAACGTATAATTTCGTTGGTAATACGGGAGAAAAGAGGTAATCAATTCATGGTAAAGACAGAAACCTATACTTTGAATATGGGACCGCAGCATCCTAGTACGCATGGTGTTCTGCAAGTCGTACTGGAACTAGATGGTGAACTGGTAATTCAAGCAATTCCTCACATGGGCTATCTACATCGCGGCATTGAAAAACTGGCGGAAAGCCGCACGTATACTCAGTTTATACCTTATACGGATCGTTTGGATTATGTTTCATCTATGGGGAATAATTGGGGATATTGTTTGGCAGTAGAAAAGCTGATGGGAATTACGGTGCCTGAACGGGCGGAGTACTTACGGATTATTATGACAGAACTGAATCGTATGGCCAGTCATTTGATTTTTATGGGGTCGCTGGCAATTGATCTTGGTGCTTCGACGGGAATGATGTTTGGCTTTCGCGCTCGTGAACGAATTTTAGATTTATTTGATATGACTTGCGGTGCCAGGCAGACTTATAATTATATACGATTTGGCGGTGTATCTGTCGATATACCCCCTCAGTTCATTCCTGAGTTAAAACGTTTTTTGGCGGATTTTCCGGCTATGCTTACGGAATACCACGAGTTGTTAACAGGCAATGAAATTTTGTATCACCGCCTAAAAGGTACAGGGGTGATTACAGCTGAGCGAGCACTTGAAATTGGGTTGACCGGACCCGCATTACGAGCTTCCGGTGTTGACTATGATATTCGCAAAGTAGAGCCGTATGGTATTTATGATCGTTTTGATTTTAACGTCCCGCTAGGTACAGTTGGCGACTGCTGGGATCGTTATATAGGTCGTATGGAAGAAATGAAGCAGAGCGCGAGTATTGTGGCTCAAGCATTGGAGCAAATGCCTGAGGGAGAAGTTATGGCGAAAATTCCTAAGGTAATAAAACCACCAGTTGGTGATGTGTATCATTCTATCGAAAACCCACGTGGCGAACTAGGTTTTTATATCGTTAGCGACGGCTCTACGAAACCTTATCGTATTCATGTGCGTCGTCCTTCCTTTATTAACCTGCAGGTGTTGAATGAAACTTGTCAGGGTTTGTTAATCGGTGATGTTGTAGCAGTATTGGCGACACTGGATTCATTAATGGGGGAAGTAGACTGCTAAACTTTATAAAGAGGGGTCATAAAGTATGCAAGAGATAACGAGCTTATTTCAAATTGCAAAAATGCTAAGAGCATTATTAGAAAGTTTTTTGCCGGATCAACAGCTTGTTGATATCTGTATGAGTCTGATTAATATCGGAGCTATTTTCACGATTATTTCTTTGACGGCAGTTGTATTAGTTTATGCTGAGCGCAAGGTGAGTGCTTTTATGCAAAGACGGTCAGGTCCGAATCGCGTTGGTCCTAAAGGAACGTTGCAGTCGGTTGCTGATATGATAAAACTCATGGCAAAAGAAGATATTATGCCAGATGGTGCGGATAAGTGGATGTGGATGTTAGCACCGATGCTGCTCTTTATTCCCGCAGCGGCAGTTTTCGTAGTATTTCCTTTTGACAACAAGGCTATTTTTGCAGACTTGAATATTGGGATTTTTTATTTTATCGCGATATCCGCACAATCAGTTCTACCTTTTATGATGGCTGGTTGGGCCTCAAATAATAAGTATTCGCTGGTGGGCGGTATGCGTACAGTCGCACAGATGCTTAGCTATGAGGTTCCAATGGTACTTTCGATTTTGGGTATTGTGATGTTGGTTGGTTCAATGCGGATGAGTACGATTGTAGCAGCGCAAGATCAGGTTTGGTTCATATTTTTACAACCAATTGCTTTTGTGGTTTATGTGATTACGGCAACAGCTGAAATTAATCGGGCACCGTTTGACTTAGTCGAAGGTGAGTCGGAACTTGTTGCTGGTCCATTTACGGAATATACCGGTATGCGCTGGGCGCTGTTCTTTTTGGCTGAATATGCAAATTTATTGGCTGTGTCAGCGATTGCAGTAACATTATTTTTGGGCGGCTGGAACGGACCTTGGTTGCCTGGATGGATATGGTTTTTTCTTAAAGTTGGTGTAATGATTTTCTTGTTTATGTGGTTTCGCTGGACTTTTCCAAGGCTGCGTATTGATCAACTTATGTCTTTTGGTTGGAAAGTATTGCTGCCATTGGCATTGGTCAATGTTATTATTACGGGGATTGGCATGTATATTTACGAGTTTTTCAGTTAGGAGGGACAAAATATGCTTGGTAAAGGTTTATTAAAAGGGATGCGCGTAACATTTAAGACTTTTTTTCATAAAAAAGAAACGCTGCAGTATCCAGAAACAAAGCTAACCATGCCCGCGCGCTTTCGTGGCGGCGAGCTGGATTTAAATACGGAAAAATGTATCGCTTGTGGATTGTGTAAAATGGCATGTCCGAATCATGTGATTGAGATTACTACTGGCACGGATGAAGCGAAAAAACGTTACTTAAAGTCATATGTATATCATTCAGGATTGTGTCTGTATTGTAATTTTTGTGTGGAAGCATGTCCGACAAAGGCTATTTCTTGGGACAAAAATTATGAAAATGCTAGGTACTTTCGTGATGAATTGGATGTTGATTGTTTGGCGATTGCAACACAGAAACTGACAAACAAGATATCTGTCGATGATAAATCAAATGGTGAAAAAGACAATACTCTTAAGGGAGGAATACTGGATGAATGAGCTGGCCTATACTGCTGCATTTTTTATATTTGCGGCGATTACAGTAGCATCGGCAATTGGAGTTGTGACAAAAAATGATCTTGTTCATAGTGCATTGCTATTGGCGTTGTGTTTTATTGGCGTAAGTGGTTTGTATGTACTTTTACAGGCGGATTTTTTGGCAGCTGTCCAAATTCTGATTTATAATGGGGCCATTGCAATTGTTTTTGTTTTGGGAACGATGCTTACCAGAAGGAGTGCCCGGCATGGAACCAATGATACGGAAAAAAATATTCCATCGCGGGTAGTTGCTGTGGTCAGCGGTTTGTTTGTCGTGGTTACGCTGGGCGTTATAGCTACTACACCGTGGCATTATTTTGGCGAGGGAGTTGTTGAAGATACTCCATCACTTATTGCGCAGTTCATCTTAACAGATTATATGGTGGCAATGGAAGCAGCAGCAGTGCTTTTGCTGGCAGCTATGATTGGGGCAATTGTTTTGGCAAAGGGAGTGGAAGAATGATTGGACTGGCTCATTTTTTAACAGTTGCAGCCATGGTATTTGCGATTGGTTTGTATGGAGTGTTGACCAAGCGCACTATTATTGGTATTTTGATGAGCATTGAGCTCATGCTGAATGCGGTGAATATAAATTTAATTGCATTTTCACATTTTATTACACCGGAGGCTTTGACCGGACAAATATTTGCTATATTTACGATTACGGTAGCGGCTGCTGAAGTGGCGGTTGGGCTAGCAATGGTCTTTCGCGTATATCATGATCGGAACACAGTGCATGCAGCGAGACTTGATGAGATGCACTGGTGAGATTGTATGGGAGAGTAGGTGAGAAATTTTGTTTAACCAATATGCATTACATCATGCTTGGCTTATTCCGTTGTTACCGGCATTGGCGTTTATCTTCGTGGGATTTTTTCTGCGTCGTCTTCCGACAGTAGCGGGAGTCATATCTATTGGCATGAGTTTGCTTAGTTTTATATTGAGTTTAGGTGTTGGGTATGGTCTTATAGCAAGACAAATCACGGTGGATAATCCACTTGTACAGAAAATCCCCTGGGTTGCTATAGCGGGATTTCACGTTGATATGGGGGTCTATATTGACCCAATATCGGCGATGATGCTGGTAATTGTTTCGTTGGTAGCTTTACTAGTACAAATTTATTCAATTGGATATATGCATGGTGATAGTGGCTTTGGACGATTTTTTGCGTATTTGTCGTTGTTTGCGGCATCTATGCTCGGGTTAGTTATTGCAGTTAACTTCGTCCAATTGTTTGTCTTTTGGGAGCTAGTTGGCTTGTGTTCCTATCTCCTAATTGGTTTCTATTTCAATAAAGTTTCCGCACGGGAAGCGGCTAAAAAAGCTTTTATTACAACACGAGTGGGTGATTTTGGCTTATTAATCGGAATCTTGTTTTTACAAATTTTATTCGGGACGTTGGACTTTCAACAGTTGGCAGTGAATGTGCCGAGTTATGTTATGCAGCATGGTACAGCTCTCTTAACGATTGTGGCTTTGCTTATATTCCTTGGTCCTATTGGGAAGTCTGGGCAGTTCCCATTGCATGTGTGGCTACCGGATGCGATGGAAGGTCCAACACCAGTATCGGCTCTGATTCATGCAGCTACTATGGTAGTAGCTGGGGTATATCTGGTGGCTAGAGCCTTTTTTCTATTTAGCGTCCTGCCGGATGCGATGGCAGTAATCGCCTGGATCGGAGCCTTTACCGCTTGTTTTGCAGCAAGTATTGCATTTACGCAGCGCGATATCAAACGGATTTTAGCGTATTCTACGATCAGCCAGTTAGGTTATATGATGCTGGCACTTGGTGTTGGTAGTGTTACGGCATCAATGTTTCATTTGATGACACATGCTTTTTTTAAGGCATTGATGTTTTTAGCAGCTGGTGCGGTATTGCATGCTTTGCCGGAAAAAAATGATATCTTTACGATGGGCGGCTTGCGGCATAAAATGCCAGTTACTTTTGCCGCGATGACGATTGGTGTACTTGCTATATCGGGAATTCCACCATTTGCCGGATTTTTTTCCAAAGATGAAATACTATTGGCGGTAGCTCAAGTGAGTACACCGTTATATACGATCGCGGTCGTGACTTCATTTATGACGGCTTTTTATATGGCCAGGCTTTTACTGGTTGTATTTTGTGGAGCAGAAAAACCTGAAAATCACCCGCATGAAGCACCGTTTTCGATGCGTATACCTCTTATAGTGTTGGGGATTCTTGCTGTTATTGGCGGCTATATACCGTATGCAAATCATTTTGGTGACTGGGTTCGTTTTGGCGAAGCCATTCCTGAGGGAATAGATTTTAGCGTTGCGGCAACGTCGACGATATTAGCCATAGCAGCAATGTGCCTAGCTTGGTTTATATACGGGAACGGTATGGTTAGATCAGATCAACTTTCTCGGCGGTTTCGTAGTTTATATAAGCTTAGTTTCCACAAATATTATATCGATGAGTTGTACTTGTGGTTCAATCATACGTTTGTGGATGGATTCGGGAAACTTTTGTATTGGCTGGAACTTCATTTTGTTGAAGCAATTCTTATAAAAGTGGCAGCAAGCTTACCGGTTAAACTTGGCAATGTTGTGCGTAAAAGCCAAAATGGTAACTTGCAGCGGTATGGTTTAGTCATGTTTGGCGCCATGATCCTTGTTGTCGTGTGGTTAGTACTGCTCAATCCACTATTTAATGGTGTAGCAGGAGGTGCTTACTAAAATGGTTCATTTTCCGTTATTAACGACAATTTTATTAACGCCTATCTGGGGGATATTGGTACTATCGATTATGCCGCGTGAGGCTGACAAAACGATAAAGATGATCGCAGCAGTAACGATGGCAATTGCTCTCGGGTTAACCTTATATGCGTACTGGGCTTATGATGTTAGTTTGGGTGGATTGCAATATGTAGAGCATGTTCCTTGGATTGAAGAGTTAGGTGTGGCTTATGCATTGGGCGTAGATGGAATTTCTTTGCCATTACTCCTATTAACTATGTTGGTGGGCTTTTCAGCGGTGTTTGTTTCTTGGAATATCGATAAACGTTCTAAAGAATTTTTTATTCAATTGCTTCTTTTAATAGTTGGTGCAATTGGCACGTTTGTATCGCAGGATTTGTTCATATTCTTATTGTTTTATGAACTGGGGATTGTTCCTACTTACATTATGATGCTTGTTTGGGGTTCAGCGGAGCGGGTGAGCAAAGAATACGCAGCGATGAAGTTGACGATTTATTTACTGTTAGGTTCTGCCTTCATGCTTGCTGGTGTTATTGCATTATATGTGAATGCATTTCCAGCAGGGATGCGAACCTTTAGCATGCAGGCTTTAGCGCAGGCACATGTTTTGGGGAACTTATCAGAACCTGTTCAAATCACTGTGTTTTTTCTACTACTGCTTGGCTTTGGTTCGACCTTATCCATGTGGCCGTTTTATAGTTGGGCACCAGATGGTTATGCGGCAGCGCCGACCGGAGTGTCGATGCTTCACGCTGGCGTATTAAAAAAAGTCGGTGGTTATGGATTAATTCGGATCGGTTTGCTTATTTTACCGCTTGGGGTTAAATTTTGGGCACCGTTTATCGCCATTGCTGCAGTCGTAAACGTTTTGTATGCCGCATTTGTTGCTTTGGCACAAAAAGATTTGAAATATATCATTGGATATTCTTCGATATCTCATATGGGTTATATACTGATTGGTTTTGCGGCTTTAAATGTTATCAGTATTGATGGGGCAATTGCTAATATGTTTGCTCACGGAATCATGAGTGCTTTGTTCTTTGCAATGATTGGGTTGGTCTATGATAAAACAAAGACACGGCAGGTTCCTGAGCTTGGCGGATTAGCGCATCAAATGCCTCGCATCGCCACTGGTTTCATGTTAGCAGGGATGAGCTCACTTGGACTACCAGGACTTGCAGGCTTTATTCCAGAATTCACGACCTTTGTTGGTGCATTTAAAGTATATCCGTTATATACTTTCATCGCGATATCAGGTATTGTTTTTACGGCGGTTTATATCTTGCGCATGCTGGCAAATGTTCTGTTTGGACCGCGGCGTGGGGAATTTGATGCTTGCTGTGATGCCTCTGGCACGGAATTGGTATCCCTTATACTACTAGGGACTGTTTTGGTTGTATTTGGTTTTTTCCCGCAAGTATTAATAGGTGTGATTAATAGTAGTGTAGAACCGATTATGGCGACTTTGATGGGAGGTGCTTTTTGATGAATATTGCACTGCTCACGAGTGAAATAGCGGTTGTTATTCTCGCTTTGCTTATTATCATTTTTGACTTACTGCTGCCGCGACAAGAAACGCGTCGCAGCTTAGGAGTTTTTGCAGTTTGTGGCTTGTTGGGAATTCTAGTGTATACCTTCAGCCAGTATGGAATTTCAGCTACAGTGTACCACGGATTTTTTGTGGTTGATACGTTTGCTTTGTTTTTTAAGCAGTTATTCATTGTGGCAACGATATTAACGCTGCTGTTTTCTTTGGATTATGTAGAAAAAATGACTCGCAATGCGGGGGAATTTTATGCATTATTATTGCTGGGATTAGTGGGCATGATGGTTATGGTATCCGCAACGGATTTATTAACCTTGTTTGTCGGGTTAGAACTGATGACCATTGTATTTTATGTTCTTGTTGGTTTTGATTTGAAAAGTGTTAAGTCAAGTGAAGCTGGTATAAAGTATGCCATTTTAGGCTCAGCCTCCAGTGCGGTTTTCTTATATGGGGTGAGCTGGATCTATGGTTTTACCGGCAATATTATGTTAAGTCAAATTGCTGAACACATTACGGCAAGTCCAGCTGTACTTTTTGGGATGGGGCTTATGATTGCCGGCTTCTGTTTTAAATTATCCATTGTTCCCTTTCACATGTGGGCACCGGATGTTTATGAAGGGGCGCCAATTCCGGTTACGGCAATGCTAGCTATGGCGTCAAAAGCTGCAGGTTTTGCTATAATGCTGCGAGTCTTTTTTGTGGCATTTGGCGATCTACAAGTATATTGGCTACCGATTATCAGCGTCTTGGCAGGGCTTAGTATGGTTGTCGGCATTGTTGGCGCGATATGGCAGACGAATACGAAACGTATGCTGGCTTATTCTTCAATAGCACAAGCTGGCTATATTTTATCAGGTATGTTAGCTGCTAATCCAGCTGGAGTCAAGGGAATGTTAGTGTATGCAGTACTCTATATGTTTGCTAATGTTGGAGCCTTTGCTGTAACGATAGCTGTTTATAATCAATGTGGTTCCGATGATATTGAAGACCTGTCGGGTCTGTCACAAAAGTCACCGTTGCTCGCTGTAGTTATGACTGTGTCTTTGATGTCTATGGCTGGTCTTCCGCCAATGGCAGGATTTGTTGGCAAGATGTATATATTTATGGCGATTGCAGACAATGGCTATCTATGGCTTGCTATACTAGGTCTTGTCATGTCGATGATTTCAGTGTATTACTATATACTTGTGGTCAAAGCGATGTACGGCAAGGCTGTAAAGGATCAGAAGATCTTTACGATGAGTGGTTCAATGCACCTTGTGGCTTTGCTTAGCTTGATTGCAACACTATTTATTGGTATATATCCCGCTCCGCTTGCTACACTGGCAAATGCGGCAGCGAGGGCCCTCTGGTAAAAAAATAAAAGATGATATTTTTGAAACCATAAAAGAAAGCAAATTTCTAAACTTTCTTTTATGGCTTTTTTTTTATCACGATAGGGCAACTAACAATAATGAATGAAATTTCTAAAAGTGTAATTAATAGATTGCAGAGAGAGGACAAACCGTTGCCGTTGTTCAGGTTTTATTATATTAGATCCAATTCATGATTGACATAACAAATGTAGCGTGCTACACTTTTGAATATAAACTTATGAATCTATAATATATGGGAGTGTTTAGCGTGAAAAAAATAAACAAGAAAATGATAGTAGCATTATGTTTTTCAATGGTTTTGTCTTTTACAGTAGTGAATTTTTCTAATATTAGTACAGTAGCTTTTGCCGCTTCTAGTGAAAGTCAGGCAAAATCAGAAATTGATGCCTTAAAAGCAAAAGGATATTCTGATTCAGATATACAATCTGCTGGAGCCATCGCATTTGCAAGCAATAATTCAATATCTACAGTTGCAGGAAAGAAAACAAAATCTAATACGTGGAAAGATGTTCAAAAAATATTTAATGTAAGTGATGCGGCTTATAATCAAGCCTTAAAGAACATAAAGAGTATGAAAAAATAATATATTTTAAATAATAGATTCTAAGTTTATAAAAATAAATTATGTTTTCAATGTAAATAATGACAGCTTTCGATATTTCATTATTAATAGGCAAACCTCTTATCTATGCTATAATTAATAGATAAGGGGTTTTCTTATTAATAAGTTTGGTGAAGGGGGAAGTGATTATAATAAAACCTATAGGCTTTATTATTAAACTCATTAATGACAGCATTGTAGCTCAGGTGAATTTGTTTTTGAAACCTTATGAAGTAACCCTGAGGCAACTTCGCATTTTAGGATATTTGCATGATAATAAAGATAAGTTAGTGACGCAGAAAGAACTGGAAGAAGAATTACAGGTTTCTCATCCTACGGTTGTAGGACTCTTAAAACGTTTAGAAAAAAAAGGACTGATTCAAACTTTTTTGAATCCTAATAAAAAAACAATGAAGATTGTAACACTTATAGAATATGAAGCAGAGTTATTTAAAAACATAAATAAAGAGAAAGAAAAATTTGAAAATAAATTGTTAACTGGATTTACAGATGCTGAAAAAGTTCAGTTGGAAGAATTCTTGATTCGCTTGCATAGAAATGTCAATTCATAAAGAAAATATCGCAAAAGGCAGAATGAGAGTCCAATGTGCAGACCAATATAGGTGATGCGTCATATTTCAGCTCTTCAGATAGCAGTTGTGATAGCACTGACTATTTAAAAACTATCAAATAACAATTTTAAAAACTAATAATGAATTTAAAACGTTGAGTTGCTAAATTCATTATTAGTTTTTTAATGTTGTGACCGCAATTAAAGAGTATAATGAAGCTATTGGTAAGCAAGTTTAATGGTAAAATAGAAAAGGGCTTTCCAAAAAAAAAATCAACAGATACTTTTATGGTTTTGCGGAGGAGTGAGTTTATGAATTATATTGAAGTAGTGAATGATGCCATTGAATATATTGAAAGTAATTTGCATAAAACAGTTCGACTTGATGAACTCGCAGCAAAGTATTATATTTCTCGTTATCATTTCTATAGGATTTTTCGATCATTAACTAATGCTACATTAGCGGAATATATTACCCAGAGGCGGTTGTCAGAAGCGGCAAAAAAAATCAAAGCGACGAAGCAGAGTATTATTGATATTGCGTTCGATTATGGTTTCGAGTCTCCAGAAACTTTTTCGAGAAGTTTTAAAAGATTTTTTAAGGTCACGCCGCTTGCATGCAGAAAATTTGATTTTAGGATACCCTTTATTGAAAAAAAAGAAATTGTCGAAAGAAAATTTAAAAATGTTCACAATGATATTATTGTTGATTTTACACTGAAACATTTAGGTGCATTCCAACTGTTTGGAAGACGCGTCGAGTTTAAGCCAACGGTAAAGAGTGATTTAGATAAAGTAGTAAATTCTGTTCAAGAATTTTTGACGAATGTTGTTAAACGGAAAAATATCGAACAAATGTATAATATAACAAAAAATGAAGCTGGAAAATTAATCTATTTTACTGGCTGCAAAATAGAACGAGATCAGGCGGATGTTGATTTTGTAGAATTGACAGTACCAGAGTCAGATTATGCTGTTTTTAAATATTCGACAGAGTTGGGTTCAATTTATAAAACAGTAGTTCAGGATATTAGCAAGGCACTTTTGGTGTCGGGACTTGAGCTGAACCGATCGTTAGTAGATTTTATTTCTATGGAATTTTATGATCCTGCTTATTTTAAAACAAAACAATTTTGTATTTATATTCCTGTTTGTAAGCTGAATTAAATAAAAATGAAAAACTGCAAAAATAGTCAAGAATGTTCTTTCTATTACTTGTATAGTTTAAACATAATATAAGAGAAAAATCGGTGATCATTAAAACGGTGCTGCTTTTTATATATTTGAGGAGGCTTTTAAAAATGAAACTGCCTGAGCTTAGAATAGGGAATTTAGTTGCAAAAATACCGATTATACAAGGTGGTATGGCAGTACGCATTTCTACGGCACGGCTTGCAGCGGCTGTAGGTGAAAACGGAGGCATAGGAATCATAGCTGGATCTGGTATGTCTTTTGATGAATTACGTACTGAAATTCGGTTGGCACGTTCCTTGACAAAAGGAATTATTGGTGTGAATGTGATGGTTGCTGCCCGAGAATTTAAAGAACTTGTAAAAACAGCGATTGATGAAGGTATTGATTTAGTTGTGGCTGGTGCCGGATTCTCACGTGATGTATTTGATATAGGAAAAGAAAGTAATACTCCCATTGTTACAATGGTATCATCGATAAAAGCAGCAAAACTTTCAGAAAGATTAGGCGCAGCAGCTGTTGTTTTCGAAGGAAAAGAAGCTGGTGGTCATTTAGGTACGACGAATCATTCTATAAAAGATTTTATAGCTGAGATGAAAAAGTCAGTTCACCTTCCGGTTATTGGTGCGGGCGGGATTGTTAGCGGACAGGATATAGCAGATGTGTTAATGCTTGGTGCTGACGGAGTTCAAATGGGGACACGGTTTGCTATGAGTGAAGAATGTAATGCCGCTCCAGCACTAAAAGAATTTTATTTAAAGGCACAAAAAGAAGATGTTGTCTTAATCGACAGCCCGGTTGGGCTACCTGGACGTGCCTTGAAAAATCCATTTGCTGAACAAATTGATCAAGGTACCGCAGGCTCGAAAGGCTGTAAAGGCTGCTTAAAACATTGCAGTCATAGTTTTTGTATAATTCGTGCCTTGTCGAGAGCACAACAAGGCGATGTTGCGACAGGACTAGTATTTACTGGTGAAAATATCTATAAAATAAAAGAAATATTGTCAGTTAAAGAGATTTTCAATAAGTTATTAAAAGAAATAGAACTGACGAATATGTTTTCATCTTGTAGTTAAATGGACTTTGTGTGTAGAAATCTAAGAACCTATATAACGAATCTTATTGATTATTATTCTTTTATATTATATTATATAAATAGAAAAGTGTGGGTTTAGTGTATGAATAGTTTCGGTCATTGGATTTTTCAATTTTGCTGGGATTGAATTTACTGCAGCATTTATAAAATTAGGATATCCTTATAAGTTGATTCATTTTGTTATGTAGGAGATGTATTTTGTTTTATAAATAGTGAAAGACGAGTACTGTAACTTTAATACATTAAAAGACATTTTAAACTGTATATAGAGTATGAAAATTTTTCAAACTATCTATATAATTTGAAAATGATTGTAAAGAATGCTCGATAAGTTTGAAATTCATTATAGAGGGGAAACAAATATTGTGCTTGCAATCGAACGTCACAGAGTTATTTTAAAGCTATTGTCAGAAAATGGACAAGTTACGACAAATGAATTATGTGAGAAATTAAGTGTGTCTCCAGCTACGGTGCGCAATGATTTAAATAAGTTAGAAAATGATAAGCTGATTTGTAAAACGCATGGTGGAGCGACATTGTTAACGTCTCGAGTCGATATTCCAATGGCTAATTCAGTCGTCTCTAATACGTTTAGTTTTAAGACGCGTGAAAGTAAGAATGGTGAAGAAAAACAAGCTATTAGTGAATATGCTCTTCAGTATATTCAGGATAATCAATGTATTTTATTGGATGCAAGTTCGACGGCACTTGTTTTAGCAAGAAAATTAGACCGTTTTAATAAGCTTACCGTCATTACAAATGGTATTTATACAATGCTGGCATTAAAGGAAATGCCCAATATCACGGTTATTTTTATAGGCGGAATTGTAACAAAAAATTCTGGATCGATTGAGGGATTGCTCGGTGCTGATATATTAAATCATATTAATGCTGATTGTGGATTTATTTCAGCAAATGGATTTACATTAAACGAAGGACTTACGGATTTTAATGTTTATGAAGTGGAACTAAAGAAGGCAATGCTTAAACATTGTAAACGCGTTGTAGTAATGTTGGATTCATTAAAATTCGAAAATATATCTACAACAAGTTTTTCAGCTTCATCGAATCTTGATTTGGTTTTAACAGATGAAAAAATAGATAAAGACTTATTAGATAGGTATAGGAAACATGGAATACACATAGAAATTTGTCCATATAACATTAGACCTGAATAAAATAAAGGTAAGACCTTTGGCGATTTTAATAAGTTTAATCATTATTTTATTACAAGAATCTATAACTATTTATAAATGAAACTTTAGCAAAATAAAAAATATTCGGTGTAAATTGAAAATTATATAAAACTAACAAATATTTTGAGACAATTTGTCAATGTGACAGATTGTCTTTTTTTAGTTTGCCCAATAATGGTTTTTATTGAGTTGGTGTAAGTGCAAGTAATGAGATGAAAGAGGTTGATAAGGCAAGAAAATTGTTACTAACCTAGCTTTTTTATTGAAACGCGGTCTGGCAAACAATATTAAATATGATATTTACTTCCTTTTTATATTTATTTTTACTTAAATTTATTAAATACAATGCATTACAAAATATAATAAGATAAAATACAATAAAAAAGCTTGAAAAAAGAAAAAATAAATGATATTATGAAACAGTAAAGAATAAAAATCTTTATTAAATAGTAATATTAGATAGTGTGGAGGTATGACGAATGAAATTTTTTATTGACACAGCTAAAGTGGAAGACATCAAAAAAGCAAATGATATGGGTGTTATTAGTGGTGTAACAACCAATCCATCATTGATAGCCAAAGAAGGTCGTGATTTTAAAGAAGTAATAACTGAAATTACTTCCATCGTGGATGGTCCTATTAGCGGTGAAGTCAAAGCGACGACGACAGATGCTGAAGGAATGATTGTGGAAGGTAGAGAAATCGCTAAAATTCATAAAAATATGGTAGTGAAAATTCCAATGACGATCGAAGGGTTAAAGGCAGTAAAAGTCCTTACGTCAGAAGGTATAAAGACCAATGTAACACTTATTTTTAGTGCAACACAAGCTTTATTAGCTGCGAAAGCAGGAGCTGCGTATGTTTCTCCTTTTTTAGGTAGGTTAGATGATATTTCTATGCTGGGAATTGATTTAATTCGAACAATAGCGGAAATATTTAAAATTCATGGTATCAAAGCAGAAATCATTTCTGCAAGCGTGCGGAATCCTATTCATGTTATTGACTGTGCATTAGCTGGTGCCAATATAGCAACTGTTCCGTATAGTGTAATAGAGCAGATGACGAAACATCCACTTACACAACAAGGTATTGAAAAATTTCAGGCTGACTATAAGGCTGTATTTGGTGAATGAATATAGGAAAAGGACTGGTACGTGTGGATAAACTACAGTTACAAAAAATTTCAAATAAAATAAAGTCCAATATTATTGAGGCGGTATATTCTGCGCAATCTGGACATCCTGGTGGATCATTATCGGCTGCAGATATTTTTGCATATCTTTATTTTGAAGAATTAGACATTGATCCAAACGATCCAGATAAATTCGATCGTGATCGTTTTGTTTTATCAAAAGGGCATGTGGCGCCTGGACTTTATTCTGCATTGGCACTACGAGGTTTTTTTCCGGTAGAAGACTTGAAAACTTTTCGACATCTCGGCTCTTATTTACAAGGACATCCGGATATGAAACATATTCCTGGTGTTGATATGTCTAGTGGTTCTTTAGGACAGGGAATGTTTTTTAAGGAGTAATGGTGATGGAAAAAGCGACGGTACTTGTAATTGGCGGGGAGCCCACAGGCGTTGGCATATTGCGCGACTTAACAATGCGTGGGATTGATGTCATGCTGCTTGAGGTTGAAGCTTGTAAAAAAATTAATTTGCCGACAATCCAGATCGATCCTGCGGAAGCCTGGCATATGGAACCAAACTTAACCCATCGTGCCCAAGCTGTATATCGTGTGCCTAATGCAGCCATTGATGGCTTTTGTACGGCATGGCAGAATATTGATTCCGCGGAAAGAAATGTATTGAATAATATTAATAGTGCAAGAACTGTGGAGGAGTTTATGGCTAGTATTAAAAATAAATTAATTTGACGATTTGGCAGAGACTGTATAACCAATAGTGTAGATTGGTAATCGTCAGAATATCATACGACCTGAGAAAAATTATTTTGAACTTAAGAGAGTGTGGTAGTAGTTTTGTTGAGCAAATGAATATGATGAGTGGGTGAAAGTGCATTTTTATAATGAAAAAATGCACTTTTTAATTTTGTATCTAGAAAAACTCATTGTATAATGAAATTGAAATAAATAAAAAACAATTACAGTTTGTTTTTGTACTAAGATTAAATCATCAAAATATAGTTACTCAAAAATAATGAATTTTTGCTGTGAATATGGAGGAAAAGATAATATGGAGTTGAAAAGATTAGAATATTTTGAGGCAATATGTAGATTGAAAAACTTCACGAAAGCGGCAGAAGAACTCCATGTTGCCCAACCTTCTATTACTGTTTCTATAAAAAAATTAGAAGAAGAATTAGGTGTGGAATTGTTGTGCAGAAATCAACATTCCGTTACAATCACAAATGAAGGTGAGTTATTTCTAAAACGAGTAAGGCAAATATTATATGATATGCAAAATGCTGTAAATGAAATTGAGGATTTTGGTAGCAAAGCAAGGTCGATACTTAAATTTGGTATTCCAACATCATTGGGATCATGGATGTTTCCAATGATCTTTTCAGACTATGCTCAACAGTATCCGAAAATAAAGATTCAAGCATATGAAATGGGTGTTCAAAAGATCATAGAGAGCCTTAACCAAGAAATTATTGAAGCAGGTTTTATTGTGTTAGATAAACCAATTCCACGGTATTCGACACTTTTGTTTTCAAAAGGGCAAATGTTGGTTGTTTTTTCAAAAGATCATCCATTTAATCAATACGAAAAAATATCTTTTGAATTATTAAAAGAAGAGAGATTTGTTTTGTGTGCAGGCGGCAGTTATATTAAGAAAAGATTTATGTCAGAATGTGAAAACAGAGGGATTGTTCCTCAGATTATATTTACGCCAATACAGGTTGCTACGGTATTTAATATGGTTGCAAGCGGAGCGGGAATATCGTTCGTATTGTCTGATGAGATCGCTATGTTGAAGGATAATCCGCGAATCATGACGCGTCCTTTAGAAAATCCAATTGAATTTGAAACAGGTTTTATTTGGAAAAAGGATAGATATTTATCGAGGGTAGCTCGTGATTTTATGCAGTTTATACAAAAATATAAAGAAAAGTGATGATAAAAAAGGATATTAGGTTATCTATAGTTCATTTTGCTTACTATTTTTAATAGGATCCCCTTTTTTGTAATAGGCTAAGGCTATCACGTAATAAAATCTAAATATTTCAAATTTTTACAAAAACAAGATAATATAAATACAGAATCTAAATATGATTGCAATGCGTGTAATAAACAACAAAATAATTTTATGCGATGCGTGGGAGTTGATGGTTTACTGTCATTAGAAAAGCTAGGTTTAGTATTCATGGTATGATGTGTGTACCCGGTAGAATATATCTATATTATAGTTTAAGAAAAAATTATACAGGGAGGAATTTTAGTTGAACCATAGATTTTTAAACTCAAGTGTGTTGATTATTTGTCTATTCTTTTTATTGCAAGGTGCTGGCTGCGGTGCTACTGGTTTTGAAAAAGTTGAAACAATAAACGTTGGGTCGGGATCATTTTTAATGCCGGAACCTACAGGTGCAACGAATGCTGATCTGAGGGCTTTCTACTATCGCCCAGCCAATTGGACAGCAGATCGACCAATTGTTGTTGTGATGCATGGGTTTAAGCGTAATGCACAAGATTATCGCGATGCCTGGATTCAGTATGCTGACCAATATAATTTATTGGTAGTATGCCCTGAGTTCTCTGAATCTAAGTATCCGGGTGTGCGTTATTATAATACAGGAAATGTTTCAGATACGGATGATGAAACAGGTAAATTACAGCCGAAAGAAAATTGGATTTTTCCAGTGATTGACCGAATTTTTGAGCAGGCAAAGATAAGATCAGGAGCTACTAGTGAAAATTTTGCACTATACTCACATTCAGCTGGATCACAAATGGTCCATAGGTATGTGCTTCTTAATAAAGAGACAAAAGCAAAAAAAATTATTTCTGCGAATGCTGGCTGGTATACGATGCCAGATTCCAATGTCGCATTCCCTTATGGAATTAAAGGGTTGCCACTGAATGCAGATGACTTGAAAGCAGCTTTTGCTAAGCCTGTGACGATTTTATTAGGTGAGGCTGATACAAAGTCCAATGCTGACCTTCGTCACACTCCGTTGGCTGACGCACAGGGAGCAAATCGCTTTGAACGTGGACGGGAATTTTTTGCTATAGCACAAAAAAAAGCAGCACAAATGGGTGTGCCGTTTCATTGGCAGTTACTTACAGTACCGGGTGTTGGACACAATGAGGCTGAAATGGGAGCGATAGCAGCAAAACTGATTGCTGAAGAACAATAATTAAATATGACGAACCAGTCATGAACGATGTTTTTAATTTTTCTGTTTTTAGTAAAAAAAAGGAAAATTATATAAAATTTAAAAATGGCTATGCAAATGGAAAGAGGGAAATATAGAAATGATTGGTATTGTTATTTCGATTTTAGTTATTGCAATGATTGCTTATATGGTATACAAAAAATATAAAACACAAACAGTCATTTTATTTGGAGGTATAATTCTTCTCACAGCATCATTTTTGCTCGGTTATCCAATTATTACGGCGAAGGAAACAACTGGATTTGCTGGATTTGATATTTTTAAACTCATTGAAATTATCACTAGCACACGTGTTGCGGGCTTAGGTCTCATGATTATGGCAGTTGCTGGTTTTGTGCAATATATGGATTTAATAGGCGCCAGTAAAGCGTTTGTTTATATTAGTGTAAAGCCCTTAAAAATCATTCAATCACCATATGTAATGCTAGGTTTTGCTTATGTTGTAGGTCAGTTGTTAAAAATGGCAATTACCAGTGCAGCAGGGCTTGGTGTCTTATTAATGGCAACCATGTATCCGCTTTTGCTTGAGTTAGGTGTTTCAAGAAAATCAGCAGCTGCAATTATTGTATGTGCATCTTGTATTGATCTGGGACCTGCAGCATCTTCATCAAACTTGATGGCAAAAACAGCTGGGCTGGATGTCGTTGATTATTTTGTTCATTATCAATTAATAGTTGCCATTCCGGTCATTGCAATAATTGCCGCGCTGCATTGTGTTATGCAGCAGCATTTTGACAAAAAAGATAAGGTAACACAAGAGTGTGAAGAAATAAAAGCGAGTACACTAAAGACAGATAAAATGCCACCTAAAATTTTTGCGATTTTACCAATATTGCCTCTAGTGCTGGTTTTTGTTTTTAGCAAGGTTGCGGGTTCATCCATTACAATGAGTTTAGTCAGTGCAATGTTTTTCAGCTTATTTATTGCAATGATTTTTGAATTTATACGTAGTCGTAATATAAAAGAGGTTTTTGCAGGGCTCCAAACATTTTTTGATGGTATGGGCAGGGCGTTTGCCACAGTGGTTTCTCTTATTGTTGCAGGAGAAACGTTTGCTGCGGGCTTGAATTCTATTGGTGTGGTCAATACAATACTTGAAACTTCCAAAATTGCTGGATTTGGCGAAGGAGCAATGACCGTTTTGTTACAAAGTGTTATTGCTGGTACGGCTGTCTTGACTGGATCAGGAGAGGCAGCCATGTTTTCTTTTGTCGGATTAGCACCTGCTATGGCCACCTATTATGGCAGCAATCCGGTGGAAATGTTAGTACCGATGCAATTCACAGCAACGCTTGCAAGATCTGTTTCACCGATTTCAGCTGTCATGATTGCTGTTGCAGGAATTGCAAATGTTTCACCGTTTGATGTTGCAAAAAGAACGATAATTCCGATAGGAGCAGGGGTAATTGTGACAACGGTGGTATCATTAATCATTCTTTAATAAAATGTTAATTTGAAAATGAAGGTGTTTTTCTGTGAAAATCGAAAAATTAGATTTATCTAATTATTTAAAAGAACTTGAATATTTGGTGAATATTGATAGTGTATCTTCCGATCCAGTCGGTACAAGAAAAATTGCAAAATTTATGATGGAAAAATATAATTCGTTAGGGTGGAATACAAAAAATTATACTTTTATTGATACAATAGGTCCTTGCCTTGAAATTACAAATACGTCCGACACAGAGTATGATGTGTTGATTTTAGCACATATGGATACGATTTTCCCCATTGGAACGGCAACAGAAAGACCTTTTTCCATAAAAGGAAATCGTGCCTACGGACCAGGTATTAATGATTGTAAGGCGGGATTACTTAGCGGATTTTATGCATTAGTGGCTTTAGAAAAAGCTGGCGGTCTTATCGATAAAAAGGTTTGTGTGTTTTTAAATAGCGACCATGAAATTATTAGTTCAAAGTATTCAAAACACCACTTGGAAGAATTGGCGAAAAAAAGTAAATGTACCTTAGTTCTTGAAGCAGGCAGGGCGAATGGAAATTTAGTAAATAAACGCAAAGGCATTGGACGGTATCACATAAAGATTGACGGCGTTACCGCACATTCGGGGATTAATCATAAAGATGGTCGCAATGCAATCGAAGAAATTGCGCATTGGGTTTTGACATTACAGTCAAGAACAGATTATGCAAAGGAAACTACACTGAATATAGGCAGGATTTCGGGCGGAGTTTCGATTAGTGCAGTGCCAGCTCATGCTGAAGCAGAACTGGATATTCGCTTCTATGATAAAGCTGAAGCAGCGTCGATTGAAAGTTTGCTGCAGCATTTAGTTGAAAATCCACATGTGCAAGGAACAAAAGCTGGGGTAACAGGCGAAATTACACGTCCGGCTATGATTCCAAGTGATATGACAAACGCTTTATGTCAAATAATTGATAAAATAGGCAAAGAACTGCACATGGATTTTGCCTGGGAAGCAAGCGGCGGAGGCTCTGACGGCAGTTTTTCGGCAGCAGTGGGGACACCAACTGTTGATGCATTAGGTCCTGTAGGTGGTAATGCTCATAGTCCACAGGAATATTTGGAAATTGATACAATAATACCACGTTATAAACTTTTATGTGAAATAATTTTTCACGTTGTTAATCATAAAGTGGATCTCCCTTAACATTTTTATGGTAAAATATTAAAAGCTAAACGAATGTATACATGCTAGTTTATTTATTTTTAATAACTGTGAGTATTAAGGAAATAGAAAGGCTTCATGAAGATATTTTAAATATGAAGCATTGAAAATAGGAAAAATAAAGGGGCTGGAGCTGAATTTATGATATGGACTGATATGTTATCGTGGATAACTATTTTGTGCTATAGTTTTTTATATATAGCAGTTTTATTATTATGGTTTCCTAGAAAATTTAGAATTCCAGCATGGAGTATCCTGTTTGGTCTGGCATGCATTTTTGGCTTGATGAGCGGTCAAATCGAAGTGTATGCTATTTTTGTCATTATTTTATTAGCTTATGCTGTGCAATATACAAAAAGTCAATATAGGTGTTCAAAACGCGTCTTTGCTGGAATTATAGTCTGTTTTTTGGCTTACGCTCTCGGTGCACATAAAATCCCTTATTTTTATAATCTGAAAGTTTTATCTGATGTATATATTAGTAAAGAAGCTGTTCCTTTTACATTCTATATTAATTTTGATAAAACGGTAGTTGGGTTACTTATTTTGGGCTTAACGCAGCGGTTACTGCTACATAAAAAAGAATGGCTTGCTATGTTAAAACAAACTTTTCCTAAAATAGGACTGCTTATTATACTTCTTGTATTTTTTGCCCTTATTGCCGATAAGGTTCGTTTTGATCCGAAGCTGCCAGAGAGTTTACCTATTTGGTTGATAACAAATTTATTGCTTGTATGTACGGCTGAAGAAGGCTTTTTTCGTGGATTTATTCAGAAAAACCTTGTTGCTGTTTTTAAGAATTTTCGGCAGGGAAATGTGATGGCGGTTGTTGTTGCAGCACTGCTTTTTGGTTTTGCTCATTATGCAGGGGGGATCAGCTATAGTATATGGGGGACTTTTGCCGGGCTGGGATACGGATGGATTTATCAGAAAACCAATCATATTGAGGCTAGTATATTGGCACATTTTTGTTTAAATTTAACCCATTTTTTGTTGTTTACCTATCCGGCACTCGCATAGGTGAAAAAGATTCTTCGTTTGAGATTCTTGTATAAAATTCAAGTACTGAATTTGCAACATTCGCCATATGGAACATCCCATTGCTACTAAGTGTAAAGTAGTTTTTGGTAGAAGTTGCAAAAAGGTTCAATTTTTAAATGTTATAGCCTTAAAAATCTTCTAAATTTATAGGCTTTTCTTGGTAATCGAGAATGCTTCTGTGATTTAAAATATTAGCTGTTAAATAATTTATACAATCCTCCTTATAGGAACAAAAACCTATTCCTACAAGACTTGCATTAACGCCCATCGGCTTTTTTGCTCATCTTGTATGAATAGGTTTCTTAATTTATTTCTTTGTCTCACCATATAAAAACACTTTTGATACAGCATATAAATTATCTTCTAAAATAAATAGTTCTATACCCTTTGTGCATTTATTTTTTTCGCTATTATGTATATCTCGCTTATTACAATTATTCCGTTTTTGCTTGGCAATAATTCTGAATTGATAATTTTGAAGGCTTATTTTTAGATTTTATAAGTTTGCTAAGAATTTAGTGAGTGAGGGATTGTTGTTGTTGTTGTCCCAGGCAGAAACAATTTCCACTCTTTCTTCATCTCCCAATATAGGAACCGAGATAATTCTTCCCGCAAAGTTCTGCAAGGGAAGGGCATATGAAGGTACTAAGGCAATTCCCATATTAGATGCTACCATAATTAGGATAGTTTCAACATCTTCTACATACTGTCTGTTGTTGGGGAGATAACCAGATTCAAGGAATCCCTTTAAGATACTATCTTTTTCTCCAAAATTGTTTTCTTCCGTACCTATCAATATAAATGCTTCTTCTTTTAAGTCACTTCTGGTGAGACTGATTTTATGTGCAAGAGGATGTGACGGTGGTAGAATCACAAGTAAAGGAGCTTTTTTTAATGTTCTGTATTGAATTTGTGAATATTTCTCTAAATTAAATTTAACATTGAATACAATATCCAAGTTGCCCTTTAAAAGACTATCATATAAATAGCCAACATTGTTTCGAACAAATGTAAATGCGATGTTAGGATATTCTTTGTAAAATAGTTTTATATAGTCAACAAGATCTACATCCATATAATCTTTGACAATTCCAATTTTAAGTGTACCAATGAATCCAGTAGAAACGGAGGTGGATTTTGCTATGGCAATAGTAATGTGTCTCACGACTTCCTTGGCATCCGTTAAAAATGCTTTCCCGGCGGGAGTTAATTCTACATGTCGTTTATTTCTAAGAAAAAGCATCACATTCATTTCTTTTTCCAATGCTTTAATTTGTTGCGTTACGGCTGTTTGTGAAATGAAAAAACGTTGTGATGCTTTTGTGAAATTAAGTGTTTCTGCTACTGCAATAAAATATTCTAACTGTCTAATATGCATGTTGTATGTATCCTCCCTCGCATTTATATTTTTAATTTATTATATAGGATTTGAGTTTGACATTCAAGACTAATAAATAAGTAATAGTTATTACTGAGGCTTAATTTAATATTAGACGTATCAAAAATACAGAAATATAATAAGTATAATCAATAATAACAGATAAAAGGAGTGTAAGTAATATGTCGAGCAGTAATTTTCAAAATTTATTTAAACCATTTCAGGTAAATAAAGTGATTTATAAAAATCGTATTGTTAGTGCACCCATGACATTTAGTTTATCTGCACTTGATCCGCAAGTAGCTGAAAAATCTTACAGAAAAGTTGAGTCGCGTGCAAAGGGCGGAGCAGCTGCTGTTATCGTTGGTGAAACAGATATTAATTTTACAGATGCGGACAGACTCCCATTTCCCAATGTTGATTTTACAGTTTGTGAAGGAAAAAGTTTTGACGCTTTTGCAGAATATGCTAATCGTATTCACAAATATGGTGCTGTAGCAATCTGTGAATTATCTCATGCAGGATCTGAAAAAATTCCGTTTAAAGGTCAAAAAAATCCTATTGGTCCAGTTGCGTTTACCACTAGCAAAGGAATTAGAGTTGAAGCAATGACACAAGACGATATGGATAGAGTAGCCAATGAATTTGCTATAGCCGCCAAATTTATGCAAAAAGCGGGATTTGATGGAATTTTGATTCATGGCGGGCATGGATTTCTGTTTACACAATTTTTATCACCAAGATTAAACACTAGAATAGATATGTATGGTGGTACCTTAGCGAATAGAGCGAAATTTCCGCTTGCAATCTTGAAGAAAATACGAGAAATAACAGGAAAAGGTTTTATTATTGATGTCAGACTAAGTGCAACAGAAGGTGTTTCTGGAGGAGGTACGGTAGAAGAAACAGGAAAATTTTGTCATATGATGGAGGGGATTATTGATTCTGTACACATTTCAACGGGATTGTATACGGATCCAATTGTAACACACCAATTTAGTTCTATGTTTGTTGAACACGGCTGTAATGCAGCTGATTCGGCAATTATTAAGCAATATACAAGCCTGCCAGTGGGCGTGGTCGGTGGAATTAATTCACCAGAAATGGCAGAAAAAATTATCGCTGAAGGGAAAGTAGATTATGTAATTTTAGGGCGTCAGATGATTGCAGATCCTGAATTTGTTAATAAAGCAGCATCGGGCAGAGAACATGAAATCAGACGCTGTGTTCGCTGTTTCAACTGTTTTCCAGGTTCACCAGAAGAAGGTTATACAGATATTCCTTATGACGGAGTGACGCTGTCTAAGAAAGTAGGAGTTTGTGCAATTAATCCTGAAACGGATACTGAGGTCATGTTTAGTGAAATTGGGAAGCCGGAAAAAAGTCGAAAGGTTCTGATTATTGGAGGTGGCCCAGCTGGAATGCAGGCCGCAATCACTGCTTGTAATCGCGGGCATAAAGTAACATTAGTAGATGAACATACTGCGTTAGGCGGGGTCTTGAATTTTACAGATATTGATGTGGATAAAGAGGATTTAAGAGCATTTAAAAACCTTTTGGCAGCAGAAGTACAAAAAAGAAACATTGAAGTAATTTATGGAAAAAAGGCCAATGGAGAGTTGATTAAGCAACAGCGTCCAGAGGCATTGATTTTAGCCATTGGAGCCACACCATCAATGCCACCAATAAAGGGATTGAATACGGCGGCACAGGCACTGGAGATATTTAATCAAAAAGAAATAAAAGAGAAACAAATTATTATGATTGGAGGTGGACTTGTTGGCTGTGAAGCGGGACTTCATTTAGCGAAAAGCGGGCATAAAGTAACTATAATTGAAATGTTAGAAAAAGTTGCAAAAGACTCTTTTGGAATGTATCGTGAAGCGTTAGTGCATGAAATGGACAAATACGAAATTTCAACCTTAACTGGTCATCATTGTATGGAAATTACATCAAATAGCGTACGGTGTGCAGATGAATTGGGAAATGAGAAGACATTAGCGGCGGATCGTATATTCTATGCGCTGGGTATGAAATCAAATAAAACAGATGAATTAAAGTCTGCTGCGGGTAACATTCCAGTATTCGAAATTGGTGATTGTATTCATCCGGGTAAAGTAGATGCTGCATTAAAAACAGCTTATCTTGCAGCAATGAATATTATGTAGGGTTAGAAACAAAACGGAGGGAAAAAATGGTTGAATTAACGGATATAGAAAAGAAGCTTCCTTATGTTAAATACTATTATCAGGAATTAGCCCAAATTCCTGTTGAAAAACAGAAAATAGCTATGGGGAAAGCAGCGGATAGTGCGAAAGCTCTTTCCATTGAAGAGAAAAATAAATTTCTGGTGGGACAGGCTACAGAATTAGAAATTGGATTCTGCGTTACAAGACTTGGAACGGGATTTGTAGCTAATAAGACATTTATGAAAAACGTAACAGTAGAAATGCTTGATTGGTGGTTTGGATGGCATAGTGTGTCCAGTGATTTAAGATATAAAATATGGGATTCTGAGGATCATTATTATGCTCGGGCGGATAAGCCAGAGTATGTGTTAGATCCTGGAGTACCGAATTATCAAAAAACATGGGGCGTTAACCATGAAATACTAGAAGATATTGGAATGGGACCGGATAAGTTGACATTGTGTTTTAAAAATCCGAAAGACTTTGGTTATGATATAAGTTTAATTAGAACGAAATACTGTAATTCGCTGGTATGTGCAATAGGCGTGGGTGCATGTCCCGCATTTATGACACATAAGTTTTATGCAGTAGACGGCGGGACAATGTTTGAATCAAGATTTTGGATTGGATATGCTTTTAATAACGGAGAAATCGTAAAGGTAATACCTGAGGGGAAATCTGTGCCAGAAGAAGTAGTACGTGCATTGTTTAGTCATAATATTAAAGAATTTAGCAATTTAGCTAAAATTTTACCACAAGTATATGTGGAAGAAAAAAATAATTGGGGATAATTTTCTTGATACAGCAGTAGAACTTTAATATGAAATTTATGGAGGCAAATATGAAAATATTGGCAGTTATTGCAGGCAGAAAAAATGGTAATGGTGAAATTTTAACAAAAGCCGCGCTGATGAGAGCCGAGGAACTCGGAGCAGAGGTAAAAATGATTAATCTGCATGATTACACGATAAAACCCTGTTCAGGCTGTGAATCTTGCACCGTAAAGTTTACGCAAAAGGGCGAAGCACCGGAATGTGTGTATAAAAATAAAGACGATATGGACTTGATTATGAAGGAATGGCTGGCAGCGGACGGAATTTTGGTGACCGTTCCGGCATATTCTTTTATGCCGGCTGGGATTTATCGTGTCTTTACGGATCGTTTTTTGGCTTATGAACCAAACTTTCATAAGCAAGTAGGCAATCAGGCATTTTTCCGTCATCGTGTTGGTGCGATTATAGGCAATGGGGGGTCAACTCATAGCTGGATGTCGCTGACTTTAGAAAGTGTGAATATAACCTTACTATCACAAGATATTAAAGTAGTGGATCAAGTAATGGTAAACCGTGCGCCAAGACCAGGGCAGGTTTTGCTTGATGAGGATCTACTTAATAGAGCTGCCCACGTGGGCGAGAACTTAGTAATAGGTATTAAAAATTATGAAAATGTGACTTTTCTTGGCGATGAAAAATTGGGCTGGTGTCCGAACTGTCATTCCAATGTTTTATCATTGGGGGAGCCGCTTTGGAATGAAGCAGGGTTTATCATTGAGTGTCCTATCTGTCATTGTGGTGGCGATTTAGAAAAAGACGAGAACGGAAAATGGAAATTTGTTATTGAACAGGACGGGCATAGAAAATCCATGCTAAATGGCAATGGTGCCAAGGATCACTTTTTTGAAATACAAGATACTATGAAAAAATATTTTGACAATATTGGTATTATAGAAAAGAAATGCAAAAAGTATACGGACTATAAACCAGCGACTATAAAGAAATAATAAAGGGAAGATGACAGGTATTCAAGCGTAACGCAAGGTACCATGGGTTCGAATCCCACTCTCTCTGCCAGTAAAATCCTAGGCTTCGCGTGGCTGGTGCGGAGCCTTTTTTACGTCTAAAAATAGAGGTTATTCGTATGAAAGGTTATCAGCCAAGGTCAGCTGATAATGCATTTATTTGTATATACTTTAACAGATTTGAGTCTATAGGTTGACAAAAAGAATCACATTATATCGTGTTAAATGAAATTTCAAATATTAACTTGAAATTAAAATTTGAATTTGATATAATGCAAGAAAGAAATATATTTTACAGAAGGTAAAGGTTGAAAATAATATTTAACGCCTTAAACAAGGAAGCAGGCAAAGCAAATAAGTCATTATATTATAAAAAAACAATGCGTTTAGGCACAAGTTTTTCATTGCGTTTTGTGCCTTGAACGAAGAGAAAGGCGTGAATATAAAGATGAGAAAACTACCTGAACAATTGGTTGGAGCTGCTTTGGTAATATTGGTTTCTGTACTTTTTAATAGTATAGGCTATGCCGCAGAAAGTACTGCTGACGCAAAATATGAAGGTTTGACCAAGGAATCTTGGACAGATTTAGCGTTGAAATATCCAGAACCTTATTTTGAGCAAGATGAAAAAGCTGCTTTGTCACCAGAAATTTTGGCGAATTGGTGGAGCGTCATGCAGGATGATACATTAACGCGGCTGATTACCTTGTCATTGCAACAAAACAAAGATCTGCTATCGGCCCGCGCACGTGTCAATGAGGCCCGAGCCGCTTTGGGAATCAGTAAAGCGACGCTGTTGCCCTGGTTGGATGCGAATGGAAGCTGGACGAGAACAGATACTTCAGAAAATTCACCATATACAGGGTTGCGAGGGTTTCACACAGATTATAAGCTGGGAATGGATGCCTCTTGGGAAATTGATGTTTTTGGCCGGCAAAGAGAGAATGTCCGTGCTGCATCAGCAAGCTTGCAGGCAGAACATGCATCGCTTTATGCTAATTGGGTCACGCTTTCTTCTGAGGTTGCTATGAATTATATTTCGCTTAGAGCGCTGCAGGAACGATTGGACATTGTAAAAGAACAGGTTAAATCTCAAGAAAAATCCATAGAATTGTTGCAGACAAGACGCGATGCAGGTCTGATAAGTGACTTGCCATTGGCACAGGCAATCTATACCTTACAGCAGACGCAGGCAGAAATTCCCGAGTTAAAAACGAGTATTTCGGAAACGATGAACCGATTAGCTATTTTAACTGGTTCGCTGCCAGGGAGCTTGCAGGCAACGCTGCAGAAAAATTCAGGACTACCAGATATTAACCCGCAGCTTTATGCGGCTATACCAGCCGATTCGCTTAGGCAAAGGCCTGATATACATGCTGCGGAAAGAAAACTAGCAGCGCAGCTTGCTAAAACAAAAGCGGCAAAGGGAGATTTAAAACCGAAATTTTCCTTGTTTGGTTCATTGGGCTGGGAGTCGGAGAATAGCGGATCTTTGATTTCTATAGGAAGTAAAGGCTTTAGTATTGGCCCGCAAATTAGTTTACCAATATTTCATGCGGGTGCTATTCATAGAAATATTGATGTACAGACAGAGAAGGAAAAAGAGTATTTTGCAGATTATGAAAATACAGTGTTACAAGCTGTTGCGGAAGTGCGAAATTCATTGACCGGGCTTTCACAGGAAAGAGAAAGAAAAGAGGCGTTGCAAAAAGGCACAAAATCTGCCCAAGATGCATTGGAGCTTGCGCAAAACAGCTACGAAAATGGTTTAACTGATTACCATGATGTTTTAGATGCACAGCGTAATTTACTTAAACTGCAGAATGATTATGTAGTGAGTAAAGGGCAGGAACTCACGGATCTGGTGCAGCTTTTTAAAGCTATGGGAGGCGGCTGGTCGCCTTTGGAAAACGATGAGATTAACAATAGTAATATTAAAAATGCAGAAAAAGTGAGGAAACAGTAAAATGAAAGAAAATATAAATTTTATTAATTTGGTTCAAAGAAAAAAGAAAGCTGTTTTTATCGTTTTTCTTGTTTTGCTTGTAAGTATAGGCACATTTTTTTATTATCAAAAGGAAAAAAAACAAGCAGCAAAAGAGGTCAGTGAATTATGCTTATCTGGAAATGTAGATGTTCGTGAAGTGGCGCTTGCCTTTAGGGGAAGTGATCGGATTACCGATATTTTTGTCGAAGAGGGGGATTCCGTAAAAAAAGACCAGCTATTAGCAAAGCTTGACCCAGAGGAAGTATCATTAAAAATACAGCAGGTGACTTCACAGATTGAAGCCCAAGAAAATGTTGTATTACGTTTGAAAAATGGAACACGACCGGAAGAAATTGCCCAATATGCGGCGAAATTAGAGGCGGCAAAGGCGGATCAGGCGTATGCTGCACAAGAGCTTTCGCGCAAGCAAAATGCATTTGAAAGTTCATCTGGGCGTTCGGTGAGCCAGCAGGATCTGGAAGATGTACAAGCCAAGGCAAATGTAGCAGCTGCTAAAAAAAGGGAAGCTGGTGAGGCATATAATCTTGCTTTGGCTGGTGCAAGAGATGAAGATATTGCAGAGGCAGAAGCACAATTAAAAGCGTTGAAAGATGAGCTTTCCCGTCAGTCCTATATCTTGGCGCAAACTGAATTGCGGGCTCCATCGGATGGCGTGGTGCGTTCGCGTCTTTTAGAAGTTGGTGATATGGGTTCACCACAACAACCTGTTTTTAAATTAGTGCTAAATAATAAAAAATGGGTTAGAGCATATATAAAGGAAACAGACTTGGGGAAAATATATGAAGGACAGAAAGCAGAAGTTTTTATCGATACATATCATGACAAAGCAATTGACGGACAAATAGGCTATATTTCATCAACAGCAGAATTTACGCCTAAAACAGTGCAAACCGATGAACTTAGAACATCTCTTTTGTATGAGATTCGGGTTTATGTGGAAGATACGGAAAATTTATTGCGCATGGGGATGCCTGCAACAGTAAAAGTAAAACTTTAAAAAAATAAGGATGGGGTTTTATGACGGATACAAAGATTATACTTGCGGAGCACCTGACAAAAGAGTTTCCAATACATCGATCTACAAGAAAAATAACAGCTTTACATGAGGTGGATTTTTCTGTCCTGAAGGGAACACTTACGGCTTTGATTGGACCGGATGGTGCTGGCAAAACTACACTTATGCGATTGATTGCAGGGCTGATGGAACCATCGGCAGGACAGCTTTTGGTGCTTGGAATGAAAACACAAGGAAATGAGCAAAACATACAGAATCGTATCAGCTACATGCCGCAAAGATTTGGTCTTTATGAAGATTTGACTATCCAGGAAAATATGAACCTTTATGCAGACTTGCATGGCATTGACAAAAATGTAAGAGAAGAGAGATTTTCACACCTTTTAGAAATGACAGGGTTAAAAAATTTTACGGAACGTCAGGCAGGAAAGCTGTCAGGTGGGATGAAGCAAAAACTAGGGCTGGCTTGTACACTAGTGCGATCACCGGAGCTTTTATTATTGGATGAACCAACTGTTGGTGTCGACCCTCTTTCGCGGCGAGAGCTTTGGGAAATTCTGCAGCAATTAGTAAAAGAAGAGGCATTGAGTGTTTTTGTTAGTACAGCTTATATGGAGGAGGCTGCTCTTTGCCAGGAAGTTCTGGTTATGAATGATGGCCGTTTATTGAAACGAGGAACTCCAGAGGACTTGTGCTCTATTGCCAAAGGCCGTTGTTATAAAGCCTGGCCAAAAGCTAATATGCCAACCCGTATATTACAGACGATGCTGCTTGATGATAAAGACCATGTGGTGGATGCAGTTCCAGAAGGTGGGGCTGTGCGGTTTATCCAGCAGAGCGGGGAAGAAAAACCGAGGCCTGAATTGAACGCAGAACCAGTGGAGGAACGACTGGAAGATGGGTTTATGATGTTACTTCATCAGGATAAAAGAAAGCATGAAAAAAATATTAGAAAAAATAAAATATTTTTTGCAGGAGAATATAGTCTATCAGAAAAGGTGGATATTGAAGTTCGTGATTTAGTTCGTAAATTTGGTGATTTTACAGCGGTTGCCAATACTTCTTTTCAAGTACATGAGGGAGAGGTGTTTGGCCTCTTGGGTCCAAATGGAGCAGGAAAGACAACTACTTTTCGTATGCTTTGCGGTTTACTGCCGATAACCAGTGGATTTCTGCGTGTTGCAGGAGTGGATTTGCGTACGGCAAGAACACAAGCAAGAGCAAATATTGGTTATGTTGCACAAAAATTTTCCTTATATGGGAACCTGAGTGTGCGGGAAAATCTGTTGTTTTATGGCGGAGTATATGGAATGGCTTCGAAAAGACTGAAACGAAGGATGGAAGAAATTTTAGAAGAATTTCAGCTCAACGGGCAGGAAGATAAGGCTGCAGGTGAGCTTCCTGGCGGCTTTAAGCAAAGGCTTTCCATGGCGGTAGCACTTTTGCATGAACCCCAAATTTTATTTCTTGATGAGCCTACAAGTGGAATCGATCCACTTGCCAGACGAGATTTTTGGCGACAGATTACAGTTCTTGCCGCAAAAGGAACAACAATTATTATTACGACACATTTTATGGAAGAAGCTGAGTACTGTGATCGAATTATGATACAGGATCAGGGGAAGCTTTTAGCTATTGGAGCTCCGCAGGAAATCAGAGAAAAGGTTGGCACAAAAGAAGACGGTATGAATGAAGTCTTTATAAAAATTATTGAAAATGCACGTGAACGAAAAAGGCTAGGTGAAAAGTATGATGGATAAAGTTGCTGATGGATTTTGCCGCCGGTTAAAGGCATTGATCTATAAAGAATTTTTGCAAATTTGTCGGGACAGCAGCAGCATTTTAATTGGGGTAATTTTGCCTGTCGTATTGATTTTACTCATTGGCTATGGGATCTCTTTGGATGTGAAGAAGGTGCCGATGGCTGTAGTGATGGAGGATACTTCCCCAACTGCGCAGCACGCATTGGATTTTCTTAATGGTTCAGAGTATTTTTCGCCATGGTATGTGTATTCAATGAATGAAGCAAAACAGTTGTTGAAAAAAAGAGAGGTGGATGCTATTTTACAGGTTCCACCTGATTTCTCAGAGAAACTGCAGAAAAGGCAAAGTTCACTGCAATTAATTTTGTATGGTGTAGACTCTACAACGGCGATTGCTGTGCAAAGCTATATAGAAGGTAGTGTACGGCAAAAAAACATAGCTTTATCGAAATCTGTTTTTCCACAAAAAGGGCGAGTTGTTATTGAAAATCGTATGTGGTTCAATGATGCAAATACCAGCACATGGTATTTTGTTCCCGGGCTTATGATGCTCATTATGACAATTGTGGGTGTATTTCTTACTGCTCTTGTTATGGCACGTGAATGGGAACGGGGAACACTGGAATCGCTTTTTGTAACGCCTGTAAAGTTACTGGAGCTTTTGCTTGCAAAGATAATCCCCTATTTTTGTATTGCTATGATGGGCTTTGGTCTTTGTTTATTCACAGCAAAATTTTTGTATGAAGTTCCGATACATGGCTCCATATGGATTATAATTTTTGCCTCTGTATTGTATTTATTTACAGCACTAGGCTTGGGTCTCGTTATTTCTGCGATAACAAAAAGCCAGTTTTTGGCGTGCCAGGTATCCCTTATCGTAAGTTTTTTGCCCGCATTGATGCTCACGGGATTTTTATATGATTTGCGTTGTGTGCCGGAATGGATTGCCCGTATTGGGGGGATTTTGCCCTCAACGTATTATTTGGACTTATTGAAATCGCTGTTTTTAGCAGGAAATAACTGGACAATGATTATAAAAAATTGTGGGGTACTGACCTTGTATGCTATCTTTTTTTTGGGAATCGCATTAAAAGTAACGAAAAAGAAGGTTGGCTGATATGGAGTATATATATGCATTTTTATGGAGACTCAAATGGATTTGTCAAAAAGAAATGTTATCGACATTAAAAGATCCATCGACACGGGCAATTTTAATTGTACCTGTAATTGTTCAGAGTATTTTGTTTGGGTATGCAGCTACGTACAATTTAGAGCAAGTGCCTTATGCTTGCATAGATCAAAGTCATAGTCAGGCGTCTGTGGATTTTTTAGCGAAATTGGATGGGACGAAGGTTTTTTACCGGGTTGAAACCTTGGTAAATGCTAATGAGATTGCAAATGTCATTGACTCGGGAAAGGCTTTGATGGTGATCCATATTGAACCTGATTTTGCAAGTCATTTAGAAGAAAGGGAAAGGGGCAATATTCAGGTTATTACAGATGGCCGCAATACGATGACGGCATCGGTTGCCAGCGGATATTTAAATCGTATCGTGGATGATTTTAATCGAACCTGGGGTGGGAATCTCGATGCGATACGACTGGAAACCGTTACTTGGTATAATCCAAATCTCATTACGCGTTGGAATTTTTTGCCGGGCTTAATGGGACTCTTGAGCCTGATTCAGGTTTTGCTTTTATCAGGCTTGTCTGTTGCCAGAGAAAGAGAACAAGGAACATTTGATCAATTGCTTGTTACGCCACTTTCTCCGGCAGAAATTCTCATTGGGAAAGCAGTGCCACCTCTTATCGTGGGATTGACACAAGCAACAATCGTCTTGCTGATTTGCCGGTTTTGGTTTAAAATACCGATGGCAGGGGAAATATTTCCTCTTTATTTGACATTGATTATATTTACCCTGAGCTGTACCGGTATAGGTCTTTCTATCTCGGCAATATCATCTAGTATGCAGCAGGTTATGGTTTATAGTTTTGTTTTATTGCTGCCTATGGTATTATTATCTGGGCTGGCAACTCCGGTGCATAATATGCCTTATACTCTACAAATACTGACCTATGCCGATCCGCTGCGTTTTGCGCTTGAATCGATTCGCCGGATTTACTTGGAAGGCTGTACAACCGTGGAAATTGCGTTCAATTTCTTGCCGATGCTTGCAGTCGCTGCAGTGACCTTGCCTTTGGCAGGATGGTTGTTCCGTAATAAATTAGTGTGAATAATGCAAGAAAAGGTGAATTTCATGAAGAAAATTAAATATGTAAAAAATAATATGCTGCGAGGGGATGGGAATGCAACAAAGGCACTCCTCATTGATGTAGCAGGAAAGTTGATCGCAGAACAAGGCTATGAAAAGACAACGAGTAAAAATATTTGTGAAAGGGCTAAAGCAAATAGTGCAGCTATTAACTATCATTTTGGAAGTCATGATGGTCTCTATGTGGCTGTTTTGGAAGAGGTTCACCGATACCTGTTGAACATTAAGGAATTGCAGGAAATAGAAGAAAAAAACATATCGGCAAAGGAAAAGCTGGTTCGGCTTTTAGATACATTTATTTTGAATGCATGGAAAAAAGAATGCTGGCAAATCAAGGTTTGGGCCAGAGAATTGATGAATCCTTCTCCATTTATTGCGAAAATCTTATCGGAAAATGCGATTCCAAAATTCAATGTTGTGGTGAAAATTTTTAGTGAATACACAGGCTTATCTAAAAATAATCCGAAGCTTTACAGTTGTATTTTGAGTACAATGGCGCCTTTTGCATTGACCTTTTTGGTACGCAGAAATAATACAGAAGTTATAAAATTATTGCCTGTCCATTATAGTGAAGAAGACTTGATAGAGGATTTGAAAACATTTGCACTTAAGGGAATTGAGGTGTTTTGCCAGAAATAAGAAAATTGTTTCAAAAATAGAGGCATTTTATTGAAGCACGATAGAGGAGATTACTGCGAAGATAGTTCTTCTAGCAATACGCGAACCGCACTTTGACGTATGTACAGACGTGGCTTTTGCCTAGTTTGTCTGGATATTATTAGTTAATCAACACGCCTGTTGGCACATTTTTGTTTGAATTTAACCCATTTTTTGTTCTTCTTTTGATATTCTTGTGTAAAATTGTAGTATTTGCTATGTGGAATGTCCCGGCTGAAGCGTTGTTGTTGATGCAAACTTTACAATAAATAATTAATTCGCTATAATGTGAATATGAATAAAATTACATTACACAATCCAACTCTTAGAGTCTTACAGATTTTTGATGCTGTATATAACAGTGTTGATGGACTTACGTTTGCTGAAATTTCACGACGTACTGACATTGCCAAAGGCACATTGCACCCTATCGTCATGACGCTTTTACATGAAGGATTTCTCCAAAATTTTGGTTCACGAATTGCAATTGGCAAGAATTGTTTTAAATTAGGCTATGCTTATGTACATTCTTTGAATTATTTAAATATTCTTAAGCCTCATATGAGAGATATTATGGCGGCTTGTGATGAAATATGCCAGCTTGGCATATTGGACGGAGGAGACGTACTCTATGTAGAGAAGACGGAACCTAATCAGGCAATACGGATCGAATCATCTGCTGGCAAGACGATTGCCGCCTATGCAACAGCTCTTGGAAAATGTCTTCTTAGCGGATTAACGAATGCGGAGATTGTGGAACTTTATCCAGGTGAATTTATAAAATATACGGTACGAACTACACCAGATTTAGAAGCACTGTTCTTGCAGCTTGCTGCAGTAAGGACTGCTGGATATGCTCATGAAAGAGGTGAAACGAATATTGATATAGAGTGTCTGGCTGTTCCAATCAAAATAGCAGATAAGGTTCTGGCATCCATTAGTGTTAGCCTCCCTATCTTTCGTTCTACGCCGGAAAAGATTCAGCAGATTTTGGCTGTTTTAAAACTTCATACCGAATTGATTGAAAAAGAACTTGTGCTGCTGCCGATGAAAGCAAACATGTTTTCTGATTAAAAATCAATATTGCTACCTTAAACGAAATATTTTCAAGTGTTTAGACAAAAATTTCTATATGCAAAGCGTATACGATAAGAAATACCGCAAAACAGAGGACTGTATTCATACAATCTACTGTTTTGCGGTATTTTATTTACGATAAATTATTAATTGAATTTTCATTGAATTCTTGACAACGGATATTTAGTTTGTTACTATAATAATATAGTAAGTATATACAAACATAGTTAATATATACGAACAAAAGAAAAGGAGGAGATGGTCAAATGAATGCAATTCACGTAAGTGAAATGGATAATGTGGCAACAGCGTTAGAACCTCTCAAAAAAAATGATGCTGCTCTTGGTGTAACTGTTCTTCAAGATATCCGTAAAGGTCATAAATTTGCAACGCTGACTATAAAAAAAGGTGAGCCCGTTATAAAATATGCTGCGCATATCGGTATTGCGAGCTGTGATATAGAAGCTGGTGAATGGGTACATATACATAATATTGAAAGTGAACGCGGCAGAGGTGATACGGATAGTAGTGTAAGAGACATTAAACAGAAGGTTTATGGTAAAACAGCGATTGCACAAAATGATAAAACATACAAACTTATGGGATATAGACGCGATGATGGAAGCTTTGGCTTTAGAAATCACATTCTGGTGATGCCCAGTGTGCATTGCGCAAATAAAGTGGTTGAAAATATAGCTAATGCTATAACGTATAGTGGTGAAATCAAAAATGACGAAACGAATGTAGTTTATGTTACGCACCAGCATGGATGCAGTGAATTGAATTATGATGCAAAACAAACACAGGATGTCCTCGTAGGAACAGGGGCCAACCCAAATGTACACAGTGTTTTGGTGGTAGGTCTTGGTTGTGAGGGCGTTCCGGCAAAAGCCGTTGCAGAGGAAATCAGAGAAAGAGCACCCTATAAAAATGTAGAGTATTTTACGATTCAGGAAGTGGGTGGGGTTGGTAAGAGCATTAAAAAAGGAGTACAAATCGTCAAAAAAATGCTGGCTGAAGCACTGAAAATGCAAAAAAGTGAAGGCGATTTGTCTGATGTAGTGTTTGGCACCGAGTGCGGCGGTAGCGATAGTTTTTCAGGCCTTAGTGCCAATCCAAGTCTGGGCAAAGCTTCCGATATGGTTATTCAGCATGGCGGCAGTGTAATATTGGCTGAAACAACAGAGCTGATTGGTGCGGAACATATTCTTGCGAGCCGAGCGATAAATAATACCGTAAAAGAGGCAATTCTTAACACGATTAAGGGTTTTGAAGATAGCGTAATAAAATCACATGCTGATATGCGTGGTGCTAATCCCAGTCCAGGGAATATTGAAGGCGGTTTGAGCAGTATTGAGGAAAAATCATTGGGCTGTATCTATAAAGCAGGGGACCAACCTGTTGTGGCAGTGAAAGGATATGCCAAGCAGATAACCGATAAAGGTCTTACTTTTATGAATACACCAGGTAATGATATAGAACAGCTAAGTGGTATGGTGGCTGGTGGTTGTAACATTTGTGTGTTCACAACCGGACTTGGAACTCCGACGGGAAGTGCTATTGCGCCGACGATAAAATTGGCATCAAATTCAGCGGTATTTGAGACGATGAATGATTCTATAGATTTAAACGCAGGGACGGTGATCGAAGGGACAAAAAACCTGCAAGAAGTGGGTGAGGAGATTTTAGATTTTATTGTGGCGGTAAGCAATGGAACCCTTACCAAAGCGGAGCTAAATCGACAAAATGATTTTTCTATTTGGCGACTCGCTACAACGGTTTAATATATTTTAGATGGAGGTTAAACGATATGGATTTGCAATTACAAGAAAAAGTTATTTTTGTAACAGGTGGTGGAAAAGGTATAGGGAGTGGTATTACACTTGCTCTTGCTAGAGAAGGAGCGATTCCTATTGTTCTTTCCCGGTCAGCAATTTTGCCGGAGTTTAAAGAAAAGCTGGAAGCACTGACAAAACAGTATGAATTTATTCAGGTTGATTTAAATGAGACAGATAAAATTCAACCAATCGTTGATGCTGTGGTAAAGCGCTGGGGGTCGATTTACGGTATCGTAAATAATGCTGGTGCGAATGACAATAAAGATTTAGAAACAACGTCTTGGCAGGAATTTGAAAAGAGCCTTCATGGGAATTTGACACATTATTATGCACTTGTTCATTCGGCAGTACAGCATCTTAAAGACAGTCGGGGAGCTATTTTAAATATTTCTTCAAAGACAGCTATTACTGGTCAAGGCAAAACCAGCGCATATGCAGCTGCAAAGGGGGCAATTTTGGGTTTGACACGAGAGTGGGCCGCTGCTTTGGCAAAGGATCATGTACGAAGCAATGCGATTGTAGTCAGCGAATGCTGGACTCCGTTATATACAAACTGGATTCAATCGTTTGATGATCCTAAGGCAAGAAAAAAGATTATTGCAGACAAAATTCCCTTTGAACAGAGGTTTACATCGATTGAAGAAATTGCGGATATGGCAGTTTTTCTGCTGTCACCACTTTCCTCGCACACTACGGCTCAGTGGGTATTTGTGGATGGCGGTTATGTTCATATTGATAGAGCATTAAGTTAAGGAGGCAAAATAATGAGTGATAATAGCAGCAGCAAAAATATTAAGATAGCAGCTTGTTTGGTTACGGTCCTGTTCTTTCTTTGGGGGTTAAGCTATGGTTTGATTGACGTAATGAATAAAAATTTTCAAAATCAGTTGGGCATTACAAAAGCAACATCTGGTCTGTTACAGGCAGCTTATTTTGGTGGATACTTTGTCATTGCTACGCCGGCGTCAATGGTAGCGAAACGGTTTGGTTTTAAAGGCGGAATTATCATGGGGCTTTTCCTGTATGCATTAGGAGCGCTGCTCATAGTTCCAGCAAGCAATGCACACAGCTTTCCTATATTTTTATGTGCATTTTTTGTTATTGCCTGCGGTCTTGGCAGTTTGGAAACAAATGCGAATCCATACATCACTAAACTTGGTCGTGATGAAGGGGCAGCCTTACGTATCAATATTGCCCAAAGTTTTAATGGTGTTGGTCAATTTATCGGGCCAATCATTGGTGGTACATTATTTTTCTCGATCGCTCAAGGTAATGATATAACGCAGAATATGCATAATGTTCAGTTGGTTTACATTGGTATTGCGGCAATTGTTTTATGCATGCTCTTTTTATTTCTTGTCACTAAAATGCCGGAAGGTGCTGAAATTTCAGGCGGCGAAAATTCTTCAGAAGGCACAGGGTCATATCGCCAATTGTTTAGTTATAAGCATTTCAGACTTGGCGCATTGGCACAGTTTTTATATATTGCGGCGCAGGTCGGTGCCGGTGCATTTTTTATTAATTACAGTGTTGAGCATTGGTCTGGACTTTCCGATAGTAAAGCATCCTATTTCTTCGGTATTGCATTGATAGCCTTCATGGTTGGAAGAATTATAACCACTCCTTTAATGAGGAAATTCAGCCCTGGTAAAATTCTAGGGGTGTATTCGTTACTTAATGCGATTCTCATGGTTTGTCTGAATTTTGCCACGGGCAGTTTAAGTATATTCTTATTGATCGCATCCTTCTTTTTTATGTCAATTAGTTTCCCAACAATTTTTGCTTTAAGTGTTGTAAGAATTCCTGATAATCTTGTTAAAACGGCTTCCAGCATAATTATTATGAGCATCGTTGGTGGAGCGATCATGCCATTTTTCATGGGGCATGTTGCCGACAATTTTGGCACCGCTGCTGGATATCTGCTCCTTTTACCTTGCTTTTTATTTGTTGCATGGTATGGATTTAAAGGCTGCAAAGCTATATAAAAAGCAAAGCCCTTTCGAAATAGAAATTGTATAAGGAGATAATAGGATGCTAGAAGTTGTTGATAGTCACTTTCATATATGGGATTTGAATGTATTGCATCTGCCATGGCTGGATTCATGTGCTGGTATTAAAAAAAGCTTTAGCGTTGATGATTTATGCAAAGTTTACGCTAAACATGAAGTTGATTTTAAAGGCGGTGTTTTTGTAGAGGTTGATTGTGATCTTGCGATTAAGGAAGATGAGTATATTTTTAATCTAAAGAGTTCTAAGATTTTAGCCAGAATTATGCGGGCACCGCATTTATGTGCTCACATGCGGCTTCCTATGGGAATCGTTGGTGTTCGCGAGCCGCTCCATATTGACACATCACCGCGGGGGAGATGCTTAGAACAAAGCTTCCTTGAAGGGCTTGAAGTTTTGGTAGATCGAAATATGATTTTTGAGAGTTGTAATCGAGTGGAAGAGCTGGAAGATCTGTATCAGGCAGCAGCGCAGATTCAAAAGGCAAAAATTGTGATCAATCATTGTGGTAATGTAAAACATCTGACGTCGGATTATAAACGAGCCATGAAAAAGCTTGCGAAGCTGCCGAATATGTATTGTAAGGTTTCTGGTTTTGCTACGGAGGATAAAGTTTTTGTAAAAAATCTACTTGATTTTTTGACGGGTGAATTTGATGCTTCTAAGCTGCTGTATGCTTCAAACTTCCCGGTTGTCGAATTGTACTCGTCATTTGATGAACATTTAAGGATTGTCAGAGAATACTTTGGTGATGATGCCGACTTTTTTAGTAAAAATACTAAGAAGCTTTATCAAATTAATCAACCGCAAATATTTGCCAGTGTGATTAAACTTCGTCCCGAAAAGGCAGAGTATTATAAAAAGCTGCATGCGAATCCATTTGGTAGTGTAAATAAAAAGATAAAAGAGTGTGGTATTACCAAATATCAAATTTTTAACCGTGATGGTTTACTCTTTTCTATTATGGAGTACTGCGGCGATGATTTCGGATACGATATGGCAAAGATGGCACAAGACGCTGAAACACAGAGATGGTGGCAAGAAACTGACCCCTGCCAAATGCGTATAGATGGCGCTTTTAAACATGAGTGGTGGGCTGATATGAAGCTCGTCTATGATCTCAATAAAGAAAGCATGAATAAGTAGATTTATATAATAAATTTGTGAAGGGGATAATTAAATGAATTGTAAATATATTTGTCCAATTTTAACATCGATCAATGAAGATGGAACCGTAAATTATAAAGAAATGCATGATTTATACGATCAAATTTTGGGGGCGGGTATTGACGGGGTATTGGTTGGCGGGAGTGCCGGTGAATTTTATGCTTTTACCTATGAGGAAATTAAGACTATGATTATCGACGCGGCGAAGCATATCAACCATAAAGGCTTCGTACTAGCTGGTACAGGACGGATGGCTAAATCAGAAACGATTTCCCTTTCTAATATTGCGATTGAAGCTGGAGCTGATGCAGTAATTATTGTTGGTCCTTATTACAGTGCCTGCAATCAGGAAGATGTATTTCATTATTATGATGAAGTTATGGACCAAATTCACGGGGATGTTTTCTTATATAATTATGCGGATCGTACTGGCTACGATGTATCCGTCGATACCATTTTACGACTTCTGATTAAACATAAAAATTTCGTTGGTGTGAAAGATACACATCCTGTATTGCGTCATACGCAGAAATATATTCAGGAAATCAAGAGTAAATATCCTGATTTTAAAGTGTTTACAGGTTATGATAATAATTGCATTCCAGCTGTTATTTCTGGCGGAAATGGTTGTATTGGAGCCTTATCAAATGTCTATCCAGAACTTTGTCATAATGTTGTTGAAGCTTTGCGTCAGGAAGATCTCCAAAAAATTAAAACAATGCAGCGGGAAATTGATAAACGCATGAAATTTTATGAAGTATATACACCATTCAATCCGGTTATGAAATGGGCTATGGTGGAATTAAATAAACCGATGCAGGAAAGCTGCAAAGAACCATTAACACCACTAACGGATGAAGTGAAACAATCCTTAAATGAAGTTGCTTGTGATTTATGGCGAAAATAAGCTGACTTAGGCGTTACAATTAAATTGTAAAAGGTTAGAAGCTATTATCAATCGTCCTCGAAAGAAAAAGAATGCCTCATCTTTACAATGTCCCAAGAATGATTCTTATGGGTATTGTAAGGATGAGGCATTTTTTGATTAAGCTTTTTGTTCTATTTCAAGAGCAATATGCTTTTCTTTACGGTAGCGAAAGGGTGTATCACAGTAGAGTTTTTTAAAATGTTTACAAAATGTCGGCGTATCTTTAAAACCGCAGGAATAAGAAATTTCAGTAATGCTTACATTTGTAGTTTCTAACATATTCACAGCAACTTGTAAGCGGAATTGTAAAAGATACTGCTGGGGCGATATCGTACAACTCTCTTTAAACAAACGATATAGGTAAGTACGGTCAAGATTGACATGTTTTGCAATATCGGTGATTTTTATATTGTAACTATAATTATGATAGATATAATCAATGGCAGTTTCAACATAGGCAGACTTTTCATTGATATGGGAGACTTGTTCAAGCATATAGGAAAAGCATTGATATAGTTGACTCAGTGTGGAATATTCATTCTTAGTGAAGTTTTCATAATGGTAAATTAGGTCAAGTAAGATGTTTTGTAGTTTACCGTTGCTTTTATCATGAAATGTTAATGCACTTTTTGATAAACCGCAGCGTTTTAAAATATCGGCGGCTTCATAGCCATCAAAACTAATCCAGCAGTATTCCCATGGATCGGAGTCATCGGCCTTATAAAACGTGGACTCACCCGGGCAAATCAAAAAGGCGTCATTTTGTTTTAGTTGATAGCATTTGTTGTGCACATAATAAGACCCTTTTCCTGATACAATGTAATGTAGAAGATAATGTTGGCGAATAGCCGGACCAAAAGCATGCGAAGGAGAGCAGTGCTCCCAGCCTCCATAATATAATGTTAGTGAACGGCTTAGATTTGATTGTGCAGTAAACTCTTGAAATTTACCTCGCATATGAAAAATCCTTTCATAATATGGATTTTAGATAGGAAATACAACATAAAGACAATTTCTTGAAACAATCAGCATAGAAATACATCTAGCATACATTATATACTAGATAGAGTATCATTCACAAGAAAAGAGAAGGCTTTGTCATAAGATACTGGCATGTGCCAGATAGTTTCTTAAAGATCTTAAAATGGAAAATTATTTTACCGTAAATGTAAATACATAATTTATTTTCAATACGGTTTGTGAGGAGACGTTGAATTGATTATTTTTGATGAGAAAAGTAAAACCTTTCATTTAAAAAGCAACAAAAGTAGTTATATTATGAAAGTCTTAGATAGTGGGCATCTTTTGCATCTCTACTGGGGGCGCCAGCTTAGGGCTGATAATTTGGACTATACTGTTAGACTGAAAGACTGGGGTAGTTTTTTAGCTAATACAGATAATCGGGAGAAGTTTCATTTGGAATCTTTACCGCAGGAATATCCTGGATATGGGTCTACAGATTTGCGTGTGCCTGCTGTAGAACTTGAATACGCAGATGGTACTTCTGCTACTGATCTTCGTTATATTTCGCATAAAATTATTTCAGGTAAGCCGCCACTTATTGGGTTGCCGGCTACGTATGTAGAAAATGACAATGAAGCACAGACTTTAGAAATTATTTTGTGCGATGCAGCTAAATCTGTAGAAGCAATACTATCTTTTTCTGTTTTTGATGGTTATGATACGATTGTCCGTTCTGTCAAAATTGTTAATAAAAGTACGGATGCTGTTAAAATACAACGCGTGCTGAGTGCGAGTGTTGATTTTAAAGAAAATAAATTTGAAATGATTCAACTTTCTGGGGCTTGGGCTAGAGAACGCCATATCATTCGTACGCCTTTACGTAACGGTGGACAATGCATTGAAAGTCGCAGAGGTGCTAGTAGCCATACGCAAAATCCATTTTTGGCATTGATCAGACCAGAAACAACAGAACAGAGCGGTGAAGTTTATGCTATGAGTCTGGTCTACAGTGGCAATTTTTTAGCGAATACAGAAGTTGATATGTATGGTAATAGTAGAATGCAGATTGGTATGAATCCGTTTGACTTTACTTGGATATTAGAAGCGGGTGAAGAATTCCAGTCGCCAGAAGCTGTTCTTGTTTATTCGGACAAAGGTTTGACGGGAATGTCCCATGTTTTTCAAAACTTTTATAGTAAACGTTTGATGCGTGGTAATTGGCGGGATAAAGAACGACCTATTCTAATCAACAATTGGGAAGCTACTTATTTTGATTTTAATGAAAGCAAAATAAAAGCCATTGCGAAACAGGCGAGTACTTTTGGTATTGAACTATTTGTCTTAGATGATGGCTGGTTCGGTGAACGCGACAGCGACAATTGCTCGCTGGGGGATTGGTTTGTTAATGAAAATAAACTTAGTGGCGGGTTAAAGAAGCTTGTTGATGAAATTAATGACATGGGGCTCAAATTCGGTATTTGGTTTGAACCTGAAATGGTTTGTCCGATTAGTAATTTATATAAAATGCATCCAGATTGGTGTTTGCATATTGATGGACGTAATCGTTCACAAGCTCGTCGTCAGCTTATATTGGATCTCACACGAAAAGAAGTATGTGATTATATAATTAAAGTGGTCAGTGATGTATTAAAAAGTGCTAATATTGAATATGTGAAATGGGATATGAATCGTAATATGACGGAAATCGGTTCAGCTAAACTTCCACCACAGAGACAACGCGAAACGGCTCATCGATATATGCTCGGTCTTTACTATGTTATGGATACGATTACGGCAAATTTCCCTGATATTTTGTTTGAAAGCTGCTCGGGTGGCGGCGGACGTTTTGATCCAGGTATTCTTGCTTACATGCCGCAAACATGGACTAGTGATGATACAGATGCGATGGAACGGCTTAAAATTCAGTATGGTACATCCTTAGTTTATCCTAATATTGCTATGGGATGTCACGTTTCTGCTGTTCCAAATCATCAGGTACAGCGTGTTACTCCATTTGCGACACGCGGTATTGCTGCTATGGGCGGAAATTATGGTTATGAGCTCGATTTAACGAAACTTAGTGATGAAGAAAAAAACCAAGTTAAAGCTCAAGTTGCTTTTTATAAGGAAATTCGTAAAATTATTCAATTTGGGGACTTTTATCGATTAAAGAGTCCATTTGAAGGAAATGAAGTCGCTTGGATTTTTGTATCTAAAGATAAAAGCGAAGCAGTTGTCAGCTTTTTCCGCCAGAGTGCTGAGCCTAATCCTAATTTCACTAGTCTGCGTATTGTAGGGCTTGATCCAAAAGGACAATACCAAGATAGGTTGACTGACACCATATATGGTGGTGACGAACTCATGTATGTAGGACTTAATGTGCCAGATACCGTTTCTGATACTTTGAATATTGATGGATCAGGTGGAAAGGGCAAACTATTTGCCGGAATGGTTTCACCAACTGTTAACGGGGATTATGCAGCATTTATTTGGCATCTAAAAAAAATAAAATGAATCCAATAAATAAAAGCAGCTTCTGATAGTATAAACGCAATAAAAGGGTACACAAAAAGTTGAGAAAAATGTTCTTCAACTTTTTGTGTACCCTTTTTAGATTATTTTAATACAATATTCATAATATTTAAAATTAAGTCAATAAAATCCTATGTTTAAGTCAAACAGGTCACTAGAAAAAGGATAAAAACTTTAATAGAATATACATGGGCATGTTTTATGGTGTCAAATATAGGGGGATGAGAAGAATGCGTGAAGTAACACATATTTATAGTGATAAAGGTAAGTTCTGGCAAAAAGGTAGTGTAGAAAATAAAGAATATGAAGATACATTAGAAATAACACCAAAAAGAAAGCAGGTAATTAAAGGGTTTGGCGGATGTTTTAATGAAATTGGCTGGCAGGCATTAGGAAATTTGGCAGAAAAAAACAGAAATAGTATTTTAGATGATTTATTTAATGAAGATAAATGTGCCTTTAATGTATGCCGACTACCGATGGGAGCAAGTGATTATGCATTAGAATGGCATAGTTACGATGAAGTTCCCGATGATTATGAGTTAAAAAATTTTTCGATTAAAAGAGATGAAATTTATCTCTTACCTTATGTGAAAGCGGCGATCAAGAGAAATCCAGATTTAGCAATATTTGCTTCACCGTGGAGTCCACCAACATGGATGAAAACGCAACGGGCGTATAATTTTGGAAAGTTGATTTGGACAGAAAAAAATCTTACAACCTATGCAGATTATTTTATAAAATATTTAATAGCATATAAAGAATTGGGAATACGGGTAGAACAAATTCATATTCAAAATGAACCACTTGCGGATCAAAAATTTCCATCTTGTTTGTGGAGCGGTAAAGAACTTAGAGATTTTATTAAGTATTATCTTGGACCTCGTATGCAGGAAAGTGAATTTGATACAGAATTATGGTTTGGTACGATTAATGGCCCCTTCAATGATTTTATGCTAGAAGGCTGTGCGCCTTTTTCAGAATTTTATGATCAATATATAAATACAGTTTTAGCGGATAAAGAAGCACGTAAATATATAAATGGTGTAGGGTTTCAATGGGGTGGTAAACATGTTATTGAGCAAACCGAATTGAGTTATCCTGAACTGCGACTGATGCAGACTGAAAATGAATGTGGAGACGGGAAAAATCAGTGGGAGCATGCCGAATATGTTTATGGATTATTTTGGCATTATTTTCAGCATGGTGTGGAAAGTTATATTTATTGGAATATGGTATTGCCAGAAGGCGGCATTAGTACTTGGGGCTGGACACAAAATTCTATGATAACGGTTAATATGGAAACAGGGCAGATTTTCTACCAACCTGAATATTATGTTATGAAACATTTTTCCCATTTTGTAAAAAAAGGCGCAAAAAAAGTTGTAACTAAAGGACATTGGACATCAAATTCAATAGTCTTTGAAAATCCAAATGGAGATATCGTTGTCGTTGTGGGAAACGCAATGGATAAAGAACGTGAACTTACAATAAAGTATAAAAAGGAGGTTTTTTCATCGATTATACAGGCACACTCTATTCATACATTTTGTATTAAAAATGATTATAGCAAAATTGGATAAGCTTTGTAAGTTGGTGGATATTTGCTTACAAAATTTATTATACGAGGAGATTTTATTATGACAACGATGACAGCAAATACAGAAAATAGTATTGAAAATAAAAACGCATCGATAGATTTTAAAGAACGAATGGCTTTTGGTTGTGGTGACTTGGCAAATAATATTATATATTCGGCGATCTCCACATTTTTATTGTTTTATTACACGGATGTCATAGGTGTCAATGCAGCAGCAGTTGGCTCAATTATGTTAATATCACGATTTTTAGATGGAATAGCGGATTTAACGATGGGGGTCATTGTGGATCGTACAAAATCAAAATATGGAAAGGCTCGACCCTGGATATTGAGAATGGCAATTCCTTTTGCCATAGGTGCGGTTTTACTTTTTTCGGTCCCGGTAGATTGGAATGAAGGAGCAAAATTGATATACATTTTTCTAACGTATAACTTGGTATCTACGATTATTTACACATCTATCAATGTTCCCTATGCAACATTAAATGCATTGATGACACAGGATCAATATGAACGCTCGGTTCTAAGTATTTTCAGAATGGTATTAGCAACGATTGGGTCAATGGGAATTGCTTTATTAACGCTGCCAATGGTTGAATTCTTTGGTGGAACACCTCATGCTTGGTCCATAACCTTTGCTATATTTGGAATATTTGCTGTAATCTTATTTTTATTCACTTTTTATGGAACGACAGAAAGAGTTAAACCAGCGAATAAAGAACAAATCGGTCGGATTATTCCAATAAAAGAAGGTATTCAAGTATTATTTAAAAATAAATATTGGATTCTTGTAACAGCTGCATTAGTATTGATTTTCATGGTTATGACTGTGAATGGCGGAGCTACGGTTTATTATGCGCAGGTCGTTTTAAAAGATAAAAATCTTGTTGGACCATTATCTACTGTTATGAATATATCTCAAATTGCGGCTATGTTTTTTATAGCAAAGTTTATAAAAAAACATGGAAAAAGAAATGTTATAATAGCAGGGTCACTTGTGACAATTGTTGCTTATGCTATTATGATGATAGATGAAGAGAATGTAAATGTACTCTTTTTTGCAAATGTAATAAAAGGTCTCGGCGGAGCGGGCATAGCAGCTTGTATGTTTGCTATGGTATCCGATACAATTGAATATGGAGAATGGAAAACAGGGGTAAGAATAGAAGGCTTAACCAATAGTGCATCTAGTTTTGGCTTCAAAGTCGGAGGGGGATTAGGTGCTGCTATTCTTGGCTGGGTTTTGGCTGCTGGTGGTTATGTAGGTGGTGCAGATACTCAAAGTGAATTAGCGGTGTTTGCTGTTAGATCGCTATATATATATTTACCGATGTGTCTTACTTTTATACAGATTGGTATTTTATTTTTTTATCATTTGGACAAGGAATATCCAAGTATATTGGCAGATCTTAAGAAGAAAAGTGAAGAAGTTTATGAATAGATTTAGCAACTAAATAAGCAGTAATAAAAAAGGGGGGGCATATGAATTTTTGAGCATGAGATCGTGAATAGCAATCAAGACATTGGTGTTAAATTTAACTATTCTGTTGATAAAGGAAGTGAAGTTGCCAAACATTGGCATAGCAGTCTAGAAATTATCTATATTATAACAGGCACTCTTATCGTGAACGTAAATGGAATAACATATAATTTAGGCGCACGCGATATTATTGTTGTAAGTTCATCAGAAATCCATTCAACACTTTGTAAAAATGGTAACACCGCTTTTATGCTGCAGATTCCTTATCAATTTTGTGAGAAATATATTGAAGATATATCTATCATAAAATTTAACTGTAACTCAGTTGTTTTTAAAGAGGATGAAGTATCGCTGAATCAGCTCAGAAATACACTCTTTGAATTTTTTTCGACATATAAAACAAAAGAACTTGGATATCAGCTAAAAATTAATAGTTTGATTTTTAATTTATTATTTATTTTAGTTAATAGATTTGGCGTGAAATGCGAAAATTTACATACCAATAAAAGTGATAAATATTTAAAAAGATTAACATTGATAACGGAATATGTAAAGAAACACTATGATGAGCATCTGACACTGGAATTTGTGGCACAAAAATTTTATCTGAATCCAGAATACTTTTCACGTTTTTTTCGAAGATATATGGGAACCACTTTCATAAAATACTTAAATAATATTCGGTTAGAACAAGTTTATATGGAACTTGTCAATACGGACAGTAATATTGACGAAATTATAACAAAAAATGGGTTTACGAATTATAAGACTTTTATTAAATTATTCAAACAGGAATATGGCTGTTCTCCGGATAAAAAACGTAGGCAGCTTAAAGCTTGTAATAATAATAAGTATGAACTTAATGCGAACTAATTCGCTAAGTCCAAATTTATTTAACTTTTGGAGGCGCAAAATGGAAAAAGCATATTTTGAAAAATTCAAGTGGCTCAATAAAAGTAAGGTTCAAATTAATGAAAATGAAATCGTTATGTATGCACTCGCAGAAAGTGATTTTTTCTGTAACAATGGAGCGATTTCTATAGAAGGTATTACTCCTGAGTCATTATGCAATGCACCATATTTTTACACAGAAATAGCAGGAGACTTTGTACTGCGTGCAAAAGTAAGCCATGATTTTAAAGATACGTATGATTCAGCTTCTATTATGATTATGAAAGACTCAAATATATGGGCAAAAGCTTGTTTTGAACTTACGGACTTTAATACCCATGCGGTAGTGAGCGTTGTAACGAATCAAATGTCCGATGATGCGAATGGCTGTAATATTGATGGAAATGAAGTATGGTTACAAGTCACGAGAACAGGGGATTCCTTTGCCTTTCATTATTCTACAGACGGGAGAAAATTTTATATGACGCGTTTTTTTTATCTTCCAGTTGAAAAAATGATAAAAGTAGGCTTCCTTGCACAAGCTCCAACGGGACAAGGCGGAGAAAGAATTTATTCAAATTTTTCACTTGAACATAAAACCGTTAAAAATATAAGAATGGGTGAATAAAATTTAACTTTTCATTTAGATTTAGCATAAATATTCAATAAAAAAATATATAAGCAGCTGTCGATATACATTTAAAATATGTTTTGTATCAGATAGCTGCTTTTTAATTTTAAATTTGAATATTTAGGTGATCCAAGTAGTAACCGCATTAGATCAGCAGAGCTGAAGTAGAATTTGCTTCTATTCATTTTTTCACGACGCAAAATTAACCATCTGCATGATGGAGGTACACTTTTTTAGCTTTTAGTTTTCAATTGAGATCGTCAAAAAATTTTGCATTGAAAGAACTAATATCTTCGTGTTTTAGATCTGGATAAGGTTTATGACCTTTTTCGTATCGGTGACAGCATTCTTTGGCTTGTTGCATTTTTTTGTTACGATACGTATCGAGTTTGTCAAAAATTTTCGGTACTATATTATATATATTGACTGTATAAGTCATAGTTGATGCCCTCTCTCTGTTTATATTTAAAAAGATTCTTTTCTTTATTATCAACGGAACTGCCTAGAAAGGGAAATACAATTATAGCATATCTATATAGCAAAAAACTATATAGATATGCTATAATTAACTCGTCGGAATCTTTGTAACTGGAAGGAAGCATGAGTAATGAATGTTATTCAAATGCGGTATTTTTATGAGGTATGTCGTTGGCAAAATATCACAAAAGCTGCAGAAAATCTGCATGTATCACAGCCAACGATTAGCGTAGCGATGCAGACACTTGAAGCAGAAACGGGGCTGAATCTCTTTCGGCGCAATGGTAAAAAGATTCTTATTTCAAGGGATGGAAATGTTTTGTTGACGAGAATTCGTCCTATATTAGAAGAAATAGATCATTTGGAACATGAAATCAATGATATGACGCATAGGCGAAATCATATCCGTGTGGCAGTACCGCCACAGATTGGTATCCATATTACGCCACTACTGTTAGGGGAATTTCGAGAAAAATACCCGGAAATTGTAGTGGAAATTATTGAAACGGGTTCAGTAAATTCTCTGCGCATGTTAAAGGATGAGAAACTGGATTTGGCACTTATGAATTACACAGAAGATTGTGATGGGAGTTTTATTTATCGGAAGCTTGGTGTGGCAGAATGTTGCTTTTGTACTTATAAGAGTTCACCTTTTGCGCAACGACCGTTTATTACTATAGAGGATATAAAAGATGAAGCTTTGGTTATGCTGGATAGCACCTTCAATCTTACACATTTAGTTCATCAGGTATTTAGGAAGCAGGGATTTAAACCAAATGTGATACATTATTCACCTTATTTGCATACAGTGAGAAATCTTGTAAGGCAAAAAATCGCTTCGTCTTTTTTGACGAGGCATGCAATTTTACCAGATGATGATATTATATCGATACCAGTAAAAGAACCGCTTCATCTTGAGGCGGGTATTGTGATGAAAAAAGGACGGCAAATTTATACGGATGAAAGGATTCTCATCAAATTCATCAAAGAAAATTTTATATAAAAAGAGTCTCATCAAAAAAAATTCTATCTGGATAGCAACACTTTGTTTTGTGTTGAAATTACAGAACGAAGGTTTTATAATTATAGGATACGTTGAGTATCTTTGCACAAATTAAAAAAATGTAAATTTTGTTGATTTGTAAAGTAGCGAAAGGGTGGACTTTTTTGAATTTGCGATACCAAACAGCGAGTATAGACGATATGAATATACTCATAAAAACGAGAATTCAAGTATTACGTGCAGCTAACAAACTTGATGATGAAGTTGATATGTCCGTGATTGAACAAGAATCATATAATTATTATAAAGACAGCTTAGCAAATAGAACACATATTGCATATTTAGTTTATAATGATGCCCTTTTCGTAGGAGCCGGTGGTGTGAGCTTTTATAGGGTCATGCCTACTTATGAAAATCCAACTGGTGAAAAAGCTTATATTATGAATATGTATACTGTACCTCAATATCGAAAACAAGGCATTGCAATAAAAATGTTAGATTATCTTGTTAAGGAAGCAAAAGCTAGAAATATTACGTTTATTTCCCTTGAAACAACAGCGATGGGGAAACCATTGTATAAAAAATATGGTTTTGTAGAAATGGAAAATGAGATGTGTTTACCAATTTTATAAAACGATAAAACGGCTGATTTCTGTGGATTATATTACAAGATGAGACTATCAATTATGAAAAGGACATCCTTTTTTTCAGGAACTGCCAATATTAGTTGAAACTCTTGTCGTATGAATTTGTTAGTCTTAAAATCATCAGATTGAGACTAACAAATTATAGGGGATATTATATAAAATGTTATTTCGTAAAGACGTTATGAATTTGGCTCTTCCTGTTATGGTGGAGCAATTTTGTATATTAATCATGGGATTTTTAAATTCAATTATAGCTAGTAGTTTAGGAAAAGAAGTTGTTTCCGCGATAGGCATGATCGATTCTTTCAACATAGTAATAATATATGCTTTTTCAGGATTAGCAATAGGTGGCACGGTTCTTGTTGCGCAATTTTATGGAAGAAAAGAACGAAATTTATCGAATGAAAGTGGGAAGCAGATACTATACGTAGGGACATTTGTGTCAATATTTATAACTATAATAATAGGATATTATGAACACACGATTTTATATTTTTTGTACAATGAGGCAGAGCCTCGTGTTATGGAAAATGCTATTACTTTTTGGAAAATAACAATATTTACCTATCCCTTCATTGCTATAGAATTGATTATTTCCGGAATATTTCGTGGCGTAGGAAATACGAAATTGCCGATGCTGATTAATATTATTATGAATATGTTGAATATTCTATTGAGTTATACTTTTATATATGGAATACAAATGCATATACAAGAATATTCTTTTGGATTTACAGGTCTGGGGATTGTGGGAGCGGCATTAGGAATAGGAATTTCACGCATAATTGGTGGATTGCTGGCAGTTGCCTTTTATGCACATGGCACTGGCTTTTTAAAGATAGGGAATCCATTTTCTTTTAGACCGAATCTTGATTTACTTAAAAAGATTTTTAGTGTAGGCATCCCGGCGGCAATAGAAGCATTGCTTTTTAATGGTGGTAAAATTATTACGCAGATTTATATTGTTAGTTTGGGTACCGAAGCAATTGCCGCTAATTATATTGCAATCTATATTTCGGCAATGTTGAATATACCCGGCAATGCATTAGGCGTAGTTGCGACAACAATGGTTGCACAATATATAGGAAAAAGAAATATTGCCAAAGCAAAGGAAACCGTAATATACATACTGAAACTTTCCACAGTTTGTTTAACAATATTTTCCTTGGCATGTATTCCATTCTATCCCGAGATTATACTCTTATATACCAGAGACTTGGTTATTACAAAGATGGTTTTGGATTTGTTGATTATGAATTCTGCTTTTATGATAGTTTGGGCAATATCTTTTGTTTTACCGGCTGGATTAAAAGGGGCTGGAGATGCCACGTATACAATGATTATTTCATTGCTAGGAATGTGGATCTTCAGAATCTTTGGCGGATATTTATTTGGTATAAAATTAGGCTTTGGAATTGAAGGCGTATGGATGGGGATGTTTGTTGACTGGTTGTTCCGTGGCAGTTTATATATAAAACGACTCGTTGGAACAGCTTGGTATAAACATAATATTTGTTAGAGTGTTTTAGAAGAAGACAAACTTGCATGATGAATACAGGGTAAAGTATTTTATAAAAATAGACTGACAGAATTGGAGATGGTATATAATGAAAGTTATTGGTATTAATGGAAGCCCTCGTAAGGATGGAAATACAGCGATATTGATTCAAACAGTGTTTAAAGAACTCAATCAGCAGGGGATTGAAACAGAATTGATTTCCTTAGCTGGAAAAAACATAAAAGGCTGCATAGCTTGTAAAGCTTGTATGAAAAATCAAAATCAGCAATGCATTATCAAAAATGATGATTTTAATGATTGTCTGGGAAAAATGATTACGGCAGATGGGATTATTCTTGGGTCTCCTGTATATTCTGCTGGTGTGACTTCACAGATCAAAGCTCTTATTGATCGAGCTAGTATCGTGTTAGCAGCGAATAAATGTTTATTAAAACATAAGGTTGGTGCTACAGTAATTGCTGCTCGTCGAGGCGGGGCAATAAGTGCAGCTGATACGTTAAATCATTTCTTACATAGTAAAGAAATGTTCCTTGTTGGTTCAACCTATTGGAATATGGTTTATGGCAATGAGATTGGCGAAGTAGAACAAGATCAAGAAGGTATGAACAATATGAAAAATCTCGGCGAAAATATGGCGTGGTTATTGAAAAAAATTCAAGATTGTGGACTACATATAGATGTTTGTCGCGCATGTTGATGCAATATAATCCGTATAATCAAATTTGTCGCATTTATACAAGACAAAAACGGAAGAATAGCAGTATTATAACCATATGATTTTTAGAGTAGGGGATTATAATGAAGCTATGTACGTTCTTACCGAATCAGTATTTATATCCTTATATTAGTCGATATTGGGTATGGGAAAATGAATCATGTTTACCTAAGATTTTTTCTGGCACAGGAACAGAATTGATGTTTACTTATGGAGAGCCCTTAAATGTCATCCATAAAGGACAAATACTAACTTTGCCAAAGAGTTACTTGATGATGCCGCGTTTTGACTGTTATCAGTTGCAAGCGCAGGGGGACTATGGATTTATTTCTGTGCGTTTCAGAGCAGGGGCATTTCGGCATTTTTGTCCGAATTCCAGCACTGAATTCATCGATACCTTTGTTGCTATTGATGAATTGTGGGGGACGAAGGGGCTGGTCTTGCAGGAAACACTGCTGTCAACAAATGATGCAACAGGAAAAATTAAAATAATTGAGCGGTATTTGATGCGGGTATTGTTGGAAAACCAAAAAATGGATAGATACGTTGATGCGGCAGTCAATTTGTTGTTGTACAATTATCAGAGCGTCAATATAAATAAATTAAGCCAATTGTTTTTTGTGAGTCAGCGGCAAATGGAACGCAAACTGAAAACAGCCGTTGGTATCAGTCCGAAAGGATTCCAGAAAATTTCTCGGTTTGAAGCTCTAATAAAAAAACTGCTTTTGTCGCGTGAAACGAAGTATTTGAATATGGCAATGGATTATGGATATTATGATCAATCCCATTTTTTGAAAGACTGTAAAAAATACTTAGGAGAAGTCCCATATTCTTTTTTACAGGAAAAAAATTTTTCGTCGCATTTTTACAATGAAACACTGCATATTTAATTTATACTTTAAATTGTAAGTTGAAGTATAAATTGAAGGGATGTTTTTTATGGGTTTAAAAGCAGCGTTTATTTTTATTGCACCAGAAAATGATTATAAAGTTCATCGAGCTGTAGTTGCCGGTCCGGTAGTGGAGCTTCACGTTGTTGGAGTGCAGAATTATGCAGAAGGCATAGTTGTTGCCAAGGAATTATCAACAGAAGGAGTCACTGCTTTCGAGCTTTGCGGAGGGTTCGGTATAGACGGAGTAGCACAAATTAAAAAAGCAGTCAGTGAAAAATGCGTAGTGGGAGTCGTACGATTTGATGGACATCCTGGCTTTGACAATAAGAGTGGTGATGAATTATTTAAATAAGAAAATGTAAATTTTTAACCAAAAATGACAAAATAGAAATATTCCTCAGATCGCGAAAATGCCGTTACCAAATGACATATTGCCAAGGTAACGGCATTTTGATGTTTATATATGGATACTTTTTTTACTGCATATTATATTTAAAGTGTTCAGCATCATCAGCTAAGATTAAATGTGCTTTACTATCCACTTTTGTGATTGGACGAATGGGACGGCAGGGATTGCCAAAAGCAAGATAATTATCTGGAATATCTTTTGTTACAATGCTGCCTGCACCGATGACTGCATTATTGCCAATATGTACGCCGCCTAAAACGGTGACATTGCAAGCAAGCCAAACATTATTGCCAATGTGGATTTCTTCGGCAAATTCTGCCATCGAAGTGTTGCCCTGTTCATTTAATCCCATGCGTTCTTGAGCGATTAAAGGATGATTTGTAGCCATAAGAGAAACATTAGGTCCACAGCAAACATTATCGCCAATATAAATACGTGCATCATCCATAATCATTAAATTGAAATTGGAAAAAAAGTTTTCCCCTATAAATGTATGCTTACCGTAATTGAATTGGATAGGTCCTTGAAAATAATATTTTTCACCAATCGCACCGATGAATTCTCTAATGATCGGCAATCGGTTAAGGTCATATTCATCCATGGCATTATATCGCTGACAGGCCATATGTGCTTTATGTTTTATATTTTTTAGTTCTTTTTTTCGTGGGTCAAACATTTTACCAGCAAAAATTTTTTCTTCTTCCGTCATAATATTTGATATCTCCTGTATAAATTTATTTGGACATGTATAATCATTGATATTCGTGTAAAATATATTATATCATATAAAAAATACGAGAGTATGAATAGATAGAACACATTAAACATTTTATATGGAAATCGTCAAGAATGGGGTATAGGGTTGAGTGGCGTTACGTAGGAAGCAAACGATGCCCTATACCCCATTCCTGGCAGACTGATAGATTGAATGGAATTTCTTTAATGCGTTTATATAGATCAAAGTTTTATACTTATAAAAAGGTATTTGTGTCGCGTATAAATAGCGAGGAGAAGTTATATGGAAAATTTACTGAAGTTAAAACTCAAAGTAAACAAATTTAAATTTGCAAGCATATACCACTGGAAATATATTAACCGATGATAAGAAAAAAATTCTTCTTGATTGGATGATAGGAAATACAACAGGTAATACACTGATTCGTGCAGGAGCACCAGCTAACTGGATCGTTGCTGACAAGAGTGGAAGTGGTCTTTATGGAAGAAAAAATGATATTGCCGTCGTAATGCCGCCAAATAAAAAGCCTATCATTATTGCAATATTATCAACGCATGATATGAAAGCGGCAAAATATGATGACCAACTAATTGCACAAGCTTCTAAAATTGTATTTGATTTTTTTACTGAACCTGAATAGAACAATTCGTTCGCAGCATAATTTGTCTACTAAAGGTAGGATTACCATGACATGAAAATTCCGTTTAGATTTTGTGCATTTAAAGCGACTTTTAGGCGGGGAATTAAAGAGTCGATGGTATGCTGTAAATAGTCTGTTTCGATAGGAGTGGATAATGAAAGTTCGCTTGCAAGTTTTTTGGCAGAAGCGGCGGCTATGACGTGCAGCTCTGGTGATGAAAGGTGCTGGAAACGCTGTTGAAGGAGAACTTTTTCTTGGTGGCTGATATTCAAGGTGTTGTTTGTTTGTACGAGCAGTTGGTGTCCCCAGGCATTTATAGCAACTGGCTCATAGAGATTGATAAGTGATGATTCATAGTCTGGTATATAAACAGATAACAGGCAGTTCAAATCCATGCTTGGAAAACATTGCAGAAAATGATTTTCGATGAGTAGTTGCTGTAGATACTGTAAAATGTATTCGATACCATATAAGGTTTCAGGAACAGGACAGGCTAAAGGATAATCTATTATGCAGGGAATCTGATGGGCAAAGAAATATATATCGTATTTTTGAAAAAAGATGCCGATATTGGTCAGCGTATCTTCGAGAAAATCGTTTTTGATTTTTGGCAGACTTTGCTGGGTTCGTGCATAAAGGCTTTTCGCCTGAGCTATCCTGGCTTTTACAAGTGAGCGGGATTCTTTTAAAAGTTCCTTGAAATTCGAATCCAAAAGCTTTTGCCATGGAATATGGGTTTCTATTTGATAGAGTTGCAGCAAAAAGCAGATTGAAGTGAAAAGCTCTTCTGCTGTCTCGATACGAAGTGAACTGCTATCACCCATAGTGTACCGCTTGCTTTGGTAGGAAACGAGCTGCCAAAGCTTTATTTGCAGCTGTTCCGTATCTTGCAAGCTTAAATCGTTTGCAGATGGATCTGTGAATGGAAATAAAGCCGATGTATTCATAGCGAATCTCCTCCATCTGGACTATAGCCGTATCGGGTTTTGCGGCAAAGTTCCTCAAGTGAGGTCTCTGCCAGATATTCCAGTGAGCCTTGCGCTTTACCGTCAAAAGTCTGCTTCATGAAGGTAATAAGCTCATCATCGGAAAGACGGTCATCGGATTCATTCTTGAAATAATAAAAAGTTTCCTGCAATGCAGCAATGGTATCCTCATAATCAAACTGGTAAAGATAAGGTGAGCTGCAGAATGCGTAAACGAGTTTTTTTAGCACTCCTTCGCCAAATTCAATGCGTCCATTTTCCTGTAAAGCTTCAAAACGTTCGTTCACTAGTCTTTGAATCTGAGCTTCGGTCAAAGTAAGACCAAATTTTTCAGTGAATTGATTGCATTCCTGTAGTTCCTGTATAGCTGCAAGTTGTTGCAGTTTTATAGTTTCTAAAGCAAACGTCATATTCATCGCCTCCGTATAATATAGGATAAGCTTATGTCAGGAACTATACAAGTCTTGAAATTTTGCGAATTTTATGGTAATATAATGGTATAAAATTTATGAAATATGACTTGTTTTTATAAAGTACAAAGAAAAGCGAATGCTGACGGATAGCATTCGCCTTTTTAATTTATGAACAAGAGGGAAGAGAGTATGATAAACTCAAAATCATGGAAATGGGAAATTGTTGATGAGAACAATGCGCAATATTGGAAAAATCCAGCAATCGAAAGCTATTATCTTATTAATCGTTGGCAACAGCAAAACAAGAATAAGTTCTTGGATCTTGGTTGTGGACTAGGCAGACACAGTATACTTTTTGCTGGAAAAGGTTTTAATACCTGGGCCTTTGATCTAAGTGCGTATGCTGTTACAAGAACAAAAGAATGGGCAAAGACCGAAGAACTTGCAATCAATTGTACTGTCGGTGATATGCTTCAATTACCTTATGACGATAGTCAGTTTGACTGCATCCTATGCAGAAATGTTATATCACATTCAGATACCGAAGGCGTAAAAAAGATATTGGAGGAAATATTTCGTGTTATGCGACCTGGTGGAGAATGTTATGTAACTCTGGGTTCTAAAAATGCGTGGGGATTTAAGCAAGATTGGCCTGTTGTTGATGAAAATACAAAAATTCGTGTAGAATATGGTCCGGAAAATGGCATCCCGCATTTTTATGCAGACATAACCTTAATAGAAAAATTATTTAAAAATTTTGAGATTATTTCAGTACAGCATATTAACGAATTTATCAACGATAATAAGCTGCATTCTGTAGGCTGGCATTGGCACATTTTGCTTGGTAAGCCTTAATCGGTAAAAATAGTATTGCTGGTATTTTCCTGCACAACAAGAAGAGCTGCTAATAAAAGCGGCTCTTCTTGTTGTTTTGCCTTAGCGGAATATGGTAAGAATCCATTAAGGCTATATTTATAGTTCGTTTTTCAATAATTCGACGGCTTCCCCCTTTTCTTGGCGCATTTTGATATTATTTCTTCCCCAAGAACACATTATATCAATGATTTTATTCGCTGTAATTCCATATTCAGTCATATAGTATTCAACTTTGGGCGGCAGTTCATTATATGTGTGCCGACCTACAATACCATCCCTTTCAAGTTCACGGAGCTGTTGTATGAGAACCTTTTGTGAGATAGCAGGAATAAGACGTTGTAGTTCACCTGTTCTTTTAGTTCCTGTTATAAGTAGACATACAATGAGGGCTTTCCATTTCCCACCGAGTATTTCGAGTGTTGCCTCGATACCCAAATTATATTGCTTTATAGTATCATCTCCTATGCATTGAAAATCATAAAATTTAAATGATAATGCTAGTATGACATATATTTACTTTCAAGTCTAATACATACTTATAGGTAAGTTTTTTACTGACTTTATGGTGCGTATTTACTAATATTGGTTTGTATATGATAATGGGTTTATCATATACAAGCAGTTTGAAAGGAAGACGATTTACCATGAAATCACTTATAATTTTAGCGCATCCCTGCATTAAAGAGTCAAGAGTAAACAAAAGGTGGAAACAGGAGCTAATTCAACATCCAAATGAAATTGTGATTCACGAGCTTTATAAAGAATATCCAAACTTGGATATTGATGTTAAACGCGAACAAAAACTCTTAGAGACTTACGGTCATATTATTCTCCAGTTTCCGTTGTATTGGTATAGCTATCCACCTTTACTAAAAAAATGGTTCGATGAGGTTTTTACTCATGGCTGGGCTTATGGTTCCAAGGGCAATAAACTAAAAGGGAAAAAAATCGGTTTAGCAATGTCGGTCGGGGATAAAAAAGAAAATTACACACGTACTGGGTCGGTTTCATTTACAATAGATGAATTAATTACGCCATTTAAAGCTAGTGCAATACATGTTGGCGCAATTGCATTACCATATTTCGCTGTTTTTGGTTCATCTTTTCAGGCAAGCGATGCAGAAATCAACCAGAGTGCCAATAATTATATTGATTATATAGTTAAGCATAAATAATCCAGAAACTTTTACTCCAAAGTGGAATGCGAAGAACAGTCGTTTAAAAATAATTTTATAGCGTTAGCGGAGGTCTTGTTTTTTCTGGTGGCAATTTGCGTGAACATGTCCGTTTTTTGTCCGATTAATTTTAAGGGGTGCAGTTTGTTTGCTGTGATTTGGTTTAATACAGAAATTTCAGGTAAAAATGTAACTCCCTGACAGGAGTGGACCAATTCAAGAATTGCGGAAATACTGTTGATTTCTACAATTTTTCGTGGGATGATATGATTTTTCTGGATGTAGTGAATAAATAAATCATGATAACTACAGCCTTTTTCTGTCAGAATTATATCCAGTTGCTGAAAATCAGCAGGTGCAAGTTCTTCTTTTTTTGCGAGAGGATGATCGGGTGATACCAAGACACTCAGTGCCTCTTGCGAAAAAACTTGTATGGAAAATTCGGGATCAATAATTTTGGGGGCGAGAACAATCTCAATAAAAGAGGTCAAATGCTGAATATCCATAAAAACTACTCCCATCTAAATTTTCGATCCTAGTCATTCGTATTTTTCGTTGTACATATATTCTTGTATGCCGTACGATGGAAATGTATATTATCACGAGTGTTGATTAACCAAAAAAAGTAAAGACAAAAGGACACATTTTCTGTAAAATCGTAGTTGCTAACACAAACGATCAGAAAAGAGGTGTCCTTTATCAAAAATTCTACCACATTTCTAA
>Ga0302200_10000092_pt1 | contig 91594 bp, 75 predicted proteins | sample II_Bog_N3_1_FD_194585 | JGI IMG/M metagenome (GOLD analysis project Ga0302200, IMG submission 194585) | Peat permafrost microbial communities from Stordalen Mire near Abisko, Sweden - II_Bog_N3_1 | ecosystem: Environmental > Terrestrial > Soil > Wetlands > Peat | place: Sweden: Abisko...
CCGGCCGACCGGCATTCGCTCAGCCCGCCGGAGGCGCTGCCAAGCTCATGCCAACGATTCTGGTGAAGCGCAATGCGGGCGTAGTAGTCGGAGACCATGTCCGTTTCATCGGCATCGAGTGGACCACGCGCGCCGACACCCCTGTTAACCGCATGATCAGCACCGAGCATGGCGATCACATCGTCTTCGATCGCAACTACATTCACCCCGGCGAGAACGCCGAGGTCGCGCACGGCATCGGGATGGTCGAAGGCAGCCGTTTCGTCGGCATCGTCAACTCCTACATCGGCGGCCTCAATTGCATTGCGGGGACGGGCAAATGCACCGACGCAACCGCGATCGGAGGCGCCCACAGCGACGCCCCCTTCGGAACCTTCAAGATCTATAACAATTTTCTCGAGTCCGCGGGCGAGAACATTCTCTTTGGCGGTGGGCCGTCGGAAAATAGTCCCACCGATCTTGAAATCCGCCGCAACCACCTGTTTCGTCCCATGATCTGGAAAGAGGGCGAACCGGGATACACTCCCAGCGCATCGGGGCGCCCCTTCATCGTCAAGAACAATCTTGAGCTCAAGAGCGGGGTCCGCGTCCTGTTTGAAGCGAATTTGCTGGAGAATTCCTGGGGTGGTTTCAGCCAAACGGGATTTTCCATTCTGCTGACCCCGGTCAGCCAAGCCAGTCAGTGTCCCAAGTGCCGCGTCACCGATATCACGATGCGTTACATCCGGATCCGCAATGTGGCCGGGGTCCTGGTGATCGCCACGCCTCTGGCAATGGAAAGCAAAGGAGGCGGGAGCGCGGCGGACGGCGGACGCATCAGTGTTCACGACCTAATTGCGGACAATGTTCACGAGAAGGACTACAAGGGCGGTGGCGCTTTCCTCAAGTACGCCTCCTCCAAGGTTGCCGTTCATGACGTGCAGATCGACCATGTGACATCCATCGGGCCCGGCCCCCTCCTTGCCATCCTCAGTCGCGGGGACAAAATGCCCAACTTCAGCCTCATCAACAGCGTGCTTGCCGTGGGCGGCATTCGCCCCCCGGTCAACTCCGCCGGTCCGGGGAGTTGTTCGGAAAAGCAGCCCAGCGTACAAGCCGCGCTGAATGCATGTTTTTCCAACTATAAGTTCGACCACAACCTCATCTCCGTCGAGCGGCTCAGCGGCGGCTGGCCGCCGGAAAACACGATTGTTGCCTCTCCGGAGGATCTTGGCGTCCACGACCTCAAGGATGGCATCAGCAGTGATCCCCGACTCTGCCACGAGAAGGGCCCTGGCTGTCACAAGAGGTCTCCCGGCGTCGCCGCAGCCTCCGATGGCCGCGATTTGGGAGCCGATGTTGACGCCGTTGAGGCGGCCATCGCGGGCGTTGAATAACCTGGGGGCGACTAGCCAAGTTCGAGACTAGATGCAGGCGGGACTGTGGCATCCAGCTTTTAGGCGTCCTGCGGTTCCACCGATGCGGCCGCCATGCCAGATTGCGGTTCGTCCGCGCCCGATTGCCCGGGCAGCGGATCGGCTCCCGCATCCTGCCAGCCTACCGGGTGAGATACAGGCCTTCGGATGGGGTCGAGAAGTGTTTTCGGAGCGCCCGTGCCCAAGTCTCCGATCAGACGCACGCCGCTGCTGGGAACATTTGCAATCGGCCAGCGAAACCGATCGAAAGCGTGGCGCACCAGAGCGATCTTTTCCGGCGCATAGGCGAGCAGTTGCGCGCCCACCCAATCGATCGCCGCTGCGTTGCTCCCGCCAATCAGCAGCCCGAGGTCGAGTGGTTCCGGCGCTAGCGGACCGTTACCCTGCCCGGCAATCACCGCATCCGCAATGTGGATCACGCGCCGCTGCATTTCGTCGCTCATCGTGCCATCTGCACGTCCATACAGCAGAATGCGATTCAGATCGAGACACGTGCGCCAGATGGTGTCATTACCCGACCAGGAGCCATCCATCCCTACGCGGTCTCCACCGTAACGCGACGCTCGCGCCAGCACCGCAAAGAAAAGGTGCCACACCATGCCGCCCGTGTATGACGACGTGACGTTCTGGCGGTCGCTTACATATTCGAGCGCCCGCTTCACAATACCGTCGTCGGGATAGTTGTCGCCTCCGGTCTTGGGTCCGCCCACTCTGTGATGCGGAAGATATTCCTTATTGCCGTTAATCCCAATCAGGTTCTTGAGAGCGCAGGTGACTCCCGCCTTCTTGTGCGTCTTCAGCTTGGGAAGATTGATGATGACATCGGCATCCACCACTTCTTTCGCGACCAGATACTGATGCACGCCCGGATGATGCGTCTTCGCCATGAGGCGGTGGTCGTACCACGCCACCCGAAACCGGCTCCGGTTGTCGCTGATCGGTTCGAGCAGGCTTTCACGTCCCAGGTCGAAGAGCGTGAAATGATCTTCCGACTGGATATTCTCCTCGGCGACGCGGACGCCATGCACCAGCACGCAGGTGGTCCTGCGAAAATCGCGCACGCCTTTGAAGCGAGGTTCCTGAGCCATCCGCTCGCGCGCCCAGGCGTCGAGGCCCGTCGTCTGGATCAAGGCGTTAAAGTCGCACCCTTGGATCGGCGCATCTCCCACCAGCACCTCTGCGGCGTCAGTTTGCAATGCGGCATCCACTGCGGCCCGGATCACCGAGGCGTGGGTCACGAGGCAATCCATTCCCCCGGTGCCTTCATTTTGATGGAGCACGAGATTGGGTTTAATCAGAACGCGAGATCCCGGCGGGATGACCATGCCAAAGGGGCCTTTTTCACTCGACCAGCCCAGTCCGTCTGCCAGGCGAACCAATGCCTGCGAGATAGGACTGTCGCTCTCATTCGCGGACGGATAGGAACATGCGGGCAAGCGGGCAATTCCCACCGTGGGAGAGAACGCGCGACTCGCTAGGGCGTCTTCCGTCATGATCAGGAACTGGACGTCGTCTCCCTCTCGACCGGCGCGCCCGTAGAGTTTACATCCGAGCGGGTGAACCGATACTTCCCGGCGGAAGACAGCGGAATCGATTCCACTTCACGCACCTCGATGCGGATGGGATGTCCGGGAGAGACCGCTCGAATCTGCCGGATCGATTCCTGAATCTTCTCCGCCCGCGCCGCTGCGTTGCCCGGCCCGGGCACAATCGACAAAACGATCTCATCCAGCTTGGTTTGGTGAAACTGGAAGTTCACGATTCCGTCGCTGCCATACATCAAGTGGGTGAAGAATTCCCCGTGCACCACCCTTCCACCGGGGAACAGGAAATTGTCGCTAGTGCGGGCGATCTCCAACCGCATCAGCGAAAAGTGATTGCCGCACGAACAACTCTCCTGCGACAGATAGCCGCAATCTTCGTTGCGATAGCGAATGAATGGCATCGACAGGTTCTGCAACGACGTCAACAGGAACGGCCGAGGCCCATCGCCCTCAACCTTGTCCTCTTCGATCGCCACGAAATCGGCATTGACGTGCATTTTGCCTTCCGGGCATTCGGCAGCGATGTTCTGCACTTCGCTGGACCCGTAGCAGTCGTAGACTTTGCACCCAAACACGCGCTCAATCACCTCGCGCTGCGGCCGATACAGTTTCTCCGCCGTCGTAAATGCGCCCTTGATCCCGCCAATCGTCTCGCCCTGGCTGTCCAGAAACGCCGCGAAACGCGCGATGGTTGAAGCGTATCCCAGAATCACTCGAGGCCGAATTCGGGCGAAACGCCGCGCCCAATCCGCCATCTCCGCGTCTCCCGAAAAAAACGGGTCGAACTGATACTGCCGTCGCGCAAACTGCCGCAGCTCAAATTCCACGCCCGACATCGCGTACAGCTTGTCGTTGCCGCCCCAAAAGAATGCGATCATCTCCCCGGGACGCCACCCGCATTGTTCCATGTTTCGGTACGTGCCGGCATCGCTCGCCACCATGTACTCATGACTGCGAAAGAACTTCAGGGGAACGCCCGTGGATCCGCCGCTAAAGTGCGGTGACAGCTTTTCCAGCGGCACATCTTCACGAACCAGGTCGCGCTGATTTGCACGAATGATGTCTTTGGTCAGAATTGGGAGCTGAATGAAATCGTTCCACGTCCGTATGTCTTGACTTCGAACCCCGAGGCGGCGGAACAGATCGCGATAGTAAGGAACGCGGGCCTCGGCGTGCGCCAGAAGTGCGCGCAGATCCTCAAACTGTTTTTCACGGATTTCTTCCGGGGAGCGAAACGGGGCGTTCTCGATCTCCCGGAGTTTCCCCATGAGATCCACCCCGCGCAGGCGACAAGTAAAGCTTAGGAGCGCGCGTCCCCAAAAAGGCCCGCGCTTCGCTGAGGCCCCCATCGGCACTTACTCCCCAACCCCGGCGCCAACCGGCGCGCGCAGGTGCAACTTGAAGATGCAGATCATGGTGAAACGTGGGCAAAGCCCCGTGCAGAAACTATAGCATGGACGATATTTCGGTCCGCTCCGGCCTAAAGCGAGCCCATCCAGTCGCCACTTTAGAACCAGCACCCCATTCCACATCGCGCCATTTCCTTGAACACCTGCCGTCCCTTGTCTTCCTCTTCCATCACAAAGAACCGGAAATTGAATTTCACCTTGATCGGCTGATAAGGCCGGGGGGTAGTCAGCGTGAAAAACGCTCGCAGACTGTTGTCGTCATAGGCATCCGCGTAAAAACCCGGTCCGATCAGACCCAACGGCTTGCCGCCGGATTCAAAGTTCATTTCGATGAATTTCAGCAGGCTTCCGGAATCGTGGTCCGCGTTGTCGACAAAGCCAGCCGGAGTGTACGCCGAAACGACCAGCAGCGGCACGCGGAATCCGTAGGTAAAGCCCTTGCCCCAGCCATTGGGCTGGGCCTGGCGGAAGGGCTTCACATGATCGTACCAACCGCCCCAATCGTCCCAGGTGATGAAAATGGCCGTGTCTTTCCAGTACTCTTCGCCCGTCCCGGCGCACGCTGGATTGGTGCCGAGGGCGTTGACGACCTTCGCCACCCAACCTGGGCCTCGGCCATCGGTCATGCGCGGATGGTCCGACTCTTCGTGCGTCGGTGTGATCCACGAAACTTGCGCCAGTTGACAATCCTTGATGTCCTTCAAGACGTGGGGTGTGCCGATGACCATGTGGTTCGTCCACTCCGGACCGGTGCAATCCAGTGTTCCCTCATGGTTTTCCTTAGCGCCGCACAGGTGCCGGATCGCGTTCGGCCCAACCCATATCGAATCGGGCACCTCGCTGTAGTATCTCCATGTGATTCCGGCAGCATCCAGCACATCTGGCAACGTCGCATGCTCAAAGCAGGGGAAGATCGGCGGGTGGGAATCTTCATCTCCATCTTCGTCCACCACGGTTACGGTATTGTCGGGCGTGGCCGTACAACCGGCCGGCTCTTTGATGGGATTTCCCGACACAAACAATTTGCTGTAGGTATCCGGCGCCGACGTGCCGGCGATAAAGAATTGGTGCGCTGAAAAACTGGGCCCCTGGTTGGTCTGAAAATTGCGGTTCGCCCACCCGTACTGCTTGGCGAGATCGAAATAAGGCTGAACCTGCCCGTTGGAGTTGTCGATGTACTTATATTGCGGAAGCGGCGGAACCACGCATCCCGGGGCAGGTTGCGATGTGTTCTTATCGGCTCCATCCATCTTGCCGCCGTCGTAAGCAACGACGAAGGCATGATAGCTGTGATTGATATCGAAACATGTTTGCCACGGAATTGGAGTCAGCGGAACCATCTTGCCCGTGGAAGTGAGCCCTTCGGTGGCCAGGTCTACTCCCGGCTCAAAGTGCGGATTGCTTCCAAAAATATTGTCCGGGGTGCGATTTTCCTGAAGAATCACCACCACATGTTTGAATTTAATGGCCTGCGCATTTGCCCAGCCAATCGCCCCTAAAGTCCACAACAATAAGATCGCAGCCATGCCAGCTTTGCCGATTGCGCTCAGACGAAAAATAGCCCTCAAAGCTTCTCCATTCCCGATGTGGTCGTGCGATTGTGCCGCAATCCTTGCGAATCAGCTGCACCAAAATGCATTTGGTTCATTTCGTCGACGCCGGACCGCGCTTGTTTCGCTTGCAGAGTGCCGCACACGGAACCGAAAGTGATTCTTTGTGTATTGCAGCAATCTTATCCTCGCTGGAGTCTCCCCTACAAGTTAACTCAACATATCCTCAGATGAACGTCTGCGCACACAGCCCGGGAAGACCATTAAGCCACATTTCCTTCTTGAAGTCCGTGTAAGGATTCGTATGATCGAAAGGGTAGTCCAGCTGGAGTCCAATGTTCACAAACCTTCAATATCAAATATTAAAGAAACTCTCTCCCGGTGGCCCACATTGTTGTGGAGGGGGCGTTTATAAAGGCAAATCGAAGCTCGCGGTTCTCATGGGGGATGAATTCTTCCCCAAGATTGCAGGGAAGGTGGTCATCGACTTCGGCTGTGGCGATGGAAATGACGCCGTAGAGATGGCTGGCAGGGGGGCCAAGCGGGTGATCGGGATTGATATCCGTGAGGATGTTCTCCAAGCCGCCAGACAGAACGCAGTCGCCAAGGGTGTTCAAGAGACTTGTCTGTTTGCCTGTTCGACGAAGGAACTTGCCGACATCGTCGTTTCCGTGGACGCTTTCGAGCATTTCGGCGACCCCGCGGGAATCTTAAGTATCATGAACCATCTCCTGCAGCCGACCGGCGAGGTGCTCGTCTGCTTTGGGCCAACCTGGTATCACCCGTTGGGCGGTCATCTGTTTTCTGTTTTTCCATGGGCTCATCTGATCTTCAGTGAGAAGGCCCTGATCCGTTGGCGATCCACTTTTAAGACGGATGGAGCAACCCGTTTTAGCGAGGTGGCCGGGGGCCTGAACCAAATGACGATCGCAAAGTTCGAGGAACTGATCGCGGGCAGCCCCCTCGAGTTAGCCAGCCTCGAACTTGTGCCCATCAAGAAGCTTCGACATTTCCACAACCGCTTCACGCGGGAATTTACCACTGCGGTGGTGCGCTGCCGCCTGGTCAAGCGAACCTGATGGCGAACACGCGAGGAACAGTGAGTCGGTGCGCTGCCCCCAAGTACGGCGTTCGCGTGTGCTATATTTCCCCAGATTAGACTAGGAGTTGTATGCGTCCAATTGGTGTGACGTTGGTTTGCTTATATCAGCTGCTGCGGGGTGTGATTGGGCTCGTCTTTGGACTTTTCATTGTCCTCTATACCGGGCCGACCAACCAATTCGTCGCCCGAGCCTCCCAAGGCAATGCCGCGGAACGCTGGATGGCCAACATCGGCCACGCGGCCGGCATCGTTATCGTCGTATTTGCTGTCGTGCACGCGCTCGCGGGCTATGGCGTTCTGCGCCGGCGAAACTGGGGGCGTCTGTTGACGATCTTAGTTTCTGCCCTGGAACTTGCGCTGATTCTTCCCGCCGCCATCCATGCCAATTGGTTTGCCCTCGTTTTTAGCCCGCTGAACGCGGCCTGCATCTTCTACCTCTCGATGCCGCCGATCCGGCGCGCTTTCCAGGGCGCGAGTAATCCAGTCTGGACGAGTGCCTAAGCTCCGCGACCTCCAGGATGGCATCAAAAGGCACCTCGCTGTATCGAACCATCGGGTGACTTTGGTAACGTGCGCTTGACCGGTGCATCGAACCGTCGCTCTGATTATGCGTGGTAAAATTTTCTTGACCTTGCCCACGCCAAATCCAAATGATCGCAGGAACTCCCCTGTCTTCGTGATAGGCTGCCATCGCTCTGGCACCAACCTCCTCTATGACATGTTGTTGTCATCCGGAGGCTTTGCCATGTACCGCGGGTATTTGCCCGTCTATAAGATTCTGATCCCCCGGCACGGTTCGATGGCGAGCCTCGCCAACCGCGAGAAGATTGTCGCCACCTGGCTTCGCAGCAAGGGCTTCCGCCGCACCGGACTGGGAGCCGAGCTTTTCTCTCCCCGCATCGTGAACGAATGCAGGACCGGTGGCGACTTCATTCGTCTCGTAATGGACTCCGTCACCGAGCGCCAGGACGCTCACCGCTGGGCGTTTCATGACGGCGATAACGTCCTGCACTTCCGGCGCATCAAGAAAGACATTCCGAACGCTTTGTTCGTGCACATCATCCGCGACGGTCGCGACATCGCTCTTTCGCTCAAGAAAATGGCCGGCTTCGCTCCCCTGCCCTGGGATCGCAGCGAAACCAATAGTCTGGTCGCCACCGCCCTCTACTGGGAGTGGATGGTGCGCCGCGGACGCGAAGCCGCAAAAGTCTTCCCCGCCGATTACATCGAGATCCGCTACGAAGATCTGGTTACGAATCCCCACGAAACTCTGGGCAAACTGGGCAGTTTCATCGACCACGATCTCGACTACGATCGGATCCAGAATTCCACCGGGGGTACACTTTCCAAGACCAATTCATCCTTCCGCGAAGAGGGGAAGGAAAAGATCAATCCGCTGGGCCGCTGGAGGGAACGCCTTTCCCCGGAGAACATCGCCGCTCTCGAAGGCGCTGTGGGCGCTTGTCTCGAGGAAAACGGCTACCAGCTCTCGCTTCCCGCGCCCGAGCGCCGCATCAGCTTGCGCAGTTCCTGGATGCGCCTAATGTACCCCGCATTTCTCGGCACCAAGCTCTGGCTCAAATTGAATACTCCTGTGGGCCGCCTCGCCAATGTTTCCGCGCTAGAGCTCACGGAAGACCCTTGCAAGATGCCGAGCGGGTGCTGACATGCCCCACCAGCATAATCCGGCGACCTTGCGCGCGGAAGTCAACCGCCTCCTCGCCGAAGGAGCACCCGACGCAGCCTCTCGACTCCTCGCCGAGCTCTGGCGCCGCGAACCCGGATCGGCCACCGCCAGTTTCGTCACCTCGCGCGTCGATCAACTTCGCGACAAACTCCCGCTCGCTAGATTCAAGCTAGCCATTCTCCGCTCCTTCACGGTCGAGCCCATCGTACCCCTGTTGCGTGCCGAGGCTTTCACGTACGGCATCGATCTCGAAGTCCACGTTGGCGACTTCAATGCCTACGTGCAGGATATCGTCGACGCTAACAGTTCTCTCTATCGTTTCGCCCCCAACGCGGTCATTCTGGCAGTTCGCACCGAGGATGTGGCACCGGATCTCGTCCGCGAGTTCGCCGATCTCTCGCCCGAAGTCGCCCACCAAGCCGCGGCTCGCGTTACGCGCGGCTACGAGCAGTGGATCAGCTCGTTCCGCCAGCACAGTCAGGCCGCGCTCGTTGTCCACGCGCTCGAACGACCCACTCATCCGAGTCTCGGCGTTCTTGACGGCCAATCCGAAACCGGCCAATCCGGACTCACGCGCCAGATCAACCGCGAACTGCGCCTCATTGCCGCAAGCCACCACGGCGTCTACGTACTCGATTACGACGCGCTGGTCGCGCGTCATGGCAGCCAGCACTGGCACGACGAACGCAAATGGCTGACTGCCCGCCTGCCCATCGCCGCGGGCCATCTGCTCCACATGGCCCGCGAGTGGATGCGCTTCGTAGTGCCTCTCGTCGGCCGCACTGCTAAATGTCTGGTTATCGATCTCGACAACACGCTCTGGGGCGGCGTCATCGGCGAAGACGGCATGGCCGGAATCAAGGTCGGTCCCGAATATCCCGGCGCGGCCTATCAGGCGCTGCAACGCGCGCTGCTCGATCTTTCGCGCAAGGGAATCCTGCTCGCCGCGTGCAGCAAGAACAATCTCGACGACGCCATGGAAGCCCTCGACAAGCATCCGGGGATGCTCGTGCGCTCCCAGAACTTCGCCGCGTTGCGCATCAACTGGACCGACAAATCCCAGAACCTTCGCGAGATCGCCCAGGAACTTAAGATCGGCCTCGACTCGCTCGCCTTCCTCGACGACAATCCTTTTGAGCGCGAGCAGGTCCGCGCCGCGATGCCCGAAGTCACCGTCATCGATCCCTCGCAGAATCCGCTCGATTACGCCGCCATCGTACGCGACTGTCCCGTCTTCGAACGCCTTACCTTATCCGACGAAGATCAACAGCGCACCGCCATGTACGCCGCGCAGCGCCAGCGTGCCGGCGCCGAACAGAGCTTCCAATCGAAGGAAGACTTCTTCCGCTTCCTCGAGCAGGAAGCCGAACTGAATCCCGTATCGGACCTTACGCTCGCGCGCGTCGCCCAACTCACGCAAAAGACCAACCAGTTCAACCTGACCACGCGCCGCTACACCGAGTCCCAGATTGCGGAGATGGCGAAGCATCCCGCCTGGAACATCTTCTCCATCCGCGTGCGCGACCGTTTCGGCGATCACGGCATCGTCGGCGTCGCCATCACTCATGACCAGGGCGACCAATGTGAAGTCGATACCTTCCTTCTAAGCTGCCGCGTCATCGGCCGCACCATCGAAACCGCGCTCCTCGCCCACATCGCAAAAAGCGCAGCCGAGCGCGGCTGCAAGCGCTTGGTCGGTCGGTTCCTGCCGACGAAGAAAAATGCTCCGGCGCGCGATTTCTACTCCCAGCACAAATTTGGACTCGTGGAAAAGAATGGCGAAGGTTCCCTCTGGTCGCTCGATCTCACCCGCCAGCAAGTGCCCTTTCCCGAATGGGTTAAACTAATCACGGCGCAGGGAGCACACGATTGACCGCTACTGTTTTCGATCAGATTCGAACCATGGCATCCGATCTTTTCGGAGTTCCCGTGGATCAAATCAGCGCCGCGTCTTCGGCGCAGACCCTCGATAACTGGGACTCGATCCAGCATCTGAACCTGGTACTCGCCGTCGAGGAAAAGTTCGGCCTGCAACTTTCTCCGGAAGAAATCGAGCAAATGAAAACTGTCGGCGACACGGCAAAACTGGTGGAAAGCAAACTCCAAGCCGCTCCGAGGTAGTTCTTGGCCATCGTCATCCAGCCTTATCGCCAGGAACACGAGCCGGCCGTCCAGGAATTCAATCGCCGGCTCCAGCAATCCTCAGGCGACCCCAATCTCGTATTTTCTCAAAACGCCATTCCGCGCTGGCTGCCGCCCGCCAGCAACAATCCAGTTTGGAATGAGTTCTTCGTCGCGGTCGAAGGATCGTCGGTGCGAGGCGCGTACGCCCTCAAGCAGGAACAGATCTTCACCCGTGGAAAAGGTCTGCACCGCGTGGCCTGCTACCATCACCCGCTTTCCGAGGGAATCGTCGATCGCGCCTATGCGAGCGTTGGCGCGCTGCTGGCGCGAGACGCGCTGGCGCGCCAGCCCTTTCTCTACGCGCTCGGCATGGGCGGCGCTGATCGTCCCATAGCAAAAATGCTGAAGGCACTCGGTTTCAGCCTGACGCCCATTCCGTTTTACTTTCACGTTTTGCATCCGGCCAAGTTTCTCCTGGAAATGCAAGCCCTGCGCCAGAAGCGATGGCGCGCAATCTTGATGAACTTAGCCGCCGCGACTGGCACGGGTTGGCTCGCCATCAAGTCGGCGCAAGCAGTCGCGCGGCTGCGCGGACGCCCTGGGAACTTCACGGCCGAAGAAGTCTCCGAATTTTCGGATTGGACCGAGAACCTCTGGAATCAGGTCAAGGACACCGTCAGCCTGGCGGCCGTTCGCGACGCGAACACCCTGCGACTCTTGTACCCACCCCAGGCCGCCAATATCAAGCGCTTGCGCATCAGCCGCAACGGCGCTGCGCTTGGATGGGCAATTGTCGGCGAGCGCCGCCAAGACGCCAAGTTTGGAAACATGCGCGTGGGCTCAATCGTGGATTGCTGGGCATCGCCGGAGAACTCTGCGGCAGTGGTCCGCGCAGCGATTCAGTCATTGGAGAAAGAAGGCGTCGATCTGATTGCCTCCAATCAGAGTCATCAAGGGTGGTGTGGTGCTTTCGGGAGCGCCGGCTTTCTGAAAGGCCCCTCGACCTTCGTCTTTGCCGCCTCCAAAAGACTGACGGAATTATTGCAGCCGCTCGACGAAACTCGACCGTCGTTTCACATCACTCGTGCCGACGGCGACGGGCTTCCCGCAAACTTCTAACTGCGGCTAGTTTCCCTTGTGTACCAGCGTTTCCTTGCTCGCCTCCGACGACAACGGATAGCCCAGCGAAATCATCACGTGCCCCCAGGCCGCCTCGATCTGCGCCACCGATTGCGGGGGAAGCACGGCCTTCCAGCCGCCCGATGCGGCTTTCCGGACGAACGGCTTATCCTGGCGTGTGTAGCGAGTCTGTACCCACTTCTTGCCTTGCGTTTCCTCCAACTGGCGCATCCGGTCGGCGGAGCTGAGTTCCGCAGCCCGCACCAGCCGCTCCCGCGTCGGCTCAATGCCCAGCAGTTTGGCCACTTTGACCAACTCGCGCGCCGGATCTTCAATCATGTCCTCATACCGCAACACGATAAAACCATCTCTGCCGCTGCGGGTGCTCAACCAGCTGGTCACGTGGTCGCCCCAGTTTGCCAGGCGGTCCCAGATCTTTCCTTCGATCCACGGCGGCAAAAATTGTTCGATCGGACAATTGTCGCTCATCGCCCTCTGCTTCATTTCCCAGTGATAGTTCGACACGGCCACGTCTCTGGGATCGCGAACGATGTAAATCACCCGCTTGTACCTCGGGTCGAAGACCTCGTGACTCTTCAGGATGCGCGGCCGCGGCAAGTGCCGCAGGTAATAGTCGCCGTGCTTGTACATGTCGGGAACCAGCCGCTCCACATTCAGAAACGTGACCGCCTCTTCCGTATGCGCGAGATTGCCCACCAGAAACCGGGTCCACGTATTGCCCGATCGCGGGTAAGAAGTCAGAAACACGTCATCGGGGAAAATCGTGATGTCGCGCTCGATGCGCAGCGTCCGGAACAGCACATCGTTCACCCGCGACAAATGCTTCAGACCCCTTTTGATCAACATGCAATATTCTCCTTACCCGGATGTCGCATCGTCGCGCTGGCTGCGCTCCCCATGCAACCAACCAAGAAATTTCTGTTTGCGCGCAAACATATTGCGAGCCTCGTCCCGTAGTGCGCCGACAATCTGATAGCGCGACATCGTGAACCACGGCACGCGGTGCGGAACACAACCATACTTTTCTTTGTATGTGCCCTCGCCTCCCCAATCATAGACGGTGACTCCGCGCCCCTTCCAGTAACGAAGGGCATACCAATGGCATGCTTCGTTGGGTCGCAGATTCTGATGCGATCGAAAACTCGCGTTTCCCCAAAACTCCGCAATCTTATTGAATCCAGGGTAGATTCCGGTCGCGATGCACTTCCCTTCCGCATCGCGCGCCCGAATCAGCAGCACGTTGCCGCTCGGCCCGACGTGCTTCACCAGCGATCGCACCCGCTCCACCGTATACGTAGGGACCAGCCCCTGCTTGGCGAATACGTCTTTCAGTTGCTCGTAGTATTCGTCGGCAAAGGCGAGGTCGTGCGCTTCTTCAATCGTCACGCCGCTCTTTTCCGCCTTGCGAATGCAGCGGCGGCACGCGCTGTCCATTCCGTTAAACAACTCTTCTTCAGACCGAGCCAGATCCGTGCGGTACGAGGCGTAATACTCGGCCTTGAACCCCAGTCCTTCGCCGTCCGCCACCGTAAAGTGCGGATCGGAGACTTCCATGTGCAGGCATTTCAAATCGTCCCACGCAAACTTAACGAGGGCTTCCAGGGCCGCGCGCCGCGAAACACCGGGCCGCAGATTGAACCCGATGTAAGGCGTGGTCCAGCCAGGAAACGAACTGCCCAGCACCTTCATGCCAAACTTCGAAAACGTGAGGCCCGTAAAGTATCCAACGACGTCGGTCCCCTCCCGCAGCTCCGCGAGCACCGGAGTCGCCCCCTGCGCCTCCTCCACAAATTGCACCCACGCGCGCGTCTGGAAGACCGTGCGATCCTCGAAGCTGTCGAGCAGCTTCCAGTCCGCCGTCTTGCCGTCAATCTGGTGCAGCTTCATCGCTCCCCAATCGCTTATCCACTCTCATTACGAACAGTAAGGGTATTGTTTTCATAATATTACAGAATATCGCTCAACCCCAATCCAAGTCCAGTACGCAATGCGAGATTCGCACCCGACGGTAATCACACCAATGGCCTCGGAGCGGTTAGCCCTCGGAAGCAATCTGCCCGCTAGACCGCCCGCCCGAGAAAGGTGCATTGCAGGTTCCAGGTGAACTGATCCAGATCGTTGGCCGCATAGATCCGCTTCAGAGCCAGCGGATCGTCTCCCGCGCGCACCGGTCCGGCCATCGTCAGTGCCGCGGACTTGAATCCCGCCTCTCGCGTAAGCTCCAGCGTTTGCTTCGACCACTGCGGATTCAGCGCAGGGTGCGGATACGAGAAATGGTCGATGGGTTCCCTGATCTCTTCTTCCAGTCTCTTCTTACAACCCATGATCTCCGAGCGCGCCTCGCTCTCGCTCACTTGCGCCACATTCGGATGGGAGAGCGTGTGACCGCCAATGGTGTGCCCTGCCTTTCTCAAGGCACGCACCTGCTCCCAATCCATCATGAATCCACGCTTCGCCTGAACCGGTTCAGTCTCCAGCGCTCTTTCGACTCCGCCGACGAAATCCTGCTGCACTTTGCCCGTCAATGCCGCGCCCCAGTCCCAAGCTGACGCCCTCGCCGCCTTGCGCTCTTCCGGTATGGTCAGATCGTAGGTTCGCTGGCTTTCAGGATGACTCCACCTGGACTGGCGCGTGCTGTTAAAAGCGTAACGGATCCGACAGTACCAAGGTAATATTCCGTTTTCCACCGCATCGACCATAATGTAGAAGGTCGAGGGGATGCCGTAGCGCTTGAGAATCGGCAGCGCTACTTCGTAGTTGTCGGCAAAACCGTCGTCAAAAGTCACGGCAACTGCCCGCGCCGGAAGTTCGCGGCCAGACCGGGCAAACTGCGCAACATCTTCCACGGTGACTGGGGAGAAATGCTGCGCCAGGGCCTTCATATGCGCTTCGAAGTTGGCGCGCGACTGCGAAATACCGAGAATATGGTCCGTAGCTTCTGGCTCTTCGAGGATCGAATGGTACGACAGGATTACTGCGGCGGGAGGGAAAAAGCGCCTTGCCGCGCTGAAAATTGGACTGCGGACAAGCGCTTTCTTGAACCAGCGCTTGGATGTCGACCTCAGCACTCTCAACGCTCCCCGGGCCCCGAAACGCGCAACGGCCTCGTGATAGTATACCGATTTGGTGGGTTCCAACCGCAGCGGGCGGACACCCAAGACTACAGAATAAGCACGTGTGAAGGCGTCAATCGCAGCCGATTTGTGTCGCCTGCATTCGCTAACTGATTGATAAAACGAGGGCAACGTGAGTTCTAAGCAACAAGTAAACGATCTGTTCACCCAGACTGTTGACGACTGGGCCCGGTATTACGACGACCCGGCGCCCCCGAATCTGACCGCTCAAAATTTCGTGTCGCGACGCCGTTTTGCCATCCAGATGATCGAAGACCGGCTGGCCAAAGGGTCCAAGATTCTCGATGTGGGCTGCGGAACCGGCCATCTTGCCGCCGAACTTGCCCGCCGCGGCTACGATACCTGGGGCACGGATTTATCGGCCGGCATGGTGGACTACGCCCGCGCCAACTATAACCAGGATCGTTATCAGGTAGGCGACATCGAGAAGATTCCATTTCCCGACAATACTTTCGATGGCATCGTGTGCCTCGGCGTGGTGGAGTACCTCGCCAGCGACGGCCCGGCGCTAACCGAGATTCATCGTGTGCTCAAGCCGGGCGGCTGCGCGGTCATCACCACTCCCAGCAGCATTTGTCCTTTTTTCTATCTCGATCGTGTGCTCGTTCGCACTCGTTTCGCCATCCGTCCGGCGACCAGCGTGGTGCGAAGCCTGTTTGGCGGCAAGCCGCGTCCCGCTCAGACATTGCCCAAAGTTGAACATCGCCGCTATCGCCGCGGCAGTTGGGAGAAGCTCCTGCGCTCTCACCAGCTCGAACTCGAGGATTGGGTTTGTCACGCTTGGGGATGCTATGCCGTGGAGCGTTTCTTCCCTCAGGGAGGGTTCTGCCGCGCCAGCGATCAGTTCGCTCGCAACCGAGCCGTCAACTGGCTCGCCTCCGATCAACTGGTTCGCGTCCGCGCGGTCAAATGAAGACATTCGGTCAGTGATTTAGTACTTCGCGATAGACGTTGAGCCACTGCCCGCGCACCGCGTCCCACGTACATTTGCGCGATTCTTCGTAAGCATTCTGTGCCAGCCGCGCAGCCAATTCCGGATCGCGCAGCAGGCGAATGACGTTCGCAGCAAGCGTTTTCTCGTCGCCAACCGCTGACAGCAACCCGGTGCGCTCGTTTTCAACAAGATATGGCATCGACTCCGGCGAAGTCGTCACCACGGGCGTCCCCGCCCCAAATGCTTCGATCACCGAAACCGGCATATTGTCGAGCCACGAAGCGTTGATAAAAATATCGGCGTTGTCATAACAATCCCCGATCTGCTGTCGCGAAGCCACTCCCATGAAGTTGACGCCGCTAAGCTTCAGATCCGAAGCCAACTTCCGGATCTCCGCTTCAAGCGGACCACTGCCCACCAGATCGAGCCTCGCCTCCGGATATTCTTTCTTCACTTCCGCGAACGCCTTAACGACCACATCTACGCTGTAGTACTCCGAGAACCCGCGCGTGCACACCAGATGCGGCCCAAGCGGCCTGCGCTCGCGATAGCGAAATTGGGAAAGATCGACCAGGTTGGGAACCACAACCGCCGGTAGCCCAAATTCGCGAAACACATCCACCAGGTATCCAGAGGGCACGGCGATGCAGTCCACACGCGACATCACGAACTTTCCCGAACGGAAGCGCTGCAAGTGATCGCGCGCTTCTCCGCTCCGGTAGTTAATGATGGTTCTTGTACCGCGCAGCTTCGCGAAGAACCACGCTGGCGCGGGCGCAAGCAGAAACGACCAGTACGACGCGGAGAAGATGTGCGCCACATCGACGTCTTTCAGCCCGCGCCACAAGCGCCAGAAGTAAATCGGCTCGCGCAGAACTGTGCGCAGACCCGGAATTTTCTCCGCCCACGCAAGTGCACCCGGTAGCGCAGGGTCGACGCCGATGAAGCAGACCTCGACCTCCGGATCGTTCTGCCAAAGGCGCATTAGCAGATCGGCCTGTACCGCTTGCCCGCCAACATAACGCAGGCTCGGCGCGACGATCGCAACTTTCATTCGCGTGGGCGCTTCCGGCTTGACCGCTCCGCTCATACGCACGGGTTCCGCCGTTTCTGATTGAGAAGTCTCACGTAAAGATCTTCGTACTGCCGGCAGACGCGATCGACGCTGTAGTTCTCTTCCGCAAACCGTTGCGCGTTCTCGCCTTGCTCCTTGCGAAGGCTGGCATCCAACAAAAGGCGGCAAACCGCGCTCGCGAATTCGCGTTCGTTGCCCGCAGCCACCAGCGCTCCGCGTTCCGCATCCACCAGTTCGCCGTTGCCGCCAACATCGTAAGCGACTACGGGCAAGGCGGCTGCCTGTGCCTCCAGGATCGCATTGGATAGACCCTCGGAATCGGATGTGAGCACAGCAACGTCGGTCGATGCCAGAACAGCGGAAACATCGCGGCGATCGCCGAGAAAAACGACCCGCTCCCCAAGCCCCAGCGCAGTGGCTTGCCGCTCCAGTTCAGGACGCAACGGTCCATCGCCCACCAACACGAATTCCACCTCCGGCATGCTCTTGCGAATGTCGGCGGCGATCCGCAAGAACCCGGCATGGCCCTTGTACTCGGCGTTCATGCGCGCCACCATCACCACGCGCAGAACCCCAGACCTTCGCAGCAGCGCGGGCGATGCCCGCTCAAACACCTCCGCTGGAAGAGCGTTCCCAATGACCACCAGCTTTTCGGGCGCCACCCCCGCCGCCGCCAGGTAAGAGGCTCCAGCCCGTGAATTGCACACCACCGCGTTGCACCAGCGGAATGCCACCGCCTGCGCGCGATTTTGCGCCCGCGTCATCAAGTCGCCGAGTTGACGGTGGCTGCCGATGACAACCGGCACGCGCCCCAGACGAGCCGCTGGAATGAGCGTAAGGTTCGTGTAGAAATCGAAAGCATGGGCGATCTCAACATGGTTCCGCCGCAGATGGCGGGCCAGGTTGAGCCGCGTGCGCAGCGACTGCCATCCAAACAGGCTGTTGCCCAACGGAAATTGAGCGACCTCCCCAAACTGGCCGGCGAGGGGGCCGCGAGGGTTGACGCATCCCAAATGAACCTGAAACCTGGCGGCGCGGGCATTTTGCGCAAGCACCGCGAACTGCCGCTCCGATCCACCTGTCTCAAACGTGTTGATCATGAGAAACAGGTTGATCGGCGATCTGTCGAGACGGCTCGCCGTTATGCTGGTAGCGTTCGCGGCGCCCACCCGGTCATTCCCCCACCGGGGCCGACGCGAACACGGCAGGGCCCGGAACCTTCCGCCGGGAATCGGCGACCACCGGCAGCGAGAACAGTCCGGCGGGCTTGACGTATTTCTCCAGGAAATTGCGGTGCCACAGTTCGAACATCAGCAACCGCCAGAGCCGCCCCGTGTTGGCTCGACCGCGAAGAAGATAATCGTCCATCACCGTGCGAATTCCGCTCGGCTGGAAGTAGCCCCGTTCGAGCGTGCGCGGCTCCAGCAGAATCATCAGCATGTCTTTCAGTTCGTGGCGCATCCAGTGCACCAGCGGGAGCGAAAATCCCCGCTTTTCCCGGTACAGCGTCTCCCGCGGCACGCCGATTCGTTCAGCAAGCTTGCGCAAAATGTATTTCTGCTCCCGGCCGCGCAGCTTCCACTCCGATCCGAGCCCGGTGGCCCACTCGACAAAAACGTGGTCCAGGATCGGAACGCGTACCTCGAGCGAATTCAGCATGCTCATGCGGTCAACCTTGGTCAGAATGTCGTCCACTAAGTAGGTTTTCGTGTCGACGTAGAGTAACTGGCTCACCGGTTCGTCGGTCGGCGCGGCGGCAAAGCGCCGCCGCAGAACATTGCCGGGATCGTCCCCGCGCCGAAGAATCGCGCGGAACTCGTCCGAGAGCAGCTCCGTATCGCGTTCGAAATCGGGCAGAAACGAAATCCGGTCGATATACCGCTCCTGCCACGGCAGCGAAAGATTGTAGCTCAAGGTGCGACCCCGCATCCCGCGAGGCACGTGGGGGAATATCCTCTCGCGATAGAACTTGCGGGCCCACTCCGGAATGTGCTCGAAAATCTTGCGGTCGGCGTGAATGCGGTAGCGATCGTAGCCGGCAAAGATTTCATCGCCGCCGTCGCCCGAGAGCGCGACCGTGACGTGCTGCCGCGCCATCTGCGACACATAGTACGTCGGCAGCATCGACGAATCCCCAAATGGCTCTTCCAGCGAACTGGTCAGATGTTCGACGGTCTGCACCACATCCGGCTCGAGAATCATTTCGTGATGCTCGGTGCCAAACTTTTCCGCAACCATGCGCGCATAGCGCGCTTCGTTGAAGTCGTCTTTCGTGAACCCGATGGAAAACGTCTTGACCGGCTTGGAGCTGGCGCGCGCCATCAGGGCCACGATGGTCGAGGAATCCGTGCCGCCGCTCAGAAACGCGCCCAGCGGCACGTCTGAAATCAGCCGGATCTTCGTCGCTTCCAACAGCCGCTGCTCCAGCTCTTCCAGACACTCTTCTTCGCTTTTCGGAAAATGCGTGTTGTATCGCGGCAGGTCCCAGTACTGCCGGATCGTGATCTCCCCGCGTTCGAACTCCAGCAAGTGTCCGGCGGGCAGCTTCTGAATGCCGGTAAATGCGGAAATCGGCTCCGGCACGTATTGATAGTAGAGATATTCCAGCAGCGCTTGCCCGTTGACTTCGGCCAATTCCGGCGCCACCGCCAAAATACTTTTCACCTCCGACGCGAAGTACAGGTTGCCCTTGTGCAGCGCGTAGTAGAGCGGCTTCTTGCCCAGGCGGTCGCGGGCCAGCGTCAGCTTGCGCTTCGTCTTGTCATAGAGGGCCAACGCAAACATGCCGCGCAGTTTCTTAACGCAATCGGCGCCCATCTCTTCGTAGAGGTGGATGATGACTTCAGTATCGGTCTTGGTGTAGAAGCGATGGCCTCGGCTTTCCAGTTCCGGCCGCAGCTCGGGAAAATTGTAGATTTCCCCGTTGAACACGATCCACGCATTACGATCCTCGTTAAACACGGGCTGGTGGCCGCCCGAAAGATCGATAATCGACAACCGCCGCATGCCAAGCCCCGCGCCGTCTGCCACGTAGATGCCTTCATCGTCCGGGCCCCGGTACATGATCTGATCGCACATATGGCGCACGAGGGCTTCGCTAATATTGCTCTCGCGGCTGGCGCTGACGACTCCGGCGATTCCACACATGATCGGATCTTACCCTTTCTGGCTCACCGGCACGGGCCTGGAATTTTCTGGCATAGCCACCGCCGCCAATCGTTGGAAGCGATAGTCGCGATAGTCGCCGGGGTTCCCCCCCCGCCCATCGCAGGCTGCCAGCAGGATGTTCGTCATCTCGCGCGCACTCACAAAGTGCAAAGTCTCTTTTCGCTCCGGAGCGCCGCCCACCAGATCCTCCATAAATTTGCCGAATGCCTCGCCCGCAACCGCGTCCCTCTGGTTCGGATGCATCCCGTGACAATGCAGCTTGATGAAAATCCAGTCGGGACGCCCTGCCACCCCGACTTGCGCCTGCTTCCACAGCGCGAGGCGCTCGATGGTCATCGCACTCCTTTCGTTGATTTCTCCATTTTCAATCGCTGGCTTCCTGCGGCGTAGCGTGCGGCCGATATCGGCGACGAGTGGGCCTTGGATGATCAGCGGAAAGGTCTTGGCCGCCCGTCCGGCAACCAAGTCGTTGCCTTTGCGATGAGGTGCGGCCTGATCCAGCGGCAGCGCGCATTCGTAGACGCTATTGATCTTCCCGATTTGCGCCCGGTTTAAAACCGAGGTCGGCATGGTCAGGTCCGCATAGCACCCGGTTTCCGCGAGAATTTGCATCTCCGAATCCACGCCGCACAGCTCGCCTCCGGCGGAATTGGCCAGCGCCCAATTTCCGTGCACGAAGGCATAGCGCGCCTCCGCCGATCCCTCCTCCACCGCAAGACACCTATGACGAAACGCCAAGATGTCCCGAAATTCCACCAACTGCCGTCGCGTATTTTCGGCGGTGTCCGGTTCGAAAATGCCATGGTGCAGATGCACTTCAATCTCGCCCCACCCTTGGCGGCAGTGCTCGGCAAGCGCCGCCACTAGCCCTTCGTCGTACTGTTCGGCGGGATAGAAATACGTGTGAACAAAAGGCCGGCCCTCTTCATCCCTCCACCGGTCGGCGATCTTGGGATATTCGCGGCACCACCATTCCACCCGGCGCTCCTGTTCGAAGCGCGAGACGCGTTTGCGTCCGTCCTGGGCGTCAATCGCCGGCTCAAAGTGATCCGCCAAAACAAAAATGAGATGCACTGGACCCGCCACCGACGAGCGCAACCCGCGCCACATCGCCCCGGGCAGCACTTTCCTCGCATACGCAAGTTTGTTGACAAGGCCCATTTCAATCCATGAATCCAAAGATTCGGTTCCAGTCCTAAGTACCGTCTGATTACATCCAGCAAGCTTCCCACTGTCATCCTGCGCGAGCGACGGACCTTTGCATTCTGCGCGCGCCACCACCGGCGTTGCGGATCTCTGGGCGGCAACCTCTAGCGCAGCGGCTTTCGTCCCCGAACCGCAATCGAGAATTCCCCGATTCGCATGTCCTCCATCCCCATCGCCTCGTACCAGCGGAACACTTGCTCATAGGTATGCTTGGATTGGTACTTCGGTGAATACCAATCGAAGGTGTCCAGCATCCGCGCCTCTGGAGTGCTTTGCCGGTTCACCGGAAACACATGATGCAGCAGACCCGCGGCCGGACGCCCCACCAGCGGCACTTTCCGCAACACCTCTTGCGTATTGTAGAGAACCGGCACCGCGACCTTCAGGACACTGTGCAGCGTTTCGGGCTTCATTTTGTGCGTGTAGCGTCGCCAGAAATCGCTGAAGCGATACCACTTGTTGTATCCGCTGTACAGCCATACCGCGAGAATGCCGCCCGGCTTCAGATACTTGCCCAGCGTCTTCACCGCCGCTTCACAATCCGGTGTGTGATGAAGCACTCCCATGCTGTAGATAAGATCGAAGCTATCCGGAGCGAACGGAAGCGCGAATACATCCGCCTGGAAGGCCACGAACTCGCGATCCGCCAGGTTCTTCGCTGCCACTTCCGCCGCCGCGCTCAGATCGATGCCGACCACCCGCGCGCCCCACGCCGTGGCAACCTCGGCGAACCGTCCCATGCCGCAACCCACATCCAGAACCAGCTTACCCTTGAGATCTTCGGGCCGTAGCGCCGTCTTCATCCGGAAATTGAGGTCGGCCTCGCGTACGTCGTCGTGATCGAGTTGCGTCTTCTGATAGCGGTGCCACTGGAATCCAAAACTCGCGGCATAGTGCTGCGCATCGACGAAACGCGCAATCCCATTGACAAAGGGATACGCGCGCTTGCAGGCGGAGCACACATAGCCTCCGCCACCGTCGCTATCGAGCTTCGATCCGCAGTTCAGGCAACGCAGTATTGCCTGTAATTCAGCGGGCAGGAGTGACTGCGCCTGTTTTTCCTCGATCGGCATAAACCTCCAGAAAATGACGGCCCCGTTTCGGCGGCGGTGGAAGCGCCGATCCCTGGCCTTGATCTTGTTCTTTGGTTGTCTGCAATAAAGTTGCCGTGAAAACCACCGCAAAATACGGGAAATACTGGTAGGCCTCCGGGGCAAACAGCGCGCCCACAATAAACCCCACCAGCGAACTGGTAAGCGCTCCCACGAACAGGATGACTTCGGTATCGAGATCGGTCCGCTTCCGCAGGATCTTCAGGTTCCGAAACGCTTTTCGGAAAAACAGCAGGTAAATAATGAGAACCGGAATGCCCCCTTCCGCGGCCACCTGAAGGTACGTCATATGAACGTCGCGCCACACACCCGAATATGTCGGAAAGTCGCCCACTCCGATGCCAAAAATGGGATACGCTTCGATGGCGTCAACCGCGCGGTACATCAGAAACTTGCGTTCTTCGTAGGATCCGTATGCCGACTGCTCCGTTGTAGTGGCGCCCGAGAGCGCCTGAAACCGATCGTAGAGTTTGCCGCCCGCCGTAAACATGATGAGCACGGCGGCTAACGCGGCCGTGACAATCAGGTACGGGCGCTTGCCCTTGATCGCGAAATAGTAGAGTGTGACGGTTCCGGAGATCACCAGGTTGATAAAACCGGCCCGCGAGGCAGTCACGAAGATCGTCAGCAGCATGACCAGCATGCCGCCGAGCCACACCGTTTTGACCAGAAAGCTCTTGGCCGTAACCATGAACGCCAGCGCAAAAGGCAGCGCCAGCACGATGGCGAAAGCCAGATCGTTCGGATTTGAGTAAATGCCTCCCAGCACGCCAGCCAGACGGTCCACACCACGGCCTTTCGCCAGAGCAGCCACGCAAGCCACCACCACCGACGAGGCTTGAATAAAAATGATCCGCCGCAAGCGTCCAAAACTGGTGATGAGCAGGAATACCATCACCCAGGCGATCCAAATCTTGGAAAAATCGATCGTCTTGGATACCGCCCCCCCCTTCCAAACCGGCGAGAGAAAACCGCCCATGAAAAGCAGGACGATCATGGTGAGCAGCAGCCACGCTTCCTTCGGAAGATCTTTGAACGTGCGTTTGGTGCGCCCGAAGCTCTTGAACAAGCCCCAGATCGCGAGGATGGCAGTAATTTTGGCGAGGGGAGCATACTTGAGGCCCGGCACCCAGTCTTCCGGACGCGCGCAATAGACCACAAAAAACGCACTCAGCCAGAAGAACGGCTTCTTGGTCGGGTCGGTCACCTCGAAGTAGCCGCGTCCTCTCGACACTCTCTCCGCCGGTGTCGCGTTGCCGCTCTCGCCAATCGCCACAAATTCCTCTTTCCCTGGTTACGGCGGTGATCTGCCGACCGACGTTACGCCGAACGCGCCGGCACCACGGCCGCCGCGTGCGATTTCTTTTCCGCCGCCGACTCCAACACTTCGCTGAACCGCTGCCCGATCGCCGGCCAGTCGTACCGCGCGGCCGTCTCGGCAGCCGCCTTTTCATAGCGCCGCCGCAGTTCGCGATCGCGCAACAGCAGGACCACTGACTGCGAAAATGCCCGGGCGTCGTCGGCCAGAATAATGTCGCGGCCGTGCTGCACGTCCAATCCCTCCGCGCCCACAGTCGTCGAAACCACCGCCTTCGCCGCCGCCATCGCCTCGTAGATCTTCAGCCGCGTACCGCCGCCAATCCGCAAAGGCACGATCACCACCGCCGATTCCCGCAGATGCTCAACCACCGAGGGTACGAGTCCCGTCACTTCGATCGAGTCCGAGGCCCATTTCTCGACGCGGCGGACCGGATTGCGCCCCACGATGCGGAATCTTGCCTCCGGCACCTCAGCCTTGATCGCCGGCCAGACTTCGTTGCAAAAATACTCCACCCCATCCACGTTCGGCTCCCAATCCATGGCACCGACAAAGGTGACCAGCGGCGCGGGTTGCGGCACACAGCCATCCGCCGCGTTCTCACCGGGCGTGTAGTGCGCAAGATCCACTCCCGTGGGAACCACCGTAACGCGATTTCCATCCACCCACTGCATCATCAGCGCGCGGTCGTTTTCCGAGACCGCAATCACATGCTGAAACTTGCGCACCGCGCTCCGCTCGTAGCGCAGCATTTTCCGGAACTCCATGCGGTACATCGCCTTCTTGACCGGGTTCCCTGCCGTCTCGGCATGCCGCCGCCAGATTTCGCTCTCTACATTGTGCTGAAACAGCACGCTCGGAATGTTCAGCCGCCCCGGAAAATTCACCGCCGCATCCAGAAAGTCGCATACCGTCACGTCAAAGCGTTGCTCTCGGAACCATCTCCGAATTCGCTGCTGCACCCGGGCGTTGGCAAAACGGCTGACCGCATACGGCGGCTGCGCTCCCACATGCCCCAGATAATCGAGGCCGCGCGCGACTCCCGCCAGTTCCCTCTTGCCCGTGCACACGGCGACTGCTCCCGGCAACTGCCGCTGCAACTCACGCTCGTAGTCCGCGTCCGGGTCCCCTCCATAGTAGGAATAAAACGTGAGCTCATGCCGTGCCGACAAAAATCGCAGCACATGATAGCTGCGGATATTGCCGCCATTCTGCACCGGCAGCAGCTTATCGGCTTTGACCCAGAGGATTCTCATAACGGCTCAGCGCACCCAGACTGCCTTCCTCCCAGTCACAAAATTCACGAACGCGACCAACGCGGCCGAATTCAGCACCACGAACGTGCGCGCCGCATCCGCCAGCCGCGACAGCGGGCCCAGTTTAATTTCTCCCCATGCCGCCAGGCTGAGCAGATAAAACCCAAGCTGCGCCACCAGCGCCACCCGGTAAAAAGGCTGCCGCAGAAACATCGAAGCCACCAGAAGGCCCAACAAGGCGAACGGCACTGCCAAGCGCGAAAGTTTGTGGCTCACGAATTCAAATCGAATCGCGTTCTTCGAACTCAGCAGCCAGGGCGCAAGCTGCAGCAACTGATAGTTCCCGCTCAGCGTGCGCACCTTTCTCGAAAATTCGCGGCTTCCCCCCAGGTTCGGCGAGTCCCACGCGCGGGCCCGAGAATCGAAGATCACGCGCGCTCCCCTGCGCACTACCTGCATCGGCAATAAAACGTCGTCCAGAATAGTGCCTTCGGGCAACGGATCGACAAGTTCCCGGCGCGCGCAATAGATCGCTCCCGTGGCGCCCACAACCGAACCCGAGGCCGACTCCAGGTCCCGGACTTTCTTTTCGATTCGCCAGTACAGCCCCATCCCCTTTCCTGTCTCGCCGCTGGCCGGATCTCCCAGCATCAGTTCCCCGCTCGCCGCCCCAACGTCAGGATCGCCAAAATTCTCGACCAGAAAACGTAACGCGCCCCGCTCGATCTGCTGCCGCACGTCGGTGAAGAACAACACCTCGCCGCGCGCCGCCTGGATCCCATCGTTCAGGCCCGCCGCTTTCCCCTGCGACTCCGCTTTCATAACCGTTCGCACCTGCGGATCGCGCTCAAACTCGCCCAGAATCGCCGCCGTTCCGTCGCTCGAACCATCCGACACCACCACCACTTCCAGTTTCTCCCGCGGATAGTCGAGCGTCAGCAGGTTCTCCAGCTTGTGCGCGATCGCCGCCTCCTCATTTCGTACCACCATCACCGCCGAAACCGATGGCTCGCCCGAACCGCGGCGCACCGGGCGCGGCGACCACCGGCTGCGCAGCCACAGCCACGCCGGATACCCGAGATAGGAGTAGCCGATCACTGCTGCCGCCAGCCAGAATACCCATCTCATTTTCATTGCGCGCCACGGCCCAGCAACACCGTCTTCACGGTCAGAAATAGGATCACCAGATCCAGGCCAATGGAAGCGTTCTTGATGTAGTACAGGTCGTACTGAAGTTTTTCACGCGCATCCTCGACCGTGCTGCCGTACTTGTACTTGATCTGCGCCCATCCCGTAACCCCGGGCCGCACCATGTGCCGTACAAAGTAAAAAGGAATCTCTTCCTGGAGCATTTCGATGAATTCCGGACGCTCCGGACGCGGCCCGACAAATGCCATATCGCCTTTGAGCACACACCACATTTGCGGAATCTCATCCAGGCGCGACGTGCGCAGGAACTTGCCCACCCGCGTGATGCGCGGGTCGTTATTGGCTGCCCATTGCGCCCCGGTGCCGGACTCGGCATCTTGCCGCATGGTGCGGAACTTCACCACCTTGAACAGACGCCCACCCTTGCCCACCCGCGTTTGCGTGTAGAACACGGGCCCTTTGGAATCGAGCCGAACGGCGAGCATGACCAAAGGGATCAGCGGCAGAGCGAGGATCAGGCCGATCAGCGAAATGATGACGGAGAACGCCCGGCGAACCAACAGGAAGGGCGTGCCGCGGCGAAACCCTTCGTTAAACACCAGCCAGCTCGGGTTCAGGTTTCCGACTTCGATCTTGCCCGAGATCTTTTCCAGCCACGAGGCTGCCTCTTCGATCTTGACGCCCTGCATGCGCAGTTCCAGCAGTTCCTTCATGGGGATGGTGCCGCGGCGATCCGGCATGGCTACGATCACGCGATGGACTTTTTCCTTCTTCACCATCTCCATCATGTGAGCCGCCACCGACTCCCGCGTCACCTCACCTTCGAGTTTGCCCGTCCAACTCGCAATCTCCACTCCAATTTCAGGATTCTTCCGCAGCCCTTGCACCAGGCGCTGCGCGCTCTCGGAGGCTCCCAGAACATAGACGCGTTCCACCAACATCGGCAACTGCACCAGCCAGCCGTAACCCAGACGCCATCCGAAAAGGGCAAAGGTCAGGATGACCAGGCCCAGCACCGAGGAATCGCCGCCCAAAAGGAATTTGGGGTGGACATAACTGATGCCAGCCGTCACAAAAGCCAGCACGCCCAGCAACAGAAACAAGCGGAAAAAGAGCTCACCCTTCGTATTCAAGCGGGCGGTATCGTAGAGGTCGAACAGATGCGAACACAGCAGCACCACCCCGGTGAATACGAAGATCTTGAGGTAACCTCCCTCATAATTGAGCACCAGGTAACTGTTTTCCCCATGCACAAGAACCGCCGCCACCAGGAACGAGGTCCAAATAATCAGGGCCTCTCCCAGCAGCAGGATGAGTGTTCGAATCGGGTAGTAGACATGAAACAGCCGAATCAATGGGACCTCGGTTCATTTCAGGCTTGGCTGTTCTTGTCTTCGTCGGGGCGATGGCCATAGCCATAACCGTATCCGTATCCGTAGCCATAACCGTAGTAGTACTTCGACTGCGCCATATGCTCGGGAGACGCGCCGTTCAGCACCACTCCCAGCAGCATCTTGTCCGGAAACTCTTCGCGCGCGCGCCGCGCCAAATCGGCCGGCGTCGCTCCCGAGCGCACCACCAGAATCACGCCGTCACTGACGCCTGCGACCAGCGTCGCATCCGAAACCAGCACCACCGGCGACGTATCCAGAATGATCCAGTCAAACATGTGCTCGACGCGTTGCAAAAGCAGCTGCAAACGTCCGTTCGCGAGCAATTCGGCGGCGCTCGGAACGCTCCGCCCCGCCGCCATGAAGAACAGGTTTTCCATCGGCCCGCGTTGCAGGGCCGCGAACTCGTCGCATTCGCCCAACAGGTATTCCGCCAAGCCCGGCGATTGCGCCGCTCCCAGGGGCCGATGCAAGCCCGGCTTGCGCAAATCGCAGTCAATCAGCAGGGCGCGACGCCCGTGTTGCCGCACCATCACCTGCGCCAGATTGGCAGCCGTGAACGACTTCCCGTCTTTCGGAAGCGCGCTCGTGATCAGCAACCGCTTCAACGGCATCTTCTCCCGGATCTGATAGAGACGCGAACGCAGGCTGCGAAACTCTTCTGCGCCCGCGCGCCGATCGCTGTCCCCAAAGAACAACATGGTGCGCGGATCCGGGTTCCACTCGGTTTGGGCGCACCGGGCCAGCAGCGCTTCGTAGGTCAGCCCCGAGACTCCAGGGGATACGGTCGACATGCTGGTGATCCTGGAGTCGGCCAATACCTGCCGCGCAGGCATGGATTCGTTCTGCACTTCCGGTTGCGCATAAGCGGGCTCGACATGCGTCCCCGTGGAGGCGGCTCGTTCCTGCTCGGCGCGCTTTAACGCGTCATGGATGCGGCTCATAGTTTCCTTTCCTTGGGGAGATCCTGTGGTTCCGATTGGCGCAGCCGGTCGGCCAGCATTGCCAGGGTGCGCAAAGCCTCGACCAGATCGAACTTTTCCGGGGACGGTGCCGGCCCCGCCATGGAGGCAGCGGGGGCGCCATCGATCAAGTCGAAATCCGTTGCGACAGAATCCACCACTGCGGCCGGCACCGTCTTCTTCTGGTCGACGAACGCGCTCACCAGGCAGTGCTCGCACAGCAAATTGATGATGCGCGGAATCCCCTGCGCATACCGGAAAATCGCCACCGTGGCGTCCGGCTCGAAAATCGGCTCCCCGTTCGACCCCGCGATGCGCAGCCGCTGCGTGATGTAGGACTTGGTTTCCTCGAGATTGAAAGCATGCGTCTTGGCCCGCAGCGTCAAGCGCTGCCGTAATTGCCGCAACTGCGGCTGTTTCAGCCGCTGTTCCAGTTCCGGTTGCCCCACCAGCACGATCTGCAAAAGCTTCTCGGTGAAGGTCTCCAGATTGGTGAGCATCCGGATCTCTTCCAGCACCTCATCGGAGAGGTTCTGCGCCTCATCGACAATCAAAACCGCCGTTTCCCCCGCCCGATAGCGATCCAGCAGCCAGTTGTAAAGCCGCTGCAGCACCTGGCTCTTCGCCTTGGTATCGCAGGGAATCCCAAAATCGGCCATCATAAAGTCGAGCAGTTGGGGCACGTCCATGCGGGAGTTGAAAATGAAGGCCGTCGCCACCTGTTGCAGGCGCAGCCACTCCAGCAGTTTATTGATCAGCGTCGTCTTTCCAGTGCCCACTTCGCCGGTCAGCAGCACGAACCCCTTGCGGCTCTGGATACCGTAAGTCAGGCATGCCAACGCCTCTTCGGTATGCCGCGTGAGATACAGGTAGCGCGGGTCCGGATTGACGTTGAACGGGTTGGCTCGAAGTCCAAAAAATTCTTTGTACATAAACGTGCTCTAGACCTTAACCGCCTCTTGATCTTTTGGCGGAGCGGAATCACCCTTGCCCCAGAAACGGCGGTGCCCATTCCCGTTCGCAGCCGCGGCCACTTCCCCTTGTTCCCCCAGCCACGGTACGGAAATCAGCAGCGGCAGATCCGTACAAGCGGCGGCATCTTTTTCGGTGCGGATCGACTTGTCGGTAAACTCCAGAATCATGCCGATCGCAACCCCCAATCCCAGACCAACACCCAGGCCCCCTAATGACAAAACCCATGGAATCGGGAACGTGGGCGTCTGCGGCAAAGGGGCCGTGGCCACAATGTGCATCTGCTCGCCCTCTTGCTGGTTTTCCATGCTGGTGCCCAGCTGGGCCGAGCTTTTCTTGGCCAGCAGCTCCTTATACTGGGCCTGCGCGTTATCGTTGTCTCGGGTAAGCAGCTTGTATTGCTCCTCGATCCCCGGACTCATCGCGGTGCGGCTCTGGTAGATCGTAATCTGGCTTTGCAGCTTCTTCTGGTCCTGGGCAGCCTGCTGAATCACCTCCTGGTACTGGTGAATCTGCAGCCGGAGTTGGCCGATTTCCGGCGGCTCGGTGGCATTCGGCGTATCTCCCTCGGTCGAACCGGAGGCCGTCTTGGTCCCGGCCTCTTTCAGCTTTTTCTGGACGTCGGCGATTTCCGCTTTGGTTTTGATCACATCCGGATAATCGTCGGTATAACGCGCCTGTAGTTGCTGAAGTTGTCCCTGGAGTTGCGCCAGTTCTTGTTCGAGAGTCACCGGATTGCTGCTGGACAGCGAACTCTTCCAGGCGGCCACCTGTTGCGCTAGCATGCTTTCGGTGTACGCCTTGTCCTGCTGGGCGCGGCTTAAAGTGCCGGTCGTGGCATCGAGTTGCGAATTCAGCGACCCCAGCATGCGCATGTTGTTATCGATGTCCGTCGGCAACTGGCCCAGATATTGCTTCTTGAAAGCCGCCAGCTTGGCATCCTGATCGTCCACCGCCTGCTTGGCGTCTTTCAGTTGGCTGTCGAGAAAATTGGTGGTGCTCGTGGCGGCCTCGGACCGGCTGCGCAGGTTTTCATTCACCATCAGCGAGGTCATGGCATCGCAGATCTTTTGCGCGCGCTCCGCATTCCCGTCCGTATAGATGACATTGAACCCAGGCAGCGGTTCGTTGCTGACAGTGCCCTTCTTGGCCTTGGCGCCAGGAGACGCCGCCGCCGCCGCGCTCATCGTGGTAATCACCGGCTCCACGTCCAGATTCTGCTGGATCTCCTTGATCAGACCATTCTGTTCTTCCGGCTTGACTCCGAGGCCCTGCAGCACGGGAATCAATTTGCTTCGGCTCACCACTTCCTGGCTCAGAGTCTGGACGCGCTGCGTGAAATCGGAGGTGATGACCGGCATGACGTAGTTTTCCGGCACCTTCTGGCCTTCCACCAGAACCGTCGTCTGCGTCGTATAGCGCGGCGGCAGGATTCGAGACGCCAGAAACCCTCCCAGCGGGGCAACCAAGGCAGGGATCAGCACCACCCGCAGGCGGCGCTTGGCCATTGCCAGATAATCTTCCATCGTCAGTTCGCGATCAGCCATGTCGGTTCACCAATCCGGCCGCCTCGGCGGCCCAGAAATTACTCGATCCGAGTCGGACGGGGATGCCATTCCACCCCAACCGTCCCCACTTGCCGCTGCTCAACGCCGGGTATGCCATCCAGGCCCAACTCGCTGAAGTGATACGCGGCAAAAAAATCGTACTCGCGTCCCAAATGTTTGCGCAGAATGAACCCCGCCGAACCTTCGTTATAGCTGGACGAGAACGCACTCACACCTAAGTCAGAACCCGGCGTGTTCTGCACCGGCGTGTTATGGGAGTAGCCCAAATCGGCGTACAGGTCCCAGGTCCGTCCCAGCGGCCGCGTGTAGCCGAGCCGAGCCGCCTGCACATTCGATCCGGCATAGAAGCCCGATCCCGACGATGTGTATTTTTCGTAGGACGCAACGATCGATGCATGGTTTAACTTATAGCGCAACTGCGCCCGTGCGCTCAGCGACCACGTCGAGGCGTAGCCGCCTTGTTCCAGTTCGGTGTACTCCGGACCGGCTCCCACCACAAAGCTCATCCTGCCCGTGATGCTATGGCTGTAGCGCAGATTCAAGACGTTCACGTAGAGAGAGCCGCCAGTAAGTTGCGGAAACTGAAACACCTGATAGGCATACACCAAGCCGATTTGATCGTGCCGGTTCATCAGATGGCTGTAACCGCCCTCAATCGTCACCTGATCGCTGTTGATCAGACATACGAGGAGCGGATTATTCGTGCAATCCGCGGAATCATAAAAATGAGCGTTGCTGAATCCGCCTGCCACCGTGAACGCCGATACCGGGTTGATGGCTTGCACCGCGTCCAGAATCGCCGTATTCGTCAGCCGCGGAATATTTCCGACGGCCCCGAACTGACCGGTGCCGAACACGTGCGTGCCGGGCAATCCCCCGCCCGACTCTCCGCTGCCGATGCCGCCGCTGGTCGCAATCCCCAGCCCCGGATTGCCGCCGAAGCCCAACTCAAAAGAACCATCCGGCAAATAACTGAAAGCGTCCCGCAGCGTGACCTGTCCGGTGCGCCAGCGTGTCACCGCCTCCAGGCCGAAGGCCTCCATTTGCTTGACATCGGAGGGGCTGCTGTAGAACGCTCCCCCGCCAAGATACTCGAGAATCAGATCGCTCTTCGGCCAAAACTGCTGTAGATCCAGCGCTCCGATCACGCGCGCCACCGACGACACACTGCTGGTGCCGAGATCGTTCTCCGCGTTCGTATCGGCCGATTCACTGGCCTGCAACGCCGGCGAAATAAAGCTCCGGCTCGCCGGATGCAGATCCAACCCAGGCTCGTCCAACCCTGTCACCGGCGGGTTCTCCGGGTTCAACACGGGCGCGCTCTGGCCCATGGCCGGCGCCGGTGTGGTTTCCGCCGGAGTCTGCGCGTTCTGGGCAGCCACACCAATGCTCATGCCGAACACCAGCAACGCCAACTGGATTGTTTGCCTTGTTTCCATAATTTTCACTCGCGCATTCCACCTACGGGATGACAATCGTATCCCCAGACTGCAACACATAATTCTCTTCAATCTCCTGGCCCTTGACCAGCTTGCGGTAGTTCACCGCCAGTTTCTCCTGTTTGCCGTTCACTGTGCGCAGCACGTAAATCCCCTTGGTCTTGGCAAACTGGTTCAACCCGGCGCTGGATAACGCCTGCAAAACCGTCATGTTCGGCAGCAATGGCATGCCCCCGGTGTGCAACACTTCGCCAATCAGGTAAATTCGCTTGCTGTTGATGGCCGTCACCACCACCGTGACGCGCGGGTCGGCAATGTATTTCTTCAGCTTTTCCGTGAGCGACTGGGCCAACTGCTCTGGCGTCAACCCCGCGGCCTGCACATCGTTCAGCAAAGGCAGCGAAATCTTGCCATCGGGACGCACCGGCAAAGTAGCGGTTAGGTCGTTTTCTTTCCATACCTGGACGTGCACGACGTCCTCGGGACCGATGACATAATCGGGGCCCGCTTGGCTGGCCGGGACGGCATTTGTGCCTTTATCGGCAACCGCCTTATCGGCCGCCACTTTGTCGGAAGCGGCTTTCGCCGAATCGGGAGTCGCAGCGGGCTGCGCCGGCGCATCCTGAGCCCACGCCATGCCGCTGACCAGGACCAATGCCGCAACCGCCGTCCATGTTGATCTCATCCTCATAATCCTCATGTACCTCTCGATGAATTCCTCTCGGGCTTCAGCGTTTCCTTGAAAACTGGAAAAATCGCGCTATGCCCCGTATTCCTCGTATCCAATCTGCTTCAATTTATAAAGCAGCGCCTTGTAGCTGATCTGCAATTCCTGCGCGGCCCGGCGTCGGTTCCAGCGTGTCCGGGTCAACACCTGCAATATGATCTCTCTCTCGGCCTCGCGCGAGGCGGCGCGCGCCGCATCCTTCAGCGAGATTTTCTCGCCATTGCCGTTGTGATTCACCCGCCGCATCAGAGAGCGCAATCCACCCATCGCCAGCGTCTCGTCGCCCAGGGCCACGATGGCTCGAACCGCATCTTTTAATTCGCGAATGTTTCCCGGCCAGTTGTATTCAAGAAAAAAGCTTTGCGTTTCGGGGCTGAGCGCCGGCACTGGACGGCAAAAATCGCGGGCCGCGGCCGAAAGAAACCAATCCCGCAGAACCGGAACGTCTTCCTTCCGCTGCCGCAAAGGCGGCAGCCGCAAGCAGACTCCGCTGATTCCGTAGTAAAGGTCTTCGCGGAACTTCCCCGCCTTCACCTCCGGCTCCAACTCGCACGAAGTTCCACAAATGAACCGAGGCACGCGCCGTTGCGTGTCCCCATTGCCATGCAAACCGATCTGTCGAACCAGTTCCTTCTGCACCGCTCCCGGCAGGTCCGCAACTTCCTGCAGGTACACTGTGCCCCCTTGACCGTCGCACGCCGCCAGAATCTCCGCGCTGGCTTCCCGGCCTTGATAGACCCGAAACGGCTCAGCCGCGCGGACCGAAAGAGCATGAATGCGTCCCGCCGCCGCCGCCTTTCCCGAGCCATGTTCCGCCACGATCAGTACGGGCACGTCATTCTGCGACAACTCCCGGATCACGGCTTCGACCGTGCGCATCCCTGCGCTGACGCTCTCCACCCACACCCGAGCTCCGCCATTTCGCGCGTTTTCCACAACCGACATGACTTCGTCGCGATCCAAGTCCATTCTGTTTCGATTCCACTCCCGTGATTTCAAACCAAGACCTGGGGGATACGTCTTGGACGAAGGGCCTGCATCTCTACAGCACACTCGCTGCCAATCCATAAAAACCGTAGCCCGAGCACACTAGCAACAATACCGTCCACTGTTTCAACAACTTACAGCCGTTACTCATGAACAAATCCGAAGCTATCACTTTATCACGTTGCGGACAAATGGGAAAACAATTGCCCACCTCTTTGGTAACTTTGGGGATTACTTTCCACCTAAGCTAAGGAAGCCCCCTACCCGCTGCAAGTGCGGCAATTTCCATCCTTACACCAGCACATAGGCCACGTTGCACCCCTTGGGTAGGAAGTACTTTTCCACTTCTTGACCGGTTTTGGAAGACCACGACCTCGATCAACGCCGGAAACCTAACCTAAGGAACGACGCTCGAGACGAAGAATTAGATTTTAGATTAAGGTCCGTATCCCCACAGTTTTCCTTAGTGTGCCTTCGTGTTCTGATGTGTTGGAGACTTTCGCAACCGGCCCCGGACCAATTACCCGTTTCCCTTGGCGCGACGGCTAACTTTCGCATATCCTCAACATGCAAGTGCGCGGCCCCACGAGCAACTTATGAGTAACTCAGCCCAGGCAAGCCCGCTCCTCTCCACCCGCGACGGTCGATCCTGGGACGGATTGCCCCGCTGGCAGGGGGTCGCTCTGCTACTGCTGATCGCCTGGCTGTACGCTTCCATCTTCGCCCACCTGGTTCTACAGTGGGTCGGTCCCCACGCCGACCGGAATTTCGAGCACGGCATCTTTGTCCCCATCTTTTCCTTGTTTGTTCTCTGGCAAGACCGCAAGCGCTGGCAAGCCATTGCACCCGTGCCCTCATGGACCGGCCTCCCCCTGGTCGTCATCGCTCTATGCACCCTGGTTCTCGGAGTCCTGGGCGCGGAGTTGTTTCTGTCGCGCGTCTCGCTTCTAATCTTGCTGGCCGGCCTGATCATCCTGTTTCTGGGATGGACGTTCTTCCGCGCCGTCCTGTTTCCCTGGGCATTTCTGATTCTCATGATCCCGATCCCCGCCCTGCTCCTGCAACAGGTCACATTCCCTCTTCAGTTGCTGGCCGCAAAGCTGGCTACCGCGTTGTTGGAACTCGTCGGAGTTCCCGTGCTACTCGAGGGGAATGTGATTACGATCCCTTCGGGGCCGCTGAACGTCGCCGAAGCGTGCAGTGGAATCCGCTCTCTTCTCACTCTCGTCACCCTGGCCATCATCTACGGCTACTTGATGGAGAGACGGATCTGGGTGCGCGTGATTCTGGCCTGCTCCGCCGTCCCGATCGCCGTGGCCGCCAATGTCTTTCGCATTTTTGGCACAGCCTTGGTGACGCAGTATGGGGATCCCGCCCTGGCCGAGGGTTTTTACCATGCTCTTGGGGGCTGGGCGATCTTCGTGGTGGCATTGATCATGCTCTTCGCCGTTCACCGCGTCATCACTCTGATTTGGAAAGACGGTGCCGAGGTGAAACCCGCATGAAATCCGGATCGCTGCGATTCTGGAAGGTGGCCCCGCTCATGCTGGCCGCTGCGCTCTTGCTGCAGGCGCACTCCCGGGATGAGGTCTTCCCGCCGCGCCAGCTTCTAAAATTCTTCCCGGCGCAAATTGACGGCTGGACCGGAACCGACGAAACCCTCGACCAGGAGACGCTAGACATCCTCGGACCCGGCGACTTCCTGGTTCGCAACTACGTTCGAGACTCCGAAAACTCCAGCGATCCCCAACCGTGGATCAATCTCTACATCGCCTACTTCCCCTCGCAAAAAGCGGGCGACACCATCCATTCCCCCAACCATTGCCTGCCGGGCGCGGGATGGGTTCCCACTTCGCGCGAGATCATTCAGCTTACGAGTCCCGACGGCTCCTTGTTCCCCGTCAACCGTTACGTGGTCGAAAAATCGGGCCATCGCCAACTCGTCTTGTACTGGTTCCAGGCCCACGGCCGCGCCGTGGCCAGCGAGTATTCGGCCAAGTATTATCTGATCCACGATTCGATCCAATTGCACCGCAGCGACGGCAGCCTGGTCCGTCTCATGACCCCCATGTTCGAAGGCGAGTCCCCCGATGCCGCCCAGGCCCGCATGATGAAGCTGGGCGCGCAACTACTCCCCTTGCTCGACAACTACATCCCCCGATAGCTCCCAGAAAGCTGTCATCCTTCGCGAAGCGAAGAGCCTCTGTACCCGACTTGCCCAATCTCGGCGTTCGAAAACCTCGACCGGAAACTCCTATCCGTGGATCCGAATCTCCCCAGCTGGCAGACTGCGAGTCAGCGCAAAAGCCGGCGGCAGAAAACGGACCAGATCCGTAGCCACCAGAGAATTCTCCCCCACCGATTCCGCCGCGAGATCCCCCGCCAGTCCATGCAGATAGACGGCAAGAACGGTGGCTTCAAGCGCGTTCTGCGGATGCTGCGCGATCAACCCCGCCACCATCCCGGTAAGAATGTCTCCCGTCCCTCCGGTCGCCATCCCTGGATTGCCCGTAGGGTTCACCCAGACAGTGCCGTCGGGCGCTGCGATCAGTGTCCGATGTCCCTTGAGCACGACAATCACCTCGTGCGCGCGCGCAAACTTCCGCGCAACCTCCAGGCGATTCGTTTGCACCTCGGCAATCGTCAAGCCGGTCAATCGCGCCATCTCTCCTGGGTGGGGAGTGATGACGACGCTTCGCCCGCGCCCGTTCAACTTACTGGCGGTTCCCTCAAAAGCGTTCAACCCGTCGGCATCGACAACCAACGACTTGTCACCGCGGGTAACAATTGTGCGCACGAACGCCGCGGTCTCAGAGTTGCGCGAGATCCCCGGCCCGATCGCGATGGTCGTACGATCCAGCAGCGTGTCGAGGCTCATTCCGACCGCCCGCAATGAAATCGTGCCCGCTTCGGTTTCCGCTAATGCCTCGGTCATCACTTCCGGATGAAACGACGCCACCGCAGCCAGCACGGACTTTGGCGTCGCCACAGTCGAAAGTCCCGCACCCGCCCGCAACGCCGCAAACCCCGCCATCGCCGCCGCGCCCGCTTTGCCCACCGATCCGCCGATCACCAGCACGTGCCCGTAGCTGCCCTTGTTCGCGTCACGCGCCCGCGGCGCAAGCAGAGGAGCGAAATCGAACGGAGTACTCAGGTGCAGCCCGAGTCGCGAAACGATGGCTTCCGGCGGCGAACCAATCGGCGCAATCAGCGTCGGCCCGGCAGTCAGCCCAGCAAAAACGTGCGCCGGGCGCGGCGCAGTGAAAGTCACGACGGCATCGGCACGCGCCGTATCGCCAGAGGCTGTCGCCTGCATGGCATCGGCATCTGCATCTGCGCCGGAAGGAATATCCACGGCAACAATCGGAGCCGCCGCCGCGTTCATCTTCGCAATCGCCGCCGCATACAGCGGGCTCACCGGCGGACGAAATCCCGTGCCAAGAACTGCATCCACGATCACGTCGGCGGAAAAAATCTCCGCTGCATCCGAGGACTCGAACCCGCTAGCCTCTCGCACGACCACAGGCGCAACGTTCACTGCATGCAGCGCCTTCATCATGTTCCGATACATGATGGCCACATCGCCACGAAGCTCTGCCGCATCGCACAACAGAAGAACGCGCACCGCGCGCCCTGCTTCAACCAGCTTGCGCGCCACAACAAACCCATCGCCGCCGTTATTCCCTTTGCCGCACACAACACTGACGCGCTCCGCCCGCGGACAATCGGAGACGACAAAGCGGGCAACCGCCGCCCCGGCGTTTTCCATCAGCGTAAGCGAAGGCACGCCGAAGCGATCCGACGTGACGCGATCGATCTCGCGCATTTCGGCTGCGCTCACGATTTTCATGCTTGATTCCCGGCCGTCTGTTCCAGTTCGCGCAGTTGTTGCGGCTCGCCCATGGCAATCAGAAAATCGCCGGCTTCAATACGATCGTCGGGCGCAGGATTAAACCGCATCCCCGCGTCGCGCTTGATCGCGAGAATAATGACGCCGCGGTCTTGGCGAATGCGCGAGTTCTCAACCGTCTTGCCGGCAAACGGACTGCGCGCCGTGATCGGCACTTCGCCGATTTCCAGATCCATGCCGAGATGCGTGGTAGCCGTGTCCAGAAAACTGACCACGTGCGGACGCAAAAACGAATGGGCAATGCGCTGTCCCGCAAACACATAGGGACAAACCACCGCATCGGCGCCCGCGCTGCGCAGGTGCTTCTCCGCCATGTCTTCGCTGGCGCGCGCAATAATGCGCAGCTTCGGATTCAGGCTGCGCGCCGTCAGCACAATATAAAGATTGGTCGCGTCAGTGGTGGTTGCGGCCACCAAGCCAGCCGCACGCTCGATTTGCGCATCGCGCAGAGTCTGTTCCTGCGTGGCATCGCCCACCATCACCAGCCAGTTTTCGCCAGCGAACTTCTGCGCCTTCGCCTCGTTGTTTTCGATGATCACGAACTGCGCCGGACGGCGCGCCAATTCGCGGGCTGCGCTGCGGCCAACGCGTCCCGCGCCGCAGATAATGTAGTGACCGGTCAGACGGTCGATGTCGCGCTCCATGCGGCGCCTTCCAAAGAAGCTCTGCAGTTCGAATTCTAGCAAAGCCTGCGTGAGTGATCCGATCAGTAAAAACAAGAGCGAAACTCCGCTCAGAATGATGACGATGTTAAACACCCGTCCCGCATGCGACAGGGGATGAACTTCCTCATATCCAATCGTGGTCAGGGTAGTGATGACCATGTAAAAACCGTCGAACCACGGCCATCCTTCAATGTAGTGAAAGCCCACCGTGCCCAGGCCCACCACGAAGGCAAGCGCGGCCGCCAGAAATTTAAGATTGCGGGAAGCTCTCATCGATCATTGTCACGCGGATCATCGTCACGCGTTGCCGCCTAAGGAATCTCTGATTGAGTTCGTTTTCGGATAGCTTTGTGCAGGGTGCCGAATCGGACCCTGCAACCTCGTTACTAAGCGAAACCAAATAGCCCAATTTCTTGCGCGACAGGTGAGTATAGCTCTGGCTTTGCCCGATTGCAGTGACCTTGCACGCCGCCAATTGGTACACCACGCCTTATATAACCATGTTCTTACACAACGATGTCTTGTGCGGCCGCCGCGCAGGTTGTTACCATACCGCAACATGCCAACCCTGATTCCCCATCCCACGCGCATCGAATCCGCCGGCAACAAGCCGAAGGTCATTGAAGAATACGTAGGCCGAGTCCATACCTCGACCGCCGAAATCAGCGTGGCTCACATGCACAGTCCTGAAGGCTGGGAGGAACCGGGCCAGACTCCGGAGTTTGACGAGTACACGTTGGTCTTGCGCGGCACCCTGCGAGTCCATCACAAATCCGGAGAAATCGACGTAGCCGCAGGCCAAGCCCTCATCGCGCATCGCGGCGAGTGGATCCGCTATTCAACGCCATTTTCTGGCGGCGCCGAGTATATCGCTCTGTGCCTTCCAGCCTTTTCGCCTCAGACCGTCCATCGCGATTGCTGACAGGCTGCGGTGTAAGCAGGATTCGTATCCTTAAAGGCATGCCGCAAGTGCCGTGTTTCCAATGCGCTCTTAGGCGCTGGCCTCGCACCTTCGAAAGCAGTAAAAACGCAAAACCAAAGTCGTGGCACCAACATCTAACTTGCAACGCCTGTTTTTGTAGCACAATCGTAAGAATAGGGAGAAAAGCTGTTTTGAGTCTCAGCAAGCTAAGCGCGATTCTGCTGTTTTGCCTTTGCTCGATTTCACGGGCGCGGGCCGGAGCCACTCTGTTTCTGGGAGAGCCTTACGGTTACGATGGCGCTCTCGCCGGAACGGGCCACGCCGCCGTCTACCTCAGCGGCGTCTGCGCTACATCCCCGGTCGTTCTCCGTCTTTGCGCACCGGGTGAAACCGGCATCGTGCTCAGCCGTTACAAGGCTGTCGCCGGATACGATTGGATCGCCATTCCCCTCGTCCCTTACCTCTACGCCGTGGAAAAGCGGGAAGACATGCCGCTGTTCACCGACGCAAAGTTAGTGGCATTTCTGCGCGACCGCTATCGGCGCGATCACCTGGAATCACTCATCCCCGATTCTCCCGGTGGCGAAACACCCGATGGAAACTGGTACGAATTGGTCGGAGCCTCGTACCTCCGCACCATCTACGCATACGAGATTGAAACCAACCCCGAACTGGACGCCGCTCTGATCCGGAAACTGAACCACCGGCCCAACCGGGAGCGCTGGAAACTGGTGACCGCGAACTGCGCCGATTTTGCCCGTGAGATTATCGACTTCTACCACCCCCGCGCCGTGCATCGCAGCATTGTCGGCGACCTTGGCGTCACCACGCCGAAACAGCTGGCCAGAACGCTTTCCAAATACAGCCGCCACCATCCCGCGTTGCAAGCATCGCATTTCGTGATCCCGCAAGTGCCGGGAACGATTCCGCGCTCCAAACCGGTGCACGGCGTTGTGGAGTGCGCGCTGACCGCGAAGAAATACATGCTGCCTCTATTCGCGTTGCACCCGTTCGTCGCCGGCAGCCTGATCGCCGGATATATCGGACACGGGCGCTTCGATCCGTCGCGCAACGTGCAGATCCTCGACGCCGCCGACCGATTGGACGTGCCGGCAACGCGCCAGGATCGCCGCAATTTTCAGAGTCGATTGCAGGAACTCGTTCAGGACAAGTTGGTGCAAACCGCGCCATCGGCGGACGCGGCAGACGAACGCCATTGGGAGTCTCGCCTCGCCGCAGCCGCGCCAGCCGTGGACGCATCTGGAGCGCCAGCCATGCAGATCCGCGTCGGAGACCTGGTCACTCCCGTGGGGGTTGCGCGAGCCAATATTCTCAGCCTTCCGGCGGCTTTCGAATTTGCCGCGGACCTGATGGAAGCGCGCTTACGCGAGGAATTGAAGGCGACCGCAGCTCGAAAAGCGGCTCGCGCCGATATTGAAAGCGATCTGGCGCTTCTGCAGCAACTGCTCGCGCTGCGGCCCGGACAACTGGCAAGTGCCTCCAGGGTGGCCCGCCAGGGGGTCGAACTCAGCCCTCGCCCGTCCTCCACTGCCTCGATTGCCAATCCGGCGGCCCGCCCCTGACGGTTCCCGGATCGATCCCGGCGGACAACCTAGCCCGATCCCTGGCGTGTAATTCCCAGCCGCCAACCCTCCATTTACAATCGAGATGGTTTTGAGGGGAGCCTCGCTGTCCCCCGCACGCGCCATGAAGCTTTCCGTCGTCATGCCGGTCTTTAACGAACGCGCCACGCTTCAGGAGGTGGTCCTGAAGGTGCTCGCGGTTTCCCTCGAGATCGAGTTGATTTGCGTGGATGACGGATCGCAGGATGGCTCGCGCGAGATTCTCGCCCAACTACAGTCGGAACATCCGCAGATCCGCCTCGTTCTGCAGCCGCAAAATATGGGCAAGGGAGCCGCGCTCCGCCGCGGCATTCAGGAAGCCACCGGCGAATACGTCATTATTCAGGACGCCGATTTGGAGTACGATCCGGCGGAGTATCCGCGGATGATCGAACCCCTGGTTCAGGGCAAGGCCGATGTGGTGTTTGGCTCGCGCTTTCTCGGCGGCGCGCCACACCGCGTCTTATATTTCTGGCACTCGGTCGGCAACCGTGCCCTCACCTTGCTTTCCAATTGCCTCACCAACATCAACCTCTCCGACATGGAAACCTGCTATAAAGTGTTCCGCCGCGAAGTAATTCAGGCCATCCCGATCGAGGAGAATCGCTTCGGCTTCGAGCCTGAGATCACCGTCAAAGTGGCGCGCCGGAACCTCCGCATTTATGAAGTGGGCATCAGCTATTGGGGACGCACCTACGAAGAGGGAAAGAAGATCGGGTGGAAAGACGGCGTGCGCGCCTTGTATTGCCTCTTGAAGTACTCCATCAAAGAGCCACAGACCAGACCGATCGCACCGGCCAGCCCCGCGCCGGATGCGGCGCGATGAATTCCGCCTGCTACTGTTGAGAGCTTTTCTGCCGGACTCGCTCTTCCTTGTAAACCCCACCCGACTTTAGACCTTTGGCGCTGCCGCTTGAACTAAAGCTGATCGGCGGATTGGACTCACTTCTTAGCGGTTTCAGCGGGGGCGCAGCCTTCTTCGCCACACTTCCGGACCTCCCGTATGTCTTCGCAGTTTCATGTTCCAGGGCCTGCAAATTCTTCGCGTTCGCATCTGCGGTACCAGAGCCAGCCGTCTTGCCCACCGGCAGCGGCGCAGCCTTTTTCTCCACGGGGGTTGAGCTTTTTACCTTAAACTGATCCTGCTGTGCCCACCCGCTCGCGCTGATCGCAGCCAACACCACCGCAACCGCCAAAGAAAATCTCATTGGTTTCATCCTAAATCCCCAACCGGAATCATGCTCCCAAAACACTTGAATCTGCTCCAGTTTGGATGCACTCACCCTGATATAGGGCTTCGCACTCCCTTAATGCTAAACCCGCCGCCGACAAAAAGCACTCGATAATAAAAAACAAGGGAAATATGCAGGATCTTGCACATTGCGGCCGACTTACCAGCAGATTCCCTCATACCTCCGAGCCCCTTCAGGCCGTCGAGTCTTATCCAGGTGGATGAGGTCAATCACGATCTGCTCGGGCCGAAGATACTTGGCAAGTTGTTCCTTGCTCGCCGATTTGTTGCCCAGGATCACCACCTCGGCCGTGCGCAGCACGCCTTCCAGGTCGGCCGACAGGACCGATCCGATATGCGGGATCACCTCTTCGATGTACTGGCGATTCGACCCAGCCAGCCGCCCCAGAGATACGTCTTCATCCCACACTTGAACTTCCAGCCCTTCGCCCATGAGGCGTTTAATCAACTGCACCTGCGGGCTCTCCCTCAGATCGTCGGTGCCCGCCTTGAAGCTCAGACCGAGTTGCGCAATTTTCTTTTTGCCCGTGTTCAGCACCATCTCGACCGCGCGGTCGACATGCTCGGCGTTGCTCGGCATCAGCGATTCGAGCAAGGGCAGCTTAAGGTCGAGTTCCTTCGCCTTATAGGTGATGGCCCGCAAATCCTTCGGCAGGCATGACCCGCCAAACGCAAACCCTGGAAAAAGATAAGCCGGAGAAATATTCAGCTTCGTATCCGACGTGAAAATCTTGGTGACCGCATGCGCGTCCACGCCGAGATGCTTGCACATGGTTCCCATTTCGTTGGCGAAGCCAACCTTCAGCGCGTGATAGCAGTTCGAGAAATACTTCACCATTTCCGCCACCGGAATGGTCGTTTCGTAGAGCGTGCCCGGCGTGTTCTTGTACAGTTCGCGCAGCGGCGCCAGGTGTTTCGTGTCGCTCGCTCCCAGAATCGTGTACGGCGGGTTCAGGAAGTCAGCCACCGCGCTGCCTTCGCGCATGAATTCCGGGTTATAACAAACCGTGAAATCCGCGCCGCACTTCTTGCCACTTTCCTTTTCGAGAATCGGCAGCACCACCGTCTCCGTCGTCCCCGCCAGCACCGTGCTGCGCAGCACAAAAACATGCGGCGACTTCTTCTGCCGGATCGCCGCGCCAATTTCCCGCGCCACGCTCTCGATATGGCTGAGGTCGAGCTTGCCATTCTTCAGGCTCGGCGTTCCGACGCAAACGAACGACACCTCGGAATTCAGCACCGCTTCCGTAGCGTCGGTGGTCGCGCGTAACAACCCCGCCCGCTGCGCCTCGGTGACCATTTCGCTCATGCGAGCCTCGATGATCGGAGTCCGCCCCGAGTCCATCATCTCAACCTTGGCGCGGCTCACGTCCACGCCGATGACCTTGTGCCCCATCGAGGCGAAGCAGGCCGCCGACACCGAGCCCACGTATCCTAACCCAAAAACGCTAACCGACAAGCCCAAGCGAATTCTCCTGAGAATCGAACAACCCACACAGAGTCAATATATTACAAGCATCATCCATAGTCGCCCCCCAGAAGCCACGGGCTGGGCAAACGGCGCCAAGCAATTCCGTCTCGCCGGAAACTCCGCGGTTCAACCGGGCCCGCAATGCCATCGTACCGCAGCCGGCCAAGTCCTGGTCACTACCAACAATTGACGAAGTTACAGGGGTAATCGCGAGGCCGAGAGCGGTGGTTTTCACCATGTAAGATAGGTAAATCTGTGGCTTCTCGATGGCAAAACAAGCTGGCCCGCGTTTCCCGCATGGACTGGGAAGAGCTTCGCGTGCGCGCCACACAGGAATTCCACAAGCACAGCGACCTTCTCCTGCACCGGATGGGCGTGCCTCAAGGGGCCACACGGCTGCGCGCAAGCTCCGCAACGCCGCCTCAATTCTTTTTTTCTAGCAAAGAATGCTCAGCCCGCGCCGAATTGTTGCGCCAACATTTGCCCGAAGAAGTGTCCGCCATTCTGCGCGACGCCGATGAGATCTGCGCCCATCGTTTTCGCCTGCTCGGTTATGAGAATCTCGACTTCGGCAGTGAAATCGACTGGCATCTCGACCCCGTGCATGGCAAGCGCGCTCCGCTCGATCCCTGGTGCAAAATCCCTTTTCTCGATTTCGCGGCGGTCGGCGACCACAAGGTCATTTGGGAATTGAACCGTCACCAGCATCTGGTGACGCTGGCCAAAGCGCAACTGCTGAGCGGCAATAAGAACGACAAGTGCGTTCGCGAACTCATCGCGCAATGGCGCAACTGGATCAACGCGAATCCCTACCCGCTCGGCATCAACTGGGGCAGTTCGCTCGAAGTCGCCTTCCGCAGTTTGTCCTGGATCTGGGTAGACCAGTTGCTGTCGGGAACGGCCGAGCACGAAGACCTTCACGCGGAATTGCTGCCGGCGCTCGCCTTTCACGGCCGTTATATCGAGCGCTATCTATCCACCTATTTTTCTCCGAACACGCATCTGTTGGGAGAAGCGGTTGCCCTGCTTTTTCTCGGAACTCTGTATCCCCAAATCCAAAGCGCCGCGCGCTGGAGAGAATCCGCCTGGAAAATTGTGCTGCACGAAGCGCAGCGCCAGGTGCGTCCCGATGGAGTGTACTTCGAGCAATCGCTCTATTACCACGTCTACGCGCTCGACTTCTTCCTCTATGCGCGCTTGCTCCAGGCGCGCAATGGATTCGAAATCCCCCCAGCCTACGACGCCGTGCTCCAACGAATGCTCGACGTCGTCGCCGCCCTCGCGCAGGCAGGCCCGGCCGAAGGCTTCGGCGACGATGACGGCGGCCGCCTGTGGAATCCGCGGCGCAACCGGACCGAGCACATGACCGACCCCCTGGCCTTAGGCGCGATGATCTATTCGCGCCCGTTCCCCGCCGCGCAATTGACCGAGGAAGCAATCTGGCTGTTTGGAAATCCAGCCGTGGATGCGCTCTCGAAAACACGCTCGCCCCAGCTAACATCCGCACCGCTCCGTTCGACTGCCTTTCCCGACGGCGGCCTTTACGTCCTGGCCGATTCCGATCCTTACCCGCAGGCGATTGTCGTCGATGCCGGTCCTCAAGGCGTGGGCCGCTCCGGACACGGACACGCCGACGCGCTGAGCCTGCGTCTCGTCATGGATGGACGGCGCTGGCTGGTGGACTCCGGGAGCGGCGTCTACATTTCGCAAGATCCCGCCGACCGCAACAATTTTCGCGGCACCAGCGCGCACAACACACTGCGCGTAGACGGGGCAGACCAGGCCGTTGCCGATGAACCGTTCTCCTGGACCAACATTCCAACCGTGCAAACGGAAAGCTGGATCGCCGGAAGAACCTTCACCTATTTTGCAGGTAGTCACAACGGATATGCGCGCCTGAAAGACCCTGTAGTTCATCGGCGGCACATTCTAAAGATCGCGGGCAGTGTGTACCTCGTGCGCGAAATCGCCCTCGGGCGAGGGGAACACCAACTCGACATACGATGGCATTTCGCGCCCGACTTGGAGGTTCAAGCCGTCAGCCCGGGACGGATCGAAATATCGAGACAAGGCGCTCAATCGGGTGAATCGCGGTTGAGCCTAATCGTGCCCGACGAAACCGTATGGCACGCCTCGACGCAAGTTACGAAAACTCTTCTCTCTCCCGCGTATGGCGCATCGCAGCCCGCTTCGCTCGTCCAATCCTCCGCGCGGCTATCGCTCCCGGCGGAAACCGCAACTGCGCTACTGCCCGGCACGGTCGAAATTCATCAGAACAACGATCCGCTGATCGGACCGCACATGGCCAGTGTCGGGCAGCCAGACGTGCAAGTGTACGAACTCGACTATCATGGCAAAAGCCATGCATTCTTTTTCGCACTCGGCAATGCCAATCAGTCGTGGAGTTTCGGCCCTTGGTCATCCGATGCGCGCCTACTCTACTGCCGCATCGCGAACGAAAGGCTCGAGCAATTGGTCGTAATCGCCGCAACCCACGTCGCCTGGCAAGGACAGCCGCTGTTGCAGTCGGCGCCATTTGAATTTTTCGAGTGGCGCAAACAGGATGCGTTGACCAATTCATCGCCCGGAAAATTGTCGGCTACGGCCCTGATTGAGGAATTGGCCAGCGGCTCGATTCCTTCATCTCCAACTCTAAATCGCAGTTCTTCGAGCCCGGGTCCTTCGAGTCAAGGTTCAGCGAGCCAGGGTTCACCGAATCAAGGTTCAGCGCCCTACGCAAAGACACACTAACGGACACACAAAATGTGCGGAATTGCCGGCATTCTCGAATTCGGACGCGACACCCGGGCCAACCCCGCCGCCTTGCGCGAAATGTGCCGCGCCATTACCCATCGCGGCCCCGACGACGAAGGCTTTTACACGGACGGCGCGGTCGGCATCGGCATGCGCCGCCTCAGCATCGTCGACGTTGCCGGCGGGCACCAGCCCATTTCAAACGAAGACGGCACCTTGTGGATCGTATTCAACGGCGAGATCTACAACCATCTTGCCTTGCGCGAGCAACTCATCGCCCGCGGCCATCGCTACAGCACCCACAGCGATACCGAAACCATCATCCACCTTTTCGAAGAATATGGCGCCGACTGCGTACAGCACCTGCGCGGCATGTTCGCCTTTGCCATCTGGAATCGAAATACGAAAACGCTCTTCATCGCCCGCGACCGTCTGGGCATCAAGCCGCTGTACTACAAGTTGTCGCCCGAGCGGCTCCTGTTCGGTTCCGAAATCAAAGCCGTGTTTGCGCACGGCGGAGTTCGTCCCGAGTTCAATCGTGCTGCGCTGCCCGAATATCTGGCGTTCGGCTATTTGTCGGCTGAGGAAAGTTGCTACAACGGAATCCTCAAGCTGCTTCCCGGACACACCATGACCGTGGCTCCGGATGGCACAGCGAATATCCGGCAGTACTGGGACCTCGACGCGTCGACGACCCACGAATCGCGCGACGAAAATCACTACGTCCAGAGCTACCGTGAGTTACTGGAGGGCGCCGTCCAGAGCCACCTGATGAGCGACGTGCCCTTGGGCGTGTTCCTGAGCGGCGGTGTGGATTCAAGCGCGGTGGCCGCGCTCATGACAAAATTGCGGCGCGAGTCGGTCGAAACTTTTTCCGTCGGCTACACTGAACAGACCTACAGCGAACTGCCCTTTGCTCGCACCGTATCGGACCACATTCACTCCCGGCATCATGAAGTCTTCGTCAGTGAAGACGATTTTTTTGGATCGCTGCCGCATCTGATCTGGCACGAAGACGAGCCCATCGTGTGGCCATCGAGCGTCTCTCTCTACTTTGTCGCCCGTCTGGCCCGCGAACGCGTAACCGTAGTTCTGACCGGAGAAGGCGCCGATGAAACCCTGGCCGGTTACACTCGTTACGCCTTCACGTTGAAGAACGCCGCCATGGATCGCGCCTATCGCAGCATGGTCCCGAGCTTTGCGCGCCGCGGGTTGCGCGACGCCATCGCAACCTCTTCCCTGCTCTCCGCAACCCTGCGCCGCAAGCTCGAACACACGTTTCTCGCCAAAGATGGAAACTCCTGGGCTTCTTTCTACTTCGATAATTTCTTTTCCGCCTTCGGCGCAGCCGAACAGAACGGATTGCTAACTGCTGATTTCGCGCAGGAAGCCGCGCCCAGCACGGCATACAACAACGTCCTAGCCTTTTGGGAGCATTCTTCGGGCGAAATGCTGCAACGGCTGCTCTACACCGACATCAAAACCTACCTCGTCGAACTGCTCATGAAGCAGGACAACATGAGCATGGCCGCTTCCATCGAAAGCCGTGTGCCGTTTCTCGATCATGTGCTGGTTGAATTCGCCACGCGAATTCCTCGCGAGGCTCAGATTCAGGGACTGGCCGGCAAAGGGGTTCTTAAAAAAGCTGTGCAAGATCTCTTGCCGCACTCCATTCTGTACCGGCCCAAGCTCGGATTTCCCACCCCGTGGAGCGGTTGGCTCGCCGGCCCCCGGCTAGAAACAATCCGCGCCATGCTGCTGGAGCCGCGCAGCCTGAATCGTGGATACTTCCGGCGGGAAGCGATTGAGAAGCTGTTCGACGAACATCGCGCCAAGCATCGCGACAACTACGATCGTATCTGGCGGTTGCTCAATCTTGAGTTGTGGCATCGCGTCTGTCTCGAAGGCGAGTCTCACGCGGAAATTGGCGAACCGGCACAAAGAATGGCGTCGACGCGCTAGTGTACTGAGTCCGACAGAACCCATGAACCATTATGGCCGCGAAGTGTCACGGGGAGTTGTGGTTTCGAGGCTTTCCTTCGTGTACCTTCGTGGCCTTGGTGGTGAGCGGTTTCGCAAACTGAGCCACTCCCGAAACTAAAGATCAGTTGCAAAGCAGGCCCAGTAACACTAAAGTACGTCGAGAGTAAAAGCGCGCCGCCGCGCGATCATCCGCACGCGGTATCCGCGGATCGCAAGCATCGGTTGGAAAGGATACGGAATTGAAGATCTCGCAAAAAGGTCTCTACGCGCTGGAAGCGTTAATGACCCTCGGCCGCCGCTACGGAACTGCAACCGTCAAGATTCGGGACATCGCCATCGATAGCGACCTGCCGGAAAAGTTCCTGGAGTTGATTCTGTTGGAACTCAAGAACGCCCGCATCGTCGAAAGCGTTCGCGGCGCCAAGGGCGGCTATCGTCTGCGCCGTGCGCCCGCCGAGATCAAACTCAGCGAGATCATTCGCCTGATTGACGGCCCACTGGCGCCCTTCGGCGACGCCGATCAACTCCGCGGCCTCATCACCACCGACCCCGATCATCGCGCCCTCTATAGCGTTTTCCTGGAAGTGCGCGACGCCGCCGCCAAGATTTTGGATAGCACTTCCGTCGCTGACATCGCCGGCCCGCCGCAGAAGCACCCGAAGCCGCCCAGCGCGCGAACCAGCCCGCGACCAAAGAAGAAGTCGTAAGAACGTTACGCCAGAACTGCCTCGTACTCACCGTACGCGCCCTTGAAATCGGTGATCTCGTGGTTGGCCTCGAAGTGCCAGATCCGGGTCGCGACCTCATCGATCAAATCTTCGTCATGCGTAACCAGCAGCACGGTTCCCTGGTAGCGTTGCAGCGAAATGTTGAGCGCGTTGATCGATTCCAGATCCAGATGGTTGGTCGGCTCGTCCAGCACCAGCAGGTTCGGCTTCTGCAGCATCAGTTTGCAGAACAGCAGCCTCGCCGCTTCTCCGCCGGAGAGTATGTCGGTCCGCTTCTCCGCGTCATCGCGCGGAAACAGCATCTGCCCCAGGATGCCGCGAATCTCCTCGGTCGAAGCCGCTGGATCCCACTGATGGAGCCACTCCAAAACCTTGATCCCCGGTTCGATCAGCGCCTTATGATCCTGCGCGAAATATCCCACCGCCGCCTCGTGACCCCAGATGACTTTCCCGCTGTCCACAAACGGTCCGTCGTAGCCGCTCGTTTTGCGCAATTCCGCTTCCGATGTCGTCGGCGAGTTCGCCAGCAGCGCGTTCACCAGGGTGGTCTTGCCCGAGCCATTGCGCCCCATCAGCGCGATCTTCTCGCCGCGGATCACGCTCGCCGTGAAACCGGAAATCACCTTGGCGTCGCCGTACGCTTTCGAGATGCCTTCGATCTCAAGAATATGTTTGCCCGACGGCCGCTTCTGCTCGAACTTCAAGTACGGACGCTGAATGTTCGATTTCGCCAGTTCCGTCACCTGCAGCCGCTCGACTTCCTTGCGCCGCGACTGCACCTGGCTCGACCGCGTTCCGGCCGCAAAACGCGCGATGAACTCATTGAGCTGCGCTATCTTCTTTTCGCGTTGCGCGTTTTGCCCTTCAATCTGCGAGCGCACCTGCGTCTTGGCGATCACCATGTCGTCATACGTCCCCGTGTAAGTGATGATCGTCTCGTAATCGATGTCGGCGATGTGCGTGCAAATGCCGTTGAGAAAATGGCGGTCGTGCGAAATCACAATCAACACGCCCTCATACTGATTGAGAAAATTCTTCAGCCAATGGATCGAATCGAGATCCAAATGGTTCGTCGGTTCGTCGAGCAGCAGCGCCTGCGGATGCCCAAACAGCGCCTGCGCCAGCAGCACGCGCATCTTTTGCCCGCCCGGAATCTCCGACATTTTCCGCTCGTGCATCTCGTCGGGAATGTCGAGCCCCTGCAGCAGAATCGCCGCGTCCGTTTCGGCCGTATAGCCGTCTTCCTCGCCGACAATGCCTTCCAGTTCGCCGAGTTTCATCCCGTCGGCGTCGGTCATCTCATGCTTCGCGTAAATGAGTTCCCGCTCTTCGAGAGCCGCCCACAACCGCTTGTTCCCCATGATCACCGCGTCGATCACGCGATACTTATCGAACGCGAATTGGTCCTGGCTCAGCACGCCGAGCTTCCGCGGACGCACCACCGTTCCCTTCTGCGGCTCCAGTTCGCCCGTCAGAAGCTTCATGAACGTGGATTTCCCCGCGCCATTCGGCCCGGTCAGCCCGTAGCGTTTCCCCGGAACAAAGCCCGTGGATACTTCGTCAAACAAAATTTTAGCGCCGTAGCGCATGGAAACATTGCCAACTGAAATCATGATATTCAGGGAACTGCGGGAATCGATCCAATTCGGAAGAAAACGCAGCTACTGTAAATAGAATATCACGCCCGCCAAACAAGATCGCTTCCCTTCGTATACCTTCGTGCCCTTAGTGGTTACGCCTTTGACGTCTAAGTCCACACTCGAAGCGGCCCCAAACTGAAGATTCATGTTAGCCTTTTCAACGTGACGAACGATCCAAGCTCAACTCCCATCAACCTTCCAGCCATCGACCTTCCCGCTATGGCCCGACAAATCATGCTGGCAGCGGGTTTCGAACCCAATTTCCCGCCCGCAACCCAGCAGCAACTCGCCGACATCGCCGCTCATCCGCCCCAACTCACGCCCTCCGCCAAAGTGCCCGACCTGCGCAACCTGCTCTGGTCTTCGATCGACAACGACACCTCGAAAGATCTCGACCAGATCGAGGTCGCCGAGCGCTTGCCCAATGGCGACATCAAGGTCCTGATCGGCATCGCCGACGTGGATGCCTTTGTCCCCAAAGACACTCCCATCGATCAGCACGCGGCCCGCGAGACCACCAGCGTCTATACCGGCGTCAGCATTTTTCCCATGCTGCCCAACGCCCTCTCCACCGGCGCATCTTCCCTGCTCCCTGACGTGGACCGCCCCGCCGTGGTCACCGAATTCGTCGTCAACGCCAGCGGCGCGATCGGTTCCAGCAACGTGTATCGCGCCATCGTCCGCAACAAGGCTCAACTCACCTACAATGCCGTCGGAGCCTGGCTCGAAGCGACGGCCGCCGCTCCGCCAAAAGTCGCCGCGTCTCCCGATCTGCAAGCGCAGCTCAAACTTCAGGACGAAGCCGCGCAGGCGCTCAAAAAACTCCGCTACGAGCACGGCGCGCTGAACATCGACACCAACGAAGTCAACGCCATAATGCTCAATGCGCAGGTGATCGACGTCGTGAAGCAGCCCAAGAACCGCGCCACCGAACTGATCGAAGACTTCATGATCGCCGCCAACGGCGTGGTCGCGCGCCTCCTGCTCAAAGTGTCTTCTCTCCGCCGCATCGTAAAAACTCCCGCCCATTGGGATGGCATCGTGCGCCTCGCGTCCGCGCAGGGTGTCACTCTTCCCGCGCAAGCCGATTCCAAGGCTCTCAACGATTTTCTAGTGCAGCGCAAAGCCGCCGACCCAGACCACTTCGCCGACCTCTCGCTCGCCGTCATCAAGCTCATCGGACCCGGCGAATATGTGCTCGAGCGTCCCGGCGATCCCGAGCAAGGCCACTTCGGCCTCGCCGTGCAGGATTATACCCACTCCACCGCGCCCAACCGACGCTTCGCCGACGTGGTCACGCAAAGGCTGATCAAGGCTTTGCTCGATGGAAAACCCGGCCCCTACTCCGACACCGAACTAGCCGCCATCGCCACCAACTGCACAGCGAAAGGCGACGCCGCCCGCAAAGTCGAGCGCGAAATGTCCAAGCGCATGTCCGCCATAGCCATGAGCCATCGCGTCGGTGAAACCTTCGACGCCATCGTCACCGGAGTCACTCCAAAAGGAACCTTCGTCCGCGTAATGCAGCCGCACATCGAAGGACTGCTGGCGCAAGGAGCCCAAGGCTTGCACGTCGGCGACAAAATCCGCGCCAAACTCACCCGCACTGACGTGCAGCGCGGTTTTATTGACTTCGTGAAGGCCTAGAGCTGAAGCTGCTGACGCCCTCTTCTGTAACTGTTGAGAAATCCACTCATCACTCCCCAGTGTGACAAACAGCACTGCCGATTTCGCGATTAAATCATATACTCACGGGTTACCCGGCATCGCCGTGAAAGCCGGAAATCGGAATTTCTTAAATGAGGTCTTAAGGTATAAGAACGGCACAGCCATTGGCGGGACCAATAGCACCGTGTACACCACGCCCGTTCTATCCACCACGGATAACGGCGACCAGTTCTACGTCGTCGTCAGCGATAACTACAACCGGAGCGTTGCCAGCAACGTTGCCACGATCACCATTAAGGGAGTCAGCGGAACCTTCGTTAACACCGGAACACCCAACCTCGCACGCGATTGCCACACCGCCACTCTCTTGCAAAACGGTATGGTGCTGATCGCCGGCGGACGCAGCGGCAATAACACACTCTCATCTGCCGAGCTCTACGACCCGACCACGGGAACTTTCACTCTTACCGGTTCGCTCTTGACCGCGCGCTGCGACCATTCCGCCACCCTGCTGCAAAATGGCACCGTACTGATCGCGGGCGGATACTACGTCGGCAACGGTTTGCCTACCATCACCGCTTCCGAAATCTATGACCCAACCACCGGAACTTTTTCCGCCGCTGGGCCCCTCGGCACTGGACGCTATAGCCATAGCGCCACCCTTCTGGCAGACGGCCTAGTGCTGGTTGCGGGAGGGGTAAATAGTAACAATGGCTACAACTTTGTCACGCTCGCCAGCGCCGAACTCTACGACCCGGTCGCGGGAACTTTCTCTTACACTGGATCGCTCAACACCGCGCGTTCCGCCCCCGCTACATTGCTGAACAACCGGAAGGTGCTTGTGGCAGGGGGTGGCAGCATTGGCACGGGCGCTCCTTTCGGCTCTGCCGAGATTTATGACCCAACCGTGGAAACCTTCTCTTACACTGGATCTCTCATCACGGCACGGTCCGGAAACAGCCAGACGCTCCTACAAAACGGGCAGGTTCTCATCGCGGGTGGCGCGGGCGCCAACAGCGCTGCTATGTTCGGTGAACTGTATGATCCTTCCGCCGCGACATTCTCCGACACTGGCTCGCTCAATCTTGGACGATCCGATCAAACCGCAACACTGCTCGCAAGCGGTCAAGTGCTGCTTGTTGGCGGCGAGGTTGATGTGATTGCTCAGCAGCTACTCAACTCGTCGGAACTTTACGATCCGGCCTCAGGTGTGTTCATTCTCAACGCGCCAACAAACTCCATGCGTTTCTTCCTGTCGGCTACTCTTTTGAACAACGGGAGAGTTCTCATTACCGGCCAGGAAACTTCGGCAATCACTGTCACCCAGCCCGTTCCGTCCGAGCTATACGAGCCATAAATGGATGTTTGCCACAACGATGCCGACACTCACGCGACCAGCTTTTCGTCACAAACTTGCCGTACCCCCATCACAGACTTTTTGATCCACCCATCGCAATAATGGCCCTTGGTTGGGGCAGCGAAGCGCGTGCTCGTCAATCGACAGGTCTATCGCGCCGAAGGTGCTCCAGGTTCCCGTCCGCCCTTTGGGCGCTAACCTGGGCGCTGGCCTCCTAAATCACCTCTGCGTTCTTTGACAATTTGAGACGGTTTAGCGGCGCGACCATGTCAAGGCGAAGGTTTCTTCCCCTTGACACGATTTACCCCCCTCCGAGGGGTAGGAAATGCGACAAATCCCGTAAGTCCTTATTCCGTAATACTTTGATATAAGTGCTTTCGATTCAAAGACCGAGTCAAAAAATCACCGCTAACTCACTGATTCCATTAGACCCGGGGGGAGGGGGGTGGGGGTATCAGGTAGTAAACATGCTTCGCAAAATCCAAATCTCTTCCACATTTCATACCCAAAGAAGAAAGTTTATTTTCAGGCGGTGTTGCGGAGACTCAGCCGCTCTTCTTTTCCAGTTCAGCCCAGCGCGTATAGAGCGCATCCAGCGCATCCTGAGCCGAATCGAGGTCAGCTTGAGTGCTAACCAGAAGCGAAGCATTCGTAGCATTCGCTGGATCTTCCAGTTCCGCGCGTTTCCCTTGCACCAACTGCTCCGCTTCTTCCACGCGCAACTCGATCGTCGCATATTCTCGCGCTTCCAGATACGAGAGCTTCTTTTTTGCTGGAGCAGCCGACGCAGAACTGCCCGAAGTCAGCGAACCATGCGTCGTTGCAGCGTTTGGCGTTAGATCTGACTTCGAGCGCTGCGCCTGCCATTGCTCCCATTGCCCGTAATCGGCGAAAGTATCAGCTCCGCCTTTGCCGTTCAATCCCAGCACGATGCTAGAAACGCGATCGAGCATGTAGCGATCATGCGTTACCAGCACCAGCGATCCGGGGAAATCGATCAGGCTTTCTTCCAGGATTTCCAGCGTCGGAATGTCGAGGTCGTTGGTCGGTTCGTCGAGCAGAAGAATGTCAGCAGGCTGAAGCATAAGCTGCGCGATCAGCACGCGCGCCCGTTCGCCTCCGGAAAGACGTCCGACAGGTTGGCTGAGTTGCTCGCCCGTAAACAGGAATCTTGCGGCCCATCCAGCGACGTGAATGACACGATCGCGATAGACAACGGAATCGCCGTCGGGCGCGAGCGCGCGTCGCAGAGTCACATCGGGATCGAGCGTGCGAGTCTGGTCGAAGTAAACGATGCGCAGCCAATCAGCGCGGCGAATCTCGCCTCCAGTCGGAGCAAGGTCGCCCTGTAGCAAACGAAGCAGAGTGGTCTTGCCGCTGCCGTTCGGCCCCACCAAACCCACGCGCATTCCGGCCGTGAGGATGAAGTTGAGGCCTTCAAACAACGCGCGATCTCCCATGTTGCAGGTGACGTCCTGCAACTCGATCAGCCGTTTGGTCTTGCGATCAGTCGAGGAGAAATCAATCTGCGTGGCAGTGCTGCGCGTCCTCTGGTTCAAGTCGGCCAGTTCTCCCATCAGTTCGCCAGCCTTGCTGATGCGAGCTTTCGACTTGCGAGTCCGAGCCTTCGCACCGCGCCGCAGCCATTCGATCTCCCCGTGAACCAGATTCTCCAGCGCTTCCTGACGCTTGGATTGCGCGTGCAGGAATTCCTCTTTCTTCTCGAGAAACTGGCTGTAGTTGCCATGAACGCGAAGCGAACCATCGGGATAAATCCGATTGAGTTCGACCATGTCCGTAGTGACGTTCTCCAGGAAATAACGGTCATGGCTGACGATCACGCTGGCAAATGCCGCTCCCTCAAGCAGGTCTTCGAGCCACGTGATTCCGGGAAGATCGAGATGGTTGGTGGGCTCGTCGAGCAGCAGAATGTCGGGATGCTGCACCAGTGCCTCGACAATGGCCAACCGTTTCTGCCAGCCGCCCGATAACTCGGTCGCTTGCGCATCGAGATCTTCAAAGCCAGCGCGCCCGAGCGTTTCGGCAAAGCGCGCGCCGCGGTCTGTGCCCGTGACTCCGCAGCGATCAAGCGCAGCTTCGATCACCGAGCGCACGGTCGTTCCAGGTTCAAAGCGCGAGTCTTGCTCGACGCAGGCGAGGCGCGTCCGCTTGCGAAACGACACTTCCCCACTGTCGGCAGAGACCTCGCCAGCCAGAATTCGGAGCAGCGTGGATTTACCCGATCCGTTCGGACCGATGAGGCCGATGCGATCTCCGTCGGAAATGGTGAAGGAAACGCGCTGGAAGAGCGGGTTCGCTCCGAAGGCTTTGGTGATCTCCTGGGCGTTAACGATGGGCGACGATATGGGCGGCAATGCTTTGCGGTCTCCGGGATTTCGATGCTGTGTTTGAGAGTATCAGTTCGAAGGGACTCGCCGCTGAGCCTATTGCGCGATGACCTTGTCCTTTAGATCCTGCGCGGCTTGCGCCAGGTTTTCGGCCCGGCCCAGATCGCGCCAGTAGTATTCATCGGAGCGGAAAGCAAGGATTTGTTCCCCTTGAGCAGCGAGTCGCAGATACGAGGTTATGATGGAAAATGCTCCGACTTCAGTCAACATCGCAAGCAGACGAGGCGAGATTACGTGAATGCCCGAAAAAGCCAGCGCCTGAAACTGCTCAGCAGGTCGAGCGAGTTCAGGCTCCCCATCGCTCCCGGATCGCCGCCCGCAAAGCTGTCGCCGATCACCAAAGAGCAGGTATCGAGAGGTCCTGCGGTCTTGCACTGCAAGCGTTGCCAAGGCCTGATTTTCGCTGTGATCCTTCACCATGCGCCCAAGATCAATCGTACTCAGCACATCCACATTGTGAACAATGAATGCTTGTTCAGACTGGCTGGAGTTCCCGACAAAGAAATGAGCGGTTTTCTTCAGTCCTCCTCCCGTGTCGAGTAAATCCTCCTCGCGCGAAACTTCGATGTGCATGCCAAAGTTGTCGTTCGCTTTCAAGTACGCGACAACCATGTCGGCGAAGTGATGCACATTGACAATCGCCTCTCTGACGCCAAACGTGCGCAGGCGTGAGAGCGTGATCTCAAGCAACGTTCGGCCGTTGACTTCGACCAGCGCCTTGGGACGATTGTCGGTGAGCGGACGCAGGCGCGTGCCGAGGCCGGCGGCTAGAACCATTGCCTTCATGGATTCAGTTGCTCCTGCTCGCGATGACGCACCACCACTTCGACTCCGCCGGTGGCGCGTAGATGTTGCGCCAGTTGCTCGGCAAGATAGACGGAGCGATGCTGACCTCCGGTGCAGCCGAACGACACCATCAAATGTTTGAAGCCGCGACGTTGATAGGCACTCACGCTGGTATCGACCAGCGACACGGCACTGGCCAGAAACTGGTGCACGGTTTCTTGCCGATTCAGATATTCGATAACCGGCGCGTCTTTGCCGGTGAGGGATTTGAACTGCTCTTCGCGCCCAGGATTGGGCAGGCTGCGTCCATCAAAGACAAAGCCGCCGCCGTTTCCGGTCTCGTCCTTCGGCAGACCGCGGTGAAAGGAAAAACTGAAGATTCGCACGGTCAGCTTTTCCGTTCTTTCCGTCTTGGCGGTCAAGCCCTGCAATTTTTCGGAAGCCACGATGCTCTTGAAGGCTTCCGTCAGCGCCGGCAACGCGACGGGCAACTCCACATTGTGCAGCAGCCAGCGCAAATTGTTCAGCGCGTAGGGCACACTTTGCAAAAAATGCTCTTTCCGTTCGTAAAAACCGCGAAAGCCATAAGCGCCCATCGCCTGCATGATGCGGACATAGACATATGCGTAGTAAAACTGCATGAACACAGCACGATCGAGATCGAGGAAACCGCCCAGGGTGTCGAGGTAATGATCGAGCAATTGCTGGCGCAGGTCCGGCGGCAAGTCGGCCTTGGCGTCGTAAAGAAGAGACGCGATATCGTATTGCAGCGCCCCTTTGCGTCCGCCTTGATAGTCGAGGAAGAACGGCTGGTCTTCATTCAGAACCTTGCGCAACATGATGTTGCGGGACTGGAAATCGCGATAGAGAAAATATTCGCGGCTGGCGCTGAGCAGAAATTTCGTCAACCGGCTGAAATCATTCTCCAATGCCTGCTCGTTGAACGGAATGCCGGCGAGCCGCAGAAAATAATACTTGAAGTAGTTGAGATCCCACGCGATCGACTGGCGATCGAAGCTGGCACGCGGATAACACACTTTGTAGTTCAGGTCGCGACCGGCGTCAACCTGAAAGCGCGGCAGCAAGGCGACAACCTTGCGATACGCCGCAACGGCTTCGGAGGCGATGGTCCTGCTTTCCCGATGGCCGGAGAGAAACTCGAAAAGCGTGGTGTCGCCCAGGTCTTCTTCCAGGTAAGCGCCGTGGCTTAAATCCTCGCCATATATTTCTGGCACCGGCAGGCCGTGGCGGCGAAAGTGCCGTGAGAACTCCAGAAAAGCGACATTTTCTTCGCGAACGCCATAAAGAATGCCGATCGCGCTGCTCGTTCCGCCGCAAAACCGGATGATCTTGCGGCCCGAACCGCCGAGCTGTCCCTGTAGCGGCTCCGCGCGCTCGACCGGGCAGTGGAAATGCCGCTCAAAGAGTCTTTTCAAAACTTCCATGAAGGTTTGTCCCAGCGCTGCACTACCAGCCTAAGATAACATCGAGCGCCGGGGGCAGGCTCCCGCCGCCGGGGACGAAAGGATCGATCCGAACTCTCGGCATCCGGCGGATACCGCCGAAGGATTCGCAATGCGGAGCCCGTCTATCTATGATTGCCGGGCGTAGGATCGCGATGCTTTCTCGCTTTACCTGGGACGTCCTGCTGTGAGCAGCGGAACCCTGGGTTTTGCGGTATGATTCTCACCTCTTACCTCTTATCTTCAACGACGGAGGTTAACCACGGGGATGGGCCGGCGCCGTGAGCCTCGCAAAGAGATCCAGGCGCAGGTGCGCATCTTCGGCACCGACAGCAGTGGCAAGGTCTTCTCCGACAAAGCGGTTACGGTCAACGTCAGCCGAAATGGAGCGGAGTTGAGCGGCGTCCACCCGACACTCAACCTCGACGAGATCATTGGTTTGTCCTATGGCACGAACCGAGTTCACTTTCGCGTCAAGTGGGTGGGCGAGCCCGGCACAGCAAAAGAAGGCCACGTCGGTCTGCTCAACACTTCTCCCGAAAAACCTCTCTGGGACTTTCCACTACCGGTTCCTGCACCCGACACTCACGCGCTGCAAGTTGCGGACCACCGAAAGTACTCTCGTTTCAAGTGCCAGAATTCGGTGGAGCTTCATACCCAAGAAGGGGCTTCCTTCTGGGCATCGACTTCCGATCTCAGCGTCGGCGGATGTTTCATCGAAATGACGATCCCATTGCCAAAGGGGACAAAGCTGAAAATAGGCATGTGGATCGGAGAGACGAAGCTGTGGGCGGAGTGCGAGGTCGCCTACAGCTCACCGGGATTCGGAACGGGCATGAAATTCAGCAGAATTGCTGAACCGGATCTTGAGCGAATCCGGCAATTCCTCGCAACCCTGCCCAGAGAGGCCGCCTTGTAATGGCGTGAATTCTGGCAGACGATAGTCACTCCATCCACAAGGCTGAAAACATCCCCAGCCGTGGCATAGGCGAAACTGCTGGAGGATGTCTGGAACTATGCCTGTGGCTTGCTTTGCTTGCGAGCTCGGTTGAGTACCGATTGGATTGTGGTCGCCAAGCGGTCTGAACCCTTGTCGAGTTCCAGAGTCGATTTTTCGAAGTACGCGGCTGCGCCTTGGCCGATAAGTCTCTCCTCGTTCTGCTGCGACAGGCTGCTTAGAACGATTACTGGAATGTGCGTGGTGGCGGGGTTTTCCTTCAGCGCCTTGAGCACATCGGGGCCGCTAATTTTGGGAATCATCATGTCGAGCAAAACGATATCGGGCAGTTGCTCTTTGGCGATCCGCAACGCTTCCTCGCCGTCAGCGGCGGTGCTGACCAAGAATCCCGCTCTGGACAAAACCCTCTCGGTCATGACCCGGAGAAACTTGCTGTCCTCGACCAGCAGCACCTTCGATTTCGAAACGCCCACTCGGAATTCCCTCTTGAACTTCAAGAACGGAACTCAGTTTACACCCATCCTGCCCGTTCGCGACATTACCCACAAAAGCCAGAACAGGTGTTCTCTTCAGCCGACGGGAACAGCTCGGCTGGCAGAGATGCCCGAATGCCGGAGCGTCAAAGACGGGATGGCCTTCAATTAGGCGCGTTCCTTAATCCGCTAGATGACGGAGACACAGGCCACCCAGTGCCTGTGTAGGGTAAACGAACGAAAGCGCCCCAAACTCTAGTTAGAGTCGTGGAGCGCTATCGTTGAACAGCCCTCCCCCGAAGTCTGCTCACCACCAGCCTACGTTCTCACCCTCACCGTGGGAATGGCTCCTGTGTGCCATGTACCAGCACTGCCGGGCTAAGATCTCGTGCGGGTTGAACGATCCCATTCTCTTCTTCTCAATGTTTCTGGATCACTTTCGCGATGCGCTCAAAGGCCCAATCAATCTCCTGACGGGTGATAACGAGCGGTGGCGCGATGCGAATCACGCGGTCATGCGTCTCCTTGCACAAGATTCCTTCTTCTTTCAGCGCTTCGCAATAGGGACGCGCTGCGCTGTGGAGTTCGATGCCGATCCACATGCCCCGGCCGCGAACCTCTCTTAGATCGGGGCTGCACAAGGTCTGCAGCAGGGTCAGGAAATAGGCGCCAAGTTCGGCGGAGCGCTCCACCATTTTTTCTTCGATCAGGACGCGCAGCGCAGTCCGCGCGATGGCGCAGCCCATCGGATTGCCGCCGAAGGTGCTGCCGTGGTCACCGGGCTTGTAGACGCCGAGAATTTCTTTCGAGGCCAAAATTGCCGAGACGGGGTAGAAGCCTCCCGCGAGCGCTTTGCCGACAATCAACACATCGGGCATGATACCTTCGTGCATGTAGGCAAAGAGCTTGCCGGTGCGTCCGAGGCCGGACTGAATTTCGTCCGTCATCAGCAGCACGCGATTCTGACGGCAGATTTCGGCGGCTTCTTTCAGAAAGCCTGCCGGCGGAATGACGATTCCGGCTTCGCCTTGAATGGGCTCGACCAGGAAGGCGCAGGTGTTGGGCGTGATGGCTGCGCGAAGGGCTTGCGCATCGCCGAAGGGAATGACTTTGAATCCCGGAGTGAATGGGCCGAAGCCATCGCGATATTGTTCGTCAGTCGAGAAGCTGACGATGGTGACGGTGCGTCCATGGAAATTATTGGCGCAGACGATGATCTCGGCTTTGTCTTGCGGAATGCCCTTGATCTTGTAGCCCCACTTGCGCGCCGTCTTGATCGCGGTTTCGACGGCCTCGGCGCCTGAGTTCATGGGGAGCGCCATGTCGAAGCCAGTCAAGTCGTGGAGTTCCTTGTAGAGCAGCGGGAGTTGCTCGTTGCGGAATGCGCGCGAGGTAAGGGTGACTTTCCGCGCCTGCTCGTTGAGAGTTTGCAGAATCTTGGGGTGACAGTGCCCTTGGTTCACCGCGGAATACGCCGCCAGGCAATCGAGGTAGCGCTTGCCCTCGACGTCATACACCCAGACGCCTTCCGCGCGCTCGATGACTACGTCGAGGGGATGATAGTTGTGAGCTCCATATTCGTTTTCGAGTTCAACGAAATAATCGGTGCGCGTGGATTTTTCTATTAGTTCGGTGGTCATAACTTCCTTTCGCTAAGTCTGCTCACGCCCGTTCGAGTAGCTGTTTGGATGGTGAGTACGCAATTTTCCAACCCGCAAGGCAGCCAAGAATGCCACAGTTGGCGCATCGCTCACCAACGTAGAGCCAACGAACCTCACCATCTTCATACAGGGAAAAACCAACGCCGATGTTGGCGCTTGTAGAGCCGCACTCGATGCATTTCCACTGCTCAGGCGTTGCGTCAGACCAGTACTCCTCGCTATCACATATGAACTTCCCTATAGCGCAAGATGTGCACGTTCGCTTCGCGCAGCCCTCGTCATCATCCGCAAGAAGTTCAAACGTCTCGCCGCCGCATTTGCATTTTGCTGGACGGAACTCGTGAATGCAGTAATTGTCTGCAGAATAGGCCTCGAGATATTCCCTGAGGTCGTCAACACTCGTGCCAATCCACCACTTGCCAGATTTATCGATACTCATGTTGGCAATTGTAACTGCCGAAAAGTCACCATTTCGCCAGCAGTCGCCGGACAGCGTTCCTCTCGCTCCCTACCACCACGCACTCCCCGCCGCCGGTTCCTTGTCCAGAAGCATGGTCAACAGTGCCATCCGCACATAGAGGCCGTTCATGGCCTGGCGGAAATACATGGCTCTGGGATCGGCATCGACTGACTTATCTAACTCGACCGTGCGAGGCAACGGATGAAGAATGAGCGCGTCCGCCTTCATGCGCTGAACGACTTTCGAATCGATGGCATAGCGTCTGAGACCGTCCGCATCTCGCAGTCGCTCGGGCCGGATTCGCGTCTGGTAAACCACATCGACTTCGCCAATCACGCGGTCGATGTCCGACTCCAGTTCGTAGCGGACGCCGTGTTCGTCGAGATAATCCAGGATGTCCGGTTTCATCTGCATTTGCGGCGGGCTGACGAAAAACATCTTTACCCGATCAAACTTGGCCAGCAGATACGCCAGCGATCGCGCCGTACGGCCCTTGTCCAACTCGCCGATGATGGCCACACTAAGTCCATCCAGCGGTCGCTGCCGGTAAATAGTGTACAGGTCGAGCAAGGCCTGGGTCGGATGCTGTCCGCCATTCCCATCTCCCGCGTTGATCACCGGCGCTATCGAGACTTCTGCTGCCCGCCGCGCCCCATCTTCGGCAGTGTGCCGAATCACAATCACATCCGAATAGCCGCTGATGATGCGGATGGAATCTTCGACCTGCTCGCCCTCGATCTCAGAAGAGAAAGCACCCGCATTCTCGGTGGACAAAACGCGCCCGCCCAGCCGATGCATGGCCGCTTCAAACGAAAGCCGCGTACGCGTCGACGGCGCATAAAACAGCGCGGTCATGATGCGGTTCTGGTAGTCGAGCGTGCCGCCGCGGGCCACCACATGCTCCATGCCGCGCGAACGCTCGAACAACTCCATGAGCAAGGGGACCGTGAATTGCTGCGACTCGATGACGTGTTTCAGTGGCATACCGTCTCGCAACGCCGGTTCCGATGCCGGAGACTGGAGTGGGATGACATTCGGTTGTGGCATTAGCGTCCTCCCACCGGAAGTTCGAGCCCTGCTCTGCGCTCGATCTCCCCGCAGTCATGATCGGGGAACATATGCGTGCCGACGGATCCGATCACCGCCTGGCACAGATTTTCGCACGAAGTAATGATAGCTTCCTTGCCGCCGCTGCGCAGAAAGCGCAGCACGGATTCGACTTTTGGGCCCATGTTTCCGGGCGGGAAATGGCCGCTGCTTGCGTATTGTTGCAACTCCGCCGCTCCAACCTGTCGCAGCGGACGCTGCGCGGGTTTCTTGTAATCCAGATACACGTATTCGGTGTCGGTGGAGATGACAAACAGATCGACGCCGAGGCACGACGCCAGCAACGCGGAGGCGCGATCTTTGTCGATGACCGCCTCGACGCCTTGCAGTTGACCGTCCCTCCAGACCACCGGAATCCCTCCGCCTCCGCAGGCGATCACCAGCACGCCGTGCCCGACCAGATCTCGAATGACCTCCAGTTCGATGATGCCAACCGGATCGGGCGACGGAACCACGCGGCGGTAGCCGCGGGCGGCGTCCTCCACGATCTCCCATCCGAAAAGGCGTTTGCGTTCCTCGGCATCGGCATGGGAATAGAAAGGGCCGATCGGCTTGCTCGGATGCTGCATCGCGGGGTCGTTCGGCAACACCAGGCATTGCGTGAGAACCGTCGCCACCGGCACATGCAAGTCGGCCGACTGCAACTCGGTTTGCAACGCCTGCTGCAATAGATATCCGATCTCCCCTTGAGTCGATGCGTCACAGACGTCCAGCGGGAGGCCCGGCACCTGGCTTGCTCCTCGTTCCGACCGCAGAAGCGCCGCTCCCACTTGCGGGCCATTGCCATGGGTAAGCACAATCCGGTAACCGGCGCGGATCAGCCCGACGATCTGGGCGGCGGTCCGCTGGGCGTTTGCCCGCTGTTCGGCGATGGTTCCCTTTTCTCCCGCGCGAATCAGGGAGTTGCCGCCCACGGCAAGGAGGATGGTCTTCATAAGTAGTGGCTAGTAGCTAGTAGTTAGGGGCTGGCTTTGATTCCTTAGCTCCTAGCTGCTAGCCACTGCGCTCGGGCTTTGCAGACCATGTACGCATCCCGGTCAGCAGGCGCCCAACTTCGTCGATTCTCGACAGCAATTTAGAACAGGATTCCTGGCTTACGTAATCCAGGTTCTTTGCGATCTCGATTTGCATTTCAACCTCTGCCAATGAACCGCGCGCCACACCCACGAATTGATGGAACTCATTTCGTGAATTCCGCCCGTACCCTTCCGCAAGATTGCTTGGAACCGAAACGGCTGCCCGCCTGAGCTGACTTACTAGTCCGTACAACTCATCCTTTGGAAAGTCTCGGGTCATTCGATAGATCTCGGTCACCAGTTCCATGGCCTTCTGCCAGGCTACGAGGCCTCGATGCCCGCACGCGTTCACTGCAGTTGCCACGCGGTTCTCCTAACTCCTAGCCACTAGCCCCCGAGCACTATATGTGTGCCAACTCCTGCAACTCGACCAAACCCGGCAATTTGACGAACTCGCCTTTCATCAATTCCAGCATGATCGCCTTTTGCGAGTGCAGCCGGTTCTCCGCCTGCTGAAACACCAGCGACCGTGGCGAGTCGATGACATCGTCGGTAACTTCATCGCCACGGTGCGCCGGCAGGCAGTGCAAAAAGATCGCATCCGGCTTGGCGCGGCGGAACAGAGTCGCATCGACCTGGTACGGCAGGAAGATGTGTTTTCGCTTTTCCGCTTCGGCTTCTTTCCCCATGCTGGCCCAGACATCCGTGTAGATCACATCCGCGCCGGAGGCCGCTTCGTCGGGATCATTGGTTACCGTGCAAGTTCCGCCTGTCTCGACGGCACGCTTGCGCGCCCATGCCACCGAATGCGCGTCGAGTTCATATCCCGGAGGCGTAGCCACCCAAACGTGCGCTCCGACCTGCGCTCCGGCGAACATCAGCGAGCGTGCGACGTTGTTGCCGTCGCCGATGAATGCGATCTTCAGGCCGTCGAGATGCTGTTTCGCCTCCCAGATCGTGAGGTAATCGGCCATCGCCTGGCAGGGATGGCTGTAGTCGGTCAACCCATTAATGATGGGAATGCTCGCATACACTGCCATCTGCTCGACGATTTCGTGAGAGTAGGTGCGGATCATGATGCCTTGCACCATGCGTTCCAGGTTCTTGGCCACGTCGTACACCGACTCGCGTTTGCCCAGATTGATCTCGACCGGCGAGAGATAGAGCGAGAAGCCGCCCAGTTGCTGAATGCCGACATCAAAAGTCACCCTCGTGCGCAAGGATGGCTTCTCGAAGATCATGGCCAGGGTCTCGCCTCGAAGCGCACTGCCGTAGGCGCTTGGGTGCGCCTTGACCTGACGGCCTAGCGTGAGCAGGTACTGGATGTCGGACGGCGAAAAATCTCGAATCGAGAGAAAGTCTTTGCGATTCGCATTGCCATTCATCTTCCGCCTCCCGCCAGGGCTGGCTCGTGCTCCCGCACAAACGTGGCGAGCATTTCAGCCAGGCCGGGCTTGGTGAGTTCTTCGACTTCATAGGTCACGCGCAGATTGGGTCGATCGATTTTGATCACCCGCGCCAGGTCAATGGGAGTGGCGATCAGGACGAGATCGCAAGGAGTACGGCGGATGGTTTCCTCGAGTTCGTGCCGTTGGATCGCGCTGTAGCCCATGGCGGGCAAAAGGTTCGTGAGGTGGTTGAAACGCTCGAAGGTGCCGCGGATCGATCCCACGGCATACGGCCGCGGATCCACCAATTCCGCCGCCCCACATTGCCGCGCCGCCACCACCCCGGCCCCGTAGGGCATCTCGCCGTGAGTGAGCGTGGGGCCGTCCTCCACCACCAGCACGCGCTGTCCCTTCACCAGACTCGGTTCGGGAATGGAGACTCGGCAGGCCATCTCAAAAACCACTGCCTTCGGGTTGTGGAGCTTTATGTTCTGACGAACCGTCTCAATGTCGCGCTGCTCGGCTGTGTCGACCTTGTTAATCACGATCGCATCCGCGCGCCGCAGATTGACTTCGCCGGGGAAGTACGACAGTTCATGCCCGGGCCGGTGCGGATCGACCACCACGATTTCCAAATCGGAGACATAAAAAGAAGTGTCGTTGTTGCCGCCATCCCACAAAATGACGTCGGCTTCTTTTTCCGCCTGGCGGAGAATCTTTTCGTAATCCACCCCCGCGTAGACAACCGTCCCTTGGCTGATGTGCGGTTCATACTCTTCGCGTTCCTCGATCGTGCACTGTTGCAGATCGAGGTCCTTCAGGGTGGCAAATCGTTGCACGGCCTGCGCCGCCAGATCTCCGTAAGGCATGGGGTGGCGGATGACCACGGTCTTCCGACCTTGCCGGCGCAACTGCTCCGCAACCAGGCGCGACACCGGACTCTTGCCGCATCCAGTTCGCACCGCGCACACGGAAATGACGGGCACCGACGACTTGAGCTGCGTGTGAGCGGTTCCCAGAAGCCAGAAATCCACATCCGCAGCCACCGCGCGCGAGCCGAGATGCATCAGGTTCTGATGAGAGACATCGCTATAGGAGAAAACCGCTACGTCAATCCGGTGTTCGAGGATCAGGTTCTCCAGATCTTTCTCTTCGAAAATAGGAATGCCTTGCGGGTACAAACGCCCGGCAAGTTCCGGCGGATACCGGCGCCCGGCGATGTCGGGAATCTGCGTGGCGGTGAAAGCCACTACCTGGTATTCGGCATTATTGCGAAACAAGACGTTGAAGTTGTGGAAGTCCCGGCCTGCGGCTCCTAGAATCAAAACTCTCTTCATAGAGTGACCCTCCGGCGAAGAATGTTTACTGGTTATCCTCTCTCTTAGCGCCTTTGACGGCTGTACCGTTCATCACAGGTGAGGGTGACCTTTTGGCGCGACCAGGAGAGCCACGGATCGCTGATGCGAGCCGCCATAATGCTCGTTACGCCGAACACGAAATTTTGATTTTCCTATAGTTCGAGGTGGATGGCGTTGATGGCGACCACGCTAACCTTCCGCAGACTCGCATAGGCGCTGACTACTACTTTTCCGCTGGGCTTGAATGTGATTGCGCAGTCGAGCGTCGCCGGCATGTCCGAAAAACAGCCGCAGACGTGAGGAAGAACCTTTGGGACCCGGTACGATTCGTCGCCGATGGTCAGAATTGTCCCTTCCAGTCAGTTCACCTTCTGCTTGCCCACGAGGTGTGCTTGGACCAATCGGTCGACTTGTGCAGTTACTGCGCCTATCTGCTCATCTCTAGACTGACCCGCTCCGACAAGCAGCGTCGTTGACGAAATTGATGGCTTCACCTTTGAAGCATTGAAATCTTGCAACTCTCTGCTAATGCGACTTGCAATCACCGCAGACCCGTTCGCATCGGTACATGCAATAATGAGAAAGGTTCCAACCGGCTCTGCGTCACTCACCGAGGGCAAGAGCACATCCTGGCCAAGATGAATGCACCGCTCCAAAATCATCCGAATCTCAGGCACGACTCCGTGGGCCCAAACCACGTCCACCGCAATCAGGGTCACGAAACCAGCCTCCAGGTTGGGGACGGTGAAGATGTGGCTATACAGTCTAGCCAGCGAGAACACTGGCAACGTAAGGTAAAAAGTGCTGCCGTGCCCCAGATCGCTTTCGACCCAAATCTTCCCTCCCTGGCGTAACACCAAATCTCTCGAAATGAACAACCCTAGACCCAGGCCGCAGCGACTTGCTTGGGCAGTGCTCGTTACCTGCGCCAAGCGCTCGAAAACCATAGCGCAATTTTCAGGGCTGATTCCGCATCCCGTGTCGGACACTGATATACACAGAAAGCTGTCGTCTTCCGCAAAGAGTCGGCTATTGACGGTGATACTTCCACATTCCGGCGTGAACTTAATTCCATTATCGATCAGGTTGATAAGAACCTGCCGCAAACGAGCAGGATCGGCCCAAGCAAACGGAAAATCATGTGCAACGTCAGAGCGAAGGCTGATGTGTTTCGATGCCGCATTCGCACGGCATGTGATGAGCACGTCGGCAATCAGCTGGATCAGATTCACATGTTGAGGCTCTACCGCGAGTTTGTGCGTTTCGACGCGAGTGATGTCGAGAAGATCGTTGACCATCGTCTGGAGTTGCTTGACATTGTCTAACGCGAGGGTCAGGTGCTCGTGCTGTGCGGGAGTCAGATCACCAAGGAGGCCATCCAAAACATTGGTTGTAAAAAGATAGACCGCTGTCAGCGGCGTCCGGAGTTCGTGCGAGACGTGAGAAAGAAGTTCCTCCTGAAGGCGCGAGCGTTCCTGCCTAGCCTCTTCCAATACCACTACGATCTTTCTCCGCTCGGTCACGTCTTGCACGATAACGGCAAAGCCGCAACTCGGGCCTGAATTCGCCAACAATGCTGCGATGTTGACGTGAGCCCAGAACTTTTCGTGGTTTGCCCGGATGCGCCATCCCTCATCTTCCAGCCGCCCCACTCGCACAGCTTCGATCAACTGTTTCTCGGGCACGTGATTTTGGATGTCTTCCGACGTAAACATGCAAGAGAAATTCTGACCTACGATGTTTGCCTCAGAGTGGCCAAACATTCGGTCGGCTCCAACACTCCAACTGGTCACGCGCCCAGTGGGATCGACGGTAAAAAGCGCGTGGTCTCTGACACCGTCGACCAGTAAGCGGAAGTGTCCATTGGCCTGCGCCAGTTTCGCTTCGAGGATCGCACCATAACGTTGCTGGAGAAAAGCATGACCCAGAGCAAAGAGCAAATCGCCAGATGCCTGAAGGACGGAGATACTTACTGGACGCTGCATCCTCGCCACATGCCAAAGTGTCTGCGCCGAAATACCACACTCCTTTGCCACATGCTGCAGCGGTAGTGGTTCGGGATATCGGCAGAACACCTGCCCCGCAATAATGGCCCCTAAGCATTGCTTGCCCAATAAGAGAGGGACGGCGATGTGAGTCAGGCCAGCTTGGTCATGCGACATTGCCACTCCGCCGACTCTGAGTGCCCTAGCAACCGCAGTACAGGGCTGATCCGTGTTTATACAAAATGGGCAGCCGGTCCAATTAGGTGCGGCGTCATGAACAAGAGTCCAGACCGGCTGGGCATTGTGACATTTCCCCAATACGTGACCGTCGGTATCGGTGAGTGCGACCGCCGCCCTCATGGTTCGACCGTACGTCGTCAGAATTTCGCCCCAGGCGTCCAGATCTAGCAAATCGGCGCGCAGCCTGGGCGACAGATCCACTGCGTCACCTTTATCTGCGAGGCTATTCTCGATGGAGCTAGTTATCGGAATCGCAAGGGGCGGCAATTCGAATGAGTCAGTTCGTCCACGGCCCTGCGCCCTCATTGTCTATCCTGTATTGCTGTTGGGCCATTCATTTTCTTTGGGAGAGATAACCTAGTGGGGGCTCTACTCAAGAGACTGGAGTAGCTCTGCAGCGGCAAGGCTTGGTCTAGGTCTTTTTCTAGCGGTATGAGAGAAATCCCTCCTGGTCCGATCTCGAACTCGCGAGTTTCAAATGAATGTTTACTCCCTCGCGCCTTGACTACCGACATGCATCGGTGAAGCGAGTTGTTGATTTCCACCAAGCTCATCAGAATGAGGTTATCCACGATGGAGCTGACCGGGAAATCCGGCATATAAGATGAGATTCCCAGGAACTCCGGATTCTCATAATTGAAGAACGTAGTCATCAGCCGCTGCTTGCTATAGGCTACGATGGCGTGAAAGAAGTCTCTATACACGCCGGTTTCTCCGATGGCAGTGCTATAACTTGTCATCCCATCGATTACCATTCGTTGTACGTCACGCTCTTCGATGAGTTGGACAATACGTGCATAGTGTGCATCAATATCCAACTCTTGAGGACTTTCGAACATGATCTGAATCGTTCCGTCGGCGATCTGCTCTTCGAGGTTGAGTCCCAGAGTCTGCGCATTACGGATGATTTGTGCTGGATGTTCATCCAAGGACACGAGCAATCCCCTCGTTCCTTGTTTTAGCGCTCCTTCCCGCAGAATTTGCGTTCCCAGCACGGTCTTTCCCACTCCCGAAACCCCAACCACCATCGTCGTGGAACCGTCAAAAATGCCGCCGCCAATAAGGGTATCTACAGCCTCAACCCCGATGACTGATCGCTTGGCACTGGAAGTGGGTTGTTGCACAGAACAGGGCCGCAAAGGCGCCTGGACCCGCCGAAACACCTCGAGGCCGTGACCCCCGGTGATACGCAGCGTATGCTCTCCGGGTTCATAATCCTGGCCTCGGCTTTTCACAATTTCCAAGGAGCGGCGAACACGGCGGTCGCGCCTTTCCCGATTCAACTGGATAACCGTATCGGCGAGAAAGTCGGTCGCTTCTACGGTAGAAACCGAGCAACTGGCGCAGCCACTCTCGATCGAAAACATTGTAGTAAGATTCTCCCTGTTCGACGACTCGATCAATTGCTGCAACAACTCGCGGAACGCACCACGTGGAGCGTCGATAACGCTCAGGGCAGGGTCTAACAATCCGATGCCATCCACGAAGATCCGCTGGGCACGAATCTCCTCGGCGGTTTCGAGCAGCAGACTGCTCGGCGAACGTAATTCCTGCTCGAACACCTGCGGACTTGTAAAGATGATTTGCAGCTTCCTCTGTTCCTGCATTTCATTCAGATCCCATCCGAATTCGGCGGCGTCTCGGATGAGCTTCTCGGGGCTTGTCTCAAACACCACGATCAGCCCAGGCTCGCCATACAAGGCAATCCCGCGATAGATAAATTCCACACCCATCAGAGTCTTTCCGCTTCCGGTCACGCCCCGCAGCAGAATCACATTGGTCCTTGGAATTCCTCCCAGCAGGATAGTGTCGAGACCCCTAATTCCCGTCTTAATCAGACCGCCTTCAGACATAAACAGTCCTTTCACTTATGCGATCGAGCTAATTGTTCTTTGTGGGCGACTCTATTTGGATGGGCATCAGGAGTTTCATCAACAGCAGCCTCCCGGCACGACTTCCCGACATACCGACGAGTTGTCGAATGCAGCGCCGCTGTTCGACAATCAACGAAGCGAATACTCTGTGAATACGTGTTCCCTGAGGTGGCCCTACACGCTCGATGAGCTCGCGGTTTTCGAGGTGGTCAAGCGCGGCGGCAACTAGCGTTTTTTCATAGCCGATAAGCCGTGCAATCCGGTCGGTGCTGGTGAGACATGGTCCGTGGCGGTATACGAATACGAACATATCCCACTCACTAAGCGAGGAAACGCCGATGGTTTCCAGACAACTGTGGAGTAGTATTTCGGAGTCCGTTCCACGCTCGATGATGAATGTTTCGTAGAACGGCACATCGCTCTCCTCCAACACTCATACCACGTGACGAAGGCGGAAATCTGTGCAAAAGGGAACAGGTCTACGATTTCGGCTGATTCCTAACAATTGGCGAAATCCATACCTACATTGTTAGCAAAGGGATGGCACAAACACTGCGGAATAAGCAAAACCCCATCGTGAATCGGCGGTGGCGGCCCATCGCTGGTGACTTAGCAGAGATTGCCAGCACGATCGGACTTGATGACGACCGATGTAATATCGTCATCCTGGAGATTGCCTTGCACAAACTCTCGTGTCGCATGGTAGATACCATCTGCAATATTCAACGCCGAATTGTGGCGGAGATTGCGAATCTGATCAAGCACGCGCTGGGTGCCAAATTCGTGGCCATCGGGCCTGGTGGACTCGGTGACCCCATCGGTTAGAAACACTGCGATCTCTCCTGGATTGAGGCTAATTGGCTCCTGCAGCGAGAACTTGCTCCCAGGAAATAGGCCGAGGGGCGGCCCGGTACTGTCCAGCGTGCATTTCACTTCGCCGGAGTCGAGGAATACCAGGCCCGGGACGTGGCCGGCGCTTGCGTATGACAGAGTGCGATGCCTGGGATTCAATCGCGCCAAAAAGAGGGTAACGAAGTGACCATGTTCGAGATCTTTCAGCAGCATTTTGTTGGCGTGAACCAGTATTTCGTCCAACTCCAACTGCATGGCGGCAAAGCAGCGCACATAGGCTCGAGTGAGCGCCATGACCAATGCGGAGCTGAAGCCATGACCTTTGGCATCGGCAACGGCAATCACAAGAGAGCCATCGGCCATGGAGATGAAATCGAAGTAGTCGCCGCCGGTTTCGTCGGCCGGGTAAACGGACGCGCCAATGTCAAAGCCCGATATCGCGGGTGGGGCGGCGTACAAGCGCTGCTGCACAGCACGAGCCAGGTGCAATTGGAATTCCTGCTCCTGCTTCTTCCGCGACTCGGTGATGTCTTGAGATACCGAGACAAAGTGAATCAGACGTCCGGTCTTGTCGCGCATCGACGTGATGGTTTGTTGGGCCCAATAGAGTTCACCAGTCTTTTTGCGATTGATGACCATTCCCTTAAATGGGAGACCCTGAGCAAGCCGCGCCCACATCTGCCGGTAAAACTCCGCATCGTGTAGGCCCGACTTAAGAATTCGCGGGGTCTTTCCCACGGCTTCCTCTCGGCCATAGCCGGACGTCACCTCGAAGGCTGGATTCACATATTGGATGACGCCTTGAGTATTGGTCAGTATCACGCTGTCGGCGGTCTGCTCCACAACCCGGGAAAGCAGGAGGGAGGATTGGATTGCCTCGCGGTTTGGCGCAAGATCACCAGACATCAGATACTCCCGCGAAAGCCGTTGTCTCTGGACACGCACTCCAGCGTCCCATGGTCACCTCTTTAGGTTCTACTCAGCAGTCGTGACGCTAAAGGAGAGAGGATGGCCCTGATTCACTTCAAAGCCTCCCAACACTAGAAGTGGTCTCATAAATAAGTCTGGATCACCTGAAACGCAAGAATTTACCACGCCCCACCTTATTTATGAGAACAGTTCTAGCTAGAGGTGAGCTTGCCGCACCCGTATGGTTGTTTACGACGGCAGAGCCACAGCTGGCAAGTTACTCGGAAGTGCTGCGCGGATCACAGCCAATAACTCGCGGTTGTCCGCAGGCTTCTGGAAGAAAGCGGTTGCTCCCGCCTGCAGCGTTTTCTGTTCGTTAAAGTCGGCGCTTCGGGCGGTTAGCACAACCACCGGAATGCTCGACAGAGTGTCGCTCTCTTGCAACCGCTTTAGAACCGCAAAGCCGTCTCCGGCTGGCAGTCCGAGGTCGAGAATAATAAGACCGGGGTGCTCCTTCTGCGCCATTGCAATCGCAGAATAGCCATCCGAGGCCGACACGGTGTCATAATCATTGGCCCGCAAACGTGTTCTGAGTCCATGCCTCAGGTTAGGGTCGTCGTCGACTATCAGGATTTTTGCTCGCTCCATTTGAATCCTCCATTTTCAAGATCACACCACGAGGCGGAGGCGTCAAGGTTCCCCGTGTGCATGAGGCTTCAGTAATTGATCCTTCGGTCCACAGCCAACACCGCGGTGGGGGAATTACGGCACAGTTGCGAGTTTGTGCTCACGGCGGGGAGACGTGTTTGGCCCAGGATCCTAGCGACCGGGGTTTGTGAAAAAACGAAGTCCGAAAGAATGCTTCCTGCGGACACATCCGCCTCGGCGGAGCCGGTATTGAAGCCAACGGCACCGCAGAAGCGCAACCGGGACTATGGCACGCCGAGCGCAACTGTCCGAGATGCGGCAAGAGATGGGAAGTCCCGAAGTACGAGGGCAGGATCAAGCACGATTTCAGACGGAGCGCGGCGCACGAAATGTGGAGGGCACGGTCTACTGTCGATGAGTTCATGGAAGTGACCGGCCATGCGACGGCTGCCATGTTCAAGCGGTATGCCGATCTATTCAGTGAGGACGAACGGAGAACGACGCAGCGGAAAGTACAGGAACGGCGACGCTTGTGGCGTGGGGCGTTATCAAACTAAAAACGGACAAAACGCGGACAAATCCAAGAAGGCCGCTTACTTGGTCGGCCCCAAGTCTATGATTGCGTTGGTTGCGGGGGGTGGATTTGAACCACCGACCTTTGGGTTATGAGTTCGAAGGGAAACTGATACAAAACAACTTACAAGCGCACGGATGACACCTAAGCACCTGTAAGTTCGCGCAAGAAACACACCCCAGTCCCTCGTTTAGTCCCTCGGTTTTCGTCCGGCCCGTTGGGATCAGCACCCGACCATCTATTCGCCGCCAGTTCTGGGCGAAGGGTGCCCGCGCAGTATAACGGCTTTCAATATTGTCACTATTACCACATGTGTGGTAGAGTTTTACCACATGCTTGACCTTCGCTCAAAGGCGCGCCAGCAACTGCTGGCCTATTACTTCACGAACCCCACGGCCCGTCACCACTTGCGGGACTTGGCGGAGCGCCTAAGCATCGATCCGTCTAACCTGTCGAAGGAGTTAGGACGCCTGGAGCGCGACGGCCTATTTCGGTCGGAAGTGAGTGGCCGCCAAAAGTATTTCCAACTGAACCGGGAGTATCCGCTTTTTGATGAAGTGCGCAAGATCATTGCGAAAACTATTGGTGCGGCACCCGTGATCGCACAATCCCTCAAGAGAATTGAGGGAATAGACGAGGCATACTTGTACGGTTCGTTTGCAAACAACCAGCAGGACACTGCCAGCGATATAGACGTGCTCGTGATCGGCTTCCCGCGTGAGGAAGTCTTAGCACAAGCCGTGCGAAAGCTTGAGCGGCAGCTCGGACGCGAAATCAACTACACCGTCCTCACGCCGAAGGAATTTGACTCGCGCCGCGCCCGGAACGATGCCTTTCTGGAAAATGTCTGGCACAATAAGCGTGTTTCGCTCATAAGTCCAAATGAAGAAGTTAAAGCCGCACACCGTTGACTGGGCACAGATTGAACGCTTTCTGACGAGCGCAGACAAGAAGCTCGCCTCGGCCCACAGAATTCTCGCGTTTGACGAGGAAGCTTGTCTTCAGCAAGCCTACGAAGCAATGCTGAAAGCTTCCCTCGGGTTCATGTTCAGCCATGGGTTTCGTGCGAGAAGTCAGCCTGGGCACCACATCGCCATCATCGATTTTGTGGGGTCGCGCATCGACAAGAAACATGCTGGTCTGCTAACTGTCTTTGATCGCCTACGCCGGAAGCGCAATATGGCCCTTTATGATGACACCGGATTTGTTTCTCACCATGAAGCCGAACAGGCGCTTCAATCCGCTGGCGACTACTTGAACGTGATCCGAGCTGATATCGCTGCCCGAAAGCCTTGAGTCAGGAAACCGCTGAAGGGAGCCCCGCACGTTTTTCAGGTCATGCTTTCGATGGCCACAGATGCGCTTCATGGAGCAGGCTGTCAAGGACGCTTGTGCAACTCCGCGCGCGCGGGGGAAAAACTAACTCCCCGCCGTGCTCGATCCCCTCCGCTTCGCTCCGGCCCTTGACAGCCGGCCCAATGAAGCCAACCCCGCTTTTCTATCGAAAGCGAATATTTTTCTACCCGACCTAGGGCCGTCTGCTGATTCGCCCCCGAGAAGCGCATTCACCTTAAATTCTAGACGGGTGAGGTTTCTCGTCCTAGGCCCACTTTAGTGGGGGAGAATCACTTAGTCAGAACCTTCCGCCAGCCGTTCAAGAGCAGACGGGGCGGCTGTGCGAGGCGCTGGTTGGCAAGGATACACTGCATTCAGCACCACTTGTCGGGTGCCCGAAAAGCGAGACAGCGTAAAATTACTTTTGGAACGACGTGATGAGCAATTTCGAGATTCTCGAAGGAAAACTCAGCTTCCTGCGCTCCTTCTACCAACTGACTACCGAACCGCTTCGGGAGATTATGAGAAAAATCGAGGCCAGCGAGGAACCTTTCGTCCCGAACGCCGACCCAGAACGCTATGACCAGCAGCCGTTCTTGGGTGAGTGGTTTGAAGCTGAGGAAGGTCTGGAGCTACAGCAGCAAGTCTGCCTCACGGTGCTGCAGCGGTCGTTCAAGGAGTTTCTCGATGGAACAGTTCTACAACATCGCGACTACGCCAACAACAAACCGAAAGTAAAGAACCATAATTGGTTCGCCGCCTACAAAACTTGGTTCCTGGTGGAAGTGGCCATGGACTGGGACAAGGCACCCGTTTCCCTCAGCACAATGGAAGAGTTGACACTCGCCCGCAATTGCGTTCAGCACGGCGGCGAGTCAGCAAACATTGGACCAAAGACGGGCCTCGTGAAGATGCAGAGTGACGACTATCACGCCAGATTCCCTGATGGTTTTTTTGCTAATGAGTTTGAGAAACTGCTTCGGAAGGGCTCAGCATTTCCTCAGCCTGTAAGAATCGAGTTGACTTCAGAGAAGCTGGCTGCTGCAATCGAAGAGGTGTTGGCATTTTGCAAATACATCGACGAACATCTGCCCGCGTCGTTCCTTTCGGAAAAGCAGGTCTAATATCTCAAACGCCGCGCCCGGTATAGTGGGGCGCAGACACCGTGATGGCATGGGAAACCTCCGAGTTATTCTGTTTCTTCAAGAATAGTATAGGTGTAGATTTCTTGAGCGGGGTTGACCGCGGTCGCCACGTTCGGATTGGTATGCGCACGAATAGAGTTCCGCCTACGGCGGGTGCTGCTGAGAGTTCCTCATGCAATCGGAGCGCGTACCCCTCTGGCGTTTTCAATACTTCAAATCGGCGCATCCTTCCACTGTTCTGGCGTTGGTAGTGGCCCAGCAAGGCACAAGGATGTCAATGGCAGCCACTGCTCTCGAATTGGGCGAACAGCGCCCGTCTTGCGGACTGACCAATACATTTCGGCTTATTCCGTTTGCTGCCCCGACAGAATCTTGAACTCAATCACCCAAAACAGCCGATCTAGGTTAATAAGAAATCCAAATTGATCACCATCTCTCGCCGCGCATTGGTCCCCTCGAAAACCAACTACGCAGGTAGTGAAGAGTTCACCCTGATAGGTCGCCAGCCGCGAACAGTCACCCGCAATTGTCCGCACATCACGTTCACTACCGATTTTTGTGTCCTCGCACGCGCCTGTATAGACATGCTTGCCTTGTTCGACGGTGACAACCCCATTAAGGTATGACCTCAAGCGCCAGTCATTGTTGTTTTCTGCTTGCGAAGAAAGCCTTACGCGATCATGTGTAGGGGCTGCTGATAGTTCCTCAGGTGCCTCTGTTGGCACTGGGCGAAATTCCGCTAGAACGTGGTAGCATCCGGCGTTGCGGAAACATATTGTGGAGCCTCCGTCCTTCACGGTACCAGCGTAATCCCTACCAGCGAAATCCCTTTCCGTCCTTGACCGCTTTGATTTCAGAAGGTACCAACGATCCCCACTTTGTACCGCAAAATATTCGTTTCGGCCAGTGGCTCCGAGGCAATCCAAAACTTCTGCGCTGCTATAAGAAAAATGGCAATCGGATGTGACCCCTTTGCCCGGAAGGACTATGTAGGCAGAGGAATTTGGCTGCGGACCGACGTGCATCCAACCTTCCACGGGCGGCACAAATGGGTCTGAAGCGACTTTCCGCTTCCACTGCGCCAGCATATCCGCCCGAACCTCCTCGATTTCTGCCTCATGCCGTGCTTTCTGAGCACGCGCTTCCGCATCAGCCTTCTCTTGCTGCAAGATGTGGTCAGGAACGACGGCAAGTGTGCATCTCTTATTGTGCTCTGTAATTTGAGCTAAGACTGCCGGCGGTAGGTTTTTGCGTTGCACCCCAACAATGGCGATAATGTTGCGCTTCAACGAATCGTATTCCTCGTCACAGTGATTGTTTTCTGCTTGCGCTGGAATGGTCGCCTCGGCTTTCTCATCAGCCTCCGGCTCATCGGGAAGAGCGCGGGCTTTTGACAATCTCGCCACAAGCATGGGTTTCACATCGTTAATGGGGATGGCAAAATTCAGGTTGTCTCCACCCACAAGATGAGAGGTCGTGATGCCGACCACTTCCCCTGCCATATTGAACAATGGACCGCCGCTGCTGCCGGGGGATATAGGCGCGGTGATCTGCACAAACTTGCCCCCTTCGTTCTCGTCTGTGCGGAACGCGCTGACAATGCCGTTTGATACCGTCGATTCGAGTGACAGGGGGTTCCCTATAGCAACGACTTCCTCTCCGACTTGGAGCCGATCAGAATCGCCGAGAGTTAATGTGCGAAAATCGGCCCCGTGCGCCTTGATGATAGCCACGTCGCGATTCTTGTCGGATGCAAGCACACCATCGACCGCAAAGAAAGTACCGTTAGGCAGTTTGACGACAGCAGAGCTGCCGTTCTTGATGACATGGTAGTTGGTAACGATGCGGCCATCTTTGCTTATGAGGAAACCGCTGCCTTGGGTGATAGGATGGCCATCCTTGTCGGACATGACTATGGAGACAATCGACCCATTCGCTTCTCGGGATATCGCTGGGATATCTAGATGGCGGCCCTTGTTGGAGCTTGGCGCGTTCTGTGCCGACATCGCCGCCACCAGCAACAGAACGGCTGCCATGTACTTCATGAATGAGGTCCCTTCGCACCGGGGGCGCAGACCTGCGTTCTCCCCCATTGAATTCCATCAGGGAATCGAGGACCGATCAACTTACGGAAGTTATCTTCGGCTTGCTGCCGCGAACCTGACGTAGCCACCAACCAGCGCCGCGTCGAGTGACTTCGGTCACTTTCGCAGTATGGACAAAGATGGGGATGATAGGGATCACAGCGCCCTATGTCGGAAAGTGTCCGTGGAGACAAGCCGTCAGATTCCGTCGGCAGATGGTGAGTGGTGAGAGAGAACAATATGAAGAAAGTTCTGTGTATTATCGGCGTCGCTTTTTGCGGACTCGCTAGTTTTCGAGCCTTGTGTGCGATGGTCGGGCTGCTCATTTATGCGGGGCTCAACACGGCGACTGTTGGGGCCTCGATGAAGGTCATGCAAAATATTGTTGTCCAGTTTGCAGTAGCGATGCTGTTTGGCGGATTTACGGTACTGTCGTGGAGGGGATTCAGGTCGTCGTCAACACCTAAAACGGTGGACAGACGGCTGATTGTCGCAGTCGCAGCGGTTGTTGCCCTGCTCGTCGGCTTCCTTACCTACACTGTCTTCTCTGCCAAAAGCACAAACACCGCTCAGTCTGTTCAGACTGTTCAGACCGTTCCGTCCGACACGTTCAACGAGCAGATGGCCGCTATCAATCGAGACTCTGACAAGCTGGACAACGAGTTTGATGCTTCAACATCTAAGACAAAGGTCACGAATCCGGAGGAAGCAGCAGCCTACTTGACCATGCTTGAGAACTATCACGCTGGGGTGGAAGACATATTCACCAGACGGACTGCTGTTTATGCACAGGGACACAAGCCGTTGCCCGCCGTGGCTGTCGAACAGCAGCAGGCTGAACTTGCAGCCTACAAAGCCAGCCATGATGTTTACAGTTATCTGGCTGACCCAGCAAATAATCTCCATCAGACAACAGATGGTCGAATTGCTATCGTCGAACCCGCCGTCTACAACCAAAAGATGCTGGCTCTCAGGGCAGCGACTGCAAGGCTTAACAGGGTGAATGCGACATTAGACAAGTAGCAACCATGACCAATCGCAAGGCAGAGAACGGTCGGAGGAATAAGTAAAATCCGTGAAGCGTGTGCGGAGGAGATTGTCGCCGGATTCGCATGATTCCACACCGACCGGGATTGACAGTCGGCAGTGACGAGTCGCAAAGGCGCGGAATTCAATTCGCGGAGGCCGCCCCAGAGGAGATTGCCTTAACCTGGGAGAGCGCATTTTTGGCTTCTCGAATTCCAGACTCGATGTCTTGCTCCAAATCTAGGTGCGGCACGGCCGACGCGGATACCGCTTCGCAGAATCTCAGTGCATCCTGCGGGCGGTTCAATCGCTTGAGGCAGATTCGGGCGGCACCAAGCCGAGCCAGCAGAGACTGCCGCTCGGAAGGATAGGCGGCGGCGAGCTTCTCATACTCGCTGACAGCGCGTTCAAAGTCCTGCTGTTCCTCCGGCAGGCGGCAGAGATCGAGCCAGATGGCCGGTGGCATCTTGTCGCCGCCCAATTGGAGGAACTCCTCGTAGTCCTTCCAAGCCGCTTCATGCTCCCTCGCTTGCAGATGCAACCCGCAGAGCGTGACTGTAGCTTCCCGATACGCCTGAATGTCGCTTCTCTGCCAATGGCCTGCCCGCAACAGGCTCCAAGCCTCTACCGAGTCAGGTTTGGCTGTGAGGTAGTTGTTAAGAGTCGCGGCGGCCTCATCAAACTTACCATGTTCCATGAGGTCGCCAGCCTGAGTGATCTCTGGATCAGGCGTCCAAGCAACCTTTTCCTCGATCGCCTTATTCAATGTATGTTCCAACCCCGAGTAGCGAAGCGCCACAGCCGTAATGCCACCAAAGAGGAAACCACCGACGTGCGCCCAGTGTCCAATGCCGTCCCTGGGACCCATTCCGTAATTGATCTCTGTGAGCACCCAAATCGGCAATAGCCAATATGCCCGCATCCAGAAGCGAGAAAAGGGAAACAGGCCCAGATCAAAGAACCACATCATTCTGATTTTCATCTTGGGGAAGCGCACTAGGAAGGCTCCCATTAAGCCTGCTACCGCTCCTGAAGCGCCTATTGACGAGACGATGCTTCCGGGATTTGCCCAAGCATCAAACTGGCATGCGAATGCACCCGCTGTCAGGTAGACGAGCAAATAAAGCGGTCGGCCCCAAGCGTCCTCTAAGACAAATCCCGCTAGCCACAAGAACCACATGTTGCCGATCAAATGCCACCAACCGCCGTGAAGGAAGGTCGAAGTGAGATACGTAATTGGTCTCGGGTGGGCTGCAACGAAGGCATAGCGTTGGTCGATGGATGAGGCCATCAATTGTGAATACTGGCCTGCGAATGAATCCATCTCCGCTTGCAATGCCGCTGGATCGTCGAGCAGTCGCATCCGAGCGACCCAATCATCGTCAATTACCTCTGAGTTCGGGTGTTGCATCTCCGCCCAATCGTCAGGGTCATGGTTCTGAAAGTCTGTAACTAACTCGCGGACCTCGGACGTGAGGAGGATCTGTGGATGTATAGCCGCAAGAATCAAAATGTGCGCCCGCACCTGCCCGAGCTGCGAGCCCTGCGTCTCCATGACCGAATGGGTACTCAGAAATATCCCGAAGTTGAGGAGAATCAGACCAAGTGTGATGACCGGCCAGCGTCGGGCCGACATGTTCTCGTGCCCGATAGGGACAATCATGGTTGGACTTCTCCTTCGTGACCGGAACCCACCTCAAACTTTCTTCTCCCCCGTTGGGGAATTCAACGCGCTCTGCTTTTTACGGTGCCGTCCGGAAACCAAGTCACGTCAAACTTCTTCTGCCCGTTGGCTAATTCATCGCGCCCTATGTTTATGGTGCGGTCCGGAAGTGAAGTCATGTCAAACCACTTCTCCCCGCTAGGGAGTTCAGCGCGCCCTGCCTTCTCGGTACCGTCGGGAAGTGAAGTCACGTCAAACTCCTTAATCCCGTTGGGGTATTCAATGCGCCCTGCCTTCTCCGTGCCGTCCGGAAGTGTAGTCATTTCAAAATGCTTCTCCCCATTGGGGAATTCAGCACGCCCTACCTTTTGGGTGCCGTCAGGAAGCACAGTCACATCAAAATGCTTCTGCCCGTCGGGGAGCTCAACGCGCCCCGCCTTTCGGGTGCCGTCCGGAAGTGAAGTAACGTCAAACTGCTTATCCCCGTTGGGGAGTTCAGCGCGCCCAACTTTTTTGGTGCCGTCCTTCAGCGTGCGTTCCCCGAACAACTTGGTGCCGTCTGGTAATTGACGGTCTCGTGCTAATTGACGGCCTTGTCCTTCGTCACATCCCACCCCAAAGGCCAACAGAAGCGATACGGCGATGATCATCTGCTTCATAATGCTTCTCCCACCTTAAATTCCAGCATGTAACAAGGGAGCGACCTAATTACGAAGGTCATTCGTCATGCCGATCCTGAGAGATGGGAAAACCGGAGATCCTCTGGCTAGGATGCAGCAGGAAAACTGCATAAAACGACCTGAAGGATCGCTCGTCCGCCACCGCAGATCAAGGTGCGAGCGAATGGAACATGAAGAGAATGCTCTGCATCGTGACGATGCAGCTGGCGTGCGTAGCTTTCGCCCGGACGGGAGAGAATGGCAGGCCTTTGACGAGCTTCGACCGCTCCATTCCTCGTGATCACAACCTCGGTACTTGTGTTACGAAGGTACCCACGTGCTTATCCAGAGCACTGTGCGTCCGTTCCTGGTCACTGGATACTTGAGACTGTCGATGAAAAAGGCCGCCCTCCTGCTGTTTTTGATTCTCTGGAGCTTGCTCTTGATGGCACAGGGGGGCAGCGCCGTGCACACCACCCACCGGTGCACATCTTGCTTGCGGGACAAGCACGGGCACATCAAGCGTTCGAAAGCTGCAATCAGCATCTTCAAGAAGCAGCATCCCTGTCCCGCGACGGGCAAGACCGCGAGCCGATGTCCGGGGTACATCATCGACCACGTAAAGCCGCTGGAGTGCGGTGGAATTGACGCTCCCAGCAACATGCAGTGGCAGACATCGACGGCGGCTAAAGCGAAAGACAGGACTGAGGCGCAGTGTCGATGACCGGGTTCTGCCTAGGAGGGCAGCAGTTTTTATTTGACGCGATTGCCGAGGAGCTGCGGCTCTTCCGTGAACAACAAGATGTTTTGCGGGGTCCTTTTTATTTCCAGAACGCCCGTGGAACTCCGATAGGAACTCAACGAGGGGGACAGAAATACGCTCCAGCGTTTGGGAGTGATGTGGCAGGAGCGGGAATGAACCAAGGTGGATTTTCGTGGTGGCGGTTCTTCGGCGTGTCGGCGTTCAAGTCCAGAGTCTCGCGCAGGATCGGCATCCCGCTGACCCACACCGGGCGTCGGCAAAAACTCGGGTCTCTGATCCTGCGGCTGCTGGGCGTGGACAGGTGGGTTTAGGGAATGAGCAAAACTCTAGCTGAAAAGTGGGCGCAAAACTTTCGAGCGGAGGGTGGGCAGTGGCCGGAGGATGGGCATTGGCCCGAGCAATGGTACGCCATCGAGCGGGAGATGAATCGTTCAGGCGATGTTGCCAGTTCTGGCGGCGGAGGATACGAGAGGAAGGAGAACGAGGGTGGCGACCTCGGGATACCCTATGTCTTCATTGATAATTCTGGATTCTTGTTGTCGGGCGGGGACGATAAAGCATTTCCAGCGATTCGACTCTTTTCAGAAGCAGATATTGCCGAGCTACAAAAGGTCTGGGGCCGCTCCGCCGACATCATGAACACGTTTGACGAAATTTCCTGGCTTGAGAAGCACGTTGGAAAACCAGAGGACTGTTAGCATCTTCCCCACGGCACGCTGCCACCCGCCGCGAAACCCCAGCGATTGAATGGTCGTTTCTTGGGTAGGAGTAAGTTTAGGCACGCCGGCTCTAGAGAAGCGGCATAAAACGCGCCTTATCTGGTTTCGTCCTGATGATCTTCCACCTGCGAAGCCAGAAGCCTGAGCTTTTGAACTATACGGTTGATGTTCTCTATATCGAGGGTTCTTTCAATGGAAACGTCTAGCTGCGTATCGCTTAACCCCTGTACCGCCAGTTCGTCGCGCATCCGTTGAAGGTCTGAATAGAAGCGAGTGCGATACCAACCGCTAGCCTTGTTGCTCCATACCTTAACTTGTTCTTGCTCCTCTGCAAAGGTATCCGGCTGCGCTGGTTTATGAATCCTTATCATCGAGGGGGACGGCGGTTGCGGATTCTGTCTGTGAAATTGCTTCGCCTCTCTGTTGAATCGTCGTGCAAGATCAAAGGCTCTGGTTGCGAGATCAGGAACAACGGCAGTCAATTGCTTCGGCGATTCCGCCGCTTGCAGTTTTTGCGTCAGCTCCGCAATCTCTGAAATGTGCCGCGTCTTCTCCTGCGCTAATTCCGCGTTCTTTCCGTGTTTCCAGTACCTACCGATTGCGATCAGCAGAACCATCCACAGAGAGCAAGTGATAACGATATTTGCCGCTATCAGCATGAGATCATCCCCATGCCTTTTCCAAACCACCAATTGCAAGTAGATGTATAGTGCGCTGAGGAGAATGCCGAACAGGGCAGCCCAATGTTTACCGAACCATTCCATGCGAGACAGTCTACAACGCTGGGGCGGCAACCCTGCGGCGACATGTTCAAGATACGAAGAATTGATGGGCTACAGGCATATTTCGCTAGGTCCGGTGATGGCGGAAATGTATCCGTAAAAGTGAGGTATTGGCCGACCTTGGGGCACAGATGGAAGTCAATTCTGGAGTCGAAGGCAAAAACACTTGTGAATGCGGCCGCGTGTGGCTCTTAGCTAAGCGCAAAGAGCCTGAGCGCGACAAAGACGACATCTCATGCATTTGCGGCAGGACGCTCGTAAGCTGGAACGGTGGATGCGTGTGGACGACAAAATTGATTAAAGATATTGACTGACTGGAGGGCTTGCGTATGTCTTTCACTGCGAAGGTTAAGAAAACAGGTCAGGTCTTTAATGCGACGAACGAATGGGAGACGGACGGTTCTTTCGGGCGCGATGCCCATGACCTTGTTGACGGCAAACTCTACGGCGGCCATCTCTTCCACACTCATCAACTCAGAGAATCGGCGGACGTAGTAGAACTCGTGTTCACTGGAATAGAGTGGGCGACTTTCAAGGCGGAAGAATTGCAGAAATTTGCCGCACGGCGCATAAGACTGCATCACCACCCGTCCTAGCCTTCAACGCACTTTTCAAAATTCGTGGTAGTAAACACATCCAACCGAAACCTCAGCGTCACAGCGGTAGCCAACGCCATCGCCGTGTTTATTAATAGCGGCGGTCTCACGACATACTCTGGCCACGCCAGCGAAAAATGGGACAGTTTCAGACCGGAAGTTAAGCTACACAGTTGAACCCTCCGTTCACCCGAAGCAGCGAGTAGGCTGGCGGCGCGAAATCGTCGAGCAGGTCACTGAGAATCGTTCGTCTTCCCGATGCTCGCCAGTTCTCTCGTCCGAAGTTCCCCAGCTAACCAGCCAACAAGGTCAACCGACGCTTTGATGTGCTCTTCCAACTGCTTTTCACTGACGCTCACTTCTGCGCCGACTCCAGTTCCAGAAACGTATTCAGGATACTTTTCAGAGAACCCCATGTCTAAGTAACCCGCATCGCCACTGTTCAAATCCGATTCATCGAGCGGCTTAAACGTATTTGCCTCAGCACCAGCGTGAACGATTTTATTTCGCACTTTACGCATTGTCTCCACGAACGCGATTCGGTCTGCATTGGCCTTGAAATCAATCCCGAACCGATCCGTGTATTCGCGCCAAAGCTGATCAAACTCACTCCCCTCGCCACCGTACCGCTTCCTGAGTTCGCTGAAGGACTCAGCAGACCTAGCCATTTTTCGCAAGGCGTGGGTCAAGCGCGATGTGAGTGCCACCAGTGCCATGTTTCTCAGGAACTGTTCTTGACTGCTATTTCTCGCTTGGACAACTCCGTGCTCATCAACCAAGTGCTGATGGAATTCGTCATCGAGAGCCTTTTGCATCACCGCTTCGAGCTTCGCTAGCTCAGTCTTCGTTACTGCCTGCCCCGGAATGGGAGCAAGATTTTGGCGCGGGTCGAGCAAACCCTGTCAAGGTGCGTGCCCGCGTAGCGGCGACCTTCAGGTCGACCTTGACAGGGTTTGCGCCCGCGCTACGCTGACATTATCGGGGCAGGCAGGGTTCTAAAAACCCATTCCGAGACCTATGCCGTGGTTCTGCTGTTGACCCTGGGAGACTTCCTGCTGCGGCGCAATCGTCTGGTTGGGTTTGATCTCGGGCCCATGCGCGCTCTGCTGCGATACATCGTGACCGAGCGCCGCAGGCAGCTTCTCGCGGTCGTTGGTGAAAAGCTGTGCATCGTGCGCCCCGCGCGAGACGGAGACATAGGCCATGCGGCTGTTGAGCAGATCCTTAGCACCCAACTCCGTATCCACGTGAATCAGGACGCGGTCGGCAGTCTGTCCCTGGCTGGAGTGGCTGGTCATTGCATAGCCATGGTCTAGATGCGGATGCCTGCGCGGATCGAGTTCGACCGCGCGGCCACCGTCCATTTTCAGTCGCAGCCGCCCGTCTTTCTCGATGCTCTCGATGGTCCCCAACTCGCGGTTCGCAACTTTCAGTTCGTTGGCCGGCGCGGTGAATTGGATGCGGTCGCCCATTGACAAATTCCGCATCTCCTCGCGGAAGACAGAGACGCCCTGCTGTCGGCGCGGATCGTAAGTTCGCTCTGTGCCGTCCTGCCGTGCAACCGTCAGCCGGTTGTTCGGGGCGTCGATGCTCTCCACCTGTGCGTACTCGCCTTTCCCGATGCCGGTCTCCTTCGACGTGCGCGAGTAGCGCAGCACATCGCCCACGTTGTACCGCTCGGCCCAGGTGCGGTCGGCGCCAGTGAGGTCCTGACGCGGCACCAGCGTCCTGATGTGGTGCTCCTCACTACTGACGAGGCCACCCCGCTGCAATTCCGCATGGATGCGTTCGTTGATCTCCGCGCGGGAGCGGTTGTCGGGAGAAACCACTAGCGTGTTCTCCGGCGATTTTGCGTACTCCTTCGCAATGGCGGCGATGCGCTCGTCATGGCCTTGAATCTCATGGACTCGGCCCTGCCTGTCAAGATTCTGTATTGCTTCGCGCACTTCACCCCGCGCAAGTTCCTCTACCACCTGTCTTAGTTGCGGGTCTTTCTGGCGCACGATCTCTTCGAGCTTCACCGTTTTCATCCCGGCGTCCTGGAGTTGCGCGAAGGGCCGTCCGGCCTCGACCGCCTCATGTTGCCGCCGGTCGCCGACGAGCAACACACAGTCATTCGGATGGAGCCGGTTTACAAACTCATGCACCTGCCTGGTCGATGCCAGCGAGGATTCGTCGAGCACATAGAGCCGTTTCTCGCCGGTATCTGGTTGCTGTCCGCGTGCCAGATGCTTTTGTAGCGTGGATGTCTCCATGCCTGCTTCGCCGAGCTTCTGCGCCGCGCGGGACGTTGGCGCGAGACCTTCCACCCTGTATCCCTCGGCCTCCGCGCCTTCGCGGATGACGGAGAGAGTCGTCGTCTTCCCCGCGCCTGCGATGCCATCCAAGCCGACAAACTTCTCACGCGAGAGAAAGATTTCGTCTACCGCTTGGCGCTGCGAAGCATTAAGTTCCGGGTGGCGGTCCTCCGTGGCGATGCGGATATGAGGCGAGACCAGCATGGGATCGCTGTAGTCGCGCCGATTGCCTCCCTGCATCCGACCAATGATCTCGCGTTCCATGCGTACCATCGCTGTGGTCGTGTACCGTTTACTAGCGCCGACGTGCAAGACTTCGCGGAACTCCCCGGCCTCGATCCGGCGCTCAAACTCCCGCCGAATTCCGGCATACGTCGTTTCACCCATGCCGCGCACAAGGGCTGTTTCAAGGATCGCGCGGCGGTCCTGTACAGCCGATCTCTCGAAGACATGATCGCGCGCCCAGGTCACGGCCCGCTGCGCCTGCATCTCCGGTTCCGGTAGATGGTATTGACCATGTTCGCGCGCTTGGGCGACTACACGGTCCGCCTGATGCCCGTACTGGGCGGCCAGCTCGCGGTGCCGCTGTAAGACTTCTTCTAGCGACAGTAGTTCCTTGCGGTCGCGAGTATGGTGGGCGGCGATTTGTGCCGCCGCTGCTCCGTCGATTCCTTGCTCCCGCAGATGATCTTTGATTTGTTCACGTCGCGGGCTGGAAGCTTCAAGATATTCCTTCGTGTAGCCTTTTATTTCCGTCTGTCCATACCTGCCGCGCTCCAGCTCGTAGCCCAGCGCTTCCAGACGGAATGCCAAATCCGAACGGTAGACCGCCGTGACGTAACGCTGCGAAACGAACATCTCGTGCGGCTGCAAAGCTCGCGTCTGTTTCCCGTTTTCGGGACAGTTCTCCCGCTCGGTCATGTTGAAGATCACGGCATGGGTATGAAGCTGCGGGGCAGCATAGCCATCGACGGGCCGCGCGGTATCGTGCTCAAAGGTGGCGGCGACGAATTTTCCCGTTGTCTCCGGGGCATGGACGTTGCCGATCCGCGCCTGCGTGTACCGCTCAAGTTCCTGAAGCGCTGCGCGAACGCTTTCGCGATGGGCTTCCCGCACCCGGTCATCGCCTCCCACAAGCGCGGTGAGCGACACCGACTTCGGCGCGGAAAATGTGGCGTCCCACCCCGCGCGATGCTCGGCGCTGGTCACCTCTCTGCCGAATTTACCTTCATAGGTTCTCGATACCTGATGCCGGACAAGCTGATCTTCAATGTGCGGGTGCCGGCCTTCACTCAGACGCGCGAAGTGTTCGGAACCAACGGCACCTTGCAACCCCCACTGCTTGGCAAGCCTGCCTTGCCATTCGCTGTAGCCCTGCTGATCGCGGCTCCAGTAGTTCTGTTCCTGCGAGGCAAACTCGCGCGCATGGTAGGTACGCGCTTGGCTGGCGGACAGAGGTTTCGAGATCGTGAGCATATCGAGCGCCCTCAAGCGTGAAATCGTGTTGTTGGAAATTTGCTTCTCATTCGATTCCCGTCGTCTCCTCCCAGACAAACCCCTCTTTGGGCTTGCCATTGGGCGCACCGATGAGCGTAAGCAACGGCTGGGTAGGCTTCTTCAGTGGATCGGTGAGAGCGGTGGCTGGTGCCGATGGCGTTGGCTTCGGCGCAATGTCTGGCATCCTCCGCTTCGCAAGTCCCTGTGGTCGGAATAGAATTCTGTCCATCTCCGCTCTCCATCTTTGGAGCACACTTGGCTGAGGTCTGCCCCATTCAATCGTCTCCGCGTCGCGCTGTTCGTACGAGGACCGGCTCCGCAACATACTCCACCCGGCCAGTAGTAAAAAGAACACTGCGGCTCCCCAAAGCAGAGGCGTCACGAGCGAAAAGCCTCTGGGAAAAAGCATGACATTCATGGCATATGCCATCCTTCCTTGCCCTCCAAAGCAAGAGAATCGGCAAGCAGTTTGCGAGCCTGCTGGAGCTTGCGCGCATCGGCTTGGTCGCGAATTTTGAGGACGGAATCAGGCGACAATTGTCTGCCTTCCGATGCCGCTTGAGAGGCTGCATGGAAGAGATTCAAGAGCGTGTAACGCACCGCCCAAACTTCGGCCAACACTAGTTCGGCGGGATCGGCGGGCCGCTGTCGCGCAGCGCACAGAGCGGTCCCGCGCAGCCACTCGGAGAGAGCCTGTCCCGCGCTTTCGGCGGCAGCTTCTACTTCTCCCAGTTCTTCGGGAGTCAGTCGCGTGGCCGCGGTCTTGGTGCGGAAGCCGGTCTTCGCCTCTTCTCCAAACGGCAAACTGGACTGTGGAGCGGCTTGAATGCGGGGAATGCTCATTTGGGAAACCGCCTTGTCGCCCGTGCTGCGTCGGACTCCTCTTGCATTAAGATCGCTGCTTCACAGCAAGGTCTTGCGCTTCAACGCGTTTACGTGATCGACGCTCTGAAGCGATTTGTCGCAAACAAACGTCATCGTTCGCTACCGCCCACATTCAGCCAATCACCGAATTTGTTGATGCAGCAAAAGTTAACCTGCGTAAACATCTCAGCACTGGCTGGCGCTACGCAGTTCCCAAGTTGGGGGTGACGTGTCCACCCTTCTTCCGGTGCGAAGCACCGCCGTTCTTACAGTTCGCCATACTCTCTTGCCAACACGTCCCACAGACGCCTCACTTCGGGGGCTTGCCAACCCCGGCGAAAAAGACTCTTAATCGCCTGCCAATCGTCATGATGAAATGTAAGGGCGATCCCGTGGTCCCGAGAGCGAAATACGACGCCGACCTTTTCCTCTTCGTCGAGCCACGTGGAAGCGAGGAAATACCGACCTTCCCAGAAGATCAGTGTGTCGCGCAGCTCCAACCCTTCCAGTATCGTCCGAAGCTCCGCGATCCGTGGGTAATCGTAGAGCGGATATTGCAGAGCAAACCTTCCGGGAAAATACAACCAGACGGAAAATTCCGTCTCCGGCCCCCGGTGAAATTCGAGACGGTATTCTCCCTCCTGGAATGACGGCAATGGCCCAGGATTTCTCAACCTAGAATCGGCACCCCAAAATGCACCATCCCGTAGGGGTTCTTCATGGCGGAGATAGTGGCCACGGGCGCACACGCGCCAGAGAATCGGCCAGTACGGTCGCAGCGCTTCGTTCAGCTTCTCGATGTTTAGAAATTTCTCGTTGTCCAGAATCATGTAGAGAAGTCGGGCCGTATGAACCGGTCGCGGAGTTTCGCTGTCAGCGTTCTTTAGCGTGTGAATGGTTCGATTCGCGGCCCGTTGTACATCGTCGTTTGCAATCTCTTCTGAAGGCTTCGCCGCATTTTGCCTTTCAGCGGGCAGATTGGTGAGGAGATAAGGGGCCATCGGACTCCTCTTTCTCTGTTTGGATACAAGTCCATAAACGGCAAGGAAAGCTTCAAGAATTGCGGCGAGAGATTCAAAGGAAATGTCCGTCTGGCCGGTATTTGCGAACAGCTCTGCACCCTGCTGACAGTAGTAGGCAACCAGGGTCCATTCGGCTTGTGAAAGCGGCAGCTTTGCGTCTACCTTCCCGCGAATCTTAACCAGGGAATCGGTTGGCTCCGAGAGTAGATTTACGAACTCCAATCGCTCCTCTTTGGAGGACTCAAGGAGCTGCTTTGCCGCCTCCGATGTTGAGACGGGTTCGCCACTCTTGGCGGCCATGATTTCCTTCAAAGTTTCGAGCCTTTGACGCAGCTCGTCGGAAACACGAATGGAGATCACCGGCTGCTGCAGGATTGGGGTTTTGTCTGCCAAGGGGTCAGCCTCACTAAAATATCGTAACGTTACGTATTGACTGTATTGGTACACATGCGATAGTGTCAAGTGCAACGTTTGCTCCCCGGTCGGACGACCTACGTCGCAAGGATTGCTGCACGCTCAGCCAAATGGGCCCGTCCGAAGTTCCGGGATGGAGTAGAAAATGAATCCAGCCGAAGACAACGAACCCTTCGTAACGCCCGAAGAAGCAGCAAACTTTTTGAAGATCAGCCCGGTGACCGTGA
>Ga0302200_10000102_pt1 | contig 86281 bp, 63 predicted proteins | sample II_Bog_N3_1_FD_194585 | JGI IMG/M metagenome (GOLD analysis project Ga0302200, IMG submission 194585) | Peat permafrost microbial communities from Stordalen Mire near Abisko, Sweden - II_Bog_N3_1 | ecosystem: Environmental > Terrestrial > Soil > Wetlands > Peat | place: Sweden: Abisko...
CATCGGCGCGTTGGAATTGCGAATCTGGCCGGGAGTGGGCAGGCTGGCAACCGAGACCAGCTCGTCTCCGGTCGACAGAATCGCCACGCGGGGCCGCACAAAGATCTCGACGTCGGCATAGCCGCAGGCCGCGGCCAGGGCGATCTGCCCGAACCGCATCGGCGTTCCGGCAGCAAGCAGCTCGTCCCCCTCGCGGCCCTGCGCGCCCTCGGCAACAATGTTTTCGCCCGCCTTGACCGTGCGCGGCGGAAGCAGGCGAATGTGCCCGCCTTCGGCTTCAACGTGCTCCAGCATCAGTACGGCGTCGGCGCCAGTAGGAACCGGAGCGCCGGTCATGATCTCCCATGCAGTTCCAGCCGCCAGCGGCCCGGAAGGGACGGCGCCGGCGCGCGTCGCGCCCACCACGGCCAGCGGCGTATGCGCGGAAGCCTCCCCGGCGCGGCAGGCAAATCCGTCCCGGGTGGAACGCGAGAAAGGCGGCTGGTCGCGGTCCGCCACCAGGGGCCGGGCCAGGATGCGCCCCGCGGCAAGGCCAAGCTCCACCCGCTCCACCGGGGGACGTATCGATCCCGATTTGACGGCGTAAGCGGCAACCAGTTCCGCGGCTTCTTCGTAGCTGAGCAGGTCGGTGTGCATGGAAGGGATTGTAGCGTCTCGACAGCACCGCTGGGGAAGAGAGCAGAAGACGAAAAAAGGGCGTTCCCGGCAGCCGGGAACGCCCTTGATGAATCGAACCGGAAAACCGGCTTACTTCTTCTTCTTGTCAGCTTTGAAGCCGCTATCGACCTTTTGCGTGGACTGGGCCAGAATGCCCTTGGCGTCCGCAGCAAAAAGCCCATTGGGCGCGAGTTCCAGGTACTTCTGGTAGGCCGCGGCGCAGCCTTCAGGCAGAACGTACTTGCCGGAAGCGTCGACGGTGGCCTTTACAATCAGCCCCTGGCCCTTCAGGTAGTAGAGAATCGCCTGGGTCGGATCCACCTTGATCGCTTCATCGGCGGCAGCCACTTGGGCGTCCGCATTGCCGATCTTGGAGAAGATCACGGCTTCGTTCTTCAGGTAGAAGCCAGCCTGCGTCGGGTTGACCTTGGCGGCTGCGTCATAAGCGGCATTGGCCTCGGGAACCTTCCCGGCGCGAGCGTAGATTTCGCCCAGACCGGCATTGGCCGCGCCCTGAATTCCGGGGTTCGGCTTCTTGGCAACGGCCTCCAGTTCAAGAACCTTCTTGAAGGACGTCTCTGCATCGTCGTACTTCGCCAGGCCGAGCTGTCCCAACCCAAGCTGCGCCCAAAGAACCGAAGCATCCGGCTTGGCCGCCGAGTCCTTCAGCATCAGGGTCTCGATATCGCCGTATTTTGCCTTCTTGATTTCGGCTTCCTTGGCATCGATGTCCGCCTTTGAGGCTGTGGCGCCCAGCGACTGGATCGCCGTCTGGCGTGCGCTGTCGGCATCCTTGATGTCCTGGCCCACCGTGCGCAGATCGGCGTTCAGATTCTTGATGACCTCGTTGGCGGCCAGAGCTACGGCGTTGTGCTTCCTTAGCTCTTCCAGTTGCTTCTTCTGGTCCTCAGGCATCTTGTCGACGAATTCCTTGCGGGACATATCGTCATCCGCAACCACGTCCTGGCCAACCACAACCTTGATTCCCTCGATGAGGTCGACCATCTTGTCAGGCGGCGTATCGGCCTGGCGGAAGATCAGGGCATAGGTGCCGGGGGCCGCTTCGCCCTGAAAGTCGCCAGTCGACGTGACCTGGTAGGTGTACTTCGAGGTATGACCGCCGTCGGTCGAAAGGCTGACAGTGCCGTTGGTCTGGGCTGACCCAACTGGATTGGTCACGTGGCCGTGGATCTTGCCCGTGGTCGAGGTCGTGGGCGCGGGCGTGGTCGCCTGCGTGGTCGAGGGCGCGGGCGTCTGCGCAAGCATGGGCATGAGTGCGAATGCCAGCAGGCCCAGCCAAAGTGAAATGGTGCGTTTCATGTTCTTCTCCTTGGGAGCGGCGCGAACGAGGCAGCCCGCGAGCTCAAAAAATCGTAATGATCAGCCTGCGCGCCGGTCAGCGCCAAACCTATTTGCCAACGCGCATGCCCTTGCAGCCGAAAGCCGGGTATCGCGGAATCACCGTGATCAAAACACACAGCCCCGGCACGGAAGCCAAAAGACGGATCGCTTCTCTGCGCAGGACCCAAGTTAAATCCAATCGACTGTCGATTACAAGGGCGCAGAGCCGGATATGCACTGTGCGCCTCGGCACGAACGGCGTTTCCACCGCTTCGATTGGGGTCTTGAACCCGGCTGCAGTTTGCCATCTGCCCGCCGACAGGAGTCGCGCTGGTTCACGCCACGGTATTCCTTTTTGTATGGTATTGCCCCCGCAGTGCGGCCGTTTGTGGCCCCGGTCACACACTAGAATGGAAGCATGGCAACCTCGATTCGCCCCGCCACCCGCGCGGACGTTCCACGGATTCTGGCCTTTATTCGCGCCCTCGCCGCCTATGAGCGCGAGCCGGAGGCCGTTACGGCCACTGAAGCGGACCTGGAGCGGGACGGCTTTGGGCCGAATCCCTTCTATTCCTGCCTGATCGCCGAGCACGACGGCCGCGCCGCCGGCTTTGCCTTTTACTTTTTCAACTATTCCACCTGGATGGGACGCCCCGGCCTCTACCTCGAAGACCTCTTCGTCGAACCGGAGTTCCGCGGCCTGGGCATCGGCAAGGCCTTGCTCCAGCAGGTTGCGGCCATCGCCCGCCAGAAGGGCTGCCCGCGCCTGCAATGGGAGGTTCTGGACTGGAACACCCCGGCCATCGAGTTCTATCGCGCCATGGGAGCCGAATTCCTCGACGAATGGCGGAATGTGCGCGTTTCGGGTGCGGCGCTGGAGCGGCTCGCCAGCGCTGACGAAACGGCCCAGACCGCAAGCCTGCCGGAGGCCGCACAATGAAGATTCGCGTGATTGGCGGCGGACTGGCCGGCCCGGAGGCTGCCTTGACCGCGGCCCGGCTGGGCTGCGAAGTGGACCTCTACGAGATGCGCGCCGAGGTGGACGGAAAACCGCGCCTGACCCCGGCCCACCAGACCACGGACTTCGGCGAGCTGGTCTGCTCCAATTCCCTCAAGAGTGAGTCGCCCAACACCGCGCCCTGGCTCCTCAAGCAGGAGATGCGCCGGGCGGGCTCCGCGCTGCTGCGCATGGCTGACGAAACCGCCGTGCCGGCCGGCCACGCGCTGGCTGTCGATCGCATCGAGTTTTCCCGGCGCATTAATGAGGCGATTGCCGCCCAGCCCAAAATTCGCGTCATTCGCGAAGAAGTCACGCTTCTGGACCCTTCCGATGAACGGGATTACGCTCTCACCATTCTGGCCACCGGCCCACTCACTTCTGACCTGCTGAGCCAGGAGATCGAGCGCATCACCGGCTCCGGCCGCCTCGCCTTCTACGACTCGATCTCGCCCATCGTCGAGGCCGACTCCATCGACATGGACCGCGTCTACTTTGCCGCCCGCTGGGACAAGGGAACCGCCGACTACATCAACTGCCCCATGGATCGCGAAGAGTTCGACCGCTTTCTGGACGCACTGCTAGCAGCCGAGCCGGCCGAAGTCCGGGAGTGGGAGAAGCTGGACTATTTCGAGGGCTGCCTCCCCATTGAGGTGCTGGCCCGCCGCGGCCGCGACACCCTGCGCTTTGGCCCCATGAAGCCCGTGGGCCTCCGCGACCCCCGCACCGGCCGCACCCCCTGGGCCGTGGTCCAACTCCGCAAGGAAAATCTGCGCGCCGACAGCTACAACCTGGTCGGCTTCCAAAATCACCTCAAGTTCGGCGACCAGGCTCGGGTTCTACGCCTGATTCCGGGTCTGGAAAACGCCCGATTCCTGCGCTACGGACAGATCCATCGCAACACCTACATCCAGGCGCCCCTCTTGCTGGACGAAACCTTGCGGCTCAAGGCAGAGCCCCAGCTCATGTTTGGCGGGCAGCTTGCCGGGGTCGAGGGCTACACCGAGTCCATCGCCACCGGCCTGCTGGCAGGAATCTACGCGGCCCGGCTGGTGCACGGCGAAGAGCCCACGCCCATTCCCCGCGCAACGGCTCTCGGCTCGCTGGTGCATTACATCACTCACGCCGACCCCAAGCGCTTTCAACCCGCCAACGTCACCTTCGACCTGCTGGAGCCGCTCGAAGAGGAGCTGCGCAAGTCGGTACGGGACAAGAAGGAGCGCCATCGCATCCAGTGCGAGCGCTCCTTGGCCGCCTTCGATGCCTGGTGGAGCAAGGTTCCGCACCCGGCTACGGAACTTGGAACATAGAATGTGCGTAGTTCTCAAGTACACTGCGCTTTACCGGAGAGGTCCAAAATGGTCGCCATCTCTGCCGTGGATTCCGTTTCGCCTGCCATTCAACGCACCCGGGATTTTCTCTTCAGGCCTTTTAACTGGGGAACCTATCTGAAGCTGGGCCTGGTCGCGATCGTCACCGAAGGCGTCGGAAACAATTCTCACTCCTCGTCGCACGGCGGTCAGGGTGGCCACGCGCCGACTTTCCCTCCGTCGTTCCACCTCGCGCCGGAATTCATCGCGGCGATCGTGGCGGCCGTCCTGCTGGCAATTGTCCTCGCGCTTTTCGTGTGCTATCTGATCACGCGTCTGCGCTTTGCCTTCTTTCATTGCCTGATCCACAACACCACGGAGATTCGCCCCGGTTGGCGGCTCTACGGGCCGCAGGCGGCGCGCTTTTTCTGGCTAAACGTGGTAGTGGGATTTTGCTTTTTGCTGGTCTTGGCGTTGGTCGCGCTTCCGTTCGTGGCCGGCTTTTGGCGGGTATTTCAGCAGATTCAGCAAGACGGCCAACCCGACATCGGCTTGGTGCTGTCTCTGGTCTTGCCCTTGATTCCGATTATTATTCTGCTGGTGCTGGCCGCCTTTGTCACCGACCTGATCTTGCGCGATGGGATGCTGCCGCATTACGCGCTCGAAAATGCATCGGCCGGCGAGGCGTGGGCCCAGGTGGCGGCTCGCATCAGAGCCGAAAAGAGACAGTTTCTTGTTTACGCGTTGCTTCGGGTGGCGCTGCCGATCATTGCCCTGATCGCTTTGTTCGTCGTGCTGTTGATTCCTGGACTATTCCTGGCCGGTGCGCTCGCTGCGGTTGAGCTCGGACTTCACTCGTACTTTGCGGATGTAACGGGCGCTGCCGCGATCGTCGGCGTTCTTCTCGAAGTCTTCTTCGGCGTACTTGCATTTGGTTTTGCGGTGCTGCTCAGCATCTGCCTCGGAGGACCTCTGAGCACGGCGATTCGGGAGTATGCGTTGATCTTCTACGGCGGCCGTTACAAGGCGCTGGGAGACATACTCTACCCGCCGCTTCCGCCTGCGCCGCCCGAGTCTGGTGCGCCCCGGCTTGCCTGACCATGGCCGCGCTTCGCCGCAACATCATAGTCTCCGTCCTCTTCACCATCTTGGGCGGACCGGCAATCCTGCTCGTTTATCTGCCGCTGTGGATCACCCGCTTTCACATTCCGGCCGCGGAACCTCCCTGGCAGAAACTCCTGGGCGCGGCGCTGATCTTTGCCGGGCTGACGCCGCTCTTCGATTCCATCCGGCGCTTCATCTATGTAGGCCGGGGAACGCTGTTACCCAATCTGCCCACCGAGCGTCTGGTGGTGAGCGGGCTTTACCGCTACGTGCGCAATCCCATGTAAGCGGGCGTGCTGGTTGCACTCGCCGGAGAGGCCGCGCTATTCGGCAGCCGCGATCTGGCCATCCTCGCCGCCGTGGCTTGGCTCGGCTTTCATCTCTTCGTGCGGTTCTATGAGGAGCCGGCACTCGCCCGCAGGTTTCCTCGGGATTTTCCCGCGTACCGGCGCCATGTTCCGTGCTGGCTGCCGCGCTTTGCGCAAGCCCGTTTTCAAGGGCTGCGAAAGGTGTTTCGGGAGCCGGGTCCCGCGTGCTAGAGTGTCTGCCCCATAGGGGGAAAGGCAATGCGCAAAGCAATCCGGCTTTTTGTGGTTTGCGCCCTGATCCTGCTGCCGGGAATCTCGGTGGCAGGGGAGCGCTTCGACGGCAATTGGTTCACCAAGCTGACCTGTCCCGCAAAGGGAAGCACCGAAGGCTATACCTGGCGGTTTCCCAGCGTCATCCAGAACAGTAACTTCCGCGGCGAACGCGGCACAGCCGGGGAACCCGGCTACCTGCTGATCGAGGGCAAGATCGCGGAGAACGGCAGCGCCAAGCTGGCCGCCACAGGCGTCGTCGCGTCGAGAAAATATGCCCGCGGCGTCTTTGCGGCCAAGGGTGAGGACTATAGCTACAACATCAAGGCCCAGTTCAAGGAGACCGAGGGCACAGGCACCCGCGACGAAGGACTGGGCATCGTAGGCCGCCCCTGCACCTTCGAGTTTGTGAAGCAGGCCACGGACCAGGTGAGTGGACATTAGGGTCCAATTCACGGTCGACCGGAAATTCAGGGACTTGGGGCGCCCACATGAGTTAGGCTGGGCTGGCACGGAGTTAGTCCCATGAAAGCCCTCTCTGCCTCGGAAGCCCTCTGGCCCGCCCTCCAGCGGATGTATCGCTTTCTCTTCCGTCCCTTCGACTGGGAAGGCTATTTGAAGCTCGCCGGAGTCGCGGTGATCACCGAAGGAGTTTGGGTCAGCTTCCGGTTTTCGCTCTCCCCCGCCCTTGAGTTCCAACTCCCGACGCTTAACAAGGAAATTCTCTTTGCCCCGGAGTACATCACCTTCACGATTCTGGGAATCTTTGTAATGCTTTTTGCTCTCTTTTTCACTTACTATCTCGTCATTCTCCTCCGCTTTGTTTTCCTCCACTGCCTGATCTTTGAGACCAGGCAGATGCTGCCGGCCTGGGACCGCTATCAAGCTCCCGCATGGCGATTCTTCAAGGCCAGCCTGCTGGTCTGGATAGTTCTGCTGGGAATGGCGGTGCTGGGCATCCTAGCCATCGCCATTGCCGGCCTCACACTCTTCAACCTGCGTACACCAGAAGGTAAGCTCGATCTCGGCGTTTTCTTCTTCCTGAGTATCCCCTGCCTTGCCATCGTCCTGCTCCTGCTGGCGGCCGTTGTGGCCGCGCATGTCGTGATGCACGACTTCATCCTCCCCGCCATGGCGCTGGAGAATCTTTCCTTCCGCAAGGCATGGCGCGTGGCGCGGCAACGCATCAACGCGAACAGGGAGACCTTTTGCTCCTACTGCATCCTCCGCCTGGGCCTCCCCCTGCTGGCGGGGTTCTTCCTGGCGATGGCCGCATGGGCGGTGAACTGGGCCGTCTTTGGAGTTCTAGCGCTCTCCGCACAGGGATTCGATGCCATGCTGGAGGACGCGACCGGCCTGGGCGCATATTTCCGCGTCGGCCTCGAGGTTTTATTCCGCCTGATGGGTCTTGGAATGGGCCTGTTCATGGCCTTCACGCTGGGCGGTCCGGTGGCAACCTGGGTGCGAAGTTACTCCCTGCTCTTCTGGGGCGGCCACTATCGCGCCCTGGGAGACGCGCTCACCCATCCGCCTGCGCTGCCAGCCGCCGTTCAGGCCTTGCCCAAAGCAGGCTGACCATGGCTTCCCTTCGCAGCAACATCGTGGTTTCGGTTCTCTTCACCGTCTTGGGCGGACCCGGTATCCTGCTTGTTCTTCTGCCTTGGTGGGTCACCCGTTTCCACATTCCGCCGGTCGAGCCGCCCTGGCAGAAACTCCTGGGCGCGGCGCTGATCTTTGCCGGCCTTACGCCGCTCTTCGATTCCATCCGGCGCTTCATCTATGTAGGCCGGGGAACGCTGGTGCCCGCCGCGCCCACTGAGCGTTTGGTGGTGAGCGGACTTTATCGCTACGTGCGCAATCCCATGTATATCGGCGTGCTGCTGGTGCTCGTCGGAGAGGCAGCGCTTTTTGGCAGCCGGGATCTGGCCATTCTCGCCGCCGTGGCTTGGCTGGGCTTTCATCTCTTCGTGCGCTTCCACGAGGAGCCGGCGCTCGCCCGCAGGTTCCCACTGGACTTTCCCGCCTACAAGCGTCATGTTCCCCGTTGGATGCCGCGCTGGACGCCCTACCGACAGGACTGACTTTCCGGTCATCGGCGGCAGGCTTCTGCGGGACTCAAAAGCCGTCAAGAACGCAGCCCTTCTCCGTGCCGATTTGAGCTGCATATTTATCCAGGAAAAGCCGTCTCCGCGGAAAGCCCGGAAAATGCCCCGAAAACAGGTCTTTTTTCGCCCCCTGGAAAACACGCTTTCACCCGCGCCAGTCGCGGCGACGGCACGCTTTGAAAAAATCCGTTTCCAGACGCATTATTTTCTTTGTGCAGGGGGCAAATGTTGTTAGATTCACATTGATGCAATTTGCCCTCAAACCCGCCCGGCGAAAGATGCGTTTTTTGCCGCTGATTGCCGCCACCTACTTCATGGTGTCGGGCGGTCCGTATGGGATTGAGGACATTCTGGGCGGAGCCGGTTTTGCCCGCGCCCTTGTGATTCTGCTGGTGCTGCCGTTTCTGTGGTGCCTGCCCACGGCGCTGATGATCGGCGAACTGGCCGCGGCCCTGCCCGCCGAGGGCGGCTTCTACGCCTGGGTGCGGCGTGCGCTGGGTCCCTTCTGGGGCTACCAGGAAGGCTGGCTCTCGCTCTCCGCCAGCATCTTCGACATGGCCATCTACCCGGCGCTCTTTGTGCTCTACCTGGGCAAGTTCGCACCCGGGCTCACCGCCGGTTGGAGCAGCTACGGCTGGTCGCTGGCCGTGGTGGTACTTTGTTGCCTGTGGAACCTGCGCGGCGCGCCGGCTGTGGGCGAGGGCTCGGTGGGTCTCTTTGTACTGCTGCTGGCTCCGTTTGCCGTCTTCGTCGTTCTTGGGCTTTGGCATGGATTCACCATGCACCCCGCGGTGCAGTGGAGCCAGCCCGCCTCGGAGTCTGCCCTCTCCACAGCGATACTGGTCGCCATGTGGAATTACATGGGCTGGGACAATGCCTCCACCGTGGCCCAGGAAGTCGAGAATCCGCAGCGCAACTATCCGCGCGCGATGATCGCGGCCACTATTCTGGTCGCGGTCACTTACATCCTGCCGCTGGCCGCCATCGCCATGAGCGGCTTCTCCGTAGACAGCTTCGCCACCGGCGACTGGATGACCGCGGCGCGCACCATCGGAGGCCCTCTGCTGGGGATCGCCGTGGTGGCCGGAGGCGCCATCACCGGCATCGGCATGTTCAACGCCCTGGTCATGAGCTACACCCGTCTGCCCATGGCCATGGCCGAGGACGGCATGTTGCCGAGGGTGGTGGCCAAGCGCAACAGCCGCGGCGTGCCCTGGGTCTCCGTGCTGCTCTGCGGGCTGGCCTGGGCCATGGCGCTCAAGCTGCCCTTTGAGCGCCTCATCTCCATCGACCTGATTCTTTACGGCTCGAGCCTGTTGCTGGAGTTTGTCGCCCTGATTGTGCTCCGTCTCCGCGAGCCGGAACTGGTGCGGCCCTTCAAGGCCGGCAACTTGGCCTTTGCCTGTTCCCTCGCCGTCGGTCCCGCCGCACTGATCGCCTATGCTCTCTACGCCTCGCGCGACGAGAAGCTCATGGGCTCAACCTCGGCGCTGCTCTTCGCTGTCGTTGTGGCGCTGCTGGGGCCGCTGTTCTACTGGCTCTTTGCCGCCCCCCGGGTGCGCCGCCGCCTCGCCGCAGCCCAGGCCGCCGACTGACGCATTCTTCTGCGCGACGAAATGCCTTTGCTCCCTGGTTGTGCGGTCTCTCTAAAGTTCGTATCAAAGATGAACTGTCATCCTGAGCAGCCCGACTCGCTAGGACGAGTTACCGCTGGAATGAACTGCCGCCAACTCGCTAACTCGCGATTTCCACGAAGCGGAAGCTAACTTGCTGATTTTGTTGATAAAACTCTTCATTCAACTTTTCTGTTCATCTGGAGCGTAGTTGGTCACGCTTTTTGCGATTAACTCAGTCGAACGATCCGTGGTTGTTCTTCAACGAACTTCTGATTCCCCACACCAGCTAGTGCTTGCTCAACCCCTCCCGGGGATGCTGGGAGACAGCGTAGAATCTTCACCATTGCGGCGCCTGCCGCCGGTTCTGTTACATGCCTCTAGATTCTCCAAGCCCGAGGCGGAGCGCGTGGATTGTCCTCGCCATGCTTGCCATGATCGCGGTCCCTGCAGGCATCACTCTGCTCGCCGTGCATGTGCCTGCGGTCATTGCAATCTCCAGTACAAATCCCACGCCCTATGGCTACAGTTGGAGCCTGCTGTTGTTTGTCGTCCCGGTGGTGGTCATCGGTGGCTGGTTTCTGCCCCACGAAGCGGTGCGGATTCCGCGGCGTGCCTTCTGGCGGACGCTCTGGATTCTGGTGCCTGTCGGCTGCGGTCTTGACTTCTTCTTCGCCAACCGCTTCTTCGTCTATCCCAACGCCGGAGCAACCGTGGGCATCGGCGCTCCGGCCATCGGCGGACCCGTTCCCGTCGAGGAATATGTCTTCTATTTCACCGGCTTCCTCGCCGTCCTTCTGATCTACGTGTGGCTGAGCGAGTACTGGCTGGCGGCCTACACCGTGCAGGACTACCCCGGCGAAGCCCGGCAGATACGCCGCCTGCTCCGCTTTCACCCCGCTTCTCTGCTGGCCGGGCTGGCGTTGATCGCCGCGGCCATTCTCTATAAAAAGCTGCGCTCGCCGTTCCCGGAGGGTTTCCCCGGCTACTTCACCGTGCTGATCGTCGGCGGCTTGGTTCCTTCGGCCAGCCTTTTTCCCACTGCCCGCCGCTTCATCAACTGGCGGGCCTTCAGCCTGACTCTCTTCATGATTCTGCTCATCAGCATGTTTTGGGAGGCAACCCTGGCCGTGCCCTATGGCTGGTGGGGCTACCAGCAGCGGGAGATGATGGGCCTGTTTATCGGCGCCTGGGCGGGGCTGCCGATCGAAGCCGTCGTAGTGTGGATCGCCGTCACCTTCGGGACCGCCATCGTTTATGAAACGGTAAAAGTCTGGCAGGCCTCGGGCAAGTCCGTAAGGCGCGCATTTCTTGGCGGCGCAGAGGAGGCCGGCGCCCATCGCGATGCACCCCGCGCCAGCTGAGCTTCACCCGCGCTCAGGGCCGGCCAAACGCGTTGACCGGACCCACTTCATAGACTGCGGGAGAATGATCCATCCACCACAAGCAAGAGGCCCACGGCTGACCGTGGGCCTCTTGAGCCGGGAGCAGAAATCTACCCTGAGCGACTTTACTTCTCGTCGGTCTTAGGCTTGGGTTTCTCACCAGGCTTGGCCGCGGGCTTAGCCGCGGGTTTCGCTGCGGGTTTGGCCTCCGGTCTAGCTGCGGGCTTGGCCGGAGCCACTGTTGCAGGCTTGGCCGGAGCCATTGTTGCTGGCTTAGCTGGGGCCATTGTTGCAGGCTGAGCCGGAGCCATTGTTGCGGGTTTGGCTGGAGCCACCGTTTCAGGCTTGGCCGGAGCTGCTGTTGCAGGTTTGGCCGGAGCTGCTGTTGCAGGCTTGACCGGAGCCGCGGTTGCGGGCTTGGCTGGAGCCGCGGGTGCGGGCTTGGCGACCGTCGCGGTCTTTGCCGTCGCCGTCTTGGCCGCCGCCACGGTGGCTGGCGGTGCCTGAACCTTGGCCAACTCGGTCAATGGCTTGGGCGGCGGAGGCTTGAAGCCCGCCGGCGGTGTATGACTTTCCGCGGCCAGCGGCTTGGCCACGGCCAGGTTGGTCGGATGCCCGCCGTTGTTCGAGGCAAGGTTGGTCTTGTCCGCGGCAGCCGCAGCCACATGCTGCTGCTGGAATGTCGTGGGTGGGGTGTGCTGCTCGTGCGCGGCCACCTGTTCCTCGGGCGCGGGCTGGTGCTGCACGCCGTTTGGTCCGCCGTTATAGGAGACGTTGGTGGTGTTTACAATGGTTGTCTGCTGGACGATCGTGGTGTTGACGTAGACGTTGGTCACCACGGAGCGGTTCACGTTGACAACTGCGGTGTTGTAGGCGAAGACGCCGCCATTCCACGTGCCGCCCGCAAAGCCGATTCCCATGTAGCCGCCGCCGTAGTTCACGCCGCCGTAGAAGCCGATGTGCGGCCCCCAGTAGCCCGCATGGAAGCCAAAACTGCCGCCGGCAAAGCCCCAGTAGCTGGGGGTCCAGAGCGCACCGACATACGGCGCTGGCACCCACGCGCCGGGAACCCAGTAGTAACCAAGAAAACCGTGGTGCCAGTAGCCCGGCGTCCAGATCAGGTTCGGGGCAGGGCAAGGCGGTTGTACATAGACCGGCAGCGGCGGTGGCGCAACATCGACCGTGATTGCCACTTCGGCGTCGCCAGCAGCCGGAGGCGGAGGCGCCTCCGCGGGCACCCACTTTTCGCCGTCCCAAACGAAGGTTCCAGTTCTAACCGTGCCCACGGGTACCTGGGCACTTGCCTGCTGTTGAGCTGCGGCCCCGAAGACCACAAGTGTCAGCAGAAACCACCGTGCAGAGCGCATAAATGTCATCGAAAATGCCTCCTGATTTTTTCGTATCAACTCGCGTCAGCTCCAACCCATCGCATTCAGGGGGAAGTGGGGGCTTGGCGAAGATACTGCAACTGCCCTAATTTAACTGGAAATTGCGCCGGTTCAACCGGTATTCTCGATGTTTTTTAGAAGACCTTCACGGGAAATCTGGCACCGCCTCCGGCAATGCCGAAGAAACCCCAAGTGGTTAGAACGAAACCAGGGTAACGATGCCTTGTCGCGCATTGCGCAGCATCGCCGCTCCCTCAGGGTCCGATCCAACTTGAACGCCGTGCCTTCGAGGGACATCCACTCTGGTTTCGCTTTAGTCGCCGAGCTGGACGTTACCGCGCCGGCAGCCTGCCCAAGCCGTCGCGACACATCCATTTTGTAGTTACCGCGACAAGCCCGGCTTTTGTGCATCGGGTGGGGGCCCCAAGTGGTCGTGGTCATGGTCATGCTCTTCCTTGGGAGCCACCCAGGGCTCCGGTTCCTGGTGGCCGCGATGGCAGGTGCCGCAGGTGACCGGTGCGCCGGAACTGTCCACCATGGACACGTAGTTCTGATTGATATCCACGGTCATCTTGTACATCAGTCGGGCGGCGGACTTCTCCTTCTTGGAGTCATCGGCAAAGTTGAGGCGCGGACGGCCGTTGGGGCCGATATTGTTGGGGTCTGCGGTGTGGCAGGTATTGCAATGCACACCCAGACTGGCTTCCCACTGCTCCATGATCTCGTGCACCTGGTCGCCGGTCAGATTTTTGGGCAGCACTTTCAGATTGGTCGGGGCGGGTTGGTGGTGCTCGTGGTCCCCGGGTGGAGGCCCTCCGGCAGCGGGCTGCTGCGGAGGAACGGCTTGCGGCGCCTGCGCCACCGTGGCGGCGGCAAAGAGGGTGGCAGTGAGCAGAGCTAGGGCGGACAAGGACAAAGGGGAAGTTTTCAAGGCTGAAAATCTCCTGGAATGCCGGGATACTTGTGCAGATAGACGGAATCTTACCGAATCGGGTTTCAAATCTGCTAGATGAATCTCTGTATAGGGAATCGCTGGGTTGAAAGGGCGCGGCCGAACAGCCTCCGACGACCGCGATTTTCGCGAGGCTACCGCATCTTCTTTGGCCCGGAGACGCAGGGGTTTCCCGGCACGGCAAAGCGCAGCGGCCAGTCCACGGCCTCGTGAATCCCAATGCGGACCGTGACCAGAGGCTCCGGCATCGGCGTTCCGTCGTCCCGGATCTGGAGCGGTGAAGCGGGGTCCAGCAGGTCCAGGCCGTTGTGGGCTAGCCGAGTCAGCCCCATCGCCTGGCAAAGGCGGCTCGGCCCGGAGGTGAGCTCGCGGGGCCCCGCGCCCGGCTCCAAACCGCGGTTCGCGGCCATCAGGTCAAGCCCGATCACCGGCTCCAGCGCGCGCACCAGGACGCACCCTGCCAGTCCATCGACTTCGCACGTGATGTTCATGCAGAAGTAGCGGCCGTAGATGGTGTAGACGTACGCGTAGCCGGCGGGGCCGAAAATCACCCGGGTGCGCGGCGTGGGGCCGCGATAGGAATGGGCGGCCGGGTCGGGCGGCCGGTTGTGCGGGCCCAGGTAGGCCTCCACCTCGACAATGCGCCCAGCCACGAGCCCGGAGGCCGAAGAGTGCGCGAGCACCTTGCCCAGCAGCCGCGGGGCCACCTGCTCCGGCGGCGCCTCAAAAAACGCGCGCGGAAGCAGGCGGCCGGGTGGCGCCAGCCACCCTACTTGTGTGCTTTCTTCCATTCTTCAATCAGGGCGAGCACTTCTTCGGCGTGGCCCGCTGGGGTGACTTTGGGAAAGATGTGCAGCAGCGTCTGGTCCGGCCCAATCACAAATGTGGTCCGCTCGATGCCCCACACTTTCTTGCCATACATGTTCTTTTCCTTCAGCACGCCAAACTGATTGCAGACTTTCTCGTCTACATCAGCAAGGAGTGTGTAGGGCAGGCTGTACTTGGCGCGAAACTTGGCCTGGGCCTGGGGCGTGTCGCGGGAGATGCCCAGCACCACGGCCCCCGCCTTCTGCAATTTGGTGAAGGTGTCGCGAAAGCCGCAGGCCTCGATCGTGCAGCCGGGCGTGTCTGCCCTGGGATAAAAGAAAAGGATGACCGGCTTTCCGGCATAATCGGAAAGGCGGGCGGTTTTGTCTTCGTCGGTTTGCAGTGTGAAATCGGCGACTTTCTCGTTCAGTTCCATGGGGAAATACCTCGTATGGTGGATAGAAGGCGCACGGTGTTCAACCAGTTCGATTATTCCCGACTCGGGCGGCAAATGTCATTTGGCGGACGCTGGTTTTTGCGGAGGAGCCCCGGCCTGCTGGCTGCCGTGTGCCTCTTGACGGTGCTGCCGGGCTGGGCGCAATACTCCGGGCAAGTCACCAAATCCAGCAAAGACAAGCCCGATCTGCGCGCCGTTTCGGTTCTGGAGTGGACTGGCGATGTGAACCATCCCAAGGCCTGCCGCCTGGTTCCGGTCTCGGTGCTGGATGGCGGCGAACTCCAGGACGCGAGCGTTTATCTGGCCCGGCCCGAGCCGCTGGCAATTGCCGGCGAAGTGGAGTACGAACTCGAGCAGAACGGCAAACCAACGGGCCTCTTCGACATCAAGAACACCGGCCAGGAGCAGGGCTCCTGGGTAGCCTACGGAGCCTGGAAGCAGCTGGAAGTCCCCAAAACCAAGCCCTCGATGGACGAGGTGGCGCGGTCCAAAATAGAGGATGAGGACGACGACCGGCCTGTGCTGCATCGCAAGAAGCACGCCGGCGATGCGCCCGCGCCGGGTCAGGGCGGAAGCCCGGACCCCGCTTCCAGCGCTCCGGCTCCGGCCAGCGACCCGGACCGGCCCACGCTGCACAAGAAGGACTCCTCCAGCGACACCAGCGATGGGGGCGCTAATCCAAGCTCTGGCTCCAGTTCCAGTTCAAACCCCGCTCCCGACGCCGACCGCCCGACCTTGCACAAGAAGGATTCCAGCGACACCGCCAGCGCCAGCGCCAGCGACACCGCCAGCGCCCCGGCCGACGACCCCGACCGGCCCACAATCAAAAAGAGCAAGAAGAAGCAGCCGGAGGACGTGGGTCACGCGACTGCGCTCCCCGAAGTCACCGATCCCGACCGGCCCCGGCTGAAGCGCGGCAAGTCCACCGGTAACGGGCTCGATGTGCTTCCCAGCCTGTTGGGCCTTCCTCCGGACATGCAGCAGGCCGTGGCGGTTTCTGACGCAAAGACTCGTTCCGAGCACCAGTGGACCTATAGCTGGTCCGACCCTGCGGATGAAGCCAAAATGAAGGCGTCCCTCGAAGAGATGGCGCGCACGGCCCTGGGCCTGACCCCTCCGCCTGCTCCTCCCGCTGCCGCACCCAGGCGGACAGCAACCAGAAAGGCAGCCAAACCCGCCCCTGCTCCGGCGCCTCCTCCTCCCGCGCCCCTCGTGGACGAGCAGTTCCGCGTCTTTGAGCTGTCTTACGGTTCCGGCGCCACGCTGGTGCTTTCGGCGCACACCGATGGCCCCCTGGCCCAGCAGAAGTTCGTCACCCTCGTGGCGCAGCCTGACCTCTACGGCAACGTGCTGCTGCTGGTCAAGAGCGTCACGGACGGCGCCCATCTGGATCAAACCCCGCGCATGCGCCTGGTGGATGCCGTCGATGCCCTGGCCGATAACCGCGGCGAACTGCTCTTTGAGCTGCGCGGCGCAACCCAGCGCCAGTTTGCCCTCTATCGCGTCCTGCGCGGCCAGGCCGAAAAGCTGTTTGTCACCGGCGGCGGGGAGTTCGGCACGGAAACCACAAACTGAAGACGTGCGTCAGGGGGTCAGCCCCGGAGCTACCCCCCCCCGAAAAGTGAGCGATATTGCTCATTCTGAACGAAAATACTCCACTTTTCGTCAAAAACACGTCGGAGTTTGATGTGATCACGGTCACATTTCCGGTACGATAAAATCTGAGCGTGGGCGCTTCGCCACTCTCCGAGGATCTTCCCCAAGTATGGCCTTTGCTGCAGTCGCCCCATTCCCCGAGTCTCCAACCGACAACCCTACCGAACAGGTTCCGCCCGCCCGAGAGTCTCCCGCCTCGGTTCATGCCGTTCCCGCGCGGCTTGTGATTCGCATGGGCCGCGCCGCAACCGTCAGCGAAGGAGTCAACTGGCTCACGCTGGTGGTCATCGCGCTCTTCCATGTGGGCGCGCTGGCAGCCTTCTTCTTCTTCTCCTGGCAGCGGCTGGTGGTGATGTTGGCGCTCTATGTGCTGGCCATCAACGTGGGCATCGGGATGTGCTATCACCGCCTGCTCACCCATCGCGGCTACCAGGTGCCCAAGTGGCTGGAATACGTCATGTCCATCTGCGCCACGCTGGCTCTGGAAGGCGGACCCATGTTCTGGGTTTCCACCCACCGGGTGCATCACCAGCTCAGCGACCAGCCGGGCGACCCGCACTCGCCGCGCGAAGGCGGATGGTGGGCGCATACCGGCTGGCTGCTCTTTGGCAATGCCCTGCACGCGCAGTCTGAAACGCTCAATCGCTATTCGCCCGACCTGGCCCGCGACCGCTTCCACGTCTGGCTGAGCAAGTATCATTGGATTCCCCTGGTAGCCAGCGGCGTGGTTCTCTTCGCCCTGGGCTGGCTCACCGGCGGGGTCAGGAATGCAGTCGGCATGTTGCTCTGGGGCGCATTCCTGCGCGTTACCCTGGGCCTGCACGCCACCTGGCTGGTCAACTCGGCCACCCACCTCTGGGGCACCCGGCGCTTCAAAACCCGCGACGACTCACGCAATAACTGGTGGGTGGCTCTGGTCAGCGGCGGCGAGGGCTGGCACAACAACCACCACGCCAATCCAGTCTCGGCTCGCCATGGCCTGGCCTGGTATGAGATCGACCCCAACTACATCGGCATCTGGCTGCTTGCCCATTTGGGTCTGGCTCGTAAGGTGCAGGTCACCAAACTGGAGCGCAAGCGTCCCCGGTCAACTGCGGTCTGAAGCGAACTAGCGGCTCAGCCGGGCCCGCACCCACAGCACGCCGAAGACCGGCAATGCGATCACCAGCACCAGCACTCCGGCCGGAAAGCCGACGTACAGGTAACTGTCGGCATAGTTCACCGCGTGGCCTCCGCCCAGGTTCCAGGCCAGCAGCGCAAAGATGGCGATCGCGGTCGAAGCGAAAAACGTGAAGAAAGCCGCCGCAAAGGCCAGCAGCAGGCTGGTCAAGAATCCAAACCCCTTGAGCGGGAAGCCGAAGAGGGTTCCCCCGGCGGGGCGTCCGGTTGGGGCGGTCTGCGTCATCTTTCGAGCCTCCGTAAGCTAGAATACAGTGGTTATGACGAGCGGCACACAGGTCGAGCTTTGGCATGCGGAGAAGGTGGCCACCCAGGTCACCATTGCGCAGGCCCCGAATGGAATCCACTACGCGGCGTGGGGCGAGACGCGTATCTCCGAGAAGGATCTGGAGCGGCTCATAGGCGCCGTCCCGGCCTCCCTCTCGGCCGCCCTGGCCAACCGCGCCTACTACTTTGTCCCCCTGGCCATTGCCGATACCGGCGAGGTCCTCATCGCGCCCAACTACACGGTCGATCTGGGCGACCGCGCCATCTGCCATCGCAACGCCACCTTCGGCACCACGGAGGCGGTCTTTCTTTCCACCCGCCTAGTGGAAGACCGCTTCGGCCTGGCCTTCGAGTTCTTCATCAACGTAGCCCACAACTTTGTTGAGGCCACGGGCGTGCCAGAGAGCTTCTCCTCGCTCATCTGGTCGCAGGCCGAGGCCCAGGTGCACGGCGAAACCAGCCAGGACGCATGGGAAACCCGCCGCCGCGCGCAGGACAGCCGCAACAACCAGAAGCCGATCGACGAGCGCACGCGCAGCACCTACTTCGAATCGGCCTTCTCCGACACCCTGGCCATCTATATGCTGGCCCTGGCCGTGGACTTCGACTACCACGACCTGCGCGAGCGCGAGTATCCTCTGCTGGCCGCCCCATCCCTTGCCGAGCGCCTGCGCCATGTCGCCGGCCTCTTCCCCGCCAACACCGGCTACGAATTCCAGATTCTCTACCGCCGCAAGGGATAACTGCCAGCCATAACTCGATCCGGAGGGCCAACCCGGAGGGCAGCGGCATCTATGCCCATGAACGCAGCGCGAGACCTGCGCATTTGTTCTTGCGGAGGGAGCAGGGGTCTTCAGACCCCTGAACACCACAGCCTGAATAACGGGGCCTTCAGGCCCGGGCCTTATGTTCAGCTTCAAAAGGACTGTTGCCATGAGGAAAATGGCTCTCTCGCTTTTCGCTTCCCTCTGCCTTCCCCTCGCTGCCGTCGCTCAAACAATCCCCAGCGAAGCCGCCATTGACGCCAAAGTAGCCAAAATCATGACCCAAACCCACGCCAACGGCATGGCTGTTGCCGTCGTCGATCATGGCAAGGTCGCCCAGGTCCATGCTTACGGCATCCGCAATGCCAAGGGCGATCCGCTGACCACGGAGACGGTCATGTACGGCGCATCGCTCACCAAGACGGTGTTTGCCTACACCGTGATGCAACTGGTGGATCAGGGCAAGCTCAACCTCGACACACCCATCAAGGACGATCTGGACAAGCCGCTGCCGAGTTATGGTCCCGACCCGGTCTTCCCAGACAAGTACGGGCCCTACAAGGATCTGGCCGCGGACCCGCGCTGGGAAAAGATCACGCCGCGCATGTGCCTCACCCATTCAACCGGATTCAGCAATTTCTGGTTCATCGAGCCGGACCAGAAGCTGCACATCCATTTCGATCCCGGCACCAGCTTCAGCTACTCCGGCGAGGGATTTATCCTGCTCCAGTTCGCCATCGAACACGGCCGCAAGGCCCAGGGTCTGGGGCTCGATGTCGGCGACCTCACCAAAGCGAACTTCGACCGCCTGGGCATGACCCGCACCAGCCTGCTCTGGCGCAACGGTTCTGATCCCAACGTTGCCGATGGCTGGAACGATCAGGGCCAGCCGCAGCCGCATGAAAAGCGCAGCAAGGTCCGCGCGGCGGGCTCAATGAACACCACCATCTCCGACCTGTCGAAGTTTGCCGCCGCGCTGGTACGCGGCGATGGCCTCAGTGCCGCCTCACGCGCCGAGATGACCAAGCCAAAGCTCCACATTGCCACCGCCCATCAGTTCCCCGTGTTTCAGCCTGACTTGCCGCCTGCCGAGCAGCGCAAGGACTTGTATGCGGGTCTCGGCGTCGTCCTCTTCAACGGCGCGCAGGGGCGCGGCTTCTACAAGGGCGGGCACGACGGCCAGACCGCCAACACCATGGCCTGCATTGAGGCCAGTCAGCGCTGCGTTGTCATCCTGTCGAACGATGTTCGCGCCGAAGCGGGCTTTGCCGATCTCGTGGGGTTCATCCTCGGCGACACCGGCGTGCCCTACGACTGGGAATACGGCGACCACGCTGGAAAGTCGTGAGTTCGCGGGCAGTCCACCCAGTATTTAATCTTTTCTTTTCCGCTGAAGTGATTGGACAGGTTTATCTAACGATCAGCCGCAATCCGAAGTTAGGAAAGATGGGTATCTGATTGACTAGCGCGACCGGCTTGCGCGTTTTACTACCGTTGTCCCGGGGCATCCAGGCGTAGGCGAGGAAGTTCGATCGATTCAAAATGTTGTCGACGCCCGCATAAATCATCAGATGGCGATGGTGAAAGATGAGATCTTTGGTGGTTTGCGCGTCCCAACGTTGATAGTAGGGCGCCCGCTCGGAGTTCATGTGCGTAACGTCATAGATGGGCCGGTTTTGCCGTAAGGAGTCGCTAAGATCGAACGGAGTAATGGGACGTCCGGTCGCATACCCATACCTGGTTGAAACGACAAACCCGCGTTTGAGCTGCTGGACGGCGGCCAGATTTGCGATCCACGGAAAGTCGTAGTTGCTGGGCCTCAAGACGTGATCAAGCCCCGCGAATTTCGCACGGGAGTAAGCGACAGAGCCTTGCATGTGAAAACTGTGAACGCGGGTAATGTCAGATAGCTCAATTCCTGAAGCTGTGCCGTAACCTCTGCTGTTCATGGGCAGCCAGACAAATTGCTGTCCCAGCATGTCGACCATGTCGTGCAGGGTGACGGAGGGGTACTCAGTGGACGCAGGAATGTCGCTGTAGGGCTTGTTGTATGCCTCGATGCGAACGGTGGACGAAGGTATGCCGCCGATGTCGATTCCTACGATTTCGTGGGTGGCCCGCATGGGCAACATGGACCGATTGCCGGGATAGGCCAAACGGTAAATGAATGCCGGCATTTGCGCATAACGGGCATACGCCGCATGAATCGTGATTGCTTCACTCAGGCCATAGCGCACACTAAAGCGGGGAGTCAGCGTGGTTTGGCTTCCGAATGCGAATGTCTGCAGGCGCCCACCTGCATCGAGGCTCAGAGAGCGAGCCGGGTGCATCGTAAGTTGCGTGAATGTGCCCGACTCTCCGCTGGCAAATTGAGTATTTAGCGATGTGGTGTCTACCCTGGTTGGGATGGCCGAATACGGAGTAAATGCACCCACCGGCTGGTCGATCCGGATGTTGGGATGCTGCAGGCGGAACGAGGTACCCGATGTGAGTGAGAACTTCGATAGCGCCACCTCGTATCGATAGTTGGCCGTGCTGAAAGCATTGTTGGAGTTTTCCATATATACCGGCGTGGACACACTCTCCGCTGCGGGGAGTGGGCATGTTCCCTTCACGCGCGCGGGGTGAACCGGGTTCAGGAGTTGGTCTTGCTGATTGATCTGTTCCGTGTCCTCGGAATCGCTGACGGTGACAACCCCAAAGGATCTGGCGGTGTATTCGCTGCGCCACTCTGCACCGGTCGTTTCGCGAAAACCTGAGTATTGCGAATCGATTGTGCTTGTCTCGAGACCATCGGTCGCGCATGGGGTGTTGGAGTACGAATCCCGGCCACCGACGTACAGGATGCTCAACTGATTCGTGTCGGATAAGGAATGTCGAAACCGCGCCAGTTCATTTGCATAGGACGGCAATCCTCCAAGGTTCATCGCGTTGCTTAATAAGCTCAGGAACGACTGGTGACCGGAAGCCAGAATACTTCCGTGATGCAGTTGCTTTTCCATCAGCCCGCCGACGCCCTGGATACCAAGATCCGCCTCAACATGCACGGATTGATTCTTGGAGTCGAGGAGTTCGATGGCCGTTTCTGATGAAAGGCGCTCCGAGTACTCGGAACCATAGCCGCCCGTGTAGAGTTTGACATCTTGGATGACCGCGCTGTCGATCATCGGAGCCATGCCGCCGGTGGTTCCCATCATTGCCAAATGGTTTATGTTTGGCATCTCGATTCCATCGACAAGGAAGAGGTTTTCCATCGGATGTCCACCGCGCACCAACATTTCATTGCTCAGGTCGCTGGTAGCCACGACGCCGGGAAACGTCTGCAAGTATCGAGAAACATCTCCGAAGGTGCCGGCTGAATCAAGCAATTCTCTGCCGCCCGCCTGGAACGGCATCGGCCCGCTGGTGTTGAGTTCGTTGATCTCTGCCTGCACTTCGACTGTGGTGGTGAGGGGGAGTATGTTATTTGCAGCGATGTCGAAGAGCGAATTGCTTTGGAACGAAGCAGCAGCCACTGGCATGGTACCCGGCATCAGTACCGCAGGTCGGGTCTTGCCGTCGACCTTATAGGTTGTTGAAGAATCAGCGGCTGCAATCAGCTGGCTATGTCCAGCGGATGAGGACGAAACCTGGCAAAACATGGCTTCGCCCGACAGTAAAAGCGAGATTGTGTACACCCAAAAGATGGAATGTCTAGTCAGAGCACTATGTAAATAAATCATTTAGGGATCCTCTGAATACGTCGGCGTTTTGAAACGGCACGAATTTAGTCGTGTCGTAAACAGAACAAAATGTGGAGGCTCTAGCCCCCGTGGGATTGCTGTTCGGAAATCGGACGTTTGATCAGTGGTTCATTATGTTTCCTCAACGACATATAGCAATTGCAGACCAGGACAACAGGTGACATTGTCCCCCGCACACTCCTTATCGACTTCTGTGACGAGTTAATTCAGTCCGGAAGCCCTATCCACGCGGGTTTCACGTCCTGTTTACGTCTCAGCTTCAGGGTCGATCCCGGCAGAGAAAACTGATTTGGTTGGAGTTCAGGCAGGCGGGTGGCTCGGGCGCCGGGAGAAGTGAGTACAACCACAAAAGATGGGTGCCCCAGGTGCCTCGCTTTGGGGCACCTGGGATAGCACAGACCTTGGCAGCCCGGTTTTATCACACCCTTTCCCCGGCGGCCGGACCACCCTCCCACCGCTTCTCCCTTTTTCCAAGCCATAACTTAGGGACACCATGGATAAGTTGAGGTTTTGAAAGGGCACGACTTTAGTCGTGCCGTAAGCAGCACAAAATGAGGTGGGCTTTAGACCCTGAGGGAACGCGGTTCGGATATTCGACGCTTGATCAGTGGTTCCTTGGGCCACGGAAAAACGCGACCAGGTCCCCTGCTACCGCAGCTGGTTCCTCAGCGGGAGCGAAGTGCCCGCCGCGCGGAAAAACTGTCCAGCGCTGGATGTTGTACACGCGCTCCAGATACGGGAGTGGCGGCTCGCCCTCGGAAACGGTCTGGTGCGCGAAAACACCAAACGCCGTGGGCGTTCCAACGTAAGTGGGCTCGCCCGGGTACCAGCGATTGTCCCAATAGTCGCGCATGGAGGAGGTGATGGTCTGTGTAACCCAGTACAGGGTGAGTGTGGCGGCAAATCAGGACACTACAATCGGCAACCTCGGACTATCGGATTCGGATGAAGATGACCTCGTGGCCTTCCTCAAGACACTCACCGATGGTTACAGGACAACCAGCTCAGCCGCTGCAAACAAAGTCCAGGAGAATCTCCGCAAGATTCGCCAAAGCCAGCAGCATTGAGCCTTCGAACTCGTTCTAACACCGGGTTCCAAACCCAGGGAGCGGCCCGATCGGCGGTGGCCCACCCATACACATCTTGAATTCGCCACCAGTCTCAATGTTGGGTCTCCCCCAAATTGCCCGCTAGTCTTGAATTGTCGCTATCGAGGTGCTGGAGAGAGGAATGGAGGTGGAGAAGAATGGAATATTCAGTTGGAATGGATAACTTACCGTCACCTCAACCTGGCATCCCTGACTGTATTTCGTGCATGCGCTGCCGGCCGCCGTTGTAGTCAGCCAGGTAACCGTAATGTTGCTTGCCTCCAGGTTCAGGCCGGGGTGCGCCAGGCTCAATTCGTAGTTTTGCACGTCGGCCGCCGTAGCCATGCAGCCATAGCTGCTCACCGACGCGCAGGAACTTGTCCAATCCGAACCGCGCACCATGGCATATCGCGTCCCTTGCTGGGCCGCGATCGCGACAAAATTGTCTGCGTATATTACCAGGCAGAACTCCATGATACCGAAGATCAATGTGAAGAAGATCGTGGCACTTAAGGCGAATTCAACTAATTCGGCGCCGTCTTCGTCACAAACGAGGCTCTTCACTCTTCGCATCTTGATCCCCCAATCAACGTTCAACAGCGTATCTCTACTCCAAAGCGCGTGCTGCTAATTGCCGCGTACGGTGGCCGTGGCAGACAAATTGATGGTGGATGGGATACCCGGCCAGGGCGCCAACGTCGTATAGACTGCCGAGGTTGTGATCTGGACCCTATGTACAACATTGCTGCCCCGATTAGCGTATGCCGTGCACGTCGGCGTAATGGCACAACTTGCAGAGTACGAACTGCCATCGCTGCATTCACAGCCCCATGTTGGCGCCATCACAGTCAAGTTCGACAAATCCGGAGCGCTTTGCCGGGCCGCCGTGGCGATGCCTGCCGTAAGGGTGGGGTTCAGCGATCCGTATTCCGCTCCAGCATGTGCGGCGTTCTCCACCTCGAGATCCACATAATACGCGCGTCCAAAGTCGACGGCCCCAATTACCAGCACCAACAGAATCGGAGTCACAAAGGCCAACTCCACGAGGGCCGCGCCATGATTGGCTTTGCAGAGTATCCAGAGACGCGCTAGAGATTTCATCGTCTACTCAGCCAGCGCTATGGCTGCTGAACCGTTGGCCGCCCCGCTGCCGCCAGGGCAAACTCCACCCGGCATTGAGGAACAACTAAGGGATATGGCTGAGTTCAACATGAGTGATTGCGACTCAACCATCCCGTAGGCGACTGCAGTGCTGCCGCCATTCAGCGTAAGCTGCGCGTCGGGAAGGTAGATTGCCCCCCCCCAACTCGAACTGGAGGACGAATCCAGGATCATCGGACTGGAATCGGTTGTAGCCTGCCAGATCAACATCCCGGCGGTAGAACCTGTCGAAGGTGCGGTCAGAGTCATGGTTGAGGCGCTGTTCATGGTTAGCGACCCATTCGCAAAATATAGGGTCACATTGGATCCCGTGAGGTTCACGCCGCCAACGACCATGCTGCCGCCAAAGTAGTACAAGCCGGAGGCTAAGGTTACCGCGTAGCCGCTCCCGTTGAAATTGAGGCCGCTCGAATAGTAGCCCGGCTGCAGCGTTGTGGCGGCACTGACTGGATTACAGCAGGTGGATGATAAGGCCGGTTGGGTGGGTGCCGTGATGGTGCCGGCGGTAATTTCGGCGGCGATGGGGTCCGGTGCTACCGCAGAGCCTGTTGTGGGCGCGGGAGTATAAGATCCACCGTTATCCCAGACGGTTCCGTGAACTGTATAGGCGCCGACGTTCACTGTGGCGCCGGCGTTCTCCATCGCTGCGGGTGCCCCATTCGAGTTGACGTTGACGCTGCAAGTGGAACTCCCGGCATCCGTGATGCTGGCACCCGAGTTAAGCGTCAAGGTTTGGCCGGAAGTCCCCGTGATATTCAAGCAGGGGCTGGCCGGGGTTGATTTACCAGCTTCAGCCCGGGCTGAGATTTGGACTGTACTGACGCCGAAGATTCTCGCAAAGAAGGTTGGCACCTGCTCGACAACCACGGCTTCCACGTAATTTGCATTCAGGTTATTCGGATCGCTGCTGCCCAGCGCGCAGGGGCCGTTGTTGATCGTCAGCAGCAGACCCGTTCCGGAGGCCGCCGCGCATTGCAGGAATAGGGTAGGCGCCGGGCTTCCGCCCTCCGTCAACGCCGTTGCCGCGGCGGTTTGAATCACGGCGCAGTTAGGCGTTCCGCAGGTGCTGGCCTCCAGCGCTCCCGCCATTGCGGCGGAGTCGGCAAGCGTCTGCAACTGGCGCTGTGTGTAGTAGAGATGGCCCACATCGATAGCTAATGCCAAAAATGACGTCAGTAGTGTGAGACTCAGTGCCGTCATCGTGAGTATGGTCCCGCGCTCGCCTTTCAGCAATTCTCTCAGCATTCTCATCGTTTCCATCCACATCCGATTTACCGTGTCCTCACAGCTTGGCACTCCGGGCTTTGCCCGGAGATCGAATGGTCATCCGCAGCACCCATCGGGCCTGAGTCTTACCACCTGGACAATAGACAAGGCCATTTGGAAACCGCTGAGATTCTTGCGATCCGATTCTCAGGAGTCATCCAAGTGGTGAGAATCGGCATTCTCACTATCGGCAATTTGCGAAACAATTTATAGGGGTCGGCGGTGGCCCATCTTCCCGTCGTTTTCTTCCTTTTTCCAAGCCACAACTCAGGGCTGGCGGGTAGCCCAGGTGCCGCGAGAAGTGAGCACAACCGCTGAAGATGGGTGCCCCAGGTGCCTCGCTTTTGGGCACCTGGGATACCACAGACCTTGGCCGTCCGGTTTTGTCACGCCCTTTCCCCGGCTGGCGGCCCACCCTTCCCCCGTTTCTCCCCTTTTCCAAGCCACAACTTAGGGGTGCATTCTTCGCGCAGCTTCGTCGCGTAAAGGGTGGGAAATCACGAACCTCGACCCCTCCAGTGCCGTGTTTCCCACCAACCTCCATCCCGCGCTTTTTTCCGGCGCGGACCGGCCGAAGGCAGTTGGCCCCACCGCAGGTGGTTGCAGATAATTAGCTTCATGCGGCGCACAATGGAAATGGGGGAGGAGACGGCGCAGGTCTTGTAAACCCGCAAAATCACCCTTACCCCCACCCCCCCTATCGATTATTATCAGTTTTTCGACGATAAAAATCGCGTAAGTATCCAGGAATGAACTGTATACAAAAATACATAGTTAACCAATCAGTAACTGTAAACCCCGAAAAATGGGGCATTTTTGGCCAAAAAACCTCGATTTTGACCGTTTTTCATCGAAAAATCAGCCCTTTTTGAAGGGTCTCTGCGCAGCCCGATCTCCGCTCAATATTCTCTTCGCCTATAAAAAAACGACCGCGGAGAAGTTTTTTTCTCCGCGGCTGTGAAACGCCAAATCTTGAAAAAACATCGCCAGCCTAAGCCGGATTCGAATACGCCACGCGACCTTCGCTGATGGTCCAGCGGATTTTGCCTTGCATCGTCCAGCCGTCGAATGGCGTGTTGCGCGACTTCGACTTGCTCTCGCCGGCGCGGTAGGTCCATTCGGCCTTGGGGTTGAAGACCAGCACATCGGCAAAGCTGCCGACGGTGAGAGTGCCGCGGCCCTTCATGCCCAAGAGAGCCGCGGGCTGGGCGCTCATCAGGCTCAGGACGCGGCCCAGCGGCAGCTTCCATTCCTTGTGCAGCCAGCGCAGCGAGAGGCCCAGCGCGGTCTCGAGACCAGTGATGCCGTTGGGCGCGTTCTCGAACTCCACTTCCTTCTCGTGCAGCGCGTGCGGAGCGTGGTCCGTGGCGATGGCGTCCACCACGCCGTCCAGGATGGCTTCGATCATGGCGTCGCGGTCGGCGGTGGAGCGCAGCGGCGGATTCATCTTGGCATTGGTGTTAAACAGGCCTACATGCTCTTCGGTGAGCAGGAAGTGGTGCGGCGCGACCTCGCAGGTGACGCGCAGGCCGCTGCGCCTTGCCTGGCGTACGGCGGCCACGGCGGCGGCGGTGGAGACATGGGCTACGTGCAGGTGGGCGCGGGCGTCGCGCAGTTCGGTGACCAGGCGAATGTCGCGCTCCACCATGCCGGATTCGGCCTCAGCCGCCATGCCGCGCAAGCCGAGCTTGAAGGACACGGGGCCTAGATTCATGCTGGCGCCCTGGGTCAGGCGCGTGTCTTCGGCGTGCTGGATGACGCTCAGACCGACGCGGGCGGCGGAGGCAAGAACCTCGCGCATCACGCTGTCTTTCAGGATGGGCCGGCCGTCGTCGCTGACGGCCACGGCGCCGGCGGCTTTGAGGGCGGCGTAGTCGTTGATGGCTTCGCCCTTGGAACTGCGAGTGGCGGCGGCGATGGGAAAGACGCGGATCCTGGCGCCGCGTTCTGGGGCCAGCATCCAGCGCGTGGTCTCCGGCGAGTCGTTCACCGGGAGGGTGTTGGGCATGGCGGCCACGGCCGTAAAGCCGCCCGCGGCGGCCGCTGCCGTGCCGGTGGCGATGGTTTCCTTGTAGGTCTGCCCGGGCTCGCGCAGGTGCACGTGGATGTCGATGAGGCCGGGCGCAACCGTCAGCCCGGTCGCGTCCAGCACCTCGGCGCCATTGGTGGCCTTCAGCTTGCCGGGGGCGGCGATCTCCGCCACTCGTCCGTCCTTGAGGAAGATATCCTTCAGACCGTCCACGCCAGCGGCTGGGTCGATCAGATGGCCGCCGCGAATTACCAGAGCCGTCATGCGCGGCCTCCCTTAAGTGATGCGGCTTGCAGTGCCCGTTCGACCACCGCCATGCGGATGGCGACGCCGTTGCGCACCTGTTCCAGAATGGCCGATTGGGGTCCGTCGGCGACTTCGGCGGTAAGTTCAAGGCCGCGGATGATGGGTCCGGGATGCAGGACCACCGCGGTCGGAGCGAAGGCGGCCAGGCGCTGGCCGGTGAGCTGGTAGGCCGCCTTGTACTCCTCCAGATCGAGCTGCATGCCGGCCAGGCGCTCGGCCTGAATGCGCAGCATGACGATGACCTGAGATTGGCGCAGTGCCGTTTCCAGGTTGCGCTCGATGGAAATGCCGGGACCCGCGTTGGCGGCCAGCTCTGGCAGCAGCTCCTTCGGCCCGCAGAGCACCACGCGGGCGCCCAGGCGGGGCAGCAGCAGCATGTTGGAGCGGGCAACCCGGCTGTGCAGGATGTCGCCAACGATGGAGACAGTGACGCCGGCCAGGGTGTCGGCCGTAACGGCCTCGATGCCGGGCCGCAGGTGAGCGAGGATGGTGCGCAGGTCGAGCAGCGCCTGGGTGGGGTGCTCGTGCATGCCGTCGCCGGCGTTCAGGATCGGCAGGCGGGTCGTCTCTTCCAGCAGCCAGGCTGCGCCGGAGGAGTTGTGGCGCAGGATGATGGCTTCGGCTCCCAGGGCGCGCAGGGTGAGGCCGGTGTCCTTCAGCGACTCGCCCTTCTCAATGCTCGAAGAGAGGCTGGAGATCAGCGCGGTGTCGGCTCCCAGACCCTTGGCGGCCAACTCGAAGCTGGTGCGGGTGCGCGTGGACGACTCATAGAAGAGCAGGGCCACCCGGCGCTTGGCCAGGATCCGCGCGCGCACCAGCGGGTCCTCGTTTTCAAGGGCCGTGGCGCGCGCCAGAAGGTGGCTCAGGGCGTCCAGGCTCAAGTCATAGACGGAGAGCAGCGAGCCGGGATTATAGGGGTAAGGCGAGGCTTCTACGGGCGGCGTTTGAAGCTGGCGGCGAACGGGTAGCGCGACTTGGCTCATACGGATCCACCGGAGCACCGGGCTCCGGTCCGGTTCAACGAGTTTGCCGGGGCGAATCGGGCTCCGGAAAGCCGGTACGCGGGGATGCGCTCCGGCAGAACGAAAGACGAGCGGCTAGTCGACCCTTTCGACCAGCAGAACCTGCTCGTCGTTGTCGACTTCCTGGAATTTTACTTCGATGATCTCGCGGCTGCTGGTGGGGACACGCCTGCCGACGTAGGTAGCCTCAATGGGCAACTCGCGATGGCCGCGATCGATGAGCACCGCCAACTGCACGCGGCGCGGGCGGCCGTGGTCGAAGAGCGCGTCGAGCGCGGCGCGGACGGTGCGGCCGGTATAGAGCACGTCGTCGCACAGGACCACATCGCGACCCTCGATATCGAAGCCGATGGCGCCATCGGTGACCACGGGGCGCGTGTCCGCGGTGGTGAGGTCGTCGCGATAAAACTGGATGTCGAGCACGCCGGTGCTGATGGGGCGCTTCTCGATGGCAGAGATCATGCGGCCCAGGCGCTCGGCCAACGGGATGCCGCGGCGCTTGATGCCGACCAGCGCCAGATCTTCACTGCCATTGCTTTTTTCAACAATCTCGTGGGCCAGGCGCACAAGGGTTCGCTCAATCTCTGAGGCCGACATCAGACGGCCCTTGGTGCGCAAGGTAGGTATGCTTTGTTCTTCGCTCATATGGTTGATTTCTCGCCGATGATCTCTCGCAGGATGATACGAGGGTTTTGGCCCTGGGAGCAAGTTGTGGAGAATTGGGACGAAAGAATGGGCAGAACCAGGAACTGGAAGCGGCGCGTGTGGAAGGCCGGGCGGCTTAAACTTCCGGGCGCCGGCTGTGCGCCAGCCAGCGCGCTCCGAGGGCGCCGCCAGCGACAGCAAACAGCAGGAGTCCAGCGGCAAAAAAGAGCATGGCGCCGAAGACCCAGCCCGCGCGTCCTTCAGGGGAGAGCAACCAGGCTTTTGCCAGCACGATGGTCTGTGCGTCCACGCCCATGGTTTGCCACTGCTGGCTCAACTGCTGATTCACAAAGTTCAGCCAGAAATTGTCGAAGAAGCTGCCATTGTGGAAGAGGAAACGCATGACAAACATGGTGACGGCTGTGGTTGCGGCGGCGGTCCAACCGCCCAGCAGCCCGGTCACCAGTCCGATACGAGCGCCTGCCCCGATGGTGATCCACGCAGGGCGTTGGCTGCGCATGTAGAGCATGACCACCCACGCGCCGGCCGCAGCCATCAGAAACAGTCCCAATTCTCCCAGGGGGGAAAGCATGGAGCTGAGCATTCCGGCTGGAATCGCCAGGGAGACGGCAGCACGCAAGGCCGGCTTCCATTCCACGGTGCCGGCATCGCGGACAGCTTCGTTCCACTTCTCCGGCTGGGATTGCTCGGGAGAACCGTCTGTTTCGTACAGCAGTTGCGGCATACCGCAGGCCGGGCAATAACAATTGTCAGCCTCGACGGTTTGGTGGCAGCGCTGGCAGGAAATCTCCATACACTATGAGCCTATAGCATTTCACCGCCCGATGGGTGAATTGGTGCGCTTACCCACTGCTTAAGCAGGCAATGCCAGAGTTCATTCCGTAGGGCTGAAGAGCGGCCAATGCGTGCCGGACACGGAGCGGAAGCTAGCCGCTCAGAGCGGTTCAGGACTGCTTGCTGCGCTCCAGGCGGCGTGCCTTGTGTTCCCGGCGCAATCTAAAAAACTCCGGCAGGAAAACGAAGGTGCGCTCGCGGCACACGGTACAGCGCACGGGCAGCTTGAAGAGCAACAATTGCGAAAGGTCAACAGACCGGAGGCGCGAGGTGCGAAAGTCTGATGAGCCGCAGTGATGGCAATACTTCAGCATTCAAACACCAGCCTTTGGTCTGGAAAAGCAAAATGTCGTAGCAAAAAGACGGAAAAATCCTGCAAATGCGTAAGGGGACACCCATCGCATTTTGCAAGGATCATAACAGATGGTGCAAATTCTCCCTTGGGTCTTTGCAGAGATTATGTCAAGTGGCTGGCAAGAAGTAAATGGTGACCTGAAGAATTCTCTAGAGATTAATCGATCCGCCAAAACCGTAGGGCCAGCACGACATACGGCCCAGGAGAGAATTTGGCGGAGAGCCGGATCGGGTCAAAGCGCCATCAGGCGCGCGCGGCAGAGCGGGCGATCCAGTTCTGCACGATAGCTTCGGCGGCTCGAACGGTCTCGTCCAGCGTCAAGTTGGTTGAATCCAGCAGAATGGCGTCGTGGGCGGCCTTGAGCGGCGAATCGGCGCGGTTGCGATCCCGCTCGTCGCGAGCGCGCAGGTCGCGAATTACCTCTTCAGGCTGCACGGCCGGCTTGGGGACCATTTGGTCGAAACGGCGCATTCCACGTACTTCAGGAGCGGCATCCAAAAAGATCTTGACCTCGGCATGGGGAAAAACTACGGTGCCAATGTCGCGGCCCTCCATGACCACGCCACCCTGGGCGCCCAACTGCTGCTGCAGACGGACCATCCAGGAACGAATGGCAGGAAAGACGCTAACGCGAGAGGCGGCGTCAGTCACCTCGGGATTGCGAATCAGGCCGGTCACGTCCTCTTCGTCGAGCAGGACGCGATTCTCGTCGTTGCTGGGTTCGAGGCGGATGGTGGTTTCGGCGGCAAGGCTTCCCAGTGCAGCGCTCTGGTCCAAAGACAGTCCCGCACGCAGCGCCTTCAGGCCAAAGGCGCGGTACATGGCGCCGGACTCAAGATTGAGCAGGCCGAAATGCCGAGCCAGATGGCGGGCAATGGTACTCTTTCCCGCGCCGGCAGGGCCGTCGATGGCGACGATGATCTTCGGGGCGGAGCCCAGGGAATTCAAAGAGGTGCCGTTCGTACTCATCCGTCCTTTTTCGTTCCCTGCTTGGGCCTGGCGGTAAAGCCAAACCGCTTGCTGTTCCCAGCTTTTGTGCCGGCGGTAAGGGCGGGCTTGCGGCTGGCGCCGGAGCGGGCTGGCCGTGCGTCGGAACGTGAATCAGGGCGGGAATCCTTGCGGACGCCGCGGGCCACGCCGTTGCCACTGCGGCTGGAAGCACCGGGCTTGGCAGCGGAATTGGCGCCGTTGGAATGGCCATTACGCTGGCTCCAGGCGGGCGCCGCCGACTTGGAAGTTCGGGCTCCGGTGGCGCTTTTTGTGGGGCTGGCTGCGGTTCTGCCATTTGACCGGCTGGCCGTGGAGGGACGCGTGCCATTGGCCGGTCGCGCACCGCCGGGACGGGATTCGGAACTGGTGTGCCGAACCGGGCGGCTGACGGAGGAAGCTTGAGCCGGCTTGCGGTCCCGCGTGTGAGTGGCGGGGCGGCTGAAATGGGGACGGGCGGCGGAGGATTTATCGCCGATACTTGGCTTGCGCGTTGGAGCGGTGCGGGGCGCGTGGGTTTCAATCGGCTTGCGTGGGGCTGGCGGAGCCGATGCGGCCGGCGCAACAGACTCGAGCGGCTGAACTGCTTCGGGCTCGCCAATCTCCTCCTGACGATCGAAGGAGCGCATGAAGTATGCGGAGGCGGGCATGGAAGAACTGGAGTAGGCGGTGGGAGCAATATCAAACTCGGGCAGCGTGCCGGCAACATAGAAGTGCGGCGCGTGGCCCAGCGAGATGGTGTGGACCTGGCGGGTGGCAACCAGGCCGCGCAGTACTTCGCGAACCTTGCTGCGTGCCGTGAGGGATGAGAGGAAGATCTCGACATCTTCCATGCTGGCCGCAATCACTGCCTGCAGGTAGATGGAGGCAAGAACCGAGATGGCCGTCACCTGGGAGGTGGAAGCGCCTTCGGCAATCGCCTTCTGAAAACGCTGGCGGAGCAGTTGCCATTCCGCAGCCTCACCGGGTGCGGAGACAACCGGGATGATGCGCAGTTGCTGCCATAACTCGGTAATGGCGCGCAGAACAGCGGTTTCCGTGACTTCGCGGCCCAGCGTATGCGTGAGGCTGGAAATGGTGGTGTCGCCCGCCTCCAGCAGCTTGTAAGCCTGGATGGCCAGCGGGGAAACCTGGCGGGAACCGGTCAATTGGGGGCTGCGGCGCCAGTCGCGGTCGCCGCGCAAAGCATACACGTAGGGCAGAACCCAGCTGGCGACAACAAAGTCGGGCTGCTCGCCCGGCTGGCCCAGCAGGTTCAGGCGCACTGCCACATCGTCCTTTTCCAGCCGCACCAGCAATTCTTCAGCGAGTGCAACATGGCTGTGGTCGGGGGTGGCGTCGCTGCGGCCGGCTACGGCCTCGACAAACGACGGCGCAATCGAAGGGACAAATTGCCGCCGGGGCAGGAAGAGACACAAACCAGTCTCCTCAATCCAAGTACGGGCGTCCTCAAGTGTAAGTGCCCCGTGCCCGTTCTGGCGCATCCTTTCGGCGCGCGATGCTTCCAATTGTTCCGATGTCAAAGAAAAACCTCGCTTCCAGGCTGGCGATTTGCGCCGGGCTGTCCTGTCCCCTAAGAGGAGGGCTGCCACCTTCCATCCGTTCTAGATTCGATGGAAGGCCCGCTGGATCTCCTTCCAAGAATACAGCAAAGCGATTGGACGTCCATGCGGGCAACTGGTTGGATGGCTAGTTTTTGCCAATTCCAACAGTAACCATTCCATTCGAACCGGGTCAAGCGGCGTGTTGATCTTGATGGCCGAATGGCATGCGATGGAAGCGGCAATGCGCGTGCGCAGAACTGCAAGTTCCTCATTCTGCTTTGTCTTATCTGAGTCGGAGCTGGATTGCTCGATCACCTCGGCCAACACTCGCTCAAGAGCCGCACCCTCCAGTCCCACAGGTGCGGATTTGACCGCAAGTGTCTGTGGGCCAAAGGGTTCCACTTCAAAGCCGTTTAGATCCAATTCCTCGGCAATGTGCGCGAACACTATCATTTGCCAAGGTTTAAGTTCCACCAGCATGGGCATCAGTAACCTCTGGCGCTGAACTTTCTCTACCTGACGGTCCCGTAAAATTTTTTCAAAGAGCACCCGCTCGTGGGCCACATGCTGGTCAATAATCCATAATCCGTCGTCGCCGGTGGCCAGAATGAAGGACTCGCGCAACTGACCGAGCGGGCGCAGCGAGCCCAGGTGGTTCAGGTTGGCAGCGGCCTGCTCGGCCTCCACCTGGGCCGTCTCGGCGGCCGGATTCAGGCCGGCCAGATCGCCGGGTTGGGGGGAGCAGTCGCCGGCGGGCGGCAGGCTGAGCGGCTGAAAAAGCGCCGCGGCGGCCTCGCCCCAGGCCTTGGGGTCTCCCCAGCTGCCTGGATTGAGGCTCTGGGCGGTAAATGGAAGCTTGCCGGGAACCGGAGAGGGCAGGCGCGGGGTCAACTGGAAGGGGGCGGCATTGGCTCTGGCGGCTGCAAACTCAGCCGGATCGGAGTCGGGCTCCAGCAACGGCTCACTGTCCGGCGAACCGGGCAGGGGCGACATGGCCGGGGGCATCAGCGAAGGGCTGGCTGCGGGCGAAGCGTCAAGGGCGGCCAGGAAGGCGGCAGCCGGACGCGCTCTGACCAGGGCTGTGCGCAGGCTGTCGCGGACAAAGTCGTGAATCAGGCTTTGCTGGCGGAAACGCACCTCCGTTTTGGCGGGGTGAACGTTCACATCCACCTCTTCGGGCGGCATCTCCAGAAAGAGCAGCACCACCGGGAAGCTGGTGGGTGGAATCACGTTGCGATAAGCCTCGGTGATGGCGTGCAACAGCAGCCGGTCGCGGATAAGACGCTTGTTGACAAAGATATAGATGGAGTTGCGGTTGAGCTTTTGCAGCTCCGGCTTGGAATAGAAGCCGCTCAGTCGTAATGTGCCGGGGTCGCGGACCGGCTCGTCGGGATCCACCTTCCACGGGGGCGGCGCGGGCAGGCCGGCGTGGGCCAGGGGCGTTTCCGCAGCCACGGGGAGCAACTGGGCCAGCGTGTCCTTGCCGAAAATCTGGTAAATCCGCTCGGCGGTGCGCGCCACCGGAGGGGCAGAGACGATGGTGTGGGTGGCCGACAGCAGCTCGAAGTGCATCTCCGGGTGGACCAGGGCGTAATGCGTCACCAGGGCCGTCACGTGAGCCAGCTCCGTGGATTCGGCGCGCAGGAATTTGCGCCGAGCCGGGGTATTGAAGAAGAGGTCGGCAACCGCAACCGTGGTTCCGCGGGACAGCGCGGCATCGTCCACATGCAGAATCTTGCCGCCGGCAATTTCAATGCGGGTTCCGGCGGGGTCTTCGCCAGTGGCTGTTTCGAGAGTTACGCGGGCCACTGAAGCGATCGAAGGCAGGGCCTCGCCGCGAAAGCCGAGGGTGGAGATGGAGAGCAGATCGTCGGCGGTGCGCAGCTTGGAGGTGGCGTGGCGCTCAAAGGCCAGCAGGGCATCGTCGCGATTCATGCCGTGGCCGTCGTCGGTGATGCGGATCAGCCGCCGCCCGCCCGCCTCGACCTCGACCCGGACACGCTTGGCGCCCGCGTCCAGGGAGTTTTCCAGCAGTTCCTTCACCACGGAAGCCGGCCGGTCAACCACTTCGCCGGCGGCGATCTGGTTGGCGACCTGGTCGGAAAGAATGCGGATGCGGCCCATAAGAACTAAGGGTAACGCAGGGGACGAGGAATAGGGGAGCGGAGAAAGGCTGTTGCGTGCCGCCATCTGCGCGCCCATGATTTTTGGCGGTATGGTCGCGTTTGATGCTGCCTCCAGAATCCGGCCAACCATATCGTCCTTTGCGGCTACAAATAAGCTGCGTTGAGGGCGATTTTGTGCCAAAAAACAGGAATTATCAGCCAAAATCGGGTCAAAACAGGGGAAAAATGGCCACTTCCATTTACTCATCGGATAATAGGTAAATTTTACAAATCGCTCATTTTAAATGCCTTAATTTTAGTTTGGCAATGAAAATGCGCTCGAAAACAGGTAGGGGGGGTGGGGGTATGCCTTTGAATTTCCTGATTTCCTGGCCGGAAACCGGGGTTGCGCCGCATATTTTTATTGTGCGCCGGTTGGGGAAAATTCTCTGCAACCACCTGCGGTGGGGCCATCCGCCTTCGGCCGGTCCGCGCCAGAAAGAAGGCGCGGGGTTGGCGAGTTGGCAGGTTGGCTGAAGTTGTGGGAAGGAGGGTTCCGCGGGTCGGGATGAGGTAGAGGTTTGGGAGCGAGCCAGTCCAAAGGCGGCCACAAATGCAAAATGCCGCCCGAGGGGCGGCATTTTTGCTAAAAATTGCTATTGAGGGCCTAGATGCCCACGCCAAACTCGCCAGGCTGTTCGCCGGCGTTGGAGTAGAAGTCGTAGGGGGTGCGGCGTTTGAACTTGTAGCGGCTGCGCAGTTCGCGGCCCACGAAGATACCGATCGCGGCAACGGCCATCCCTACCGAAAACCAGGTGATCACCTTGAGGGCGCTGGTTTCATTCTTTTCTTCCGCGGCGGTCTCATCCGCGCTGGTGAGGGATTCCGGTTCAGTGGACATGAGGGAGCAGCCTCCTAGACCATCATGATACCCCAGTTTAGGGTGCGCTGACCGGCCGATCCCGCAGACTGGGACCCGGCTTTGTTTACCGGGTCGAGTCGATTTGGGTCAGCCAGGCGCTCTTTTCGGTCGCAGGCAGAAAGCTGGAACGAATGGAGTTGGCGGCCAAGAGGCGCAGTTCCTCGCGGGTGAAACCTTGCAGGGTATGGGCCAGCAGGTACTCATTGGCCAGGTCGGAGCCGAAGAAGGCGGGGTCGTCGGAGTTGAGAGAGACCAGCAAACCCTGGTCGAAGTAGCGGCGCAGCGGGTGCTGGGCAAAGGAGGAGCAGACGCCGGTGCGGACGTTGGAGGTGGGGTTGAGCTCGAGGGGAATGCCGCGTTCCTTCAAATCCTGGAGCAGGTAGAAGTCCTTGATGGCGGAGAGGGCGTGGCCAATGCGTTCCGAGCCGATGGCGAGAGCTTCGCGGATGGCCTCAGGGCCGGTGGTTTCGCCAGCGTGGTTGGTCAGGCGCAAGCCAGCGGCTGCGGCTGCGGCATAGAGTTCGCGGAAGGGCTCGGAGCCGGTTTGCCGCTCGTCGCCGCCCAGACCGATGCCGATGATGGAGGGGAAGGCCGGTTTGAGCTCGATGGCCTTCAGAAAGACCCGCGATGCCTCTTCGAGGCTGAAGTGGCGCACGGCGTCGAAGATCCAGTAGAGGGAGAGGCCCAGTTCGCGGCGGCCGCGCTCCCGGGCGCGTTCCAGGCCGGCAAAGATGGGCTCGAAGACAGCGGGATCGTGGTTACGAAAAAGGTAAACAACGCCGACGGAGATGAAGACCTCGGCGTGGACCACGCCCTGCTCGGCCAGGTGCTCCATCATGCGCCAGGCGGCGAGTTCGTAATCTTCGGGTCCGATCAGGAGGCGGGTCACGGCCTTGAAGGCTTCCAGGAAGCCCGTGAAGTCGGTAAAGCGATAGAGCGATTCGGCCTCGGGCAGAGTGAGCGGGCGGCTGTCGTGGCGGGCGCTCAGCTCCACCAGCGTGGAGGGCAGAATGGTGCCTTCCATGTGCAGGTGCAGCTCTGCTTTGGGCAGGCGGCGGATGAAGTCTTCGATATCCGGCATCTTAAAAGTTTACCGCGCTGTCTGCCGGGGTTTTGCGAACTCCGAGCGGTGGCGGCTATAGAAGAAGTAAATCAGCAGGCCGATGAGCAGCCACAAAAAGAAGGCCATCCAGGTCATCACTTCCAGGCCCATCATGAGCACGATGCAGAAGACGATGCTCAGAATCGGGAACAGGGGACCCAGCGGAGCGCGGAAGCTGCGCGGCCGATCCGGCTCGCGGTAGCGGAGGATGAGCACGGCGATGGAGACCAGGACGAAGGCGAAGAGGGTGCCGATGTTAGAGAGGTTGGAGACGGTGCCGATGTCCAGCAACCCAGCCGGGACGCCGACCACGAATCCGGCCACCCATGTGGCTACCGCCGGGGTGCGGAAGCGTGGGTGAATGTGGCTGAAGACGGACGGCAGAAGGCCGTCGCGGGACATGGAAAACCAGACGCGCGCCTGGCCGAGCTGAAAGACCAGGATGGAGGAGATCATGCCCATCATGGCGCCGATCAGCACAAAAAGCCGGACCCAGTGAAGTCCCCCGCCGCCGGGCAAGAGGGACAGCCGTTTCAGTGCGTTGACCACCGGGGCCGCGTCGCCCATGACCGACTGCCAGGGGACAATGCCGCTGAGCACGATGGCGACGCCGCCGTAGAGCACGGTACAGGCCAGCAGGGTGGCGAGGATGCCGATGGGCATGTCGCGCTGGGGGTTCTTGCACTCCTCGGCGGCGGTGGAGACCGAGTCGAAGCCGATGTAGGTGAAGAAGATGATGGAGCCGCCGGTCAGCACGCCGGTCCAGCCATTGGGCATGAAGGGGTGCCAATAGTGCGGCTTGACGAAGCTGGCGGCGGCAAAGATGAAGACCAGAATGGCAGCGATCTTGACCAGCACCAGGACGTTGTTGGTGCGCGCCGACTCCTGAATGCCCCGCACCAGGAGTACGGTGAGAACCATGACCACCAGGAAGGCGGGAATGTTGAAGCCGAAGTGCCAGCCGACGCCGTAAAGGCTGTTGCCTGTGAAGTCCTGCAACCCGGTGGGCAGATAAGCGGGCGAAATCCATCGCAAGGGGGGGTGGAAGCCGAACCAGTCCAGCAGGTCGACAATGTGGGCGGAAAGCCCCACGCTCACGCTCATGTTGCTGAAGGCGTATTCCAGAATCAGATCCCAGCCGATGATCCAGGCCACCAGTTCGCCAAGGGTGGCGTAGGTGTAGGTGTAGGCCGAGCCGGCAATGGGAATCATGGAGGCCAGTTCGGCGTAGCAGAGGCCGGTGAAGACGCAGACAATCGCCACCAGCACCAGCGAAAGCGCCAGGGCCGGTCCCGCGCCGGGCCGTCCGGCCAGGGCCGTATGGTGGATCAGGTAGTGCAGCAGGGGCGTGTCGCGGATGTTGGGTACATCGAACTTCTGGCCAGCCATGGCCGTGCCGATCACCGTAAAAATGCCTGAGCCGATGACGGCGCCGATGCCGAGCGCCGTAAGCGACCATGGCCCCAGGGACTTCTTCAGCGCATTCTGGGGCTCTTCCGACTCGCGGATGAGCTTGTCGATCGACTTTCGGGCAAGCAGTTGGCTGGGCAGTGCAGTTCTCCTGAGCGCGCCGGCGGCAAAATCCTGCCGCTGCAAAGGCGAGACGGTAGAGGGCAATTCCCCCGGTCAGGATGCCTTCGCCGAAATCCACAGAACGAGGGTTTCCCCATAGGGTTCCTCGCTGGTCAAATCGGGTCGGGGCGGGACGGCAAAAGGAGAAAAGCCGTTGAAAGGAAGAACCGTGGGGCGAACCGGCGCAATGAAGCGAGCCGGTCCGGAACCCAGTCGATGCTGGCGGCGATTAACGCTTGGAGACGCCGCGCGCTAGCTTCTTGACCTTCTTCTTCTTGGAGCCGCGCGGTTCAGTCTGCTTGGCCTTGGGGGCGGCCTTTTTGCGGGCTGCGCGCTTCACTTCCTTGCGTTCTTTCTTGTCTTCAATCTTGGTGGTATCTGCCACTTCAAACCTCTTCCGGTCAAATCTCTTCAGGTGTTCCCGCAAATCGGGTGGACGTGACCCTTATGTTAACAGGGATTGGCCTGGGGCGAAAGCGGCGCGGGCACGTAAAGAGCCGCGCCCGGCCTGTTTCCAGCGTACAATGAAGATAGTTTCAAAGAATCTGTGCCGTAGGGTTAATTAGATAAGCCTGCTCGGCTCTTGCCGCCCCACCGCTCCAGACGAGCTCAGCAGTCAACGCAACAACCACCAATCACCGGAGTGAAATTATGCGTTCCGACCAAATACACCGCGCACTTGCGCAGGGAATGAATCGTTTTGAAGTCTGCCAGCTTGTCGCCAAAGGGGTAAAGGCCACGCACAAGACCGGCGGGCGGTTTGAAGATTCGATCAACGACGTACTGCAATATTTAGGCACGCACGAGACAACGCAGAAGACCATTCATACCCAGCCTGTAACCGCTGAGGCCGCCGCCAAGGCGCTCAAACCGGCAGCCTAGGATCGCTTCTTCGATTCGCACGGCCATGCCAGCCCCATAAAGGTTGGCATTTCCTTTTTGTGGAGGAGAGGAAAAAAGCGCTCCCTCAGAGGTTCCGGTCAATAAAAAAGGCCACTCAATGTGAGTGGCTGCGGGGTAAACGCATTTTGGAAACCGAACTCCGCGCACAGGGAAACAGGACAAATATCTCCAGACACACAAAAGGGACGGCAGGTTTGCCGTCCCTTTGTTGTTGATTCTGAATCGCTTGATCCTGAATCTGACGCAGAGATCGTTAGACGACCTGAACGTTCTCAGCCTGCCAGCCCTTGGGTCCCTTGGTCACGTTGAACTGGACGCGCTGGCCCTCTTGCAACGAGCGGAAACCGTTCGACTGAATGGCGGTGTGGTGAACGAATACGTCCTCGCCGTTCTCACGGCTCAGAAATCCAAAACCCTTGGCGTCATTGAACCACTTAACTGTGCCTTGTTCCATGTGTGTTGCTCCTCATACTACTGATTTACCGCACGAACGCAATGTGGAAGTGTTTGCGAGTAGGCGGTAACCGGAACAGGCAATGACTTCGTAATCGAATTCTACGATCTGAAGTGAGTGTAGCACGGAACCGACCCGGGACCAGGAAAACATTTTTTCGGCAAAATGCTTTGCCAGGCAGGTCCCGTTTTGGGCCTTTGCCCCGCCGCGACGCCGGAAGCGGGCAACTCCCGCGGAAGAAAGGGTAAACTCTTTCTGGCCTGGAGGGCGTGCGCTGTGAGCGTTGGGAACAGCCGGGTTCTTGCCATCAATCCTGGATCGACCACCACCAAGTTCGGCGTTTTTACCCGCGAGGGCGCCGAATGGGTGAGCGCTGTCCGTCATCGCGACGACGAACTGGAGCAGTTCCGCGGGCAATCCGCGCTGGCGCAACTGGAGTTCCGCGCGGCGCCTATGCGCAAGGCTCTGGAAGAAGCCGGGTTCAATCTCACCTCGTTTGCCGCTTTCGCAGGACGCGGCGGACTGCTGCCGCCCATGACCTGTGGCTCCTACCTGGTGGACGAGACGATGGTCGAAGAGCTGCGCCTGGCGCGACGCGGAGAACATCCGTGCAACCTGGGCGCCGTGCTGGCGCTCAAGTTTGCCCAGGCGGCAGCGGTGAACGCGTACATCGTGGACCCGGTTACGGTGGACGAGTGGCAGGATTGCGCGCGTCTTTCCGGCTCCCCCCTGGCGCCGCGCTCCCCCATCGGCCACGCCCTGAATATCAAAGCCGTAGCCAGGCGCTTTGCCAAGGAACAGCATCGCTCCTACGAGAACCTTCAGCTCATCGTGGCACATCTCGGCAGCGGCATCACCGTCAGCGCCCACCGCGGCGGAAGAATGATCGATAACAACACCATCGAAGAAGGCCCCTTCGGCCCCGACCGCACTGGAGCGCTTCCCATGCAGGCGTGGCTCAAGGTCTGCTTCAGCGGCAAATACAACCAGAAACAGCTCGACCGTCACCTTTTTGGCGAGGGCGGCCTCTTCGCCTACCTGGGCACGCGCGACCTCCAGGAAGTGGAGCGGCGCATCGACGCCGGAGACGCATTTGCCGCCCAGGTCTTCGAATCCATGGCCTACCAGATTGCAAAAGAAGTTGGTGCGATGACGGCGGTTCTGAAGGGCCGAGTGGATGCCGTGCTCCTGACCGGCGGCATGGCCCATTCCGAGCGCATGGTCGGCCGGCTGCGCGAATACGTGGAGTGGGTGGCGCCCATCTCCGTCTATCCCGGCGAAGACGAGCTGCAAGCGCTCGCCGAGGGCGTCTTCCGCGTCCTCGACGGTGAAGAACCGGCCAGGAGGATGCGCGATTCGACCCCCGCAAGGGTAGACAGGGAAGCGCTGGTGATCGGGCTGGAGTAATGGAAATCGGTGAAGCGGGGGCTCGCCTACATCTTCTGCAGATTGGCGAACTTTTCCATCAGCTTCTTCATGCCATGGCGGACAAAAAGGACGGTGAGTTTGGCGTCTTCGCCGTTGCCTTCCCGCATCAGGATGGTGCCCTCGCCGTATTTCGCGTGGCGAACGCGCTGGCCTTTTTTCAACCCGGTAGCGCCGGTTGGCTTGGCGATTTCGATGGCCGGACGGGGCAGCACGCCGGGCTTGAGCGCGCCGCCCTTGCCGCCAAAAAAGCGGGCGATGTTGTCGATGGAGTGCCCGTCCGCGCCCTCCTCTTTTGCGCCGGATTGGCTGCTGCTTGAAGAGGCGGGGCCAGGTTTCGGAGTGGGCGAGGGAGACTTGGCGCTGGCCGTCATCCAGGGCGCGACAAAAGGCTCTGAGGAGCCGCTATCGATTCCGAATCTTTTGTACCCGCCGTTGCCCTGCTGGACAGGGGCGCGCGGCGCGTCCTGATTCTCGTCCTCATAGTTAAAGTGCCGGTCGCCGAATTCTGAAGACTGTCCAGCGCGCTGGCCTCCCCTGTGTCCGTAGGCGGGATTAGCCCAGGCAGGACTGCGTCCGGTCAGGTTCTCGACCAACTGACTCGGAACCTCTTCAAGGAAGCGCGAAGGAACGCTCTGTTCCGGGGCATCGTTGCCATACCTGCGCCGATAATGCGCGCGGGTAAGGATCAGCGTGTTCATGGCGCGCGTCATGCCGACATAGCAGAGGCGGCGCTCCTCCTCCAGCTCCTCGGGACTATTGAGAGTGCGCGAGTGGGGAAAGAGGCCCTCTTCCAGGCCGGCCAGGAAGACCAGAGGGAACTCCAGGCCCTTGGCTGCGTGCAGGGTCATCAGGGTGACGCGGGAGTCAGGGTCGTATTTGTCGGTGTCGGACGAAAGGGCCGCGTGGTCCAGAAAGTCGGCCAGGGTCTCACCGCGGGCTTCGGCGTCGTGAGCTGCGTTGGCCAGTTCCTTCAGGTTTTCAATACGGCTGAAGGATTCGGGCGAGCCTTCGGTTTCGAGAGCCTTGATGTAGCCCGAGCGGTCAATCAGAAAACGGATCAGCTCAGGAAGTGTGGCGGGGTCGCCAGGGGAGCGGAAGGCCGGGGCCGCTTCGCGATCTGACTCGGTTCTCGCGAGAGACCCACTTCCTGACGCTGCAACCCACTCGGACTGAGGTGCAGCCGGGACTTCAAGATCGCGCTCGGCCAGGTCGTCGAGGTAACTCTCCAATTCTTGCGTCGATTCCTGCGCAAATCTCCATACCTCAGGCTTGTCGAATTTCCAGACCTCCGGTTTGTCGCCCAGGAACTTATGTATACAGGCACTGCCGACTTGTTTAAAGCGTCCGTCATTGTTCTTGAGAATAAATGTCGTGATTCTTCTTTTCCGCGTATTGCAGTGCTCGCAATTCTCTGGATCTTGCAGATAACTGTGTGGGATCGATTCATTTCCAAGCTGCTCGGTCTTGTGTTCGCCCTCAATATTATGAATGATGCCGATCAGCTCCCAACCGCCGATTCGCAACGGGTCGAAAAAGAGCGCTACTCTTAATGGCTCTCTGCTCTTGAACTCTGCTCTTGGTCCGCTTACTCCGATTTCAAAGGCCTTTTCTTCCTGGGATCGCATACGATGTTGCAGTTTCTTATATGCTTCCTCGCTGATTTGCCAGGTTTTCCCTGCGAGTGAAACCTCAACTCTCTTTTGGGGAGGCAGGACCTCTGGGGTGACAATGGGATTCGATTGTGGGCGCCCGTGTTCAGTGGTCTTTTTCGGCATGGTCAGGAAGGGGCGTTTAGACGCGGCGGCAAAGGGCGAAAAGCTGCTGGCGTCGAGCAATGAGAGCTGCCCGTCCTCCTCGCCACCGAAGTTGAAACTGGTGGCAGATTCCGCGCTGGCTGCATTGGCTGAACCCGCGCCGAACTCAAAGCCGGTGTCGGCTTCCTCGCTGGCGGACACGTCGGCGGAAAGCTTTCCGGCAAAGTCGGGGTCCATCATGGCCTGGGCGTCCAGGATGAGCTGGCGGAAGGAATCGAGAGCCATATGTGCGCGGGTGGGGATGAGCCTGTGGGCCAGGGCGTCGGCCAGCGCGTCCCAGGTGGACTTGCCGGTTTCCAGAGCCAGCCGCTCCAGGGTTTCCAGAGTGGTCTTGCCGATACCCCGGACCGGGGTGTTGATGACGCGCTGCAACGCCATGGAATCGTGAGGATTGCGGACCAGGCGCAGGTAGCCAAGCAGGTCCTTGATCTCGGCGCGCTCGTAAAAGCTGAAGCCGCCGACCATGGTGTAGGCGATGTTGTAGCGGCGCAGCGACTCTTCTACCAGCCGGGATTGCGAGTTGGTGCGGTAAAGCACGGCGCAATGCGCCCCGCCGGGGTTTTCATTCTCCGACGATTCGGCCTCGCGAAGAAACTTCTGGATGCTGTCGGCGATGAAGAGAGCTTCGTTTTCGCCGTCGGGAGCCTCGTAATAGCCAATCAGCGAACCGCCCTGGCGGTCTGTCCAGAGCTTTTTGCCCTTGCGCTGAATGTTGTTGGCAACCACGGCGCCCGCTGCTTCTAGAATCACCTGCGTCGAGCGGTAGTTCTGCTCCAGGCGCACGATCCTGGCGTTGGGAAAGTCCTTCTCGAACTCCAGAATGTTGCGGATGTCGGCGCCGCGCCAGGAGTAGATGCTCTGGTCCTCGTCGCCCACGGCGCACACGTTCTTGGTTTCGCCGGCCAGCAGCTTCAACAACTCGTACTGGGGGCGATTGGTGTCCTGGTACTCGTCGACGAGGAGGTAGCGGTAGCGGCGTTGGTAGCGCTCGCGGACCTCAGAGGAGACCTTGAGCAGACGAACAGCTTCGAGCAGCAGGTCGTCGAAGTCGAGGGCGTTGTTCTTGCGCAGCTCGGCCTTGTACGCCTGGTAGATGTGGGCGATGCGCTCGCTGTTGGGATCCTTCGAACTGAGGTAGTATTCCTGCGGATCGACCATGTGGTTCTTGGCCCAGGAGATCTTGCCCAGCACGGTGCGCGGGGTGAGCTGTTTGGTGTCCAGGCCCATCCGTTTCATGGCCTGCTTGACGATGGCCTGCTGGTCGTTCTCGTCGTAGATGGCGAAGGAGCGGGTGAGGCCCTCGCCGCCCACCTTCAGAGCCTCGATGTCCCGCCGCAACATGCGCACGCAGAGCGAGTGGAAGGTGCACAGAAGCGGCTTGGCCAGCGAGGAGTGGTCGAGCATCTTCTCCACGCGCTCGCCCATTTCCTTGCTGGCCTTGTTGGTAAAGGTGACGGCCAGGATGGAGTCGGGGGCAACGCCTTTTTCGCGGATCAGCCAGGCAATGCGGCTGGTAATCACGCGGGTCTTGCCGGAACCGGCTCCGGCAAGAATCAGCAGGGGACCTTCCGTGGCCTCGACGGCGGCGCGCTGTTCGGGATTCAATTTGGCAATGAGCTGCTGCAAAGCGTTGTCCGGGGGAAGAGTCCTCCTTCTAGTGTACCGTTCAGGGCAATGGCCGGCAGTGGGAGTGGGTTGGCGGATGGGATGCGGGAAACAGAAATAGATAATTTGTACAAAATAGACAATTTGTCCATTTCGTACTACCCCTCAGAATATGAATACGGTTTCAGCTACCAGAGACAGGCAGAATTTCAGGGAGCTGATTGAAGCTGCACAACGGGGCCCGGTCCGTCGCCGCGCTATTCTGAAGGCACAATGACGTCTTCCAACCAGCACCTGCATCGGGTGGCCGTTTACTGCGGATCGGCCAATGGCAACAATCCTGCTTTTCTGGCCGAGGCCGTGGCGCTGGGCGATGCGATTGCCGCAGCCGGCCTGGGGCTGGTCTATGGAGGAGCATCGGTGGGGTTGATGGGCGCCGTGGCCGATGCGGCTCTCCGCGGCGGCAGCGAGGTGATCGGCGTGCTGCCCGACGTGTTGGCCGGGCGCGAAATCGCCCACGCCAAATTGACCCGGCTGGAACTGGTCCCCACCATGCATGAACGCAAGGCGCGCATGGCCGCTTTGGCCAATGCCTTCCTGGTTCTGCCGGGAGGCTACGGGACCCTGGATGAACTGATGGAAGTGGTCACCTGGGCGCAACTCAAGGTGCACAGCAAACCCTGCATCCTGATCAACACCGCCGGGTATTGGGACGGGCTGCTCCGTTTTCTCGATTCCACGGTTGCGGCAGGCTTTCTGAAGCAGAAAAACCGGGAACTGCTGCTGGTGGCGGCGAATGGGGCTGAGGCGGTGCGGATGGCGGCGGGCAATCGGGAGTTGATCATTCGGTAAGTGTTTCCTGCCGCGTACTCAGGGCCGTGAATTCCAAGGTCTAGCTTTCGAGATATGGGAATTCACGGCCCTGTTTTTTTGTTGCGGAACCGGCGCTGTTAGCGGATGTGGAACGCGAAGGCGACGCCGAAAGAGACGATGGGGTAGGTTTTCAAGGGGTCCAGATTGCTTCTATATTTCGCGACCTGCGCCTTGAGGGCGGTCTGGACATCCTGGTCGGTGGCTACATCCACACAGTCTTGGCCGCTGACATAGCAGACCTGGCCCTGATTGAGAGCGATGTTCACGGTGGGCGCACCGATGAAGGCCACGCCCACTTCAACCGGGTAGGACCAATGGCCGCCTTTGTGAGGAATCACGTTGCCCCAGCCGCCGGTGGCGGTGAAAGCCGGGTTATGGCTGTGCAGACCGAAGGTTCCTGTACCCCGGACGGGATTGGTGGTGGAAGTGTAAAAGGTGTAATTGTCCAGGGTGAAGCTGGTGCCGCCGGGCACGGAAAACGTCGCATCGGCAGCATTGGTGTTGTCGAAGAGCACACCGGGACTCACGTGGAACCCATGCTTGGGGAAGGGATAGAGGTCGAGGGAGACGCCGGCCGAGGCCAGGTTGAGCTTGGCGTCCACGTTGAAGCCGTTGGTGGAGATGTTGCTCGCCGTGTAATTCAAGACGTTGCCTGTGGCGCGCAGATTCATGTGCTGGCCGAGGTTGGTGGCGAGCAACAGATTGATGCCCAGAGGCGAGAAGCCGCCGCCGATCGCGACTCGCGAAAAAGGCCCCTTGGAAACGGACGAGTTTCGAACCGGCGGAGCCGACTGGCCGCCCGCAGCCTCAGGAGTGGATCCATCGGCAATCAGGCTGGAGGAAAAGCTGGGCGATTGGGCCGGCATTGAGACGGGCGCAGCCAGCAGGGCAAGAGACAGAAAAAGGGCGGTTGGTTGCATGAACGTAGCCTCCATGGAGAGAGAATTTCCCGGTGACTGAAGGAATTCGCGCTTGCGCTTGCTGTTCGCAGGGGAACCTGGACGCATTTCGGACGTTTTGCCAGTTTCATCGTCCTGGGTAAGCGCTCCCTTAGATTTTACAAGGTAACACGACTTGAGAAGGCGGGTTGTACAAAGGGTGGTCAAAGCCAGGTGAATATATATTCTTGCGGTCCATTCCGGACCGAGATCCGGAATGGACCAGGGTTGAGCTTGAGGCGAAGAGTGAGAGTGTATCGCTCCCAGTGGACAACGAGGTCAAGGGGAATGCCGTAAGCTGGGCGCATGGCCAGGGTGGTGCAGGCAACGGAAAAGATCGAACGGCTGCGGGATCAATTGCTGGAGTGGTATGCCGGCAGCCGGCGCGATCTGCCCTGGCGGCGCACACCGGACCCCTACGCCATCTGGGTCTCGGAGATCATGCTGCAGCAGACCAGGGTCGCGGTGGTCGTGGATCGCTACCAGGGATTCATGGAGCGCTTTCCGACGCTGATTTCGCTGGCCCTAGCATCGGAGCAGGAAGTTCTGGCGCTGTGGAGCGGGCTGGGTTACTACCGGCGGGCGCGCATGCTGCACAAGGCGGCGCAGTTTGTGGCCGATCACTACCAGGGGAACCTACCCGGAACAGCGGAAGAGTTGCGCCTGCTGCCAGGCATCGGGCCGTACACGGCGGCGGCCATTGCCAGCATCGCCTTTGGAGAGCCAATCGCAGTGGTGGACGGCAATGTGGAGCGGGTTTTGTGCCGGCTTTCTGGTTGGGAAGCGGCCGGCCGGACCGGAGGCGCTGCCCTGCGCCGCGAGATCGAAAATCTGGCCACCGAACTGGTCAGTCCGGAGCAGCCGGGGGACTCGAACCAGGCGCTGATGGAACTGGGAGCCACCGTCTGCCTGCCGCGCAATCCGCAGTGCCTGGTGTGTCCGGTGGCCGGCGATTGCATGACCCGCGGCGAGCACAAGACGGCGACCCGCCCGAAGATGTTGAGCCGGGAAGTGGCCCACGCGCTCTCCTTACGGACCGGGCGCACGGCAGGTCAGGCCCACCGCGAGGTGCTGCTGGAACAGCGGCCAGCCTCCCTGACCGTGATGCCGGGACTGTGGGAGTTGCCCGAGCTGAAGGAGTCCGCCGTTCCCGAGGAGCAGGTGCGCCTGACTGTGCGCCACGCCATCATGCAGGTGAACTACTACGTGCGCATCCGCACCGTTTTTGAGGACGATGTGGAGGCGATTACCGTGGCGGGTGGCGAAAGACGCTGGGTTCCGCTGGCCGAGGCCTCCGGCATGGCCCTGACCGGCTTGACGCGCAAGGTGCTTTCCCGCGCCCATCTGCTGCCCACAGCCTCGCTCGACGCCATTGCGCCGCAAGGTGACGGGGACGTAGTCTGAAGGGTCGATGGAGGCGCGCCGTTCGATGCGCCTGTCTTCAAGTCCCACACCCACAGGGAGAACCCATGCATCGCAAGCTTGTTTTTGCCGCTCTGGCCGCTACTGCCGTGGCCGCCCCGTCTCTTCGCGCGGAGGGACCCTCCGCAACGGTTCCCGAAATCGCCGGATTGCCCCAGGAAGCCCGCTCGGCCGCGGCGTCGATCGACCCGGAAAAGATTCGCGCTCACGTACGTTTCCTCTCGCTGGATTTGCTGGAGGGCCGCGGCCCCGGCAAGCGCGGAGGCGAGCTGGCCGCCGAGTACATCGCCACCCAATTCGCCTTGGCCGGCCTGGAGCCGGCGGGCGACAACGGCACCTACTTCCAGCGCGTGCCGCTGGTGGCCGTGCACACCGTAGAGGACAAGACCAGGTTCTCTTTTGTTCCCGCCCAGGGCCAGCCGGTGGATCTTCCCTACGGGACCGAGATTGTCTCCAAGGACCAGACCGGGCAGGCAACGGCCGACCTGGACGCGCCCATCGTCTTTGTGGGCTATGGCATCCACGCGCCAGAGTACAAGTGGGATGACTACGCTGGCGTGGACCTGAAGGGTAAGATCGCGCTGATCATCGTCAACGAGCCGCCTTCCGACGACGAGAGCTTCTTCAAGGGTAAGGCGCTCACCTATTACGGCCGTTGGACCTACAAGTACGAGGAGGCGGCGCGCCGGGGAGCGGTGGGCGTGCTGCTGATTCACCGCACCGATCTGGCCAGCTACGGCTGGGAGGTGGTGCGCAACTCGCAGGCTATTGAGAAGAGCTACCTGGATGGCGACCCCTCGGCCACGCTGCGGGCAGCGGCGTGGATTCAGCACGACGTGGCGCAGAAGCTACTGACGCTGGCCGGCCTGGGCGATCTGGATCAGGCCATCGCTCAAGCCGGCAAGCCGGGAGCCTTCCATGCCGTTGAACTTCCGGTCAGGCTGCGTGGACACATCGAGAGCCGCGTGCGGCGCTACGTGAGCGCCAACGTGGTGGGCCGCGTCGCAGGAGCGAGCGCAACCAATCAGGCCGTCCTCTACACCGCTCACTACGATCACCTGGGCATCGACCCCGACGCCAAGGGCGACGGAATCTACAACGGCGCGGCCGACAATGGCACCGGCTGCGGCATCCTGCTGGAGATGGCGCGAGCCTTTGCACAATCTTCGGTGCGTCCTCCGCACGCGGTTTACTTCTCAGCGGTCACTGCGGAAGAGCAGGGCCTGCTGGGCTCGCAATTTCTGGGCATGCATCCGCCCATTCCCGCCAGCCAGATTGCTCTCGATCTCAACTACGACATGCTGCTGCCCATCGGCATTCCCCGCTCGGTGAGCCTGGGGGGTGCGGAGCGGAACGACTTCTGGCCCACGGTCCAGACGGTTGGCAAGGCCTTCGACCTGGCCCTGCTGCCCGATCCCAACCCCGGCGCCGGCAGCTACTACCGCTCGGACCACTTCTCGCTCTCGCGTGCGGGCATTCCCGCCTTTTCCATCGATCAGGGCGATCTCTTTGAAGGCCACGACGAAGCCTGGGGCCTGGCACAGGACAAGGACTTCGTGGAGCACCACTATCACCAGCCTTCTGACGAGTACCGCGCCGACTGGGACTTCCGCGGCAACGCCAAGCTGGCGCGCTTCGGCTTTGTGCTGGGCTGGCTGGCCAGCGCACAACCCAAGAGCATCGAGTGGCTTCCCGGCGATGAGTTTGAGGCCCCGCGCAAGGCGAGCCGGGCTAAGTAATAGTACTGTGACCATTTAATTGTGAATCATGGGTTCCACGATATGGGTGCCCCAGGCCTAGATTTTGAGACCTAGGAAATCACATTTCTGCACGGGCTCAGTAATAGTCGGCGCAACTCAAGTAATAACCGCACTGGGTGCAGACCAGCTTGCAGTGGTGCCCGGTAAGCCGGGCGCCGCAGGTGGGGCAGACCTGGGAGTGGTGCTCGACGCGCTCGGCAGCCTCCGGCGCTTGAGGGCCAGTCGGCTCAGCCGGCGAGCCGGGCGGCGCAAAATCGGGGTCCAGGGCGCGAGGGCGCTGCGGCAACATGCAAAAGAGATTAGCACGATGTGAGACACGAACCTCGCCGGGGAATCCCGGCAGGCGCCAGAAGCATCAACTCTTTAGAGCAGTTCTCCAATTCACGTGCATCAACTAAACTTTGTGCAAGCCGGCTTTTTCTCAAGGAATAGGCCACGCAGCGGCAGTGGTTTCAGGTGCAGCAGTTGGAGAATCGCTGTAGCGGCGCATTGCGGCATCCCCCTCGGGCGCCGCGCCCATCCATTCACAGCCGGCGGCAATCGAAACCCGGCCCCCCAAGGAGGAACAATGGCAAGCAAGGCAAGTGCGGTTTGGACTGGTTCACTGAAGACAGGCAAAGGCACGATCTCAACGGTGACGGGCGTGCTGGAAAATGCAAAGTACTCATTCGCCACGCGGTTTGAGGGTGCGGACACGGGCACCACCCCCGAAGAGTTGATTGCGGCGGCGCACGCCAGTTGCTTCTCGATGGCCCTGGGAGCGCAGTTGGGCGAAGCGGGCCTCAAGCCGGAGAAGATCGAAACCCAGGCGGCTGTCTCGCTCGGCAAGGTGGAAGGCGGCTTCGCCATCACTCGCATTGTGCTGACCACGACGGCCAGCGTACCCGGCGCGACCAAGGAGGTTTTTGACAAGGCCGCAGCCGATGCCAAAGCCGGCTGTCCCGTCTCGAAGCTCTTCGCCAACAACACTGAAATCGTGCTCGACGCCAGACTGGTGTAAGTACATAATTTGAAGCGGTTTCCCGGTCGAAGATATATCCAGAGTCGCCGGCTCGGAAACCGCTTCAAGTTAGTCAAAGTAAACAGATTTCCTCAGGTAAATTGATTTAGTGCAACGTGATATATTTGATGCGGGTACATGGCGGTTGACCTGTTTCGCATTCCGAAGTGAGTTCTGGAAAATCTGTAATTTAGGGAAAATCGATCCTTCCGCAAGGATGAAGTATTGATTTACCATAGAGCAAAATCATTCCTTGAATGAAATGGCTGCCGCTTAAGTTTCTTGGGATAATCGGTGCCGTGCAGTCCCAGGTCGACTTGAGCTGTTTCCTCCCGGAGTCAACATACGTTGCAAGCAGCCATTTTCAATCTGGTTGTACTAAGCCTGCTCGTCTTCCTGTTCGCAGTGACCTTTCGGGCACGCCCCGACGATCGTCTGCGCTGCTGGATAGCGGGTTGGCTGTGCGTTCTGGCTCACTCTGCTGCCACTTTGTACACCCCCGCAGACCCCTCCTGGCATAATCTTCTAAGTTGCATCGGCTTTGATGCACTGGCTCTTGCCGGCATCTGCTTTGTCGTCTCCACCATGATTCTCAGCGAGTCCCGCGCGGCTGGCCTGCGTTTGGGAATTGTGCTCGCGGTCATCACCTTGCCGTGCCTCAGCCTCGTCGTCCTCGGCTTCAAGAATGCCTGGGTGCTTTCCCTGCTGATTCTGGTGCGCCAGGCTTTCGCTATTCGGCTCGCCTCCAGGGAGCGTCCTTGTCGCCGCATGATTGGCCCCATCGTGATTGGCGTGTGCGTTGCCACCGGTGCCCTCATGCTCTACGGCGCCTTCCATGCGGATGCGGAGATCATCGTCTACGCGCTGCTGGGAGAGATTGTCTTAGTCACCGCGATTGAATTCTGGACTGCCGGATGGCACCGGACCCTGGCTCTCAAGACGATGGTGGCAGGTCTGGTTTCCTGGGCCGCGGTCTTCCCCGTGGCACTTCTGCTGCCGCGCCTCTGGCCTAGCTTTGTGGTCAATCACGGAATCTGGAATATTCCCAAGTGGTGTGTGGCAGTGGGCATGATCTTGGTGGTTCTGGAAGACGACGCGCGCGCGGCGCACGCCTTTGGCGACGAATACCGCCTGTTCTTCAACGCCAATCCACATCCGCTTTGGATCTTCGAAATCGAGACCTTGCAGTTTCTGGACGTAAACCAGGCTGGGCTCGATCTGCATGGTTACACCAGGGAAGAGTTTCTGCGGATGAAGTTGCCCGACATCCTGGAGCCAGCCACAAGGCCAAAGGTGCTTGCGGAGGCCAGCGCCGCGCAGCCGGTATCGAACCGGGCGTCACTGCATATTTGCAAGGATGGCCATGTTCTGCCGATGGATATTACCGCGTACAACATCGTCTTCAAGGGCAGGCGGTGCCGTTTTGTGCTGGGGATCGATGCATCTGAGCGCGACATGCTCGAGCAGCAACTCATACGCCAGGCAAACCACGACGGTCTCACCGGACTTCCCAACCGAATGCTATTTCAGAAACAGTTGGTTGAGGCGGTTCGCGAATCGATCAGGGCAGAAGAGAAGCTGGCCATCCTCTACATCGACCTTCGCCGCTTCAAGCGCATCAACGATACCTACGGCCCGCGTGTCGGCGACGAATGCATCAAACACGTCGCCAGCATTCTCGGTGCGCGCGTTCGCGCCATGGATTTGATTGCGCGCACCGGTGGCGACGAGTTCGCCATGGTGTTGACCGGGGTCAAAAGTGAGGCCAGCGTCGAGCAGGCCGCCATCGATTTGAGAGAAATCCTTACCAGACCCCTGCTCATCGAGGGGTACAAGGTCCAACTTGCCTTCAGCATGGGACTGGCAGTTTGCCCGGACGACGGTACCGATGCAACGGCGCTCTGGCGCGGTGCGGAGAGCGCCCTTCGCCAGGCGCAATCTGCGGGCGGCGGGCAGGCCATCTGGCTTTCCCGGGAACTCAGCTGTGCAGCGGAACGGCAAATCGAAGTGGAAGCTCACATGCGCAAGCAACTGGCAGTGGGAGGGTTCCATCTCGCCTACCAGCCGTTCTACGCTTACGACGGCTCGGTCCAGGGACTGGAAGCCTTGTTGCGCCTCGACCACCCCACTTATGGGTCGTTGAGCCCGTCGGAGTTTATTCCCATCGCCGAGGAGACGGGCCTGATCGTCCCACTTGGTCAATGGGTGCTCGAAGAAGCCTGCCGCCAACTTCGTGTCTGGAAGCATCAGGGAATGCGGCTGGTCCCGGTCGCCGTCAACGTCTCCGGGCTGCAACTGATGCATTCTGACTTTGCGGGGCAGGTGATGGACAAGCTGCGCCGTTACGCCATCGACCCAAAGTGGATCCATTTGGAGGTCACCGAATCGGTGTTGATGCGGAATCTCACCGAGGTCGCCGAACATATGAATGTTCTTACATCCCTCGGGATTGCCTTCTCGATCGATGATTTCGGCACTGGCCACTCCTCGCTCGGCCGCCTGCACCAGTTGCCCATTTCGGTGCTCAAGATCGATCAATCCTTTATTGCCCAACTGTGTGTTCAGGACGGCACCTATTCCATCGTGCAGGCCATTATCTCGATGGCCCATGCGCTTGGCCACCATCTGGTAGCCGAGGGAGTGGAGACGCCGAGCCAACTTGCCCGTCTCCGCGATCTTGATTGCGACTTGGTGCAGGGCTATCTCCTTTCGCGACCTGTTCCGCCAGAAGCGATTCCCGGGCTCGTCGCCGCTCGGCACAAGGCATTCGTTCAGATTTCCTGCGACGATCGCACCACCCCTCTGCTTCCTGAGGAGCTTGAGGAAGTAGACGATCTCTTCCCCGGCAACCCCGAATTCGTGTCCGAAGGCCCCAGTTGATGCAACGTGCGTGCCTGCGCCGAATCCGGACAATGAGCTACGCGCCCTTTTCCCGAGTTGAGATTTGACACAGGGGCCTGTATTTGCGAGACTTGGTCTTGCTGCCGGTTCAGCAGAAGAGTGCTGAGCTTGTGTCTTGTGCCGAAGTGGCGGAATTGGCAGACGCGCGTGGTTCAGGTCCACGTACTCGCAAGGGTGTGGGGGTTCGAGTCCCTTCTTCGGCACCAAAACTTTTATAAACTATAAACTACGGAAAAAGATAATGGCAGCCAAATCAATGCTTTGCGGCTAGTTATGATTCTTTCCACAGTTCATGAAAACATGCCTGAATATGGCCTTGTACATGTTTTGCATTACTAAGCCAAAAAAAGCATTACCACGGTAAATGGCGCAATTTTGCCGTTGCTGCTCAAGATGGCGCATTTTCCCTGAATGACGAGGGAGGAAGCCCATGGAGGCACCATGAAGTTTTTGACGGGTGGGGTCTGGCGATCACTCACGGCGTTCTGCGTCCGTTCCTACGCCTTATAGCTGAGGGCGGCACCGTATGGTTTGGAGCTCAGAGCGGGAGTGGAGCATACATTCACATCCTCCCAAACCAGCTCAGGGGCGCAGACGTGATCGGTGCTGAAGAGGTGGCCGCACCTACTCCGAGGGTAAGTCATGCAGCCGCGCAGCCAGTTCCCGGCTGCGCGCCAAGTCACCGATCTGGTGATGTGCGGCCAGGTCGGCTTCGATAAGCGCTTCACTTTTCGGCGCTTGGAGCAATGCCAGGTCATACTCCTCGGCTGTCTTGTAGATCAGGTTTTCGGTGCGCCACGTCGCGGCGCGATACAACGCTCGCACCATCGGATTGAACGCGGCCTTGTCCCAGCGGGCTAGTTCCGCCTGCACCTGAGCTTCTTCCGCAGCAGACAGAACCGAGAACGAAAACTTGGGCGAGCCCTGCAGATCGGACGAGATCGCCACGGTGTAACTCTGAAGATCTGATGGACTTTGTTCTTGCACCAACAACTCGACTACCTCAGCCTCTTGCTTGAGCGTGAGACCTCCATTCGCCGAATCGACCGAAGCTGCGGACCAAAGCTGTGAACCATCCTGCCGCGAGATAGTGATGGAAAAGTCTTCCTCGGATTGAGGCGGATTCCAGCGCAGCTGAAAGTCACGGGCCAGTATCGACGAATCGGCGGCCGGAAACCAGAGCAGCGGCGCAACCTCGCGCGATGCGCCAGGGTTTCCGAACTGCTCAATCGCGAGGCTTAGAGCCTGTTCCTCCGGGGTAAGCTTAGCTGACTGGAGGATGGACGACACGCAATGCAGCGTCACGAGTCCATCCTTGGCGTATAGGGTGCGAAGAATGCCGGATTGCACGATCTGAACCCTTCCGTCCCGCGAGGCTTGCAATTGATCGCCGTTGTGCAGCAATCGCAGCAAATCGCGGCTTGGGGAAAGCCGCGCCGTTGGCTTGTCCAGGGGGGAGTTACCGGGACGCAAGAAAACAGTTCCCGAGAGCGACACGATCTGGCAAACCGGTGCAGGCTCCTGGGCCATCGTTCCCGTGACGGCCAATCCAACCACAAGCAGGCACAACGCCATTCTCTTCATGCCTTCCTCCGCCTTTTGTGCCATGCGCCTACCGGCACCTTCCAAGCAATTTCGATGACCGCCCCGGTCTGTGTGCCGATGATCAGCATAAAAGCGAATAGGAGAAAACCAGGCCAGAAAATGCCAGTAGCGTCTACGCAGGAATACCCGACTATGATCACAAGGACAGCCAAAAAGAAGGGGATGGCAATCTCCAAATCGTCGCGCACTTTTTTATGTTTCTCAAGGTCGAAAACAATGTACATCAGCACCGCACAAGCTACCAGGAAAACGGTCGTGATGATATTGATCCAATTATTCCCAGCATCGCTCAGTATGAAAAGAGGCGCTTCCATCAGCGTGTCGACAGCCGCCGCGTGTGTGTAAACTCCCGAAACGACTTTGTCCGACAGGGTTGTGGCAAACACATCTCTGGCTTGGCTCGGCGCAGTGCGGCCAACCAGCACAATCTTGTCATGCAACTCTGTATACCGGCGGTTCAAGTCCTCGACGGGAATCGTTGATTCTTTCAACTTTGGGACAACTCCAAAATCAACCAGGAATCTGTCCGCCTTGACCACATGAACTGCCCCATGCTGAATCGAATCCGGTTCGGTAATCAGTTCGGGAAGGTGGAGCTTCAGCCAGTTTCCAATCGCGCGGTGGGTTGCACCCGCGCCCGTTTCGACAGCCTGGTCCTGCGCAATCCTGGCCAGGCTATAGCTGAGCGAGTCAGCGACCACGGTTTGATTGTTCAACGAGAAGTGGAACTGGCGAATCATGTGACCGGTCGGTGTATTTTGACGATCTTCATTAGGCACAATAATCGAGGCGCCTAAATCTCCAAAGTCAGAACTCCCCAGCCAGCTATCTCTCCCTAGCGCCAACGACTTATAAATGCCCACGCGCACTGGAATCAATCTCCCGGACGGATCCCGGAGATTTTTGCAGTGTTCCAGAAATTGATCGTCCTCTTTCCTGGCAGAAAGTCCGGCCGGCTCCGGATCAAAAATCACGTCGATGCCAATCGCCTTGGGACTGGCCTGCGCGATCAGATCGAGGGACTGTTGAAGTGCGGCTCGCGGCACCACGTTTACAGTTTCACCTGCAGACAAGCGCGGCTCAAGCGGCAGCGACGAGATATCGACAATCGTTACCGGATCGCCACGCCAACCGCTGGTATCGCTCAGTCGCACCTGCAAAAGACGCGCGCTAAACTGGTCTAGCTGCTGCCCCAGATCGGTTGGATCTAACCATCGTTCCTTTACCTCGGACAGCAAAAATGCCACAAACAGGCTAAACGCTATCGGCCAAATTACAGATTTGAGCTTCTTGAACGGCCGGTCCTTTTCGGTTTCTGGAGATTTGGGCTGAATGGCCTTGGCGACTTCAACCTTGAGCGGTGCGTCGAGCCGGGGAGCGCCTATCCGCTTCCTTTTGGCAGCCTTCTTGCTCAGCTTGGTCATGGCGTTGCCTTAGTTGCATTGAGGCTATTGAGTGACGGACTCTGGAGTTCCCAGCACAATATTGCTGGCTTCGTCGCTGAACTCGAAGGTTGGATTCTGGCTGGCATTCAGGTCGGCGCTAACCCGCGCCGCCACCCGCGCACTCACTGCGGAAAACAGATGCTCCAGGCTTCCTTTGCCTTGTGTCTCGCGCAACACCTCCAGCAGGTAATGCGTAAAATAGCCGTTGCCCTGCTTGTCTTTGCTCTGGATCTCCCAGGATCGTTCGTTGGATCGGCTGGCCGTCAGCACCGCGCGTCCGTGTCCCATTTTAAGGTTGTCGAATGCCAGGCTGAAGGGTGCGGTTTCCGCGTCCCCAGCACGCCTTCCCGCCCCTCCGGTCAATGCGTCGCCGCTGAAGCAGGTATCCAGAATCAGCACCACACGCCCGGCCTGGAACTCCCTGTTGACCATCTGTACCAGGTCGATCATCTGGAGCGAGCTTGAGTAAAGCGTAGCGGGATTGTCCAGGTCCGTATCATGGGCCAGAATGTAACTGACCCCATTGGGATCCATTTCACGGGGTGAACCATGACTGGCGATATAAATGACCACTAAGTCATCCGCCTTGGCATGCATCCGAATCTTCCCGAGTTGCTCACGCAGCCCCCTGATGGTGGCATTACTGTTGGCGAGATAAGCGACATGATTGGGATCGAAGCGCCCGCCTTGCGGATCCTTGAGGAAATTCGCAAAATCCCTAGAGTCCTTGACTGCGTAATCCAGCTTTTCCGCCCGGGGATCGGCGAAGTCGTCGATGCCTACCACCAGCGCCCACTTACGCCCGACCGAGGTTGAGGCCAGAGCCGTCACCAGCATCGGTGCGGAATCGGCCACAGGGCTCCGCGGAATCGGCGGTCTGGTGAAAGGATCGAACTCCTCCTTTCGATCCCAGTTGCCTTCCTCCTGAAATCGATCCAGCTTCTCTCTCGCGTATTGAGCATCCTTGTCCATGCCTAGCTTCTGCGAGATCACCGCCAGGTAGAACCAAAGCTCCGGAAACTCCTTGCAGACACGAGTACCTCTCTCCAGCGTCGATTGCATTGTCTGCAAACGATCGTTTCCGTTTTTGGTAGAGATGCTGAGTTGAGGCGTGATCTGCTCCTTGACCCGGTTCAATGCCTCCAGCGCTCCACGGCAGCCATCGGCTTGAGCCACGGCTGCGCGCGGAGCCAGAATGAGCAGCAACAATGCAGACACCAGTAATCGCTTCATAAGATTTTCCTATTTGTGCGGCGGTGCAACAGGCAAACGAGCCCGGATTGCCTTCTGCAGAGCCGCGGCGTTCTGCTTGCAAGTCTGGTTCAGCCGCAGCGAATCCTTGGCAAAGTTGAATTTGTAGCCAGTCGCCTTGGCGTCGGCAATAAAATCAGGCGACTCGATGTACTCCTTGATGCTCTCCAACGCCAGGCTTTGATTACAAAACTCCAGCACCTGTTCAAGCGGGGTCTGACCGGAACCTGCGTTCCCGCCCTTCTCTCCCGCTTTGGCGGCCACGGCCCGGGCAGCCTCAGCAGCCGCCATCGCCTTGGCGTTTTCCACTTTGAATCTTTCAATCTTGGCGTAGATTGCCAGCGCTTCCTCGGTGCGTGCATCGCCTGAACGGAATTCCTTCTCTTTTGGATTGGCGGTCACGATCTGCTTATAGAGGGCGCCGGATTCGTCCAGGTATTGCTGCGCGCGCTTGAACTCGGCCTCGGCTTGAGCTGGAGTAATGTCGCTGCGCTTGCCCAAATCCCTCTCATTCGCCTCGCTCGTCAATCCATAGGCCTGCGCCTCTTTGGCAAGAGCGATCAGATAGATCCGATAAGTGTCATCGGTGCCTTTTGGCAGCTTGTCGGCCTTATCCGCCGCTTCTTCCATGGTTCCCCAGCGCCCCGTCAGAGCCAGGGCCGAGATCGGCTCCAACAACTTCCCGCCCGGCAGGGGCGCGTCAAACGGCTGATCGAGCGGCGCAATGCGTCGGCCCATCTCATCCACAATGCCATTGATCAGCTGATCTCGCGTCTCATCCTCGCTGGACTCGGCGGCCGTCTTCTTTCGGTCCATGTGAAGAGAAAAAGGCATCACACCGGAACTGGATTGATTCGGATCGTACCCCGCAGTGGTCAGCAGGTTTTCCGAATCCAGCGCAATGTTGGAGGAGGCATCAACGGCCTGATAAGCGACCTCGATCTTGCCTCCAAAGCTGGTGACTTGATTCTGACCGACAGTAGAGGTCCACTTGTCGACGTGGAAGTTGGTGATCGAGAAGCGAAGTATCGTCTCCGGCGAAGTCTCGTTCAAAATGAATCGCGGATCCTTCTGGATCAGGGTCACAAGCTTTGTCTTGAGAAGCGAACGAAGCATCTCGCCATCTTTCTGAATGGCGTCTGCCGTCGCCCCTACCCGGATTCGCTTACCCTTCAAATTGACCGTGGGTGGAAGAAGACGATTGATGGTAACAAGCTTCTTTTGAAATATCCCAAAGCCCTGTGCGTTTGCCGCAATGGGAAAACAGATCAACAAAACCGTTGCGAACTTCAGCGCGTTCATTTTCATGCGTCGTTCGATCTCCTTCTATTGCGCTATCAACGCGGATACAAGACCACGATGGGTGACAAGCAGACCATTCCCGCTCCGATGTTTGCGAGTCATTCCCCGATGGAAAACAGGGAAACAGCCGATGCGGAGCGATAGTCGCAACTCGGCAGCCACCCCACGCACAGCGGTCTATTAGTTCAGGAACGAGTTTTCAGGTTGCTTGTGAATTGCCGGTATTGTATCTCATTCTCGTTGGAAAGCAATGTATACCCTAGAGTCTCTCAAGTAACCTTGACTTGAAGGCAAGAGTAATGCGCCGTCCGCCATCCCGGCTGGAAAACAGCTCAGAAGCCCCTTTATGTGCCACTTTTCGCGTGACCTCTGAATTTCCGCTCTGTTATTCTCTTCGCGCAGCTGGGTCGGAACCCCGGTTCGCTTCCATCCCCACCCTTCTGCCATCCCTATTCGAGGTCAACATCCAATGACAACCAACATTGCCGCTCCCTCTCTGCCTGAGGTCCAGGTAACTCCCGAACGCATCATGCAGTTCGCCTGGGGCTACGCGATCACTCTCGTGATGGAAGCCGCCATCCGCCACCGCGTCTTCGATGCGCTCGACCACGGCCCCATGAACATCGACAACTTGCAGTTGGCTACCGGCGCCTCGCGCCGCGGCCTCGCGGCCATCGTCAACGTGCTCGTCGGCCTCAACTTCGTCGCCAGGGATCTACACGGGAACTATTCCCTCACCCCCGAAAGCTCCGCCTTCCTCGTCTCCGCCAAGCCCGGTTTCATGGGGGGCATCATCCGCCACACCAGTGAGCACCTGCTACCCAGTTGGCTCAAGCTCAATGAGGTCGTCGCCAGCGGCAAGCCCGTACACTCCGTCAATCAGGAGCAGCAGGGAGGTGAGTTCTTCCACGAGTTCGTGGCCGACATCTTCCCCATGAGCTACCCACCGGCTCAGGCCCTCGCCCTTCACCTCGACCTCGCCTCCGCGGGGCCGGCCTCGGTACTCGATCTTGCTGCCGGTTCCGGCGTCTGGAGCATCGCCCTTGCCCAAAGCGCGCAGCAGGTCCGCGTCACCGCTGTCGACTGGCCTGAAGTCATCGACATCACCAGGAAGACGGTCGCCCGATTCGACCTCACTGCCCGCTACACCTTTGTCGAAGGCGATCTGGCCACGGTTGACTTCGGCACGGGCCACCACGTCGCAACCCTAGGCCACATCCTTCACAGCGAAGGCCAAACTCGCAGCCGCGACCTCATTGAAAAGGTGTTCAATGCCCTTGGGCCAGGCGGCACCATCGCAATCCAGGAGTTCCTCGTCAACGCTGACCGCACCGGCCCCCTCCCGAGTCTCATCTTCGCCGTCAACATGCTCGTCAATACCGATGAAGGCGACACTTTTTCCTTTGAAGAGATCAGTTCCTGGCTCACCGAGGCAGGCTTCGTTGACCCGCGCACCCTCGCGTCTCCAGGCCCTTCCCCGCTCATTCTTGCCACCAAACCCTGAAGAGTTGGAACGAGGAAGAACAGGAATCTCAGGTTGCCGGCTTTCGCAACCTGGGATTCAGGCAGTCGCACGCTCTGCCAGAAATCCATGCGCAACCCAACGTTGTCTTTGGCTCTCCGGCCATTGGGTCCAACCTCAGCAACATTCCAGCTTGGGTTGACATTCTACCCAAAGGGGTGAATACTTGGGTCGAATGGCTACCCAAGAAAACAAAGACGACCGCATTGCCTTGTTGCAGGGCACCCTGGACCTGCTGATTCTGAAAACCCTGCTGATGGGTCCGTGTCACGGACAAGGTGTCGCGCGGATCATTCAGAGGCAATCGGAAGATGTGTTTCTTGTCGACCATGGCTCGCTGTATGTTGCCCTGCAGCGGCTCGAAGACAAGAACTGGATTCGCGCCCGGTGGGGCGTGAGTGAGAACAACCGCAGGGCACGGTTTTACTCGCTGACAGCGAAAGGCCGCGCGCAGCTCAATGAAAAGACCGGCGAATGGCGGCGATTGACTAGAGCGATGGATCTGATTCTGGATTCAGAAAGCGGGCTCAAAGGCGAGGAGGCGTAGCGATGTTCAGACGCAAGCGCAGTGCGGCGGATTTCCGAGCCGAGATTGAGTCGCATCTTGCACTCGAGGCCGATGATCTGAAAGGCGAGGGTCTGAGCGCGGACGACGCGCGATGGAAGGCGCAACGCCAATTCGGCAACGTGCGCGCGGCAGAGGAGCGCTTCTACCTGAAGGGTCGCCTGGTGTGGTTGGAAAAGCTGTTGCGCGACGTGCGGTTCGGCTTGCGCTCCCTTCTTGAAAGCCCGGGGTTTGCGGCTGCGGCGATTTTGACCCTGGCGCTCGGCATCGGGGCGAACACCGCAGTGTTCAGCGTGATGAATGCCGTGCTGCTCAAATCGCTGCCGGTAAGCGACCCTGCGCGCCTGGTTTATTTACGGACGTCGGATGCGCCTCGCGGGACGGGCACGATCGACACCAACCAGACATTCTCTTACGCCGTCTATGACGCGCTGCGGCGTCAAAATGAAGCCTTCACTCCGCTAATGGCGTATGTGCCGCTCTCCGGCAGCAAGGTTGCAGTTCGCTATGGAACGGAGCCCGAAGAGGCGGAAGGCGACATGGTGAGCGGAACCTTTTTCTCGGGTCTCGGCGTGAATCTGCCACTGGGTCGCGGCTTCACCGTGGACGACGAGGCCCGTCATGCGCCCCTCGCTGTCATCAGTTACAACTACTGGACGCGGCGCTTTGCGCGGGATCGGGATGTGCTGGGAAAAACGCTGTATGTGAACGCGGTCCCCATGACCATTGTTGGCGTTACGGCGCTTGGCTTTGAAGGCGTTGAAGGCGGCGGCTCAACCGACTTCTGGATTCCGCTGCAGAACCGTGGGGAGTTGAATGCGTGGGGAAATCCTCCCAATGAAGGCAAGCTCTATATCAACGACCCCACATGGTGGTGCCTGCGGCTGATTGGGCGGCTTGCTCCCGGAGCGAATCGAACGCAGGCGCTGGCCAGTCTGCAACCCGTATTTCAGTCAGCAGCATATATCCAACTGGGCGGCTCCCCAACGCCGGGCGAGAAGCCTCCGGTTCTAAGCCTCGAAGATGCCAAAAGCTTTCCCGGATATGACCGGAGATACGGCAATCCGCTGCGCACGTTGATGGCCATGGTGGGCCTTGTGCTTCTGATCGCACTGGCGAATGTGGTGATGCTTCTGTTGGCGCGCAATGCGGCGCGGCAGCGGGAGTTTTCGGTGCGGCAGGCCCTGGGCGCGGGCCGCGGCGAACTGTTCCGCCAACTCCTGACGGAGAGCCTGATCCTGGTGTCGGCGGGCGGCGTGCTGGCATGGGGCTTTGCTGAGATCGCAACGCGGCTGCTCGGCCGATGGGCACAGATTGAATCGAGCCTGGCTCCGGACAGAACCGTGCTGCTGTTCACCCTGGGCGTGCTGGCTTTGGCCGGATTGTTGTTTGGGTTGGCGCCTCTGCAGGTGGCGCTCGCAGGCAAGGCCGAACTGGCGATCAGGACTACCGCGGCGGCATCGCACTCGGATGCAGGTAAGTCCCGCATGGGCAGGATGATCGTCGCGCTGCAGATGGCGCTCTGCGTCGTGTTGCTGGTGGGCGCGGGCCTGCTGATTCGTACACTGCGCAATCTGGAGAATACTCCCCTTGGAATGCGGGTAGACGGCCTGCTCGTCTTCGGAGTGAACCCAAACATTCCATCGCTTCAAGCCGGCAGAAGCTTCTACGTTGACATGATGGGCAAGCTGCGCGCTCTGCCTGGCGTGGAATCGGTAACCATCGTGCTGGAGCGTCTTGGATCCGGCTCGTCGAACAACAGCGACATGATGGTTGACGGCAACTTGCCGGACGTTGTGAGCGGCGGGTCGAGAACCGTGCGCAACAACGTCGCGGGGCCGGGTTTCTTTCGCACGCTTGGCGTCCCCATACTTTCAGGCCGGGACTTTGCCGATTCCGACACCGCAAAGACGCCCTTTGTCGGTATCGTGAATCAGGAATTCGCCCAGCGCTTTCTGCCTGGTGTAAATCCGCTGGGTCACACTTTCGGCCCTGAAAATGGACAAGTGAAGATCACCATTATCGGCGTAGTGAAAGACCACAAATACCGCAGCATCGACGAACAGCCAATTCCCATGGCCTGGTATATGTACGCGCAGATTCCGGTGATCGGAGCCATGAATGTGGAGATGCGCGTGCACGGCGATCCGCTGGCGATTCTGCCCGCGGCCCGCAACGTTGTGCAACAACTCGATCCCAACCTGCCGCTGATACAACCCATGACCCAGCGCGCCCAGTTCGACACAACCGTCGCTCAGCAGATTATGTTTGCGCGCCTGGCCGGGTTCTTCGGATTCCTGGCCATCGTGCTGGTGGGCACCGGCCTCTATGGAACATTGGCATATCGCGTGAGCATGAGAACGCCAGAGATCGGAGTCCGCATGGCCGTTGGCGCTCGGCGCGAGCAGGTGGTGTGGATGGTTTTGAAAGACAGCGTGGCGCTGACCGTCGCCGGAGTAGTTATCGGTGTCCCACTCGCAGTGCTGGTGGGACGCGCGCTGGCCTCGTCGCTCTACGGCATCAAGCCACTGGATGCTGTCACATATCTGCTGGCGATAGCGGGAGTGGCCGCGGTTGCTCTGGTTGCAAGTGCGATCCCGGCAGGCCGCGCCGCCAGCGTCGACCCGATGCGCGCACTGCGTGCAGAATAACGCCCGCGCAGGGTGAGTGCCGGGATAACAACGGAGTCGGATGCGATGTCTCCGCAGACCGGATACTGGATACACAGTCAGGGGTTATCTGGAAAATGATTGTCCTGGAAGGTGAGAATTCGACGCATCGGAATACGAACTTAATACTACAGTTGTAGATCGACAACTACGGAGGGAGCAGGGGCCTTCAGGTCCGGGTCTTTGTTCTCTTGCTGCATTCTGGTGAAGTACAACTGTAGTTCAATATCATTATTCTTTTGTAGAAATTGATCACTTCGGGTTATATTGGCTTCACGCGATTGCAACAATACTGGGTGCGCGCTTCGTGGCATGGTTCAGGCTCCCCCCCGTGCATGCAGGCGCCTCCGACAGATCTCGACCGCATCATTGACCCCGACCTCTTACAAAGGAAGGCCTCTCATGCAGCGATTTCTCTTCCGTCGTTTCTTCTGGTGCGCGCTCGCCGCGCTTTTCCCCCTGTTCTCATCGGCACAAACCGTCACTGGGTCGATCACCGGAGATGTCTCCGATCCGAGTGGTGCCATCGTTGTGGGCGCAAAGGTGGCGGCGCGCAATCTCGACACCGGCATCGAATCGAAGACGGCAACGAATGGCGTCGGACTCTTCCGCATTGATTTTTTACCAGTTGGCCACTATCAGGTTACAGTCGCTGCGCCGGGGTTTGGCTCGCAGGCCCTGCCCCCCTTTGCGCTGGAAGTTCTGCAAACCGCGAACTTCAACGTCAAGCTTTCAGTCAGCAGCACCGCGACCACGGTCGACGTCTCGGCATCTGCGCCCATTCTGAATACCGAGAGTCCGGTGCTCGGCAGTACCTTCACCACCAACACCATCCAGAGCCTGCCGCTGAACGGTCTCGACTTTTCCGCTCTCACCCTCTACATGCCAGGCTCGGTGAACACCGATGGAACTGGCGGCATGAACAGCATCGAACGCAGCAACTCATTCTACGACCAGGCCAATGTCAACGGCAACCGCGAGCAGGCGAATAACTACACGCTCGACGGCATCGACATGAACGAGACCTTCAACAACGATATTGCCTACAGCCCAGCGCCAGAAGCACTGCAAGAGATTAAGGTGCTGACCTCGAATTCGCCGGCCGACTACGGCAACGTTGCCGGCGGTGGCGTGGTGAGCGTGCTCAAAAGCGGCACCAACCAGTTCCACGGTTCGGTCTACGGCTACGAGCAGGATGCCAAGTTCAACGCGAACTCGTGGACCAACAACAACCAGAATCCCATCATTCCCATCAGCCCGTTCTCGCAGTCGCAATTCGGGCTCACGGTGGGAGGCCCCATCAAGCACGACAAGCTCTTCTTCTTCTTCGACTACTTGGGCGCCCGCTTTCACAAAGGCGGACTCGGCTCGGCCAGCGTGCTCACGCAGGCCATGCGCAACGGCGATTTCTCTGCCTTGCTCGCGGTCTCTCCCGCCATCCAGCTCTATGATTCCGAGAATAACTTCACACCTTACACTGGAAATCAGGGTATTCCGATTCTCAATCCGGTATTGAAGTTCCTGATCGCCAATCCGCAATACTACCCGGTGCCCAATGCGACGCCAACTGACGGTCTGGTTGCGAACGACCTGCAGGGCCCCACGCGCACTTACCGGGCCAACAACCAAGGCGACTTGAAGATTGAGTACGATCCACGCGCATCCGACAAGATCACCGGATTCACTTCATTGTCGCGTGCCTATGACGGAACCACCGCCGTCCTGCCCATTACGTTCCCCGGAATCAATGTGTATCCCACTCATATTCTGGGTGCGAACTGGGTGCACATCTTCACCCCAAACATCGTCAACTCCGCCCGCATAGGGTTCACGCGCGTGAATTGGATTCAGGGCATCCCGGGCGATCCCACCGGCCACTTCGGCCTCAATGGAAACAGTATCGTCGGCATCCCGTTTGGCGTGCAGCCGTTTGTAGGATTTTCCGATCAGGGCTACGGCCAGGGCGCGGCTTTTGGCGGCGGCGGCAGTGCCAGCGACCTTACCGACATTGGCACCGCCGGTTTCGACGGCAGCGTCATCGACAATACTTACAGCTACATCGACAGCCTGACGTGGCAGAAGCAGAAACACACCCTGAGCATCGGTGTGCAGGTGCTGCGCTATCAGAACAACTATCCGACCAGTAACAACTTCGGCTTCCTCGGCACCATGAACTACACGGGCGCTTTTACCAGCGACACTGCGCAAGCCAACGGTCTGGGCTGGCCAGGCGCCGACTTTGTGCTCGACCGCGTGGGACAGGTAGCCGCCACCTTGGGCAGCGTGCGCGTCGGCCAGCGGCAGTGGCGCATCGCCGAGTACGTTCAGGATGACTACAAGATTCGACCCGACCTCACGCTCAATATTGGCCTTCGTTACGAGTACGACGAGCCATGGATCGAGCAAAACAACAAGACCGCCAACATTAACATCGAGACCGGCCAGGTGCTCTACGCCGACCGCGTTCCCGTAGGTGCGCCGGCCGGTTCCGGCGTGTGCAGCAATCGCGGCTGTTATCAGGCCAACTTCAGGCAGATCATGCCTCGGCTGGGCTTCGACTTCCAGGCCAACGGCAAGCTGGTTATCCGCGGCGGTTATGGCGCCACCAGTTTCTACGAAGGCAATTCCTCGAACCAGCGCCTTACCGCCCAAACTCCATTCATTGAAGGCGTCGCCATCAATGCGGTTTCGCCCACGCCTGGCGCAGCGACCGATGCAGGTGGCACGCCGCGGACCGTCGAGGCCGGCTTCACCGGTCCGGCAAGCGGCTCGGTAACTCAGGTCTATCCGCAGAATCAGCAGCCCGCCTACATCCAGGAGTGGAACCTGACCGCCGAATACGCGCTGACACGAACCGCCTCGCTGCAGGTGGGCTATCTCGGCGAACAGGGGCAGCACATCGAGGACTACGGCAACCTCAACCAGTATTTGGTGAACGGCGATCCAACGTCGGCCCGCTTTTACAGCAACCAGTACCTCAGTTCATCGGTTGGCTCGCAGATACTAATGATCACCGAGTCGCGGGCCATGATGAATTACAACGCTCTTCAGGCCGTGCTGCGCCAGCGCATCGACCGCGGTCTCGAATTCACGCTGAACTACACGTACGGCAAAGCGATGACCAATAGCCTGGGCAATTACGCGCTCAATGTCAATGGCTATAGCGGCGCGTTCCAAAACTACTACGACAGCACCGCCGACTACGGCCCATCCGGCTATGATGTTGCGCATAACCTCTCCTGGACCTCCGTGTACACACTGCCTGTAGGTCGCAACCAGATGTATCTGTCGCACATCAACCGCGTGCTCGACGAAGCTATCGGAGGTTGGAAGATTTCGGTCGCCGGAGTTGCCTACTCCGGCTTCCCTGAGTCGCTCACTGGTCCGAGCAACAACGCGAATAGCTACGGCGTCTCTCGCCCGAATCAATACCGCAAGCTGAAGATCGTTCACCGCAACATCAATGCGTGGTTCGGCGACGATCCTTCTGCCCAGCCTTGCACCACGGCGGGCGTGGACAACGGCGTCTGCGCATTCGGAGCGCCCGCGCCCAATACATTCGGCACGTCGAAGAATGGCGCGGTGCGCGGTCCGGGTTACTTCAATGTAGACTCGTCCGCATTCAAGGAGTTCCACATCACCGAGCACCAGGCATTTGGTTTTCGTTTCGACGCATTCAACGTGTTCAACATTGTGAGCTACGGAAATCCGGATACCAGTATTACCGATTCAACCTTCGGCCAGATCGCCAGTCAGAACTCGATCCGATCAGTTGAGCGTCATCTGCAGTTCTCGGCTCGGTACACGTTCTAACTGCCGGGCGGCGGCAAACATAGCCCTGTTAGGCTCAACCCGCAACGCAATGAGCCACCGTAGCTCTTAGTCAGGTAATCTGAGGATGAACAAGTGAACCACGCTGCAATTCGAATGCAATAGCAGCCGTTATTGTGCCCGGTGCTCCTTGAGTCGAATGGCAGGTTCCGCAGGTGCATGGAATGACGGGTTCATCGCTTGTCATTTTCTGGCCGGAGCTGTTCCGCCTCAGCCAAAACATCCTCTTCCTTCCGCAGGCAAGAACGAGGCCGGCTGACAAAGTAAACCCCCTCGGGGGCTTCCACTGAGAATCTGTCCGTGTCGCCATCGGCCACGTCCAGCACCAATCCCTGATGTGCCACCTGTTCCGGCTGTCCTGCTCCCAGGTAGAAAGGCGTATCTTCAACAACACCCAAAAGTACGTCTTTCGAACCGACTCGGAATTCGCCTTGCTTCAGGCAGAGCGGCACGCTTCCATCGCAACACCCGCCCCCCTGGTGGAATAACAAAGGCCCATGGCGCCTCTTCATTTCTCTCAGCAGCGTTGCCGCTCTCGCCGTGACTTCAATGTCGCCATTCATTCCACGCCTCCAGTTTCCGGGCTCTAGCCACACGGGCCGGCGCCGTCAACCAACACAAAACTTTCGCCTTCCCAACCAGCCTGCTCCTGAATCAGCGCAGGGAAGCACAGCACGCTCCAACAAAATCTCGATCGGCGGCACAGCAGGGCGGAAGTGGTTTCTGCCGCCCTGCCAGGCCGCAACCAGTTACGGTCTAAAAAAATCCCATCGCTTTGGTGCTGTAACTGACCAGCAGATTCTTGGTCTGCTGATAGTGGTCCAGGATCATTTTGTGCGTTTCGCGGCCGAAGCCGGACTCCTTGTATCCGCCGAATGCCGCGCCGGCGGGGTAGACGTGGTAGCAGTTTGTCCAGCAGCGGCCAGCCTTGATCTCCCGTCCCACGCGGTACAGATTGTTCACGTTGCGCGACCACACGCCCGCGCCCAGCCCGTAGACGGTGTCGTTGCCGATCTCGATGGCATCTTCAATGGTCTTGAAACTGGTCACAGAAACCACCGGCCCGAATATTTCCTCCTGGAAGATGCGCATCTTGTTGCTGCCCGTGAAGATAGTCGGCTTGAGGAAGTAGCCATGGTCCAGGTCGCCGTCCAGGTGCGCCCGCTCGCCGCCTGTCAGGCATTTGGCTCCCTCGTCCTTGCCGATCTTCATGTAGTCCAGAATCTTGTCCATCTGCTCTTTCGACACCTGCGGCCCCATCATGGTTGCCGGGTCCAGCGAGTTGCCGACCTTGATGCGGTTGACGCGGGCCACGACGCGATCCATGAATTTCTCGAAGATGGACTCCTGGATCAGTACCCGCGACGGGCTGGTGCAAACCTCTCCCTTATTGAATGCAAAGAGCGCAAATCCTTCCAAAGCCTTGTCCAGGAAGTCATCGTCGGCATCCATCACGTCCGCACAGAAAATGTTCGGCGACTTGCCGCCCAGTTCCAGAGTCTGCGGAATAATAGGCTCCGACGCATACTGCATAATGAGCCTGCCCGTGGTGGTTTCACCGGTAAAAGCGATCTTGGCGATGCGCTTGTTCGACGCCAGGGCCTTGCCGATTTCGCCACCCGGTCCGCTGATCACATTCAAAACTCCGGCAGGCAGCAAGTTACCCACCAGGTCGGCAAAGATCATCAGGCTCAGTGGCGTGTTGGAAGCCGGCTTGATCACCACGCAGTTGCCAGCAGCCAAGGCGGGAGCCAGCTTCCAGGCAGCCATCAACAGCGGGAAGTTCCACGGAATAATCTGGCCAACCACGCCCAGCGGCTCCTTGAAGTGATAGGCGACAGTGTCGGAATCGATGTCGCTGATCGCGCCTTCTTCCGCGCGGATGCAGGCGGCGAAGTAGCGGAAGTGGTCCACGCTCAAAGGCAGATCGGCGGCGCGCGTTTCGCGTATGGGTTTGCCATTGTCCATCGTTTCCGCAAGAGCCAGGGTTTCTTGATTTTGCTCGATCACATCGGCGATTTTCAATAGAACCGCGGCGCGCTCGGCCGCCGAGGTGTGACCCCACTTTTCCTTGACGGCGTGCGCGGCATCCAGGGCTTTCTCGACGTCCTCCACGCCGGAACGTGCAAATTCGCATATCGGTTCTGCGTTGATGGGGCTATGGCTCACAAAATAGCGGCCCGTCGTGGGCGGTGTCCATTTGCCTCCAATGTAGTTCTCGTATCTTGAGCGGACACCCGCTTTGCGCAGGGTCTCAAGGGCTTCATCAATCGATGAGTGACTTACTGCGGTTGTCATCTTCGTTTCCCTCCTTTTCTCGAAGACGATTCATCCTACTCTGCGCTGACGTCCAGCGACAAGGTTCTGTTCGACACATTGAACCGGCAGCGGTAAACGCCGATCCGGCTGGGCAACTGGGATAATCGGGTGCGGGCTTTATCTAAAAGCTGCGTCGGGACTTAGGACTGGTTTGACATTGCGCGCGGCAAGGGCAATCAGCAGACCCGAGACGATGATCAGCGATCCGCCGGCCAGCATGGGCAGGCCGGGCTTGTCGTGCCAGACAAGGTAGGAGATCAGGGCTCCTGTAATCAACTGTGTGTAGTGGAACTGCGAAACATTGCTGGCCGAGGTGTGCTTGACGGCGAAATAGAAGCTGAGTGTGCCGGCCGCACAGAAAACGCCCATCATTCCCAGCGCCAGCCAAAGGGTGGGCGTCAGCGGATGGGGATGGAAGCTGGTCAGCACCAGGCCGGCCATCGCCGTGATTAGGCCAGAGCAGAAGGCAAGACTCTCAGGCGGCTCGGTGCGCGTGAGCACGCGCGACCAAACCATGTTGACTGAAAAGCAGGCGACACACACCAGGCAACTGGCCAGACCGATCAGATCGATGTGTTGGACGTGGCTGAAAGGGTCCACCGCAATCACCACACCGCCGAAACCGACAAGCAAAGCCAGTGCCTTCTTCGGCGTGATGCGCTCGCGAAGAAAAAGGGCCGACAGCAGGGAGATGACCATCGGTGAGGTGAAGACGAGGATGTAGAACATGGTCAGCGACAGATGGCGAAGGGCGATTACGACACAGACATTGTTTGTCATGTCGAGCAGGCCACGCAACACTTGCCGCACCACCGAGCGCGGACGCAGATTACCAAGCCTGCGGCGCAACGCACCTTGCAGCGCCAGCGTGATCGCCATGAAGATACCCATGAAGGCAACGATCTCTTCTGGCGGCAATCCGTATTGCCCGATCCACTTGATGCAACTATCGCCGAGTACCCAGCAGGTGAAGCCGAAGATCGCAAAGAGGATAGCGGTCAGATCGGAGACGCGGGCCTTCATCGAGACCTGTCCCGACGGGCGGCGCGGGATAGTGAGTTGGTCCAGGAGTCTATCACGTGGTTTCAGAATAGACGATCTGGCGAGGGGCATTTTGAAAGGCGACAAATTTACCTTGACACCAGAATCTTCCTTCAATTACTTTGGCGGCGCCGTGGTCGCAAATTCCACTCCGAACCCGAACGACCGGACCATCAAGCCAAACGAAATCAGCCAGTATCTCCAGGAGAGATTCCATGACTTTCAGGATTAGCATTCCTTGCCTTCTGTGCAGAACTGGGTCCAGCTTCCTCATGCTTCTGCTATGCGTTCTTGCGTCAACCCAGGCCTTTGCCCAACCCGATCCGGCCATTCCATCGGGCGACATTCGCATCCACTACTTTCGACCGGACGGCAACTATAACGGCTGGACGGTGTACGCCTTCGATAACACTACGGAAAACACCGGCAACTATGGCGGCGGCCCCGTTCCGGTCACTGGCACGGATAACTATGGCGTGTATTTTGACGTCGGAGTTACCACCGGAGCGCAGGAAGTCGGCATCATCATCCACAACCCGACAGCTTCGGGCGGCGACCAGAAAGACACTCCCAATAATTTATTTGTCGATCCCGCCACGCAGGGCTTTGAGTACTGGGCCTACTCCGGCATAGCCAAGCTCTATACAACCGCGCCCAGCTTAACCAATCCCACCGCGCTCCTGCCCGGGTATGTCCGTGTACACTACCACCGCACGGACGGCAACTATAGTGGCTGGACCATCTACGCCTTCTACGACACCACAGAATACACCGGCGACTACAACAGCGGCCTCGTGCCTCCCACCAACTCCGACGCATATGGTGTGTATTTTGACGTCGCAGTTATTCCCGACGCGCAGAACCTCGGCCTCATCATTCACAATATCTCCACCGGGGTGAAAGACCCGGGGCCGAACGAGTTTGTCGATCCCTCCACGGAAGGCTTTGAGTACTGGGGCTACACGGGTATCGGCAAGTTATACAAGAGCCAGCCAAATCTCTCCAACCCCAATGCCCTCTTGCCAGGCTACGCGCGCATTCATTACTACCGCCCCGACGGGAACTACGCCAACTGGTCTGTCTATGCATTCGAGGACACGGCTGAATATACAGGCGATTACAACGACGGACTCACCTTTGTCACAAGCCAGGACTCCTACGGCGTGTACTTCGATATCAGCCTGATTCCCAACGCGCAGAATCTTGGATTCATTATTCACAACACTTCAACCGGCGCCAAAGATCCCGGGCCCAACATGTATCTCAATGTGGCCACCAACACGCAGGCGTGGGCCATATCGGGCAACGCCACAGTCTTCACCTCAACGCCGACTGCCACCCAGATACTCGATAGCTTGCTGAACGTAGAGCAGGCATACTGGCTGGATCGCCAGCAGGTGGCCGTCCCGTCCCAGTTCGCTCAAAGCGGTGATACCTACGCCCTCAGTTACAGCCTCACCGGAGGCCTGTCTGTAACGCCCACTGGGATTACGGGTGGAACCACTATTCCGCTCACGGTGGGCGGAAGCCTAACCGCGGACGAGTTACTCCGCTACCCGCAATTGAGCGGCTACACCGTCCTGCAACTGCCGGCAAATATTCAGGTCTCGGCCTTGCAGACGGCCCTTGAAGGACAGCTTGCATTTTCAGCGGTGGGCTCGAACGGCTCGTTGCAGTACGCGACCGGAATCCAGGATGCAGGCGTGCTCGATGATCTTTACTATTATCCAGGCAAACTCGGCGTTGTCTTTCGCCATCGGGACGATCGCGATTGGCGCGACTGGGCGGACGATGACAACTGCGAAGTGAAAGTGAAGCTATGGGCGCCCACGGCGCAGAGTGTTTCATTGCTGATCTTCGATCACGAACTCGACACGACGCCCGCTGCAACCATTCCCATGCATGAGCACGGCGGCGTGTGGGTCGCGGACGGCAACCCGGATTGGAAAGACAAGTATTACCTTTACAGCGTAAAGGTTTGGGTGCCCGCCGATTCGGCCGTCGATACCAATGTCACCAGCGATCCCTACTCCATCGACATCGCGTTGAACGGCACCAAGAGCCGCATTACCGACCTTGAGTCCGATGAGACCAAGCCCGAGGGGTGGGACCATGTTACCTCGCCCCCGCTGCGGAGTTTCAGCGACATGAGCCTGTATGAACTGCATGTTCGCGACTTCAGCGTGAATGATCTTACAGTTTCGCCGGCTCATCGCGGCATGTATGAGGCGTTTAACGATCAGAACTCCGACGGCATGACTCACCTTCGCGCTCTGGCTGCAAACGGCCTCAAGGCCGTGCATATCCTGCCTTCCTTTCACTTCGCCAGCGTGAATGAAGACAAATCCACATGGATCATTCCCACCGGCCTGGCGCAATATCCGCCCGATGGTCAGCAGCAGCAGGCAGCCGTCACTGCAAGCCAGACCAGCCCCGCTTATAACTGGGGCTATGATCCCGTGCACTACATGACGCCGGAGGGCAGTTACGCAATCAATCCGGATAACCGCGTGCGCGAGTATCGGGAAATGGTAGAAGGCCTGCACCAGGCGGGCCTGCGCGTGGTTCAGGATGTTGTCTTCAACCACACCAACGCCAGCGGCGAAGGCCCCAATTCCAATCTCGATGAGGTGGTGCCCAATTACTATCATCGCCTGGATGCTAACGGCAGCCTGGAAACCGGCTCCTGCTGCGCCGACACCGCAAGCGAACACAAGATGATGGAAAAGCTGATCATCGATACCCTTGTCCTCAATGCGCGGGATTACAAAATCGATGGCTTCCGCTTCGACATCATGAGCTTCATGTTCACTTACAACATGACGGACATACAGAAGGCTTTGCAGGCGCTCACTGTAGAGAGAGACGGAGTCGACGGATCGAAGATCTATCTCTACGGCGAAGGCTTCAATTTCGGCGATACCGTCAACAATCAGATTGGTCCCGAAGCCGACCAGATCAATCTGTATGGCTATGGAATTGGCACCTTCAACGACCGCATCCGCGACGGAATTCGCGGCGGCAGCCCGTTTACCGATGAGCGTGTGCAGGGCTTTGCCACCGGGCTCTTCACCGATTCAAGCAGCTTCACCAATGGCAGCTTATCGTCCAGCCAACAGCAAGCCCAACTGCTTCAGTACTCCGACTGGATCGATGTAGGACTCACGGGAAACCTTCGCGACTATAGTTTTACAGATAGTGCCGGAGCAACAGTGACCGGGGCCCAGGTAAGCTACAACGGACAACCCACCGGATACACAAAAAGTCCGATCGAAGCAGTGAACTACGCCTCGGTGCACGACAACCAGGACCTGTTCGACGCGGTGCAGTTGAAGGCAAACCTCAGCGACAGCATTGCCACTCGTGCTCGCAGACAGGTGATGGGTATGAGCCTCGTCACCCTGGGGCAGGGAGTTCCGTTCTTCCAGGGCGGCGATGACCTGCTGCGCTCCAAAGATATGGATCAGAACAGTTATAACTCCGGAGACTGGTTCAATAAGATCGACTGGACCGGCAATACGGCAAACTGGGGCATCGGTCTGCCCATCGCCAGCCAGAACCAGGGTCAATGGCCGATCATGACACCGTTGCTCAGTGACTCTGCTTACACGCCGCTTCCGGCAAATATCGCCTACAGTGAAGCGGCTTTCCAGGAACTGTTGCGAATCCGCTCGAGTTCAGACCTGTTCCACATGGCCACCTTTGCGGAGGTGCAACAAAATCTCACCTTCCTGAATACCGGGTCAAACCAGACGCCGGGCCTGATCGTCATGAAGCTCGACGCGAATGGCGCAAACTATGGAATCTACAAACATATCGTGGTGATCTTCAATGCAACCAATGCGTCCTTGACTTTCGCCAACGCCCGGTTGCAGGGCTTGCCCCTGCATCTGCACCCGGTCCAACGAAACTCCAGCGATCCCGCCACCAGGCAGTCCACGTTCAACTCCAAACAAGGATCCGCTACAGTGCCCGCGCTTACCACCGCAGTCTTTGTGGCCGAAACCGAATAGTCACGTGGATGCCTGCCTTGCCCCGTCTGGATCAGTCCCAATTTGGACTCTCCAGACGGGGAACTTAAAGCTCTATAGACACACATTGCTAATGCTAATTGTGTTGTCAGTTTGGCCGTTCCCCCCGCGCGTCTTGTCCGGCAATCCCTTATACTGCGTCGCTTAAAGTCGATGCCGAAGACGCGAACCTGCTCGGAGATGCGCTCGCATTCAGTCAGGAGTTCCGAGCCAACCCCCAGAACTATCGAGAGTTCTCTATCGCAACAACGTCGCGCACTTGACGACGCTCACAAGCCAATCTGCGCTTGCGGCAGCTTTTCTTCTCCCATAAAGCACATGGTCTGAAACGGAATCGACTCCCCGCGCACTATACCCGCAGTGACATCGCTCGTCACGCACGAAACCGTTCCCCCACCCCTTCCCCAAGCCCCGTGGGACCTCCGAGGAGATCGATATGAATTATGGCAATTCGCTCAAGTTCAAGACCAGTGCCCGAACCGTTTCAGGCCTCCTGATCTTCGCGCTATGCTTGCTCTTCCAGCGGCCAGCAGATGCCCAAACCCACATCCCAGTGCGGAACATTCAAGCTCCTGCGCTGCCCGGCCCTTCAGAACGCATCGCACGGTTTACGCCGCAGGCGGTGCGAGAGGGAAAGGCCACCCGGTTTAGCCATTACAACCCTGACCTGAAGCTGCGCCTGGTGTTGAATCTTCAGCCGCCACACTTGGCTGAAGAAGATAAGTTCATCAAGCAATTGGTCACCAAAGGATCACCCAACTTCCACAAATTCCTCTCCCAGGATGAGTGGAACGCGCGCTTCGCACCATCTGTCGAGGACGAGCAGGCGGTGGTGGAGTGGGCTCAAAGCGTAGGCCTCACCGTGATAAAGCGCTATCCCAATCGGCTGCTGGTGAGCGTCGAAGGAACGGCCGGCACCATTGAGAAGGCGTTTGGCGTGACCATCAATAACTATCAGGTGGGCGACGAAGTGGATTATTCTAACGACCGCGACCCGGTTATCCCCACCAGGCTCACCGGAATTCTCAGTGGAGTCGCAGGCCTGAACAGCATCGAGAGGGTGCACAGGATTGGGTCCACTCATGCAACCAAAAAGGGCGCGGATTATGATTCCGGTCCGTTCGTCTCCGAGCTTGGAAGCGCGCACGGCGACGGCGACTCGACGAAGGCACCGGCGGCTCGGACCGCGGGAACCAATGAGAAGCAGACAGCTTCACGCCTGTCCTCTCACGATAGCTATCCCCTGGATGACAAGAGCGGCACTTATGCCATGGATCCGGCCAACATTCAAAGTTCCGAGGGCTACGACTATAACGCACTGCAAAGGTTTAGTGGATGCTGCAACGTGCCGGGCGATTCTGGCGGCTCACCCGCTGAATCATCGATTGCGCTGGTCGGGTATGGAGCTTTCGACCTTAACGATGTGAATACATTCGTCAGCGCTTACGGGATGGCATACAACCTCAGCTGGTATTGCATCGGTGGAGGGTCTTGCCCCGGCGTGGACGGTGAAGCTCCCCTCGACGTCGAGTACTCTCTGGCCATGTCCAACAGTTACGGCTCCTATTTAAACACCGCGCATATTTATGAGTACGAAATGGATAACGGCCTCTGGAGCACTTATGAGGCTGCGTTCAACCAGGTGCTTAGCGACGGCCACGCGAAGGTGCTATCCACCAGCTACGGCGGTAACGAGGATCCTAACTCAACTGACGCCGGAATAGAGACCGGCACCATGCACAGCATCTTCAATAACATGGTGGCCGCGGGCATCACACTCATCGCCGCCTCGGGCGATAATGGCGCGGCCGACGGCTGCGGAGACGAGACCGCAGTGGATTACCCCGCCTCCGATCCGGACTTCATTGCAGCGGGCGGCACACAACTGAGCATGTATACCGACGGAACCTTTTACAGTGAAACCGCCTGGCAGGGCGAATTCTGGACAAACGCGGACAACAACGGCAACGGCGGCGCATGCGCCAATAACCACGGCGGCAGCACCGGCGGAAGAAGCGTGCTCTTTGGCGCACCCTACTGGCAGAGCATGACGAACGGCTCAACCTACCCGACCGGCGTCGAATCCCCCTACTACGAGTGGCAAACCGTCAATGGCAACACCACCGAATACATCGTCACCGGCAACACGAACCGCCTGGTACCCGACATCTCACTCACGGCAAACCCGGATGTCCTCGGTCAGTGGTACGTCTCCGGCGGGTCATGGCAGGACGAAGGCGGAACCAGCATCGTGGCGCCTGAGTTGGCCGGCTTCTTCGCCCAGGAAAACTCCTACCTCGACAAAATTGGCTATGTGTGCGGAAGCGGCTCTTCGGCTTGCTCTCCGGTTGGCCTCGCGTCTCCGTTCTTCTATGACGACGCCATCTATGGCGCGCCGCACAATCCCTTCTACGACATGACCAGCGGCTGCAACAACAACGATATTACGGTGGCCGACAATCTTGTCTTTTACTGCGCCTATAGCGGCTACGACCCGATTACCGGCTGGGGCTCAGCCAATATGATGCAGCTGGCATGGGGCATCAACTGGGAACTGATTCCAGCATACGGCAATCCCTCCCTTTCCTTCGGCGGGCCGTCCATAGGCACCTGGCACAACAGCGACCAGATTGTCGATTGGGACCTGAACGACGCGGGCAGCGGCAGCTTCCCGGCACCGGGCGCCCTTGGATTCACGCTCGGCTGGGACTCCCTCCCCTCCGATCCATCAAGCGAACCACACGGCGGCAGCGGGAACTCGTTCTACAACGGGCCGCAGTACCTCTCCACTTTCGGGTGCGTGGACAATAACGGCACCTTCTGCGAAGCGGCTTCTGGTCAGGGTTGCCACACCGTCTATGTTGAAGGATGGGACAACGAAGGGCGTACCACCTACGGCTCTTATGGGCCGGTCTGCTTCGACTCGGTTGCCCCCACTATTTCGGCTGCGACAAACCCCGCCACTTCCTATAGCGCTTGGGTCGACAAATCGGTGGTCGTCACCCTGGCCCCAACTGATCCCGGCGGCAGCAACGCCTCCGGCATTTCCAAGACGTACTTCGCGATCAATTCAGGCGCTTGCACTCCGAGCAATCTGAGCGCGTGCTCCGTCTACAGCGGCCCATTTACGATCTCGGCGCAGGGGCATAGCTACATCTACTACTTCACCGAGGATAATGCCGGGAACTTCTCGACCGAGCCTTATATCTGGGTGAGCATCGACACCACCGTGCCCGTTGCCAAGGCCACTTTGAGCGGAACCATCAGCAGCGGCAGCACCTATAAGTCGGCCGTGCAAGTGACCCTCAGCGCCACCGCCGGCGGCAGCGGCGTCAGCCACATCTATTACACCCTCGACGGTGGCGCGCAAACAACCTACTCGGCACCGTTCACTGTTGCGGCGCTGGGCGGTCACACCGTCAAATACTGGGCCGTAAGTGGTTCCGGTGAAACTGAGCCGGCCCTCACCACCACCTTCTCGATCGCATCGCCCACCACCACTACGCTCGCTGCATCGCCCAACCCGGCGGTCAATGGGCAGGTCGTCACTTTGAAAGCCTCCGTCGTGGCCTCTCTCTCTGGCACGCCAACAGGCAATGTAACTTTCAAAAATGGGGCGACGGCGCTTGGCACGGTCACTCTCTCGGGTGGCGTTGCAACGATGACAACCTCAACTCTCCCGCTCGGAAGCGATGCCTTGACAGTCTCGTACTCAGGAGCTGCCACGTTCCTCGCCAGCACCTCGTCCGCGGTCACCGAAGCGGTATTTGAAAGCACCACCACCACATTGACCTCTTCGCTGAATCCCGCTGTCTATGGCGAGAACGTCACCTTTACCGCAAAGGTCAAGCCCTCCGTTTCTGGAACCCCGACCGGCACAGCCAAGTTCCTGGACGGCGCAACTCTGCTCGGAACGGTAACTCTCAGCGGCGGCTCGGCCTCGTTTGCTACGCACACCCTCGCCGGTGGAACTCATTCCATTACCGTGGACTACTCTGGCGACTCAACCTACCATGCGAGCGATTCTGCCGCGCTGACGGAGACCATCAACAAAGCGGTCTCGGCGACCGCGCTGAGCGCATCTCCAAACCCCTCATCCTTTGACCAGGCCGTAACCTTTACGGCCAAGGTAACCTCTTCAGGCGGAACTCCTGCCGGAACGGTGACCTTCAAGAATGGAGCAACAACCATCGGAACCGGAACGCTCAGCGGCGGCGTTGCAACCCTTGCCACCTCGGCGCTGGCGGTCGGAACGCACTCCATCACCGCGGTCTATAGCGGGTCGTTGGATTTCGACACCAGCACCTCCTCGGCCCTGTCTGAAGTGACGGACGCAGCCAAAACAACCACCACGGTAGTTTCGTCGCTCAACCCATCCAAGTTTGGCCAATCCGTTACTCTCACTGCGACCGTCAAGCCTGCAACCACAGGAACTGTAACCGGCACGGTGACTTTCAAGGACGGAGCCACAACCTTGGGTGCGGCGACACTCAGCGGTGGAAAGGCGAGCATTGCTACCGCGACCCTGACCGCGGGCACTCACTCCATCACCGCAGTCTACGACGGAGGCATTGATTACGCCACCAGCACTTCCGCAGCACTTTCACAAGTTGTGGACCTTGCCACAACCACCACGACACTGACCTCCACGTTGAATCCTTCCACCCAAGGATCGGCTGTTACCTTCTTGGCAGAGGTAGTCGCCGCCACAGGATCGACACCAACGGGGACTGTAACTTTCAAGAACGGTTCCACCAGCATCGGCACTGGCACGCTGAACAGCGCCGGTGTTGCATCGCTAACCACCAGCACGCTCACAACCGGAACGCACTCGATCACAGCAGTCTATGGCGGCAGCGCAGAAGATCTGACCAGCACCTCGCCTGCGCTCTCACAGGTCGTCGAGTAATCAACCAAAAGACGCACCAACCCCCGGGCGGCCATCTGCACATGCAGGTGGCCGCCCGCTGCATTTCTTACCCAGGGAGCCTCTGAATATGTTTATGCTGAGGCTTTGAAAGGGCACGACTTTAGTCGTGCCGTGCATAGCGCAAAATGAAGGCGGGCTTTAGCCCCTGAGGGAATGCTGGATCATAGCAGCGACTTGTTCAGAGGTTCCTTAAATATGCAAACAAATCAGCGCGTATAAATCTGGAACGGCGCCCAATAGAAAGGCGCGCGGAATCTGATTTGCTGATGCAGCAAGGCCAGCTTCCCCAGGCGCAACGCGGCGGCTGGAGTCTCCCCCTCCTTCAGTCCCTGGTAAAGCGTGTTCATCAGGCGTGGCGACGAATCGTCACTTACTTCCCACAGTGCGCCGATAACACTGTGCGAACCGGCCCGTAGAAACGCCCACGAAAGCCCCACCAATCCTTCTCCGGCATAAGACCGCGTGCCGCTTCCGTAGCAGGAGGAGATAGTCACCAGTCGAGCTTCGATAGGGTGCTGCATAATGTCGCGGGCGTAGAGCTTGAAGGAATCTTCGCCAGCGCTCGAGGCAGACAGGATGATGGCTGAATCCAGCGGGTCGGTGCTACTGGCGACGGCATGTGAGACAAAGTGAATATAAGAAAATTGTGCAGGATTGCTGGCAAGATAAGCTGCGGGCGTAGCTCGTTGGCTGGCGAAGACGGCCACATCGCCCGGATCAAACTGCTCTTGAATGCTCTTCATCTCAAAGCCGAAGAGCGGAAGGCTGGGAAACTCCGGACCGGGCGAAACCGGGTCCCCCAGCAGCAGCAGGCTGCGCGCGGAATGGGGCGCGGGCAGGTCTGCGGCCAGCATGGCGATCGACGGCGCAGCCAGCAGGGTTGCGTCGTCGATCCAGTAGTGCAGTTGTGGAACGGGCTCGTAACCCTGGCCGGGCTCCGGACTTGGGCCCGGAGCAAGCAGGGTTTCGAAGTTCAGCTTGCTTAGCTCGCCGTCGGCCAGAATCATAACCGGGGACCCCGTGCGGATGAGCTTGGCGGCAGGGGCAATCAGCAGCCCATACAGCGCCTGCCCGTCCTGATTGCCGGTTCGCACCGGATCTTCAAAATCCAGCACAGCCTTGCGGTAGCGGTTGACGCGGGCCACAATCTCTGCCTGTGCGGGCAACGGGAAGAGAGTCACCTTGGCCGGCGTGATGGTCCATAGGTAGGATTGCTGCGCGCCGAGCCAATAGAACAGCAGGGTTGCGCCGGTCTTTTGGGCCACTCGGCGTGGATCAAGAGACGCGGCGCCGAGGAACGCTTTTTTCCCGGCCACACCCAATGCCTGGGCCAGGGTGCGGGCGCGGCTGCGGTCGGCAATAGCAAGGGCCCGGTCGCTTTTGCCTTGCGCCACCAGCAAGTGAATATAGCCGTCATAAATGCGCACGGCATTGGCCACGAAAGGCAGCCTCGACTCCTCGCTTTTCAGCTCGGCCTGGGCGGAGTCGAAGTCATTGAGCGTAGCCTCGTACATCCGCCCGGCGGCCTGGATCTTGCCCTCGTACTCATAAAGGCGCGCCAGTTGCTCGCCGGCGCCAAGGCGCGTGGTGGTGGGGTTCTTCGCGTCGCTCCGAACCGTGCGGAAAAGTTCTTCGGCCTGTTGGGCCCGCCCCTGCGCGGCCGCTATCATGCCTTGCGTCAGAAGGACATTGGCGCTGAGGCGGTTGCCACCCGCCAACTCCATGGGAGCCACCTCGGCGATGTAGCCGCTGGCCTGGTCAAGGTTGCCGGAGTCCACCGAAACCTGGGCCAGGTCTTCAAGGGCATTCACAATGTCTTCCTTGCTGTCGATCTGCCTGGCGAATGCAAGCGCCTGGCGATAGAACTCGGTGGCGCGAGCAAGGTCGCCGGTGTCGCGGTAGACGTAGCCGGCCGTGCTGATCCAGATAAGTTCACCGGCGATATCTCCAAACGCCGCTGCGCTTCTTTCTGCCTGAAGAAACTGCTCCAGCGCCCTCTCGTCATCTCCGAGCTGACGGTATGCCCACCCAAGGTTGCCTTTCGCGGCCTGCGCAGTGTTCTCGGCGCCCAACTCTTCGGCATCCTGAATTGCGGTCCTCGACCAATCAACGGCTTCATCAAAGTGACCGAACTGAAGCGCGGCCCAACCCAGATTCATCGATGCGTTGGCAGCAAGAAACCGGTCCTGGCGGGCCTTTGCGAAGGCCAAACTATCTAAAAGATACCGCCGCGCGATGGGGTAACTCCCCTGCCTGGCGGCGAGGATTCCACCCGCCTGGAGCGCATCGCCGCAGGTCTGGTAGCTCACAGTTCTGCATAGGTCGAGCGCCTCTGCAAGCTCTCGATTCGCCAGGGAGAGTTGATCTTGATGGGCAAGAATCACCGCTTCAAGCGTCAGCTTCCGAACCGTCCATTCCGGGTTATTCGGGGGGGAGGACAAGTCAATCAGTTGCTGGGCGTCGCCATACATTCCGCGCCACACCATTGCTTCCGCACCGAGGAGCTGGAATTTGGCTGCCCACTCCGGGCCGGAAACCTGAAATTGCTTGAAGCCCTGTTCGGCTTCCTTCTGGCAATCGGCCAGGCTGCCTCGTTCAAAGAGTTTCCTCGCGTGGCCGTAGGCAGCCAGAGCACTCCCGGCGCGGGAATCTTCAAGTGGAATCAGCAGCAGAAGCAAGATCGCCGAAGCAGACACAATTCCCCACAGCGGGGAACCGTGCCCTGCGGCGCCCATTCGTGCCCGCAGACCCTCAAGGGCCGGGACGATTCTTGCTCGAAGCTGCGCGCCAACTGAGGCCTTTATCGCTATGGCCGAGATCTGCCGTTGGTCGACATCTCCACCACCCCCACTCTGCCTGCGATCGCGCAGCCCAGCTTGAGTTCGATCATGATCAGGTGCAGGGTTGTCTTCTCCGGGACGCCCGTCCCCGCCTTGAAATCCTCGTGCTTCACCGTCAGCCTTGCCAGGATAATCTTGCCGAAGTTGGGGACGTTGATCACGTGGCCAAAGCAGGGCCCAGGAAAGCCGCCAGCGGCACGATTGACCAGGGAGCATTCGACTTCCTCCGGACTCCCGAGAGTCGAGGCAAGTCGATTGTACCGTTCGCCAAGGTCTGCCGGAAGATCCTGGTGACCCCGGATACGGTCGTACAGGCTGGTCACGCGGGCCAGCAGGCCGGAATCGGTGGTGTAAGCCGCGTCGTTGTCGGGCTTGGAGCCAAGAACGTCCAGGTCCATCTCCAACTCCACCGGGTGCCCGGCGATACGCAGATTCTCAAAGCGCGTGCCCAGAAAAGACACGTGGGGCACATAGCCCTCCAGGGGATGTTCGGTTGCGATCTGGCCCACCACGCGGTCAGCAGTCAGCACGTCCAGCACGTTCAGCCCTTCGACGACGGAAGTGGTCAGTGTGGCCCATCCGTGGCCCTCCTTCACGTCCCGGTTGCCCGCCACCTGGGTGTAAGCGGAACGGAAAGAGATCACCGCCTCCAGCCCGTACTTCTCCGCGCGCTGCGCAAGATATCCGCCCTGTTCGGGCAGTTGAACGTAGGCTTGGGGTTTGATTTCCTGTTCAAGCGGAAGCCGAAGATGACCCTCCAGCACCGTCGCTTCTGATTGGAAAATGTGCGTTCTGCCATTCGCTTCAGGCGTTTCAGACAAGGGCGACCTCCCTCTCCGTTTCCGGATGGCGGAATTCTACGTTATTTGAGGAACTTTACTTGCTAATAAGAACAAGTTCGAAGAGATATTTTTCCACCTGAGTCCGCTCGCCGCCGGGGCCAACGCCAAAGACCGCAACCGTGTAACTACCGTTGCGCAGCGAAGTGCCGGGGATCACCAGCACGATCCGCCGCACGCCGGCATCGCTCGCGGGTGGAGCGGCAGCAACGCCGGTCCAGGCAAGCTTCCCTTGAGGGTCGAGCAGGTCGAACGAGTAAGTGGGATAAGGGGCCACGCCGGGCTGCTGCGAAAGGTCGAGGGAAAGAGCTACGCCGTGCTCGCGATCCGCGGCGATGGGAGCAGCGGAGGTGCCGCGCATATCGCCCCGCAAAGGAACCCAGGCCAGCAACCGGGGTTGGGCCGCTTCAGTCCGCAACCTCGGCAGCGTAACCAGGTTCTCAAACCCAAGAACGAGCAGCAGGGTTGCGAAAGCGGGAACCGCAAAGGCAGGCCGAGTCCACGCCAGCCACCAATCCCTTTTAACTCTTGGCCTGTCCATGGTGGGCGGCGCCGGCGCACTCTCGGCCAGCGCGGGCAACTGCACCTTTGCCTCATCCACAAAAGCTGCCGCGGCACGAAGATCCAGCGCACACTCCGGGCAATCGAATACATGCTCCTCAAATGCCTCGCGAGCTTCAGGCTCCAGCTCGTCCAGCAGGTAGCGCTCTGCGGCCATCTCTCTTACAGCTTCACTATGATCCATCGGCTCTATCTCCGGTATGTTCCCGCCTTACAAATAGTGAACCTGGCGGCAAATCGTTTCATATCTTTCACGCATGGGCACCTGTAGGCGATTGATCTCCAACGCGCCGGATGTACTCGGCTTTGAACTCCTGTTTGGCCCTGTGCAGCAAAACGCGCAGATAATCGCGGTCCACGCCAAACTCGCGGCACACCTCGTCGCGGTCTCGCTCGTCCAGAAAAACGGCTTTCAGCAGGGAGCGGTCGCGCAGGGGTAAGTCGAGCAGTATCTGCTGCACCTTTTCCCTGATCTGGCGTGCGCCCACAATCTCCAGCGCATCTGCGTCCCGGGTTGGTAACTCCGGCCGCCCTTCCTCATCCAGCGAGTCGCTGCGCGCGGCAAGTCGGTAGTGTTCCAGCAGCACGTTGTTGCAGACACTATTGACGAACGCGCCCACCCGCTCCGGTTGGCGCAGGCCGCCATCCCTGTGCAGGACAGCGAAGAACCGCGCAAACGTCTCCTGGCACACGTCCTCGATCGCGTGCGTGGACTGCAGGCGCGATCGAAGCTTGATCCGGAGCAACTGGGTGAAGTAGCCGATGAAATGTGCTTGCGTCCCGCTATCTCCAGCCCAGAGCTTTTCTATATAAGCTGCATCGAAGGATTGAAAATGCAACACGGATTCCCCCGGCCCAGGACGCCAAGAGTATAGCATCGGCAGCATGCGGGACAAACGACTTCCGCGCCGCCTTGCAAGGGAATTCGAAGCGAGGAAAGGGGGAGCCGCGGCAGTCATACGTGGGATAGTGCAGGCCAGTGGAGAATCGTTACAGCATATTCCAAAAAAAATAAATGTAGATACGGCAGGCGCCAACGCCATCGGGGAGTAACGCCGTGTATGACAGCGTCGGCTCCTGTCAACTAATTTTCGCAACAAGGCCCTTGTTGTGGTCGGAGGGGTGTCAAGGGCGCCGTTGTTTGGCGTTCATCTTGACCCTTGACACCCC